>Ga0070741_10001742_pt1 | contig 63057 bp, 58 predicted proteins | sample Coa_R1_4_FD_66440 | JGI IMG/M metagenome (GOLD analysis project Ga0070741, IMG submission 66440) | Surface soil microbial communities from Centralia Pennsylvania, which are recovering from an underground coalmine fire - Coalmine... | ecosystem: Environmental > Terrestrial > Soil > Unclassified ...
GGAGGTACGTGCCGCCCTGAGCGAGGTCCGACATCTTCGTGAATGATAGCGCTCTCGCGGACGCCTGGGGATGCCGTCGCCTCGTCTCGTCAATCGTCGTAGATGCCCTTAGGTGCCGCGACACGCGTCGATTCGCCCACCGCCGGCGGTCGCCGGATCGCGTCCTCCGGCGTCCTGAGCGTCGAGGCTTTGGCGCGCGCGGGCGGACCGTTCGCGAGTCGCGACCGACCGTCCGCGCAGCCGTCCCCCGTTTCCGTCTTGAGCGCCGACGCGAGGCGGTGATAGCGCGGGGGTCATCGCGATGAGCAAGCGCACGACCGTCTCGCTGTCCACCTCCTTCGCCCTCTGCGCGGTCGCCGCGATCGCTGCGGCGGCCGGGAGCGACCAGGGCGGCGGACGCCAGTCCGGGGTCCAGATCACGCCGGACGAGCTGTACCGCCTCGTCAGCAAGGACATCGAGCAGGAGCGGTGGGCGGTGACGCGCAATCCCGACGGCACCGTCACGGGAAACGTCTTCTTCCGCGACGGACGCGATCCGATCTTCGTCTACTGCGCGGAGAGCGGCTCGGCGGCGACCGAGGTGATGCTGCATTGCCTCTCGGCCGGCACCTGCGACCGCTCTCCGTGCCCGGCCGATGCGTGGACGTTCGTCGCCGACGTCAGCCTACCGATCGCCTTCTTCTCGCCGCCCGGTCCGCCGCTTCCGACCGGACCGCTCGGGCGCCGGCGCTTCTCGATCGACCCGTCTTCGAGCTTCCTCCGCTCCGTCACCGTGTTCGGACCGGACGAGGCGGTGGGCTTCAGCGGCTTCATCGATCTCGAAGCGACCGCGGTCGACCCGGCCACGGGCCAGGCCCGAGTCGACGTCGTCGGCGCTTCGGAGCTGATCACGCTCGACGGCGTCTCCGGCGCGGGGCCGATCGTGATCTGCGTCCGACCGCGGCAGGATCAGTTCCCCGTGGTCGGCGCCGGCGTCGTCGATTGCGACGGCGGCACCGCCTTCGGCTACTCGCTGGCGTACGACCACGACATCGGAACGGTCGGCGTGAGCGGCTTCACCGCGCAGCAGTGCACGGCCGCGATGGGCGTCGTCGAAGGCTCGCCCCATGCCGGCGTGTGCAACAGCGGCCCGATGGTCGGCTCGAGCAGCGAGGACACCGGACCGGGCGGGCTCATTCTCGCGCAGATCCCGGGCGTCGGAAATCCGGGGTTCATGGTCAGCATCACGACCGAGACGTCGCTTCCGTGCGGAGACGAAGGACCGCCCGTCTTCGAGGGCGCGCTTCCGCTCACCACCGGAAGGATCGTCACGACGCTCCACGACGTCGACGACGTGCCCGGCGCGATGCTGCAGGCCGGGACGATCGGGAGCAACTTCTCGTGCGCGAACTGGCGGCAGGAGAACGGCCCGGGCACGCTCACGCTCTCGTCCGTCACGTACGACCTCGCCCCCGCGGCGTTCCCGGGCCTCACGGTCGACGTGATCAGCGCGTTCGTGCTCGACGACTGAAAAGTCGCCGAGGCGGATTCGCGCCACGCGGTTGACTTCTCCCGCCGCCGCGCGGGAGGACAGGGCGATGCGCCGGCCGGTCGTCGTCCTCGCCATGGTGCCGGCGCTCACGCCGCAGCTCTTCACGCCGGAGCTGCTCGAGCGCTTGCGCGCGACCAGCGAGGTTCTCGACGGCGATCCGCTCACGAGCTTCGACGAGGAGCGCGCCGGACGGCTCCTCGCCGAGGCGGAGGTCCTGCTGACCGGGTGGGGCTGCCCGCGGATCGGCCGGCGCGTGCTCGATCGCGCACCTCGGCTCCGGGCGATCGTGCACGCGGCCGGGACCGTCAAGGGTCACGTGAGCGAGGCGTGCTGGGAGCGCGGCCTCCTCGTCAGCTCGGCCGCGGCGGCGAACGCGCTGCCGGTCGCGGAGTACACGGTCGCGGCGATCCTGTTCGCGAACAAGCGCGTCTTTCGCCTGCAGCGGCGCTACCGCGAGGTGCGGGCGTTTCGCTGGTGGCCCGATGAGCTGCCCGGCCTCGGCAACTTCGGAAAGACGGTCGGGCTGGTCGGCGCATCGCGCGTCGGCCGCAGGGTGATCGAGCTCCTCCGCCCCTTCGACCTGGCCGTGCAGGTCCACGACCCCTACTTGACGGCGGCCGAGGCCGCGGAGCTCGGCGTCCGCGCGACCGAGCTCGACGAGCTGGTCGCGACGTCGGACGTCGTGAGCCTCCACGCGCCGGCGATTCCCGAGACGCGCCACCTGATGGATCGCCGCCGGCTCGCCCTCCTCCGCGACGGCGCGACGCTCGTGAACACCGCGCGCGGCTGGCTCGTCGACGGCGAGGCGCTCGTCGACGAGCTTCGGTCCGGCCGCATCGACGCGGTCATCGACACCACCGACCCGGAGGTCCTGCCGCCGGACTCGCCGCTCTACGACCTGCCGAACGTGTTCCTCACGCCGCACGTCGCGGGCGCGATGGGAGCCGAGACCCAGCGCCTGGCCGCGCTCGCGATCGAGGAGATCGAGCGCTATGCCGCCGGCGAGCCGTTCCGGCACGGCATCGCGCGCGAGGACCTCGGTCGCCTCGCATGAGGACCGGCGAGATGCAGCTCTGCTTCTGCTCGATCTCCGCGCTCGACCGCCCGCTCGCCGAGGCGGCGGCGCTCGCGGCGCGCGCGGGGCTCGACGGGATCGAGGTCACCGCTCATCGCCCGCACCTGGACCCGGCGGAAGGCGTCGAGGCCGCGCGCTCCGCCGGACGGACCGTGCGCGGCGCGGGCGTCGACGTCGTGGCATACGGCTCGTATCTCGGCCGCTACGGCCAGATCGCGCACGGGGACGCGGAGCGCGCGGCCGCGATCGCCGCCGCGCTCGAGACGCGGCTCCTCCGCGTCTGGGCCGAGCCGCTCGCCGACGGCCAGACCGATCCCGCGCCGACGATCGCGCTCATGCGGACGGCATGCGACGCCGCGCGCTCCGACGGGATCACCGTCGTGATCGAGCGCCACATCGGCTCCTTCGCCGACACCCCCGAGCGGATCGAGCGCCTCCTCGACGCCATCGACCGTCCGAACGTCGCGCTCAACTACCAGGTGCTCGACTTCCTCCCGCCGGCCGACGCCGCGCACCAGGCGGAGGACGCGGCCCGCCTCGTGCGGCGCGCGCGCTACTTCCACCTGAAGAACTACCAGCGAAATCCCGACGGCGTGAGCGCGCTCCTCCCCGGCGCGTCTCTCGCGGACGGCGTGCTCGACTACCGTGCGATCCTGCGCGCGGCCGTCCTGGGCGGCTACGCGGGTCCGCTCACGATCGAGTTCCTCGCCGCCGATGCACGTCCGATCGAGGAGAAGCTCGTCGCCGACGCCGGCTTCGTGCGCGGCGTGCTCGCCGACCTCGGGGTCGCGGCGCGAGGCGCCTGAGCCGGCCCCGCGAGCTGCGGATTTCACGCCATGAGCGATCGCTTTCCCCGGGTCGCCGCGTTGCGCGACGCGAGCGGTCTCCGGGCGCGGCTCGCGGAGCTCGGCCTCGAGCTGCCGTGCGACGACGACGTCCTGGGGCCGGCGCGCTCGCCGCTCGCGGAGCGGCTCGACCTCCCCGACCGCGGACCGCGCCTCGCGAACCGCTTCGTCATCCAGCCGATGGAAGGCTGGGACGGAACGCGCGACGGGCGGCCGACCGAGCTCACCCGCAGGCGCTGGCGTCGCTTCGGCGATTCGGGGGCGGCCTGGATCTGGGGCGGCGAGGCCGTCGCGGTGCGTGCCGACGCGCGCGCGAACCCGAACCAGCTCGTCCTCGACGAGACGACGGCGAGCGCGATCGGCTCGCTCCGCCGCGACCTCGTCGCCGCCGCACGCGCGGTCGGCGCCGACCCGTGGGTCGGGCTGCAGCTCACGCACAGCGGCCGCTGGTCGCGCCCCGAGCCGGGCCGCGCGGCACCGCGCGTTGCGTTTCGCCACCCGCTGCTCGACGCGCGTGCCGGCGTCGCGGACGAAGGCGCGGTGCTGTCGGATGCCGAGGTCGACGACATCGTCGGAGGCTTCGCGCGCGCGGCGCGCCTCGCGCGCGAGGAGGGCTTCGCGTTCGTCGACGTCAAGCATTGCCACGGCTACCTCCTGCACGAGTTCCTGGCGGCGCGCGTGCGACCGGGTGCGTACGGGGGCGAGTCGCTCGGGGATCGCCTCCGCCTCCTCCGGAGGCTGATGGCCGCGGTCCGCGATTCGGCGCCCGGCCTCGCGGTCGTCGTGCGGCTCTCGGCGTTCGACCAGGTGCCGCACCGCGCGCGGGCCGCGGGCCACGACGGCGGGCTCGGGCCCGGCGAGCCCGAGCCGCACGAGCGGCCGTATCGCTTCGGCTTCGGGCTGAGCGCCGACGCGCCCGGGCAGATCGACCTCGCAGAGCCGATCGCGCTCGCACGCGAGCTCGTGACGCTCGGCGTTCGGTCGCTGAACGTGACCGGCGGCAGCCCGTACTACACCCCGCACATCCAGCGGCCCGCCGCCTTTCCCCCGAGCGACGGGTACGCGCCGCCGGAGGACCCGCTCGTCGGGGTCGTCCGTCTGCTGCACGCGGCGCGCGACCTGAAGCGCGCCGTCCCGGAGCTGGCGATCGTCTCGTCGGGCTGGAGCTATCTCCAGGAGTTCCTCCCGCACGTCGCGCAGGCGTGCCTCCGAGCCGGGTGGTTCGACGCGGTCGGCCTCGGTCGGATGGCGCTCGCCTATCCCGACCTTCCGCGCGACGTGCTGGCGGGCCGCGCGCCCGCTCGCCGTCGCCTTTGCCGCACGTTCAGCGACTGCACGACGGCGCCGCGGAACGGGCTCGTCTCGGGATGCTATCCGCTCGATCCGTTCTACCGCGCGCTCCCGGAGCGCGAGCGGCTGGAGCGCGCGAAGCGCGGGAGCGGCGCGACGTGACAGGCCGCGCGCCCGTGTGCTCAGCTTCACGATCGTGAGCGCCCTCGCCGCCGCGTTCGCACGGATCGCCGCGCCCCGGCGCGTGCACGGGATCTCCGCCCTGCTGCTTCCGTTCACCGCCGCGGGCGCCGTCGACTGGGATGCATTCGAGCGCCATCTCCTCGCGACGCGCGCGAGCGGCCTCGACGTCGCGGTGAACATGGACACGGGCTTCGGCGACATGCTGACGGAGGCGGAGCGCGACGCGGTCCTGTCGGCGACCCGTCGCGCGCTCGGCGCCGGGGTGCGGTTCTTCGCCGGGGCGTTCGCGGACGACGCAGGCGACCATCGCCCGGCGGTCGCGGCGATCGCCCGCCACGAGGCGATCCCCGTTCTCGTCCAGCACCGGGCGATGCACGGGCTGGCGCCGCGCGACAAGGCGGATGGTTACCGCCGCGCCTGCGAAGGGCTCGAACGGGCGGTTGCGTTCGAGCTGTCGCCGGTCTTCGCGGCGCACGGCGAGATCTGGGACGACGAGACGTTCGCGCGCCTGCTCGAGATCCCGTCGCTGATCGGGGCGAAGCACTCGTCGCTCGACCGGGCGCGCGAGCTCGATCGCCTCGCCGCGCGCGATCGCGCCCGCCCGGACTTCCGCATCTACACCGGCAACGACCTCGCGATCGACATGGTCCTCTACGGGAGCGACTACCTGCTCGGCCTGTCGACGTTCGCGCCGGGCGCGTTCGGCGAGCGCGACCGCGCGCTCGCCGTCGGCGACCTGTCGTTCCTGGCGCGCAACGACGCTCTCCAGCACCTCGGCAACGTGGGCTTCCGCGCTCCGGTCCCGGCCTACAAGCACTCGGCGGCGCAGTACCTCCACCTGACGGGCGTCCTCGCGTCGGACGCGATCCACCCGCGCGCGCCGCGCCGGCCCGCGTCGGACCGCGTGCTGCTGTTCGACTGCGCCTTGCGCCTCGGCGCCCTGGACGACCCGGAGCGCGCGTTCGCCGAGCGGGTGCTGCCCTTCGTCGACCGCTGACGTGGAGCGGCAGCTCCCGCCTCCGTCGCGCGATCGGCTCTCAGCCGACCGCGATCCAGAGGGCGATGGCGATCGCGAGCGCGACCGCCCAGGTCCACGCGGAGGTCCGCGCCCCGCGGCGGCGGCGTCGTCCACGGGTCGGTCGCAGCTCGGGAGGTTGACCGGCTCGCGCGCCGCTGCGAGCGTGCCGGCCGCATGGCTCGCCTCGTTCACGTCGCCGTCGCCCTCGCCGTCTCGTGCGCTGCACCGCTCCTCCACGGTTGCAGCGACGCACCGCCCGCGAGCTCGGGCGCGTCCGGATTCGTCCCGGAGGACGTGATGCAGGCGCGCCGGCTCGAGTACCTCCGGTTCGCGACGCAGCGCCTCGTGCCCGACAGCCCGGTGAACGTGATGGCGCACATGGAGCGCGCGCGCATCGATCGCGGCTACTCCGTCCCCGCGGGCGCGGTGCCTGCGGACGCGTGGGACCGCCAGCTCGCGAAGATGGCCGCGCTCGAGGACACGCGCGACTTCGACGCGCTCGAGCTCCTGAACGTCCTCCTCGGCTACCGCGACGACCCGGCGCTCGCGTCCGGGCTGATCGAGCGGGTCGAGGCCGGGCTCCTCGCCTTCAAGTTCTGGTACACGGAGCCGACGCCGCCCGGGATGCTGGACGACTCGTACTACTGGACCGAGAACCACCAGGTCCTCTACCACGCGATCGAGCTGCTCGTCGGACAGACGTACCCCGACGCGGTCCTCGCGAGCGACGGCCGGACCGGCCGCGAGCACTACGACACCGCTCGCGAGCGCCTTCTCCGCTGGATGGAGCTGCGCGCGCGCTTCGGCTTCAGCGAGTGGCACTCGAACGTCTACTACCAGGAGGACCTGAACGCGCTCCTCACTCTCGCCGAGCACGCCGAGGACGACGAGATCGCCACCCGGGCCGCGATGCTCGTCGACCTCCTCCTGCTCGACCTCGCGCTCCACACGCACCGCGATGCCTTCGGGGTCACGCACGGCCGCTCGTACAAGAAGGACAAGATGAGCTCGCTCGGCGACGACACCTGGAACGGCGTCAAGCTCCTCTTCGACCGATCGGAGTACCCCTTCCAGTCGATCGCCGCCGAGGACGCGCTGCTGCTCGCGCGCGCTCGGCGGTACCGCGTCCCCGAGGTCATCCGCCGGATCGCGCGCACCGCGGAGCCGTTCACCGACCGCGAGCGGATGGGGATCGCGCTCCCGGAGGGCGGTCCGTTCGAGCCGGATCCGGTCGCGCCGTACGGCTTCTCGTTCGACGACGCGGCCGACCTTCCCGTGTGGTGGGGCATCGGCGCGCTCACCGCGTGGCAGGTTGTGCCGCTGACCGTTCGAACGCTGAACGACTTCAACCTCTGGGAGACGACGAACTTCAGCCCGTTCCTCGGCCTCCGTCCGCTGACGACCGACATCGCGGCCGCGCAGCGCTTTGCGGTCGCGGTCGCGCGCTTCCTCGACTTCGGCGTCCTGAACGAGGTCGACACGGTGACCCACCGGACGCCCGACTACATGCTCTCGACGGCGGTCGACTACCGGAAGGGATACTTCGCGGCGCAGGTCCACACCTGGCAGGCGACGCTCGACGCGAACGCGCTCGTCTTCACGAACCACCCGTTCCGGCCGCTTCCCGAGACGCTCGACTGGAGCGATCGGAACCTCGAGCAGGGCGGCTACTGGACGGGCGAGGCGTCGACGCCGCGCGCCGCGCAGCTCGAGAACGTCGGCATCGTCCTCTACGCGCCGCAGTGGCCGGAGCGGAACCCGGCGCCGCTCGACTACTTCCGCTGGGAGCCCTACACGCACGCCTACTTCCCGCAGGACCACTTCGACGAGGTCGTGCGGGAAGGGCCGTGGACGCTCGGCCGCCGCGGCGACGGCTACGTCGCGCTCTACTCGTGGCGGCCGACGCGCTTCCTCGTCTACGACCCGACCCGGTTCGCGACCAACGGCATGGTGAAGGCCTTCGACCTCGTCGCCGACGGCGGCGCCGACAACGTCTGGATCGTGGAATGCGCGCGCGCCGCCGACTGGCCGTCGTTCGAGGCGTTCCGCGCTGCGATCGTCGCGGCGCCGGTCGACGTCGCCGTGCGCGGCCCGGGCCAGGCGAACGGGATCTCCGACGGCTTCGACGTCGCGTACGGGTCGCCCAGCCAGGGGCGCATGACGTTCGGCTGGGACGCGCCCCTGGTGGCGAACGGGGCCGAGGTCGCGCTCGACGCGTTCCCGCGCTTCGACAACCCGTTCGTGCAGGCGGAGTTCGGCGCGCGGCAGCTCGACGTCGCGCACGAGGGCTTCGCGCTCCGGCTCGACTTCGACGAGCCGAGCCGTCGCGCGAGCGCGCCGCGGTGAGCGAGCCGCGCGGCGCGGCCGACCTCGCTCGCGCGATCGCCGCCTGGACGCGCGAGCAGGTCGAGACGCTCGTCGCGTCGCACCTCCGCGGTTTCCGCGTGCCGCGCGCGTTCGCCGGCCATCCGGTCGGGCCGGACGTGCGCGCCGACCTCGCGTACACGCTCGGCCTTCTCGATGCGTGCGGCGAGGGCGTCGTCGCCGGGCGACTCGCGAGCGAGTCGATCCCGCTCGTGCTGCGGCCGATCGACGGCCCGGCGACGCACAGCTTCTTCTCGTATCGGGTCGCGGAGACGCTCGCGCGCGCCGGCCGCTTCGCCGATCACCCGTGGCTCGACGGCTGGAGCGATGCCGAGCGCGCGAACGTGGCGGATGCGTGCGATTCCACCTCGTGGGTCGCGCTCCTCGCCTCGGGCCGCCTTCCCGCCAACTACGCCGCGGTGCTCGCGCGCTGCGAGCTCGCGCGCGAGCGGCTCGGCCTCGCCGTCGATTCCGCGCTCTTCGACGACCTGATCGAGCGGACGATCGCGCTCGTCTCGCGCAATCCCGACGGGTGGCACGACGACTCGCCGCAGGCCGCCGGTCGCTACGACATCTACACCGCCGACCTCTACCTCTTCCTGCAGCCGCTCGCGGACGACGCGCGGCTGGCGCCGCGGCTCGCCGAGCCCTGGCTCCGCGGCCTCCGGTCCGCGATCGGCCTCGTCGAGCGCGTCGGCGCGCGCAACGGCGCCGCCTTCTCGTGGGGTCGCTCGACGGGCGCGCTCGCGCTCTGCATGACGATGGAGCTCGGGGCGACCGCCCTGGCCCGCGGGCTCGCCGGCGACGCGAGCCTCTGGCTCGGGCGCGTCGCGCACGCATTCGAGCGGTTCGCGGGCTGGATGAAGGGCGGCGTGATCGCGGCGCACCAGGGCCGCTCGACGTACTCGTACCGCGGGCCGGAGCGCCGGCTGCAGATGACGCTCGACTGCCTCGGCAAGCTCGCCTGGGCGGCGCTCCAGCTGCGGAGCGCCGCGGACGCGACCGACCGGGTGCGCGACCTTCGCGCCGCGCAACGCTCGCCGGAGCTCTTCCCGCCCTGCGATGAGCTGATCGCGTTCGAGCCCGGGGGCGCGGCCGGCGTGTGGGCGCACCGCTCGCGCGGGCTCGCGCTCGCGCTCCCGCTCGTCGGCTCGACGCTGAACGACTACCTGCCCGCGCCGCAATGCCCCGGCTTCCTGGAGGTGCCGGTCGAGGTCGATCTCCCGACCGGCGTTCCGTTCGCGGTGCGCCACGGCACGCGCTTCGCCGCGGGCGGCCGGCCGTCGTCCGTCGAGCACGCGGAAGGGCTGCTGCGCGCGACCTGGGAGCGCTGGCCGCGCACCGCGCAGTGGGACTGCACGGCCGAGACGCCCGCGCTCGCCGCGACCCGCGTCGCGGAGCTCAAGGCGCGCGGCGGCCGCCTGCGGGTGCGCGAGCGCCTCCGCTTCGACGAGCTGCCCGACGCGCTCTCGCTCCAGATCGCGGAGAGCAGCGCGCGCCGCCTCCGCGTCGACCTCGAGTGCTCGCGGGCGCACGCGGTCACGGCGATCGACGTCTCGGGAATCAAGGAGTACCGGAGCTTCTGGGGCGAGCTCGCACGCGTGCACCAGATCGACGTGGAGCCGGCGCGCGACGTCGAGCTCCGGTGGACCGTCGCGCCGGTGCTGCGCCTCGCGACGTCGGCGAGCCCGCACCACTACAACCGGAGCCTCTACGACCCGCTCGCCGGTCGCATCGAGGAGCGCCAGCTCCCGTTCGAGTGGCTGCAGGATCCGAGCCGCGCGTCGCGCGACTTCCTCGACGACATCGACCTCTTCCACCTCCACTGGCCGGAGTGGACGAGCCACGACCCCTCGGCGCACCGAGCGCTCATCGATCGTTTCCGGGAGCACGAGGTGCGGATCGTGTGGACGCAGCACAACCTCGTCCCGCACAGCCGCGATCCCGCGCTGGTCGAGCTGTACCGCCTCTGGGCGGGCGCTGCGGACGGCGTGATCCATCACAGCCGGTGGGGCGAGGCGCGGTCGCGCTCGCGCTACCAGTTTCGAGCGGACGCGCTCCACCGCGTGATCCCGCACCCGCACTTCGGGCACCTGGCGCATCGGGCACACGACCTGCGCGCTGCCGACCGAGATCGCTCGCGAGCGTCCGAGCGCGCCGCCGTCGAGTGCGAGCTCGGGCTTCCGCCGTGCGCGATCCGGCTCGGGGTCGTCGGCGCGCCGCGCCCCGAGAAGGACGTCCAGCTCCTGCTCGACGCCTTCGCCGCCTGCGCGCGCGACGATCTCGGCCTCTTCGTCTCGTCGCTCGCGGACGAGCGCGTTCCCGACGACCCCCGCATCCGCGCGATCCCCTACGAGATGGTGCCGCGCGGCGTCTACGATCGGCGGCTCGCGGCGATCGACGTCCTGGTCTTCCCGATCCGCGAGGGCGAGCTCCTGACGAGCGGCGTCGTCGGCGACGCGATCGCCGCCGGCATCCCGTCTCTCGTGTCGAGCTGGCCTTTCCTCGCGGAGGCGCTCGGCGACTCGGCGATCTGCTACGGCGACACGCGCGCCGAGCTGACGGAGTGCATGAACGCGCTCGACCCCACGCGCCTCGCGGCGCTCGCGTCGGAGGCGCGCCGCCTGCGCGCGACCTGCTCCTCGGAGCGCGTCGCCGAGCTCACCCTCGACTTCCTCGACGAGCTCGGCACGGCGAAGCTCTGAGCGCGCGAAGGCGTCGCGAGCGAACCCGGCGCCCCGTGCGTCACACCGGGTCGAAGAAGAGGATCTCGCGCACCTCGACCGACCCCCACTGGGCGTGCGGGTAGCGCGTCGCGATGTCGATCGCGGCGGCGCGGTCGCGCGTGCGGACGAGGCTGTAGCCGCCCACGCCCTCCTTGGTCTCGACGAACGGGCCGTCGGTGACGAAGACCTCGCCCTTCCTCGTCTCGAGCCGGGCGGGGGGCGGGTTGTCCGTGAGCGGCGCGGTCTCGAACTGGATGCCGTCGTTCTGGAGCTGCGTTCCGTACGCAATCATCTCCCGCAGCTTCTCCGGGCTTGGTACGAGCCCGGGCTCCATCCGGAAGAGCAGGATGAACGGCCGGCCCTTCCCGGTGTCGGTGCCTCCGTAGCGGCCGGCCAACGCGTGGACCTCGGTCGGGCCGTGGCTCGTGTGCGGGATGCGGCTCGCGATCTCGAGCGCCTCGGCGCGGTCGGCCGCGTCGATGATCCACACCCCCGCGACCTGCTCCTTCGTCTCGGCGAACGGACCGTCGTGGACGACCGCCCGGCCGTCGCGCACGCGCACCGTGGCAGCGTCGGCCGCGACGGCGAGCGGGAAGCCGCGGCGGAGCTTCTTCCGCCGCGCGAGATCGCGGGCAAACGCGCCCATCACGGCCAGGGCCTCGGGCGTCGGGGTCGGCGACCCGTCGTACGCGTCGAACATCAGCATGAATTCCACGAGAGCCTCCCTCGGACACGTTTCATCCGTAGTCGCACGAGGAAGCGGCAAATCGACAGCCAGGCTGCGCTCCTCGGACGTCGATGTGCTCGTCGCCACCCGGGCGGGTTGCCGCACCCGTCGGCTGCCGCCAAACTGACGACGTGACCGAGAACTTCGCGGCGGGCGCGATCGCGTACGGCGTCGCGTGCGTCGTCGTTCCGATGCTGTGGGGCGTGATCGTCGTCTGGGCGACGAACCGCGTGGAGGCTCTCGTCGACCGCCGGGACCGCGCGCGCGGGCGGGTGCGCCGCGGCCATGTTCCCCGGATCGAATACCACATCTGAAGGAGACACGGCGTGTTCGTTCGGCTCGGCGTCGGCGTCGGACACCCGGTCTTCCTCCCGTCGCTCGCGCTCGTCGGGCTCCTCGTCGGCTATGTGGCAGGGATGTTCGGTGTCGGCGGGGGATTCCTGCTCACGCCGGTGCTGATGTACGTGTTCGGCGTGCCCGCTCCGGTCGCGGTCGGGTCGGCGCTGTCGCAGAAGTGCGGCACCTCGATCGCGTCGTTCCTGAAGTACCGCTCGCTCGGACGGGGCGAGCCGCGCATGGACCTCGTCATGATCGGCGGCAGCCTGATCGGCGTCGATGCAGGAACGCGGCTCCTCGCCTGGCTCTCCGGCCTCGGGCGATGGCGGACCGCCGCGGGGCGCGACGTCGCGATCGTCGACCTCGTGCTCGACGTGCTCTTCATCGCCCTCCTGTCCGGCGTCGCGTGGTACACCTTCCGGGACGCGTGGCGCGCGCACGGCCGGCCCGCCCGCGGCGACCGGACGATCCCCGGGCCGCTCACGCGCGTGCGGATCCCGCCGTACGTCGATCTGCCGAGGGTCGATCTGCAGCGAGTCTCGGTGCCGGTGCTCGCGTATCTCGGCTTCGTGCTCGGGGTCGCCTCCGGCCTGATGGGGATCGGCGGCGGGGTCCTCTTCATGCCGGTCCTGCTGTACGGCTTCGGCCTGTCGGTCCGGAATGCGGCCGGCACGGGCATCCTGCTCCTGTTCGTCACCGTGGTGGTCGGCACGTTCGAGCAGGCGCTGCGCGGCTTCGTCAGCCTGAAGCTCGCCCTCGCGATCCTCGTCGGCTCGTCGGTCGGCTCGCAGCTCGGTGCGCTCACCACCCACTATCTCCCGAACCGGATCCTGCGCCTCTGCTTCGCGATTCTCGTCGCCGCGACCGTCGTGATGATCGCGTGGGACATGGCGCGCCTCGTTCGTTGACACCTGGACGGTCTTCCCGTGTACGGCTGCAAGGGCGCGTCCCGGATCGTGCTGCTCGCGGCTGATTCCCGACCAGCCGGGGCTGGGCGGCCGAGCGGATCGTATCGATGATCGCGCCGCTACCGCGTCGATCAATCGATCGCGGCCGTGCGTCGCTGCTCATCTCCCTCCGACCGCTGAGTCCGGTCGAGCGGGACTCCGCCGATCGTCGCCAGCTCGGGCGCGTCGGGGTTCATCGCAGCGATCCGGCGGGCATACGCGTCGATCCCCGGCACGGCGCTGAGACCGTGCGCGAAGATGCTGACGAGCACCGTCACCATCACGGCGAGCTTGATCGTGCTCTCCCCCGGCTGATGCAGCTCCCGCTCGAGATAGACGAGCCCCAGCACGATCGACGCGAGCCCGCGGGGGCCGAACCAGCCCATGAAGAGGACGCTCGCCCGGTTGAACCCCGTCCCCCACAGGGCGATCGCGACCGGGAGCATCCGCACCAGCGTCAAGCTCACGACCGCGTACGAGGCGTGCGTCACGTCGAATTGCGGCCAGGCGCGCGCCGCCAGGAAGCCGAAGAGGAAGAACACGGAGAGGTTGAAGAGCTGTCCCCACTCCTCGCCGAACTCCACGCCGTGCCTCCCGGCTTCCGCGTATCCGATCTCGACCACGAGTCCGGCGACGAAGGCCGCGATGAACATGCTCGCGCCCGCGGCTTCGGAGGCGAGGATGCAGAGCAGCGGGAGGGCGACGACGCCGAGCTGCTGCTGCGACGACGCCATCCAGCTTCGCCGGTCGGCGGCGCCGAGCAGCAGGCCGCCGAAAAGCCCGATCGCGATGCCGATCGCGGTGCCGAAGCCGAGCTGCTCGACGACGAATCGCACGAGGCTCGCGTGGCCGCTCCCCGCGCCACCGGCTTCGGCCGCGAGCGCCATGAAGAACAGGAGGAACGGCACGGAAAGCCCGTCGTTGAGGCCGGCCTCGACGTTCAGCGCCTGTCGAACCTTCGTCGGCACCCGCGGGCTGCTCACGATGATCTGGCCCAGGCCAGCGTCGGTCGGCGCCAGGATGGCCGCCAGGATCCCGGCCTCCCAGAGCGACAGCGCGGGGAACAGGACGAGCGCGCCGACGGCACCGAGCAGCATCGTCAGCAGCATCCCGGTGCTGAGGAGCCGCGCCGGCAAATTCCGCATCCTCTTCAGGAGCCGCAGGTCGGTTCGGCTGGCGTCACTGAAGAGCAGCAGGCTCAGACCGATCTCTGCGAGAACCAGAAAGAGGCGGAGGCTCTCGGGCGAGCGGGAGAGATCCGGCGCGACCAGGAAAGCCAGCATGCCGGCGACGGTGAACACGATCGGGGCCGTCACGACCGTGCGCTCGAGCCGTCCCGAGACGAGGCCGTGGACGAACAAGAGCACGACGAAGGCGGTGATCATCGCCATGGTCGAAATTGGGCCGATGTCCGACACGTGGCCCGCGTGCGAACGAGTTGCGTCGAGAGGACGTCCTGCGAACCGAGCGCGCCGAGCTAGCGCGCGATCCGGTGAACGAGCTCGTGGATCTGGTCGTAGTCGACGGGCTTGAAGAGCACGTGCACGAACCCTCGGCGAGCGGCCTCGGCCTCGATGAACTCGGTGTGGAACGCGGTGATCAGGACGACCGGGATCTCGGGGTGAGCGGAATGGAACTCGTCCGCAACCTCCAGGCCCGTCTTGCCGGGCATCTCGTAGTCCGTGACGAGCAGTCCGACGTGTCCGAGCGTTTCGTACGCCGGAATCGCGCCGGGGCGCTCGAACTCGAGGAGCGTATGGCCGTCGTCCCGCAGGAGACCCGCAAGCCCCATACGGAATGCGGGATCGTCGTCGATCAGAAGGATGCCGATCTCGTCACAAGACCGGCCGCCTGCGGGGGAGTTCGACGTGGAAGGCGGCGCCACGGGCGGCACCCGCAGCAAATTGGATACCGCCGCCGTGCGCCAGGAGGATCTGCTTCGAGATCGCGAGACCGAGGCCCGTTCCCTCGACTTTCGTCGTGGCAAAGAGCTCGAACAGGCGGAGATCCTCGGGGATCCCGGGTCCGTCGTCCTCAACCGTGATACGGACTTTCTCGGCCGTGGGAACGCTCGTCGCGATGCGGACCCGGCCCGGGCCGCGATCGATCGCCTCGAGCGCATTCTTTACGAGGTTGTCGAAGACGCGGCGGAGCTTCGCCGGGTCGGCATGGATCCGCTCCTCCGCGTTGGGCTCGAGGACCAGCGCGATACCGCGTTCGCCTGCCTCCGGCTCCCACGCCCGCACGACGTCCTCGAGAAAGTCGTCGAGCGACAGCTCCTCGAGGTCGAGGCGCTGCTCGCGCGCGAAGCTCTTGAACTCGGAGATCAGGCTGTCGAGTCGGCGCACCGTCTCCCCGAGCTGCGCGACGGGCTCTCGGATCGCCGAGATCGGCTCGTTCGGATCGCGCGCGAGACGCCGCGCGATGCGGCTCGTCAGCATCGAGAGTCCGGCCAGCGGGTTGCCGAGGTCGTGGACGATCTTCGCGGTGAGCGTCCCGATCTCGGCGAGGCGCTCCCGGCGAACGCCCAGCTCGTCGGAGCGCTTGCGGGCGATGAACTCGCCGATCTGGATGCCGACGGACTCGAGTGTCGCGAGGAGCATCTCGTCGAGCGGGCTCACCGTACGGCCGAACAGGACGAGCACTCCCTCCACCTGCTCGCTGGCCGCGATCGGGAGCGCGACCGCCGTCCGAAGGCGGATGCCCGCGGCGAGCTCGCCGCGCTTGAAGTCGGCATCCGCCGACACGTCGAGCGTCCACTGCGCGCGGCGCGCCGTCCACGTTCGTCCGATCATGCCGACGTTGGGATCGTGCACGATCGAAGCGCCGGCTGCGTCGAACGCCGCGCCATCGACGTCGCGCCCGAACCACACGCCGTCCCGACGCAGGCACGCGGCGCTGCGATCGACGCGCCAGAGCTCCGCGAGCTGCCATCCGAGCCCCTCGCAGACCGACTGGAGAAGCTGGGGAATCACGTCGCGCAGCGAGCTCGCTTCGGAGAGCGCGCGGGTGACGGCGTGCTCGGTCGCGAGCCGGATCTCGGCGCGACCGCGCTCGACCGCTTCGGAGATCACGGCGGCGACGGAGTCCAGGAACGCGATGTCGTCGTCGGTGAACGGCCGGTGACGCGTGGCATACGCGCCCAGAACGCCGAAGGACGAGCCGCGGCGGCCGTGGATCGGTACGCTCGCACCCGCCACGACGCCGTGCCGCGCGAGCAGCTCGGCTTCAGGAGAACGACCCGCGCCCGGGTCGGCGATCGCGACCGGCCTGCCCGTCGCGATCGCGCCGCCGGCGGCCGAATCGGTACCGACGACCGGGACGATCGCGCGGCCGACGACGTCGTCCCGCCAACCGATGCCGGACCGCAGCAACGCGCTCGTCCCGTCGGGAAGGACTTCGAGGATGCCGCAGAGGTCGACTTCGAGCGTGCGCGCGACGTCCTGCGTGGCGCGGTCCATCAGAGCCGGCACGTCGAGCTCGAGGGCGAGCAGCCCGAGCTGGGCGACCGCCGCCTGTCTGCGGGCCTGCGTCTCGAGGCGGGTGAGCATCGCCCGCCGCTCCGTGACATCGCGCACGATCGCGGAGTAAATGACCCCTTCGGGGATGCGCGCCTCGGAGACCGAGAGCTCGATCGGAAACACCTCGCCGCTCTTGCGGCGTCCGTGCACCTCGCGGATCCGCCCGATGGCGCGCGCCACGCCCGTCGTCCGATAGCTGCGGAGGTACCCGTCGTGCTCCTCGCGGTAGGGCGAAGGCATGAGCATGCTCACGTTCTGCCCCAGCACCTCCGATGCGGAGTAGCCGAACGTCTCCCCCGCCGCGCGATTGAAGAGCGTGACCCGGCCGGCCTCGTCGATCGAAACGATCGCATCGCGCGCGCTGTCGAGGATCGCCTGCCAGCGAGCTTCCTGCAGCTGGAGGACCCGCAATGCGTCGCCGATCGAGGATTTCGCGTCGTTCGACAGGGCCCCTGACCCGAATCTTACAAACCATGGCCGTCGGGAAGAGTCAAACTGACATTTCGCCCCTCGAGCTCTTTGTCAAAGTGACACTGGCCGCGAGAAGCGCGCCACATCGATGAGCTTTGTGATGATGCGCTTGACGGAGACGCCGACGACAGGATGACCACATCGCGACCCAGCGCCTGACGCGCGTGCGCGGATGGCGTACCGGCTCGGGCCATTTCGAGAATACGTCCATTGCGTCGCTCCGGTGGCCTCGGGTAATGGCGCGGCAATGTCCGCGTCGATCTTGGTCGCCGACGACGAGCCGGGAGTGCGGGAAAGCCTCGCGGAGGTTTTGCGCGACGCGGGCTACACCGTCGAGACCGCGGCCAATGGCACGGCGGCCATGGCCGCCATCGAAGCGCGCGACTTCGCGGTCGTCGTCACCGACATTCGCATGCCGGAAGCGGACGGACTGGCGGTCCTCGAGAAGACCCGCGAGCTCGCACCGCAGACGATCGTGATCGTGATGACGGCGAACGCGACGGTCGAGACCGCCGTCGAGGCATTGCGCGCCGGGGCCGCGGACTACGTCCTGAAGCCGGTCATCTTCGACGACATCCTCACGAAGGTGGAGCGCCTGCTCGAGTACCGCCAGCTCGCCTGGGAGACACAGCGCATGCGGCGCCAGGCCGAGCAGGACTTCGATCTCGAGCTCATGGTCGGCAAAAGCCCGGCGATGCGCGAGGTCGCGGCGCTCATCCGGAAGGTCGCGCCCACGCAGAGCACGGTCCTGATCACGGGCGAGAGCGGCACCGGGAAGGAGGTCGTCGCACGCGCGGTCCATCAGGCGAGTCCGGTGCGCCACAAGATCTTCTTGCCGGTGAACTGCGCCGCGATCCCGGAGTCGCTGCTCGAGAGCCAGCTCTTCGGACACGTCCGCGGGTCGTTCACCGGAGCGGTCAGCTCGCAGGAGGGTCTGTTCAGCCGTGCGCGCGGCGGAACGATCTTCCTCGACGAGATCGGCGACATGCCGCTCGGGCTGCAGTCGAAGATCCTGCGCACCCTCGAGGCGAAGGAGATCCTGCCCGTCGGCGCGACGCAGCCGACGAAGGTGGACGTCCGCATCGTCACCGCGACCAATCGCGACCTCGCGAAGATGGCCGAGGACGGACGTTTCCGCGAGGACCTCTACTACCGCATGAACGTCATGAACATCCACCTGCCACCGCTGCGCGAGCGCCGCGAGGACATCCCGGGGCTCGTGGAGTTCCTCGTGCAGCGCCACCGCCGCGACATGAACCGCCGAACGCGCGGCGTCGACAACGCGGCGCTCAAGCTGCTGGTGTCGCAGCCCTGGAAGGGAAACGTGCGCGAGCTCGACAACGCGATCGAGCACGCGATGATCGTGGGCGAGGGCGAGTGGATCACGGTGGGCGACTTGCCGCTGTCGCTGCGGGCGCAGGGGCACCCGCTGACGGACGGCGTCGGCGACGATCTGCGAGAGGCGCTCCGCGTCTACGAGAAGATCCACATCGAGAGCGTCCTGACGCGCACCGCGAACGACAAGAGAGCCGCCGCCGAGCGGCTCGGGCTGTCCCTGTCGTCGCTCTACCGCAAGATCGAGGAGCTGGGTCTCCAAGCTCGCTGACGAAGGCGGGCCGAAAGGCGACGGCGGGGCCGAGACCCCGTCGACCCTTTCGCAGACGTGCGAACGTGGCCACCGAGCGATTCTCGCGGCTGCGACGCGGCACGGTCGACGAGTCCCGCCGAAGCTCAGCCGGTACCGACCTCGTGCGCATCGAGCCAGAGCTGCTTCAGATCCTTCGGAAGCTGGCTGAAGACGTCCCAGGCCTCGCCTCGCGTGCCGGACGGGCTGCCGAGGGCGACCTGCAGGACCGCGAACACGGCGCGTACCGCGCGCTCGGCCTCGGCATCGTCCGGAAGGTCGGCGAAGCGCCGCACGCGGCCGATGAACTCGTCGCGATGCAGCTTCTCCACGCCCCGGGCGTCGCGCTCGTTGTCCGTCCAGAAATGGCGGAGGTCGGCCGGCATCTGAGCGGCAACGTCCGCCGCCTCCTTGGAAGTCAAGCGATCGCGCAGCGTCTGGAACACCGCGACGATCACTCCCTCGGCGCGCTGCCCGTCGCAGCACAGTCGCTTCGCGACGTCGTCGATGAATGCTCTGCTCTCCATGGTTCCCTCTTCTCGGCCGACGCCTTCGCGACGCAAGCGACGGACCAAGCGGCACGACGATCGCGTCGCCGAGGCATCTCGCTTGCTTCACCGCTCCCGTGCGGCGGAAGTGCGCCGCGCACGAATCGACCCACGGCGTCGAGATTCGACGATGGAAAGATGCAGCACGAGATGATGTTCGCGCCGCCCCAGGACGCGCCCCCGGGGTTGTGGACGTCGTCCCGCCCCCACCGCCAGGCGGAGCCGCCCGAGATCGCGATCCAGCCGTTCCTCGACGAGCGAATGTCGACCCTCACCTATCTCGTGTACGACGAGCGCTCCCTGGTCGGCGTCGTCATCGACCCCGTGACCGACTTCGAGCCGCGCCGGGCGCGGCTCTCGAATTCGTCGAACGAGCGCGTCGCGGCGGCGATCGACCGCATCGGCATCGACTTGCAGTACGTCCTCGAGACGCAGGTCCACGTCGAGCACTTCACCGGCATCTCCTTCTTCCAGGATCGCTACGGCGCCCACTCGGTGGTCGGCTCGAGGGTCGGCGAGGTGCAGCGCGCCTTCCGCGACTGCTGGGGACTGGGCGACGCGCTCCCGGTCGACGGCCGCCAGTTCGACGTCCTCCTCGGCGACGGCGCCGTGCTGAAGGCGGGCCGTCTCCGGATCGAGGCGCTGCATACTCCCGGACACACGCCGGCCTGCGTCAGCTACCGGATCGGCGACGCGCTGTTCGCGGGCGACACGCTGCTTCCCACCGACTGCGGCGTCGGCCGCTGCGATCTTCCGGGCGGCTCGGCGGAGCACCTCTACGAGTCCCTCCAGCAGCTCTACGCGCTCCCCGGCTCGACGCGCGTGTTCAGCGGCCACGACCGCCGGCCCGGTGGCCGCCCGGTGCGGCCGCCGAGCACCATCGCGGCGCAGCGCGCCGCGAACGTCGAGCTGAATGCCCTCACGCGTGCGGGCTTCGCGTCGCTCCGCAACCGGCGCGACGCAGCGCTGTCCGTGACCGCCCTCATGCCCACCGCCGTATACTTCAACATTCGCGCCGGCCGCCTGCCGGAAGCGAATGCCGGGGCCGTATCGTATCTCGGGATGCCGCTCCGCTGGCTGTGATCGGCATTCCGCGCGCGCTCGGCGCCGGCCTCAGCGCGCGAAGAGGATGGAGCACCCCGCGCGACGCAGCTCCTCGACGTCGTCCGCGGAAGGCGGCGACGCGATCGCATCCGGAGCCGCGAACACCGCGCCCGGACGCCGAAGGGCCGCCGCCACGACCGCGGCGACGCCCTTCGCCGTGGCGATCTCGGCGGGACGGGGACCGAGGCCGGCGAGCGCCCGCGCGACCTCGATCTGGAAGTCCTCTTCGTTCGAGTCCGGGGAGCGGAGCACGACGAGAGGCCTGGCGGTAGCGGTCGCCACGCGAGCCGCGCCGACGAGCGCCTTCTCCCGGACGCGGTCGGCGGACAGGACCACGATCGGCCGTGGAGCGCGCGAGCCCCCGCTCAGGATGAGGACCGATCCGCGCGCTGCCGCCGCGAGCGAGCTCCACAAACCAGGCGTCGCGTGTCCCGCGACGACCACGAGGTCGCCTTCCTCGCCGGCGGCTGCCAGCTCGTCCTCGACCATCCCGCGCGCGACCCGGAACGTGACCGCGAGCGCGCGGTCGCGCGCATCCACTTCCAAGCGGCGGCGCCACTCCGCGGCGGCCACGCGGAGGGCGCGCTCGATCGTCGGCACGTCGACGTCCCAGGACATCGCGCCCGGCGCGAGGACGCGCGCCGCCGGGAACGCGGCCATCCGGACCACGTTCACGTCCTCGACGAACACGCCGACCAGCTCGGTCCCGAGCCCGCACGCGAGCGCGATCGAGCTCTCGAGAGCGTGCCCGCTCTCCCCGGAAGCGTCGAGCGCGACGACCACGCGCCGAAAGGCGACCTCGCTCACGGTCTCACGGCTTCGCCGACTCGCGCGGCTCGGCGGCTCGCCCGAACTCCCGCCGGCGCTCGGCGAAGTGTCGCAGGCGGTCCCGGATCCGGCGGTTCAACGAGTTTTCCGGATACGCCCCGTCCGCCCCGGGCTGTCCCGCCGCCAGCCCGGTGAGGATCTCCATCCCCTCGTCGATCGTGCCGACCGCATGGATCGCGAACGCCTCGCGCTCGCACGCGGCGACGACGTCCTCTCGCAGCATCAGGTGGCGCACGTTGGCGCGCGGGACGATCACACCCTGCCCGCCCGTCAGACCGCGCCTGCGACAGAGGTCGAAGAAGCCCTCGATCTTCTCGTTCACGCCGCCGATCGCCTGCACCTCGCCGTGCTGGTTCACCGACCCCGTCACCGCCCAGCCCTGTAGTATCGGAGCCGCCGCGAGGGCCGAGAGGAGAGCGTACAGCTCCGCGCTCGAGGCGCTGTCGCCCTCGACGCCGACGTACGACTGCTCGAACACGAGGCTCGCGGCGAGCGAGAGAGGCTCGTCCTCGGCGTAGCGCGACGCGAGGAAGCTCGAGAGGATGAGGACGCCCTTCGAGTGGAGCGGTCCACCGAGAGCGACCTCGCGCTCGATGTCGACGACCTGCCCCGTTCCGACGCGGACTCGTGCGGTGATCCGGCTCGGACGCCCGAAGGCGAACTCGCCGAGCTGCAGCACCGAGAGCCCGTTCACCTGCCCGATCCGCTCGCCGTCGGTGTCGATCAGGATGGTCCCGCGCTCCGTCTCCTCGAGGAGCCGCTCGCGCAGCCGATCGGAGCGCCGCTCCGCGTCGGCGATCGCCCCCGTGACGTCGGCGGATGCGACCTGGACGGCGCCGCGGACCTCCGCCCGATGGTCGGCTTCCACGAGCACGTCCTTGATCGCGTGGACGAGCATCGTGAGGCGCTCCGCATCGCCGGCGCGCCGTGCCGCGTGCTCGATCATACGCGCGACCGCGCCGCGCTCGAGCGGCCGGAGACCGAGCGCGCGCGCCTGCGTCGCGATCAACCGGGCGTACGAGAGCGTCGATTCCGGCGTCCGCGGCATCCGATCGTCGAAGTCCGCGACCACCTTGAAGAGCTCGCCGAAATCCGGATCGGCCGCCTGCAGCAGGTAGTACACGAGCGGCTCGTCGACGAGGACGACCTTCACGTCGAGCGGGATGTGCTCGGGCTCGAGCGAGGCGACGCTCAGGATGCCGACGAGCTCGTTGACCGCCTCGATCCGGATCTCGCCGGCCCGCAACGCCTGCTTCAAGCCCTCCCACGCGAACGGGTGTCCGAGCACCTTTCGCGCATCGAGCAGGAGGTAGCCCCCGTTCGCGAGATGAAGAGCGCCCGGCTTGATGAGGAGGAAGTCGGTCGTCAGCGCCCCCATCGATTGACGGTGCTCCACCCGTCCGACGAGGTTCTGGTACGTCGGGTGGCGCTCGTAGACGAACGGGGCGCCGCTCGAAGCGGCGTGATCGACGAGCAGGTTCACCCGGTAGCGATGCAGCGCGGGCGACTCCGCGCCGAAAGCCTGCTCCATCGCGGCGGGCATTCCCTCCTGGCGTCCGAACAGCTCGGCGTTCTCGACCACGTCGGCCTCCACGCGGTCGAAGTGGGACACGATCTCGGGAACGTCGGCGTGCCGCGATCGCAGATCGTCGATCAGATGGCGCACGGCGTGAAGCGTGAACTCCGAGGTGATGGATCGGACGCGCTCCTTCCCCTCGCGCTGCCATTGCGGGAACTGGCGAGCTACCTCTTCCAGCTCGGCCTGCAGCGACTCCATCCGTCGCTTCAGCGTTTCGCGCTCCGCCTCCGGCAGCTTCTGGAACTCCGCTGGGTCCATCACCTGGCCGTCCTTGACGGGCGCAAACCCCATCCCGACCGGCGTCCGCAGGAGCGCGATGCCGCCCTCGCGCGCCTTCGCCTCGAGGCCTTCGAACGCATGCTGCTGGCGCTCCTTCAGCTCCTCCTCCACGAGATGCACGCGAGCGCGGTAGGCGTCGCTCTCGAGAGCCGCGGGAATCGCCGCTCGGAGGTCGTCGACGAGCCGGTTCATGTCGCGCAGCAGCACGGCTCCCCGGCCGGGCGGCAGGCGGATCGCCCGCGGCCGGTTCGGCTGCGCGAAGTCGTGCACGTAGATCCAGTCGCTCGGCACCGGCTCGCTCGCCGCGCGGCCGAGCGCCAGGTCCCGCACCACGGAGTGGATGCCCGCTGCGACCGGCCCGTGCGCGAAAACGTTGAACCCGGCCCGCCGAAGGCCCGTCGCGAGTGCGAGCGCGTCGACCGCACGCGGTTGACCGATGACCTGGTCGAGGTCCGGAAGGTCCGCGGTCGTCTCGAACGGCAGCGCAGCCTCGTCGCAGAGCGCCCGCAGGGCTTGCACCGGAAGCGGAGGATGCGCGGCGGACACCATCGGACGCGTTCTTCCCGACGGGTGCAGCGAGCGCAACCCGGGCGGCGGCTCGGTGAACGACGAGCAGGCTCGTAGCCCGCCTCGCCTGGCCGCCCCTTTGCACCACTCTCACTGCAGGCAGGCCTGATGGAACGGAAGCGGGAGCCGCGATTCGCAGCCATGGGATTCCTGCGCGTCCGAATTCGCGTCCACCGGAGGCGAAGCATGCTGCGCCGCATCGAATGCAGCGTCCGAGCCAGCGATCGGAGCGAGCCATGAGCGAACAGGCGAAGCGAGACGACATGGTCCGGGCGCAGGTCGCCGCCCGTGGCGTGCGCGATCCGGCGGTGCTGCGCGCGATGCGCGAGGTACCGCGCGAGGCGTTCCTACCGCCCGAGCTCGCGGAATTCGCCTACCGGGACTCACCTCTGCCGATCGAGTGCAAGCAGACGATCTCGCAGCCCTACATCGTCGCGCTCATGACCGCCGCGCTCGAGCTCCGGCCGGGCGACCGCGTGCTGGAGATCGGGACCGGGTCGGGCTACGCCGCCGCCGTTCTGGCGCGCGTCGCCCGCGACGTCTTCACGATCGAGCGCCACGAGGAGCTCGCGACGCTCGCGGCCACGCGCCTGCGCGACCTCGGCTACGCGAACGTCGCCGTCCGTCACGGCGACGGCACGCTCGGCTGGCCGGAGCACGCGCCGTACGACGCGATCGTCGTCGCGGCCGGAGGTCCGGGCGTCCCGGAGGCGCTGCTCGACCAGCTCGCCGCCGGCGGCCGGCTCGTGATGCCGGTCGGCGAGGCGCGCGAGCTCCAGACGCTCATCCGCATCACGCGCCGGCCCGACGGCCGGCTCGAGCGCGAGGATCTGGGAGACGTGCGCTTCGTGCCGCTCGTCGGGGTGCAAGGCTGGCGCGACGTCGAGGAGCAGCCCGCCTGGGACGGCCGGCCGCGGCGCCCGGCGAGCCGCCCGGAGGCGATCGCCGCCCTCGTGCGCGAGACGGCGGAGCGGTTCGAGTCCGTCGACTCCGTGGACGTCGGGGCGCTCGTCGAGCGCATCGCCGACGCCCGCGTCGTCTGCCTCGGCGAGGCGAGCCACGGGACGTCGGAGTTCTACCGGATGCGCGCGCGGATCACCCAGGAGCTGGTGGAGCGGCACGGCTTCGACATCGTCGCGGTGGAGGCCGACTGGCCGGACGCCTGGTGCGTCCACCGGCACGTGCACGGGATGCCCGATGGAACGCCGCTCTACGGCGGACCGTTCGCGCGCTTTCCGACGTGGATGTGGCGCAACCAGGAGGTCCTGGCGTTCGTGGAGCGCCTGCGCTGCATGAACGAAGCGCACGCCGGAACGCGTCCGAGCGTAGGGTTCTACGGGCTCGACCTGTACGCGATGTTCGCGTCGATCCGCGCCGTGCTCGACTACCTCGATCGCGTCGATCCCGACGCGGCCCTCGTCGCGCGCCAGCGCTACTCGTGCCTGACGCCCTGGGAGGGCGATCCGCAGGCGTACGGCGCGGCGGCGGTCAGCGGGCGCTACCGCGTCTGCGAGCCCGAGGTGACCGCGATGCTGCGCGACCTCCTCGCCCGCCGCCTCGAGTACTCCGAGCGTGACGGCGAGCGCTTCTTCGACGCGTCGCGGAACGCCGCGCTGGTGGCCAATGCCGAGCGCTACTACCGCGCGATGTACTACGCCGGCGACGAGTCCTGGAACCTCCGCGACCGCCACATGTTCGAGACCCTCGAGGCGCTGCTCGAGTTCCACGGGCCGGCGTCGCGCGCGGTCGTGTGGGAGCACAACTCCCACCTCGGCGACGCGCGCGCGACCGAGATGGGCGTGCGAGGACAGCTGAACGTCGGTCAGCTCTGCCGCGAGCGCTTCGGCGACGACGCTTACCTCGTCGGCTTCGGCACGGATCGCGGTACGGTCGCGGCCGCGCACCAGTGGGACGGGGCGATGGAGGTGATGCGGGTGCGGCCGTCGCACGCGGAGAGCTACGAGCGGCTGTGCCGCGACAGCGGCGTCCCCGCCTTCTTCCTTCACCTGCGGGAGCCGGAGCGTCCGGAGCTGCGGCAGGAGCTGGTCGCACCGCGTCTCGAGCGCGCGATCGGCGTGATCTACCGCCCCGACACGGAGCTCCAGAGCCACTACTTCCACGCGTCCCTGCCGCTGCAGTTCGACGAGTGGGTGTGGCTCGAGGAGACGAGCGCGGTGCACCCGATCGGACGGGTCGAGGCGCGCACTCTCTCGGCGCCGCATCCGTTCGCGGCTGCGGGAAGCTGAGGCGCGATGGCGATCGCGAGGCGAGCGGCGGACGAGCCGCCGCGCGAGACGCGGCCGGCGGCGGCGCCAACACCGGTCGCGCCACCCGGCCGTACGCGGCACGTGCCGCGCTTCGCGTGGCTGCTGCTCGGTCTCGCCGCCGCGGCCGGCGCCGCGCTCTGGCTCGCGAGCCGCGGCGGCTCCGTTGGCGACGAGCCGCGGCTTCGCACGGCGCCCGTCGTGCGTGGGACCCTGGACGTGACCGTCGGCGCGACCGGAACGGTGGAGCCCGAGGAGGTGGTCGACGTCGGCGCCCAGGTCGCGGGGATGATCCGCGAGCTCGGGCGCGATCCTGCCGATGACGCCAAGCGCATCGACTACGGCTCGGCCGTGGAGCAGGGCACGGTGCTCGCGCGCATCGACGACACGCTCTACCGCGCGCAGATCGACTAGGCGCGCGCGAACCTCGACCGCGCGCACGCCGACCTGCTCGAGCTCCATGCGCGCCTCCGGAAGGCGGAGCGCGCCTGGGCGCGCGCGCAGCGGCTGTCGAACACGCGCGTCCTCTCCGAGGCCGACCAGGACGTCGCGCTCGCCGACTTCGACGGCGCGCGCTCCGCGCTCGCCGTCGGAGAGGCGACGGTCGTGCAGGGCGAGGCTGCGCTGCGCCAGGCGGAGATCAACCTCGGGTACACGACGATCCGCTCGCCGGTGAAGGGCGTGATCGTCGATCGTCGGGTGAACGTCGGCCAGACGGTGGTCGCGAGCCTGAACGCGCCGAGCCTCTTCCTGATCGCGAAGGACCTCCGGCGCGTGCAGGTCTGGGCGTCGGTGAACGAGGCCGACATCGGCCGCATCCGGGTCCGACAGGCGGCCCGCTTCACCGTCGACGCCTTCCCGGGCGACGAGTTCGCCGGCGAGGTCGCGCAGATCCGGCTGAACGCGACCATGACGCAGAACGTGGTGACCTACACGGTGGTCGTGTCGGTCGACAACTCGAGCGGGCGGCTCCTTCCGTACCTGACGGCGAACGTGCGGTTCGCGATCGAGCACCGGGCGGACGCCCTGCTCGTCCCGAGCGCCGCGCTCCGCTGGCAGCCCGCCCCCGGGCAGGCTCCGCCCGCGGAGCTGCCGCCGAAGCCCGAGACCGGCGCGCCGGAGGTCTCCGCCGCGAGCGAGCGTGGAACCGTCTGGGTCGCCGACGGGCGCTCGGTCCGGCCGGTCGCGGTCCGGATCGGTCTCAGCGATGGCCTCGCGACCGAGATCGCGGCCGGCGATCTCCGCGAGAGCGACCGGGTCGTCGTCGGCGAGACCGCGGCGGCGGAGGATGCCGGCGCGTCGAGCCCGTTCGCGCCGCGCATCTTCGGCGGCGGGCGGCGGTGACTGCATCCGCGGGCACGGCTGCGGTCGCGCCGGCCGCCGAAGCGCGGCCGCGCGAGCTGATCCGCGTCGTCGACGTCCACAAGACCTACCGCCCGGGACGCGTCGCGATCCCGGTCCTGCGCGGCGTCTCGCTCGCGATCGAGCGCGGCGAGATGGTCGCGCTCATGGGCGCTTCCGGATCGGGCAAGACGACGCTCATGAACGTCCTCGGATGCCTCGATCGACCGACGTCGGGGCGATACTGGCTCGACGGGCAGGAGGTCTCCGCGCTCTCGGTCGACGAGCGCGCCGACCTCCGCAACCGGAAGATCGGCTTCGTCTTCCAGAGCTTCAACCTCCTCCCCCGCACGAGCGCGCTCGACAACGTGCTGCTGCCCCTCGAGTGCGGCGGCCGCTTGGGCGACGAGGCCGCGGCGCGGGCGCGCGCCGCGCAGCTCCTCGCGCGCGTCGGGCTCGCGGACCGGATCGCGCACGAGCCGTCGGAGATGTCGGGCGGCGAGCAGCAGCGCGTCGCGATCGCGCGCGCGCTCGTGAATCGGCCGGCCCTCCTCCTCGCGGACGAGCCGACCGGGAACCTCGATTCGCGCACCAGCGCCGACATCCTGTCGCTGATCCGCGAGCTCCACGGCGAGGGCATGACCGTGCTCCTCGTGACGCACGATCCGGAGGTGGCGAGGCACGCGGACCGGGTCGTCCGAATCCAGGATGGCCGCATCGCGGCGGAGGAGACGGTCCGCCCGGGCGCCCGACGGATCGGCGGGGGCCGCGGCGCCGCCATCGCGCCGGTCACCCCGGAAGCTCGACCGAAGCGGCGGATCGGCGGCTTCCTCCGGCGCTCGCTGCGCCGCCCGATGGCGAACCTCAGGCGGAACGTCCTGCGCTCGGCGCTGACGGCGCTCGGCATCATCATCGGCATCGGCGCCGTCATCGCGATGATGGAGGTCGGCGAGGGCTCGCGAAAGGCGGTCGAGCAGAGCATCGCGAGCATGGGCGCCAACGCGATCCTCGTCCTTCCCGGCGCCGCGTCGAGCGGCGGCGTCACGATGGGCATCGGGAGCGAGCAGACGCTCACGCCGCAGGACGCCGAGGAGATCGCACGCCGCGCGACCGCCGTGAGCGCCGTCGCCCCGGGCGTCCGGGCGCGCACCCAGGTGATCTACGGGAACCGGAACTGGGTGCCGGTCGTCATCTACGGGACGACGCCCGACTTCCTGCGGGCGCGCGACTGGGAGCCGCTCGCCGAGGGCGTGCCCTTCGGCGAGCGCGACGTGCGGAACGGCAGCCCGGTCTGCCTCGTCGGCCAGACGATCGTGCGCGAGCTCTTCCAGGGGAAGTCCCCGCTGGGAGAGGAGGTGCGCATCCAAAACGTCCCGTTCAAGGTCATCGGGGTGCTGCGCCGGAAGGGCGCGAACATGGTGGGGATCGACCAGGACGACATCGTCCTCGCACCATGGACCGCCGTCAAGTATCGCGTCAGCGCGACGATGCTCGGGAGCCCGACGCAGGCCGCGGCCTCCGCCACCGACGCGAGCCAGCGCGCCGCGACCGCCGGCGGACGCTATCCCGGCGCGTCCGCTCTCTACCCGGCGCCGTCGGCGGTCCAGGCCGCCGACACGCCCCAGCCGGTCCGGTTCACGACCGTCGACCAGATCTTCGTGAAGGCGAGCTCTGCCGACGCCGTGCCCGTGACGGTGCGCGAGGTCACCGACCTCCTGCGCGAGCGCCATCGCATCCGGCCCGGCCAGGACGACGACTTCAGCGTGCGCGACATGACCGAGATGACGCGCGCGATGGCGTCGAGCTCGAAGCTCATCGAGACGCTGCTCCTGATCGTCGCCCTGATCGCGCTCGTCGTGGGCGGCGTCGGCATCATGAACATCATGCTCGTGTCGGTCACCGAGCGGACGCGCGAGATCGGGCTCCGGATGGCGCTCGGGGCTCGGCCGCACGCGATCCTCCGCCAGTTCCTGCTCGAGTCGGTCATCCTGTGCGTCCTCGGCGCGGCGGGCGGCGTGATGCTCGGTCGTGCCGCGTCGGCGCTCGTGCGCGCGACGCTGCACTGGCCGACCCGGGTTTCGCTGCCGGCGGTCGCGGCGGCCGTGAGCGTCGCGGTGACGGTCGGGCTCGTCTTCGGCTACTACCCCGCGTGGAAGGCGTCGCGCCTCGATCCGATCGAGGCGCTCCGTTACGAGTGACGGCGGCTCCTTCCCCGCGACTGCCGCCGGGGCGCGCCCGTCAGACGTCGAGCGTCACCTGTGCCGACCACCCTTCTCCGGTGCGCTCGACGCTCAGACCGTGCAGCGTCACGCCCTTCACGTCTGCCTCGACCTGGTGGCGGCGCGGATCGATCTCCTCCCCGCGCAGCTCGGCGGACGCGAGGTAGCCGGCGTCGACGCGTTCGACCCGGACGCCGGACGGCCGCAGCAGAAGCCGCTCCGCGTCCTTCCAGAACACGATCTCGTCGAGAAACGACACCAGCAGCAGATCGAGCGCGTCCGCCGAGACGTCCGCGCGCCGGCTCGTCTTCGGCTCCGCCGAATCCAGGCTCCGCACCATGGCGGCGGTCGTCGCGTCGCCGGCGACCGTGAAGAGCTCGTCGAGATCGCGGCCGAAGGCGCGGAAGGTGACGTCGCTCGTCACGCCGTCCTCCAGGTACTCGAACCCCGGGCGGTCCACGTCAGCCCTTGACGTTCCCGATCGGCGTCAAGCGCACGACGGGACGGCTGAGGCCGGCGCGCTCGGTCGCGCGGACGACGGCATCGATGTCCTTGTAGGCGGCGCCCGCCTCCTCGGCGAGGCCGGAGTACGATACCGTGCGGACGTAGATCCCGCGGCGCTCCATCTTCTCCTGCACGTCGCGCCCGCGAAACGACTTCTTCGCCTTGTGGCGGCTCATCGTCCGGCCGCTGCCGTGGGCCGTGCTGAAGAACGTCGCCGCGCCCGTTGGCACGCCCGTCAGCAGATAGGAGCCCGACTCCATCGAGCCGCCGATGATCACGGGCTGCCCGATATCGGCGTAGTCGCGCGGAACGCCCGCCATGCCCGGACCCAATGCGCGCGTCGCACCCTTTCGGTGGACGAGGAGCTTCCGCTCGACGCCGTCGACGAGGTGGGTCTCGACCTTCGCGGTGTTGTGCGAAACGTCGTAGATCGTGCGGAGGCCGAGCTGCTCGTGGGGCCTCCGGAACACCGCCTCGAACACCTCGCGGACGCGATGCAGGATCACCTGCCGGTTCGCGAACGACACGTTCGCGGCGCAGTGCATCGCAGCGTAGTAGCGCTGCCCCTCGGGCGAGCGGAACGGGGCGCAGGCGAGCTCGCGGTCGAGGATCGCGATGCCGTACTTCGCCGTCATCACCGAGAGGAAGACCTTCAGATAGTCCGTCGCCACCTGGTGTCCGAACCCGCGGCTGCCGCAGTGGAACATCACGGTGATCTGATTCGGCCGCGTGATCCCGAGCCGCGCCGCGAGCGCGCGATCGACGACGTGCTCGGGCCGCGCCACCTGGATCTCGAGGTAGTGGTTGCCCGAGCCGAGCGTGCCGATCTGGCGATGCCCGCGGTCGAACGCGCGCTCGCTGACGGCGGCCGGGTCCGCGCTCGGGAACCTCCCGCCCTCCTCGGTGTGCGCGAGGTCTTCGGCTGTCGCCGTGCCCCTCCGCGCGCACCACTGCGCGCCGTCGCGCATCACTTCGGCGAACTCGGATGCCGAGAGGTCGATGAAGCCGCGGCTCCCGACCCCGGCAGGCACGCGCGCGTAGAGCGCGTCGACCAGCTCGCGGAGCCGCGGCTGCACCTCCTCCAGCGTCAAGCTGGTCGAGACGAGCCGCATCCCGCAGTTGATGTCGAAACCGATCCCGCCCGGCGAGATCACGCCCTCGCGGACGTCCATGGCGGCGACGCCGCCGATCGGAAACCCGTACCCCCAGTGGGCGTCCGGCATGACGCAGCTCGCGCCGACGATGCCCGGGAGGGTGGCGACGTTCGCGGCCTGGACGAAGACGGCGTCGTCCATGGCGCGCAGGAGGTCCTCGGTCGCGAAGACCCGGATCGGGACGCGCATCCCGGCGCGGAACGTCGGCGGCAGCTCCCAAACCGCCTCCGCGATCCGTCGCACGCCTTCCGGAGCCGACATCGCTCACACCTTCCTTCGGATCCTACCGGCGGCCGCGCCTCATTCCTCCTCGACCGTCGGCGCGCCGGGCGGCGCGTACGGGAATCCCTCCTCCAGGCTCACGACGACGTCCTCGGTGCCGCTCTCGGTGTCGATCGGCCGCACGCCCTCCTCAAACGAGCCGAGCCCGGGCGCGCGGTCCTCGCGCTCCCACGGCACCTCGCGGATCTCGAGGCGATCGACCACCTCGAGAAGCCCCGCGACGTCGCGCACAACTCCGAGAAGGATCTGGTGCTCTCCCTCGCTCGGGAGCGTTCCGTCGAGGTGGACGACGCCGTGGCGGTAGACGATGCGGAGCTCGTCCCGGTCGATGCGGCCGTCCTCGCGCACGAGGTCGCGCAGCCACGCCTCGACCTCGGGCTCGCTCATCGCTTCGAGGTCGGCCGGAAGCGGGCCCGGGTGCCGCCTCGGCGCCTCCACCCGAGTCACTTCGCTCCGGGCCGCCGCGTCCTCCTCGCGCGCGCACCCGATGCAGAGCCGCGCCGCCGGCACGGCCGCGAGGCGCCGCCGGGAGATGGCGCCGTGGCAGCTCTCGCAGATCCCATACGTGCCCGCGGAGACGCGACGCAGAGCCTCGTCGATCTCCTCGATCTCGCGCTTCCCGGCGTCGTCGAGGCGCGCGAGGAGCCGCGCCGCCCGCTCGCCCTGCGCCCGCTCCTCGAGCTCGCTCTGGCGGTCCTCGGCGATCGATGCCAGGTCCCGCTCCGCGTCCGCGACCTCCCGGAACAGCGCCTCGCGCCGGAGGCGAAGCCGCTCGACGATGTCCTTTCGCTCTTTCGCCTTCACGTTCGTCTCCTCGACGAGCTCACCGCGAGATCGCCCCGGCGACCGCAGCTCGCAGGTTCGTCATCTCACGACCTCCTCGGCGGCCGGGCACGCCGCCTCGTCACGTCGCCGCGCGCTCGCCGACCGGGAACACGCGCGACGCCTGTCGGCCCTCGTCGCCGAGCTCGATCTCGAGCTCGACGGGAAGGCCGACGGTCAGCCGTCGAAGTCGAGCTCGTGGAGGGACGGTCGCCCGTTCGGACGCTCGAGCACCGGCCGCACTCGCGTCTCCCGGCGACGTCGGCGGCCGTCCATCGTCCGCCCTCACGCGCGCCGGCCGGAAGTCGCTGCGAGCCAGGCGCGCCTGCCGAGCGCGACCTCGGGCGTGCGCGGCGACGCGCGCTCCCACCACTCGTCTCGCAGCGCGCGGGCGCGTCGCAGCCAGCGGTGAAGCGTACATCCATGCCACCGCATCGATCGCGCCCCAAGCGGCATGCGGCAGCGGAAGCACAGCACGGTCGCCACGACGTCCTCCTTTCCGCCGTGCAGAGCCCGCCGCCGCCTCGCGCGGGGCCGGCCGCGGCGCTCCGCCTTCCGGAGCCCGACCCTGCGTACGGCGCGTTCGCTCAGAGCTTCGCCTTCATCGGCGACTGCTCAGCGAGCCCATGAAGCTTCTCGTGAATCGACTGGTTGTTCAGGAGGTGCACCTCGTTCAGAGCGAGCGAATAGTCGGTCAGCGCGACGAGCCATTCGCGCAACGACTCGAGCGTCACCGGCCTCGCGCGCGCCTCGTCGATGCGCGCCGACGCGACCCGCATTTGGCTCACGGCCTCGTCCAGATGCTTGCCGAGCGACACGAGTGCCTCTCTTTCCGCCGCCGAAGCGGCTTCGACGCACCGCCGGCGAAGCGGCCGAGCGGCAACCAGAAACCGGAGCAAACGATCTGCCAAGGACGGCAACCACCGAGTCGACGGGCGGTCCATTCCGGCACGATCGTTGAGCGCCCGGCACGCCGTTGCGCGCCGGCCGTCGCGCGCGTTCCCAGATGTGGGACGAACGCCCGAGGCTGGTTCCGGCATGCGCCAGCGACGGTGCTCGATCCCCGACGGGCGCGGCGAACGCGGCGGCCGCGGCAGGCCAGCGGCCGATGGACCCCCTACTCGCGCTCCAGGCGGTGGTTGATGCGCCACCCATGCCGCTGCCGGCCCCGGTCACGGCTCCATCCGATGGGCCGCCGGGACGACGATCGGCTACGCACCGCAGAAGGTGGACATCGAGCGCGACCTTCCGCTGACCGGCGGCGACCTGCTGCGGGCGAAGGCCGTCACGACCGGCGTGGCGGGGACGGAGGTGGACCGAGGGCGGTCGCCGCCGGCCTCGTCGGCTGCTTCGCGGTCATGCGGCAGATGACGCTCGCTTCCGACGCGATCTCGCACGTCGCACCTCCCGGCCGGCTCGCACACTAGTGCGCCGCGGTCGCGCCCGAGCCCTTCTTGTGCTCGGCGCGGTGCTCCGGATGCCGCTCGGCGCGATGCTCCGGACGGTGCTCCGCGCGGCGTTCCCTCGCCTCCTCCAGCACGTCGGTCGCGAGCTTCGCGACCTTGTCATTGACCTCGCGGATCAGGTCGTAGATCGCGCCGATCGTGTGGTCCTGGACGCGGCGGACCTCCTTCGTCGTCCCGGGCAGGAGGTCGTTCTCCTCCAGGATTCGAAGCGGCAAATCGGCGATCGACTTGTGGATCTCCTCCACGGTCGTCGCGCCCTCGTCGACGGCGCGCCGGACCAATCCGACGAAATTCCTGTCGCGCTTCATGATGCGCTCCTTTCCTTCTGCACCGGCGAGCGAGCCGGTGCCGCACCGAACCGGCGGCGCGTCCGTCAATCGTCGCGCTCTCCGAACGAGGCGACGTGCGGCTGCACGAGCCGCGCGAAGTCGTCGTACGCCAGGTGCACCGTCTCGGTGTGCGTTCCGGCGTTGAAGACGATCTGGTGCTCGCGGGTGAGCGGCTCGTCGACCCAGACCGGGATCCCGTAGAGCTTTCCGAAGGGCGGCATGGCCCCGGGCTCGCACTCCGGGAACAGCCGCGACAGATCCTCCTCGCTCGCGAGGTGGAGGTGTTGCGTGCCGGTCTCGTGCCGCAGCCGCGTCACGTCGACGCGGTAGAGGGCCGGAAGCACCGCCATGAGGAATCCGCCGTCCGCGTGCAGGACGACGACCTTCGCGACGTCGATGCCGGGGACGTGCTCCGCCGCCGCGACGCCGCGTGCGGTGAACGCCTTCGGGTGCGACCGGACCTCGTACGGAACCCGTCCTTCGTCGAGGGCGCGCTCGAGCGCGCTCAAGATCGCCATCTCTTCCCCTGAGGACGCGCGATCGCACACGGCGCTCGCCGCCAGGCGCGTCCCTGACCCGGCTCGGAGCAAATTTCCCGCCAGGAGATGGCCACGCCGATCAGTCGCCGATTGTCAGCGGTCGGAAGAAACCGCTCCGATCGTGTGCGCCCGCCGGAACCGCGCTCGGCGCACCGTCCGCGCTCGCGCGCGGCGGGCCGGCGTGCGCGTGCCCTCGCCAGCTTTCGCGGCGCCCTCCCGCTGCGACGGGGGCGCGATCTCCGCGCCGAAGCGGGTCACGACGTACGAGCGATCGTACGCGTCGCGAGCGAGCTCGACGAACCCGTACCGAGCCCGATCTCGCCGCCTCGTACAGCGCGCGGCTGTAGTCGCCGAAGCGCTTCCAGTCCGCGTAGGCGCGCTTGACGACGATGTCTCCCTTCTCGAACCAGCCGCGCCAGCACGCGACCGACGTCGAACTCGTCCTCTCGACCCTTGAAGCCGAGCGCCAGGTTCTCGAAGTCGACGAAGACGGCGAGCGGGCTTCCCTCGGCACCACGCTGCTCGCGTACATCGGCCTCACGCAGGCCGTGAAGACGTGGCTCCACCGGCGCGCCTGGATCTGATCGCAGCGACGCGGAACCGACGTGCCGTGGACCGAGGACCGCTACCCGCCGGCGACGGAGCGCCTCCATCCGGTCGTGCGCCGAAAGGCGATCGAGATCGCAAACGCCCTCCTCGACGAGGGCCGCGAGGAGGGTTTCGCGATCCGGGTCGGGATCGCTCGCGCGAAGGAGTGGGCCCGGCGGCGCGGGATCGATCCAGCGGGCGACTGGCCGTGAGGCGGTCGGAAGGCGGCCGCGGCGATCACGCCGCGAGCGCGTGCGGCCGGGGCCGGCAGACGTCGCAGAGCGTCTCCGCGATCTCCTGAGACGAGACGCTCCTCGCCGACGGATCGCGCTCGCGACCGAAGGCTCGCGCCACGTCGTTCAGCGACAGGATGCCGATCACGTGCTCCTCGGCGTCCACCACCGGCAAACGCCGGATCTGGTGCGCGCGCATCAGGTTCTCCGCGACCTGGAGCGAGTCGTCCGCGCGACAGGAATGCACCGTCTTCGACATCGCGTCCGAGACGGCGAGCGCGTTCAGCCCGCAGCCGGAGAGCAGCGCCGACATGCAGACGTCGCGATCGGTGACGATGCCCACGACGCGGTTGCCGTCCGCGATCACGGGAATGCAGCCACAGTCGCCGTCCCACATGATTTGCGCTGCGCGAGCGAGCGAGTCGTCGGAGCGGCAGGTCCGCACCTCGGTCGTCATGACCTCCTTGACGTTCACGGCTTTCTCCTTCCTTCTTTCGATCGTCCGGCCGGTCCTGGGTCGTGTCGTGACTCCGCCCGCGCTACGCCGCGACGGAGCGCGCCGGCTTGCGAGGCGCCTGGTCCTTCGAGCAGTGACGCCGGAGACGGCGCTCGGCGCTGTTCCTATACGCGAGGGGTCGCGGCTGCCGGCCGGCGCGGAGCGATGCGAGCTGGCGCGCGAGGCTCTGGCGAACGGCATCGCCGTCCAGGTCGAGCACCTCGCAGATTCGCTCGAACGCAAACGGCCCGTCGGATGCCGGCGACGCCAGCCACGCGCACACCGTCCCGAAGCCGACGCCCGCCGGCCGCTCGCCGCGCGGGGCGAGCGTCAGGTAGTCGCGCACGGCGCGCGCAAGCACGGCCCCCATCAGGTGGAACTCCGGCCCCTCGCGCCTGGACGGCCCGAAGAGCACGCCGAACTGCTCCGGGGTCATGCCGCTGGAATCGCGCCAAGCGGCTTCGATCGTTCGGGGATTCCGGTCCATCATCGCCTCCGAAAGCTCCCGCCCGTCCGCCTCGTGCGACAGATCCGTCTTCGCGCGGAGCCGTTGGCGTACGTCCCGCTGCAACGATCGGGCCACCCCCGATCGACGTCAAGTCGAGACCACCGTCGTCGCCTGCGGTCCGTCGTCGCCGGGCTCCTCGACGAAGCGAACCACGGTGCCGGGCTCGAGCTCGTCGAAGCCGCGGTTCACGACGCTGTTGCGATGGAAGTAGATCTCGCGTCCGTCGCGGGTGGCGAGGAATCCGTAGCCGGCTTCGGGAAAGATCCGCGCGACCCTGGCGGTGGGCTGCTCCTCGTGCCGCTTGACGGCGCCGCGCTGCTTCCGGGCGTGGTCCTCGAGCCGACGCTCCACCGCGTCGAACGCGTCGCGGACGGCGACGTAGACGTCCTCGTACGCCTGGTGCTGCGCCGGATCGCGGCCGGCGACGATCTCCCCGCCCGGGACGGTCACGTGCACGCGCACCCGGAACACCTTCCCCTGGCGCTGCCGGCGATGCGGGGCCTCGACGACGACCTGGCAGCCGACGATCCGCCCGTACATGCGCTCGAGCTTGTCGATGCGCCCTCGAATGCGTTCTTCGATCGCGTCGGACGGCGCGATGTCGCGGAAGCTGATGTCGGGCGCGACTTGCATCCTTCTCCTCCCCGCCGCGCGCTTCGGTGCGGCGGCCGCTCGGCCGGGCGATGCGCAAATTCCCTGCCATCGCCCGCGCCCGGCCGCATGCACCTGGTCCATCGCTGCCGCGCGGCGCGCCCTGCCAGGTCTGCGACTGCCGCGACGATCCCCTCCCAGGCGCCGGAAATGCCCGGTTCGCCATTCCGACCGTCCGGAATCTCTCGCACCGGACCCGATGCGCGCGCGAATGCGGGTCCCGCCCGGGGATGGGTACGAGAGCTGCTTTGCGACGCGGCATGCGCCTGCGAATCGCCGCCCGTGACGTCGTCCGGCCTCCACCGGACCGTTCACGGCGGATCCCCTCACGCGCCTGGGACGGCAACGGCCTCTCCGGACGCGCCGGGCGCGCGTGGCGGCCGACCCTCGCGGCCCTCGTCGCGACGATCGCGCTCGCGGCCGCAGCGTGGCTGCGTCGCGACGAGCCCGGATCGGCGGCCCTCACGGAGCCGGCGCCCGCGCTCGATTCCGTGCGCGACGAGGTCGTCGCCCAGTTCGGAATGGAGCGCGCTCTCGTCTGGCTCGTCGAGCCGCGCTCCGGCAACGTCTGGACGCGCGAGGGCCTCGCGCGGGTGGCCGCGCTCACGCGCGACGTGATCGCGATCCCCGGCGTGGTCGCGACCGACGTGATCAGCATCGCGTCGCCCAACATGCGCGACCTCCGCGTCTCGGAGGAGGGCCTCGAGCCGGTGTACCTGATGTCGGAGCCGCCGGCGGACGACGGGGCCGCGCAGGCTCTGCGGAGTCGCGTCGAGCGCGACCCGAGCTATGCGGGAAATCTCGTCACGCGCGATGGTCGCGCCGGCGTCGTGGTGGCGAATTTCGCATCCGACGCCGACGCGACCGCGATCGCCCGCGCCGCGCTCTCCGTGCGCGACCGCTACCGCGACCGCGAGACCGACGTGTGGGTCGTCGGCGAGCCGGTGCTCGCGCTGACGGCGCCGCCGGCCGCGCGCGTCGTCCTTCCGGGGCTCCTGCTTGCGCTGGCGCTCGGGGGAGCCGCAGCCGTCGCCGCACTGGGGCTGCGGGCCGCGCTGCTCGCCGCCCTCGCGGCCGGGCTCGCGTGCACGTGGGCCTCGCTCGCGCTGGTCGCGCTGCGCGCGGCGTCGCCGTGGTCCGTGATCGCGGCGCCTCCGACGGCAGCTCTCGCCGCGGCCCTGACGCTGACCGGGCGCGGCGCGCCCCGTCGTCTCCTCGCGATCTTCCCGGCGCTCGCGGTCGGAGGCGCGGCCTTCGCGGCCGTCGCCGGCGCTCCGGCCGCGGCTGCTGGCATCGCGATCGTGGCCGGGACCGCGTTCGCGTTCGGGGCCGCGTACGTCGTTTCCCCGGGCACGTCGACCGTGCCGCACCTGCCGGCCCGCCTGCGCTCGCCGGCGATCCGTCGCCTCGCCGCCGCCGCGACCTGCGTCGCGCTCGCGCTCGCCGCCGCGGGGCTTCCCCGGCTCGTCGCAGACTATGGCCTTCCCGGATACGGCGAGCGCTACCTCCCCGGCACGGCGGGGGACGACGTCCGCGCGCTGGCGCGGCTCTTTCCGCCGCCCTCGACCTTCGTGGTTCGGCTGCGGGGTGAATCGGGCTTCGTCGCCCGACCCGACGTGCTGAACGCGATGAGCGACATCGGCGAGACCCTTCGGCGCGATCCGGCGGTGCGCGACGTCCAGTCGCTCTCCGACGTCGTGAAGCGCGTCCACCGCGCGTTCAACGACGATCTTCCCGAATTCGCCGTCATTCCCGACGATCGCGCTCTCAACGCGCGCTACCTCGTCCTCGCCTACTCTCCGCTCTTCCGCCGCTTCGTCGACCGCTCGCTCTCGCAGACGGCCCTCTGGGTGCTCGTCGACGGACGGCGGACCGCCGATCTCGAGCGCGTGCGCGCCGAGCTCGCGGCGGCGCTCGCGGCGCATCCGCTCGCCGACGTCGCCATCGACCCGATCGTCGGGGACGGCCGCAACACGGTCGCCATGGCTGCGGCCGCGCGACGGCTGGCGCGCGCCGGCTTCGTGCTCGTGCTCGTGCTCGCGGCGGGAGCGGCCGCGGGTTCGCGCGCCGCGACCGGCGTCGCAGCGGCCAGCGTGGCCGCTGCCCTGGCGGGCGCCGGGCTTCTCGGCTGGCTCGGCCTGCCCGTCGACCTCCTCGCCGCGGCGCTCCTCGTCGCGAGCGCGCTCACGGCGGCGATCGCGGCGCTCGCGCTCGCGACCGGAGCTGCGCGCGACGCCGTCGCCGCGATCGCGATCGCGCTCGCTGCGGCGAGCGTACCACTCCTCGCGTGGCCGACCGCGGCCACGCGCCTGCTCGCGATCGCCGCGCTCGCGCCGGCATGCGCGGCGGCCATCTGGTCGATCGCGCGCGGCTCGCGCTTCGTCGCGCCCTCCTGACGCGGGCGCTCAAGCCATCACGTCGCCCATTCGCCGGAGACTATCGGCGATCTCCTTCGGCAGCACGGGCGGCACTCGATCGACCGCGTAGCAGCCCAGGATCACCTCGGCCGAGCGGTCGACGATCTCGACCATGTCGGCGGCGCGGCGGAGCGATCGGCCGGCGACGACGACACCGTGATTCTGCATCAGGACCGCCCAGCTCGAGCGCGCCGCCTCGCCGACCGCGCGGGCCAGCTCCTCGGTGCCCGGCATGAGGAACGGCACGCGCGGGATGTCGCCGAAGAACGCCGCTTCGGTCGAGACGCGCGCGTGCACCGGCGGGTCTCGGGATCGACGACGAGGCCGTGCCCGCCCCCGCCGCCGGCGTCGAGCGACAAGAGAACGTTTCGCGCCATGATCCGGTCTCCTCGGGTTGCAGGGCGCTCGGTCGCTTCGCGCCTCGGCCTCTTCCGTAGCCCGGGTCCCTCCCCGTCGCGTCATGCATGCGCGAGCATCGCATCGAACGCGGTCATCGTGACGACCGCGCGCTCGCGTCCGGGCTACGCTGCGGGCCGCGTCGCGCGGCCCGCGTTTTCAAGCTCGCTTCGGGTGCTTCGCGCGCGAAGGAGAGGTTGCGCTCGTCCGGCCGCGCCACACGGCGAACAAGCTACCGTCGTCGGACCAGCGGTACGTCGCCCGCCCCCCGAACGCCTTCTTGAGCTCGTGCACGAGGCGGTGCGCGAGCTTCTGCGACGTCGTCAGGATCTCGAGGCCGTCGCCGCTGCGATCGATCGAGACGATCCGCCGCTCCGGCTGGGTCCACTCCGCGCGCTGCGCGACGTTCCGCACCCTGCGGCGGATCGCCGCGGTCGTCTCGTCCGACATCGGCCCGCGGACGAGGACGCGCCCGAGATACTCCTCGCGTCTCGTCTGGATGCACGCCGGGCAAAGTGCCCATTGCGCTCCGGCGAGGATGCCGTGGGTGACGGTCGCGTCGGCGCCCCGCCGCCACGCGCGGTTGCGGAACACCGCCCCACAGCCCTCGCACACCGTCGGCTCCGCCGGCCGCCCGAACGGACGCTCCGCGAGCGGCGCCCGTCCGCTCGCCGTTCCGCTGCGGTTCCCGCTCCGGATCAGTGCTCGCCCGTGTCTCATGACACACCTCCCCCCGGTGCCGTGCGTCCGTGGCGTGCGGTCTCAAGAACCGTTCCAAGGGGATCCGCCGTTGGAATGGCGGTGGACGCGGCTCACGACGAGAGGCGGTGTCGCCGCTGCGAATCGGGCGGCGTGACCGTTCCCATCGGTGAGAGCGAAATGCGCGCGCTGCCTCGGGATGCCGGCGCCGCGGTCTCGCTCCGCACGGCATCGCGATTGCGAAAAGGCCGCTCTGGAGGATCGCGATGAGCAACCGCCGTCAGGAAGCGACCGGAGCACGCCGAGGTCGAATCGCGCACGCTGCCTCCATGGGCCGCACCGCGGCGACCAAACGGGGCACTCTTTCGGGCCGTGGCGTCGGGGCCGAGCACGCGAGCGCGCGGAATGCGCCGAGCAAACGCCTCTCGCGCGACGCCGCCGTCGCGAACGCGCGCCTGCCCCACGATACCGCGGGCGGCGAAGCTCGCTTCGATCGCGCGCTGGCGGCGACGATTGCGGACTACATCCAGGACAACGGCAAGCTCCTCCTCCGCGCTGCGGAATCGCTCAGATCTGCGATCGCCATCGTGCACGAGGCGTCCGACGCACTGAGCCGCGCCGCCGAGCGATCGCACGTGGCCGCAGCCGAGATGAGACAAGCTTCATCCACGACGCGAACGTCGCGGCTGACGACGCGGCCGCGATCGCGATCAGCGACGGAATCGAGGGAGCCATGCTGAACGTCGGGAAGATCTGCTCACGAGACGTCGATCTGGCGGAGCGTGACGAGAGCATCTGCAGGGTAGCCAAGCGCATGCTCGCGAGACGCGTCGGAACGCTCGTCGTTCTCGACGACGAGCGCCGGCCGGCCGGAATCGTCACCGACCGCGACCTCGCGTTGCGCGTCCTCGCGACCGACAAGGATCCGGAGACGGCGTGGCTCTCGGAGGTCTTCACGACGCCGGTGCACGGCATCTCCGAGGACGCGCCGATCGACGAAGCGGTGACGAAGATGCGCGCCAATCGCTGTCGCCGTCTCGTGGTCCACGATTCCTCCGAGCGTGTCGTCGGCATCGTCAGCGTCGACGACGTCATCGCGGCGCTCGCCGAGCAGCTGCGCGGCGTGACGGCGCTCCTGGATTCCGAGGCACCGCACGCCCTCGAAGGCGAGCTTTAGGAGCCTCGGATCGGCTCGCGGCGCCGCGTATCGGCGCTGCGAATTCGGCCCCGTCGCGATTCCGATCCACGAGACCCTCCGGGAGCATCGGCCCAGGTACGGAGGAGGCAAGCCCATGGCATGGCGGGTGCTCCATGCGAGCCGCCGGACGCGACCGCTTTCTGCCGGGATCGGCATGCGTAGCTCGCGTCCGCAGGAGGCCTTCACGATGAGACCGCCATTCGTCCGTGCAGGGATCTTTTGGCTGGTCGCCGCGACGGCGGCCCTCGCCCCTGGCCGGGCGTTCGCCGACGCCAAGCCGGGCGATCGCTTCGACGCCTCGAACGTCGCGCAGATCAAGGACCTGATCTCGCCCGGCATCCGCTGGTGCGTCGAGAAAGGGATGCCGATCCGCGTGGTCGAGACGAAGAAGGTCGAGCTGCCGAAGGCCTACCGCGAGGCGACGGAGAAATACGCCGGGCAGGTGACGCTGTCGTCCGACGGGCGTCGCATGGACGGCTACGTCGCCGGCCTGCCGTTTCCGAAGCTCGATCCGAACGACCCGCAAATCGCGCAGAAGGTCATGTGGAACTTCGACCGACGGCCCGCGATCACCGACGACGTCGACATCCGGAACTTCGACGCGGACGTCGGGACGATCTACGGCGGCGACAAGGAGATGAGCGTCGAGCGCCACTATCTGCTCGATCACCTGCGGCGGCTCGTCTACGTCGGCCGGCTGTTCGTCGATCCGAAGCCGACGAAGCCGTCGCAGGACGGCGTGCAGTACCGGCAGTCGCTGCACCCGATCCTCGAGCCGTTCGACCTGAAGGGCGTCGGCGTGCTGAGCTACCGGTACCTCGACCCCGACAAGTCGGACGACAGCTGGCTCTACCTGCCGGCGCTCCGGCGCGTGCGGCGCCTGTCGGGCGCGCAGCGGTCCGACGCGCTCTTCGGCCAGGACACCGACCTCGACAGCTACTACGGCTACGACGGCCATCCCGCGTGGATGGATTGGCGCTTTCTCGGCGAGGGCGAGATGCTCGGCATCATCCACGCCGAGAACTACCCGGTGAAGTGGGCGACGGGCGGCGGGAACTTCGCGATCGACGACGTCTGGGAGAAGCGCAAGGTCTGGATCGTCGAGGGCGTCTCGAAGTACCCGCAGTACGGCTACGGCAAGCGGATCATCTTCGTCGACAAGGAGGCCTGGGTCGTCCTCTACTCCGACATCTACGACCGCGCCGGCAACCTGTGGAAGGTTTGGGTGAACGATTACACGTTCCGGAAGCAGGCGCCCGGCGGGAAGACCGTCTACGAGGACGAGATGGCGTTCGGTCCCGCGCTGATGATGGTCGACGTGCAGCTCTCGCACGTGACGAAGGCCAGCCTCCCGAGCCCGCGCTTTCCCGGCGAGGAGGGCTGGTACTTCAACCAGGGCGAGAAGTCCGGCACGACCGAGGAGTTCTTCACGCTGCCCCACCTCATCGGCGCGAGCCACTGAGCCCGGCCTCTCGTTGATCGTGGGCCGACGACGCCCGTCCAGCGTCGTCGTCCTGCCGGTCGGGGCCCGCGGGTCGCCGACCGCTACCTCGAAAGTAGCGGCTTCCCGACACCATGCCGAAGTGGATGAGCATCCTGAGCGCGGTCGCCATGTGCGGGATCGTCGGGTTGGCGCCGCCCGCGCGCGCAGCGACGATCGAGGTGAACACCGAGGCGGACAGCGTCGCCGACGATGGAGCGTGCTCGCTGCGCGAAGCGGTCGGCGCGGCCAACACCGGCCGCGCCTCCGGTTCGACGCCGGGCGAGTGCGTGGCGGGCAATCCGCTTCCGGCCGTGGACGTCGTCCGGATTCCGCGCGGCGTCTACAGGCTCTCGCTCGGCGGCCCCGGCGAAGACCGGAACGCCGGCGGTGACCTCGACGTCACCCAGTCCGTGGTCATCGAAGGCGCGGGCCGGGGGAAGACGATCCTCAAGAACGGCATCGGGGATCCCGGGGTCGAAGGCGACGGCGATCGGCTGTTTCACGTGGACCCCGCCGGCAAGGGTGGCGTCGACGTCACGATTCGCGCGCTCAGCATGACCAGGGGCGACGTCGGCTGCTCGGGCGAGAACTGCACGACCGGCGCCAGCGCGGTCGAGGCGGACGGCGACGGCGCGCTCACGCTCGAGAAGTGCCGCGTGGTCAAGAACGCGTCGACGTGCTCGGGGATCGGCTGCGGAGCCTACGACGCCGCTGCGATCGCCGCCGTCGGCGGCGGTGCGCTCACGATCCGCCGCAGCACGATCATGCACAACCGGGCGCACTGCGAGGCAGAGCAGTGCAAGGCCGGCGGAGCCGGCATCCTCATGAACAAGGGAGAGGCCCTAGCGACGGCGGATTTCGTCCTCGAGAACAGCGTCGCCAAGCGCAACGCCAGCACCTGCGACGGTGAGCAGTGCGCGGTCGCTCAGCTCGTGAACGTCGATGCCCGCGAGGTGACGGTTCGGGCGACGAAGATCTCCTTCAACGAGAACGACTGCAAGGGCGCCCGCTGCGACGGCGGCGACGTCATCCGATCGTTTCCCCGGCAGGCAGCGACCATCGAAGGGACCGAGCTCCGGGAGAACGGCGTGAGCTGCGAGGGAGAGAAGTGCGGCATCGGCTCGATCCTCTTCGCCGTGGCGTCCACCGGAATCCGGATGCGCTCGGTCGTCGCCGAATCGAACACGACGGTTTGCCGCGGCGTCGATTGCGGCGTGTCGGGGCACATCGACGTCCAGACCGACGAGGGAGACGTCGGCCTCGACGGCTTCGAGCTTCCTTACGGCTACACGGGCTGCTTCGGCGACGGATGTGAGATCGGCCCGACGATCCGGCTCCTGGCCTCCGGCGAGGTCGCGATCGCCGACTCGAGCGTCATCGAGAGCCTCGGCGAGTGCGAGGGACTCGGGTGCCACAGCGACCCGCTCCTCGAGGTCGACGCCGGGAGCGCGACCATCGCGCGCAGCGAGCTGACGCGAAACCTCGTTCACTGCGTCGGCGACGGCTGCACGGCCAATGCGACCATCGACCTTTCCGGAGAGCTCGCCGCGGTCGCCCTGAACGACACGTCGATCGTGGGCAACTACAACGACTGCGTGGGGAGCGAATGTCACAGCGGGGGGCTCACGTCGATCCGGGCCGGAGCAGGCAATGTGACCTTGGAGCTCGACGACGTCTCGAACAACATCGTCTTCTGCAAGGGCGACGCCTGCTCCGCCGACGGCGTGCTCTCGGCCGCCGGGAAGCTCGGCGTCGAGATGGACACGATCTCGCTGAAGGAAAACAGCCTCAAGTGTTTCGGCGTGCGCTGCGGCATCGAGCCCGTGGCAGCGCTTTCGGACGGAGGCAGCGGCGTTGCGGTCGACGGCTTGGTGGCCCAGTCGAACCTGGCGCGTTGCGAAGGCGCCAATTGCCGCTCCTCGGAGATCTTCCTGGTCGGCTCCGGGCCGTCGTCGCTCGGCAACAGCAGGTTCGTGGGAAACGTCTCGCAATGCGAGGTGGCCGGTTGCACCGCCGGGCTCGGAGGAGCTCTGCACAACGCGGCCAGCGTCTTGACGGTCTTCAACACGACGTTCGCCCAGAACGAGACCGACGGCGTCGGGGCTGCGGCCTTCAACGACGCATCCTCGGAGATGGTCCTCGACAGCTCGGTGATGGTCGAGAATCTCGCCGGCCTCCGCGGCACGGCGGCGTTCGGCGGCTACGGCGGCGCCATCTACAACGACGCCGCGAACGGTCGCCTGGGAATCCTCAGGCTCGAGAAGACCGACATCCGCAGCAACCGTGCAGCCCTCGGCGGCGGCGGGATTCTCAACAAGGGCGCGATCGCGACGATCGTCACCACCACGCTCGCGGGCAACCTGCCGAACGACTGCCAGAGCGCAGGCGGCGTGGGCTGTCCGTAGGCGCCGTCTCGTCTCCTACGTCGCATTCGACGTTCCGGGCGACCGGCTCGGGCCGCCGGCCATGGTCACGTCTGGAACGACTGCCGGTTCGAGAAGGGCTGCCGCACGCAGGACGTCGTGATGGCGAACAAACTCGAGCATCTCCGCTGAATCTCTACGGAAGCGCTCCCCACGCGGTTTGCCTCGCGCGGTTCGTGCTGCGATCGTCCGCGCCGATGAGCGAGATCCGCCACCGTACCGTCACCACCAACGGAATCCGGATGCGCATCGCGGAGTCGGGATCCGATGCGGCGCCGCTGGTGCTCCTTTGCCACGGCTTCCCCGAAAGCTGGTACTCGTGGCGTCACCAGCTGCCGGCGCTCGCGACGGCCGGCCACCACGCGGTGGCGCCCGACATGCGCGGGTATGGCGGCAGCGACAAACCCGACGACGTCCGCGCGTACACGCAGCTGCACCACGTCGGTGACATGGTCGGTGTCCTCGACGCGCTGGGCGCGCACACCGCGACGGTCGTCGGCCACGACTGGGGGGCGGTCGTGGCGTGGAATGCGGCGCTTCTGCGTCCGGACCGGTTCACCGCGGTCGCCGCGCTCAGCGTCCCGTGGCAGCCGCGCGGAGCAGTGCCGCCGACGCGGCAGATGAAGGCGCTCTTCGGGGACCAATGGTTCTACTTCCTCTACTTTCAGGAGCCGGGTCGCGCGGAGGCGGAGCTCGACGCGGATCCGGAGACCTTCCTGCGCGCCTTTCTCTACTCGGTCTCCGGCGACGCGCCGGCGGACCGGCTGTTCAAGATGATGGGCGGGCCGAAGAGCGGAAAGATGCTCGAGCATCTGCTCCAGCCGGACGAGCTGCCGCCGTGGCTCACGCAGGAAGATCTCGCCACCTATGCCGGCGAGTTCGCCCGCACGGGGTTCCGCGGCGGGCTCAACTGGTACCGCTGCGCGGACGCTTCCTGGGAGCTCACGGCGGCGTGGCAGGACGCCCGCGTCCGCCAGCCCGCGCTCTTCGTCGCCGGCGACCGCGACCTGATCGCGCTGATGCCGGGCGTGGTGGACGCGATGAAGGGAAGCGTGCCGGGCCTGCGCCGGACGCTCATCCTACCCGGCTGCGGACATTGGACGCAGCAGGAGCGTCCGGACGAGGTCAGCGCGGCGCTGCTCGAGTTCCTGCGCCAACTTCCGTGAGGGGGCCATTTCCCGACGATCGTTCCCCGGTTGCCGTCATGTCGCCGCGAGCGATGCCGACGCGAGACCTTGTCTTGACGACCACGGCGCATCGACGCCGCGACCCCAAAGGGCTTGGCGTCGAAGCGCGGCGCTATCGCAGCCCGGAAGTCGCGATCGCCAGTCGAAAGCGACTCACTTGACCGCTTTCTTCACCTTGTCGATTGCGTTCTGCAGCGCCCGTTTGACCTTCCCGACGACCTGCTCGGTCTGACCCTCCCGTTTCAGCTCCTCGTCGTCGATCAGAGCTCCTTCCGCTTCCTTTGCGCGTCCCTTGAGTTCATCCGATTTGCCGCTTCCCATGGCGAGTCCGTCCGAGCCCACAGGGAGATTTCCACCGAAAGCGATCAACCCTCCACGGAACCGGGGTAACTCCCATACAGGCACTGCGCGATGAATTGGACGTGGTCGGCGAAACTTGCGCTCGGTAGACATGCCGACGTGGCGACACGATGCCGCGAGGGCGACACGCGCGCAGTGCAGCGCCTCCGGCCGAGAGCGCGAGCGCGCGGTCGGGATTGCGATCGAGTTCTATTCGCCCGCCAGTGAACGAGAACGCTGCCCCGCCCGCGTCTTTCGCATCCGCGGTCCGTCGTGCGCCCCCTCGTGCGTCATCAGGCAGTGCAGCTCGGGACGTCGCGCGACGAAGCGCACGAAGGCCTTTACGACGACGCGCCATGGATACTTCCAACGTCGCGCTCCCAACATTTGTCAACGCTCTTGTTCGGATGACCAATCCGTCGGGGACGCGCTTCGCCGTCGGGCGAATGGGCGCGGAAGATCGGAGAGCCGCGGCGCGACTCGCTGGCGTCACGCCAGTGCGCGTAGCCAGCTCTCCGCGTCGCTCACCAGAATCGCGAGGCCGCTCGCGGCGCGCGGATGATTCTCCGCGCCGCGCCCGCCGACGACGAGACGCGTGCCGCGCGCGAGCCCCTCCGCCACCTCGCGCAGCACGCGGCGCACGACGGTCGCTCCGGGGTCGCACACGCACGACAGCGCGACGACGTCCGGCCGCAGCGCGCGCGCCGCGCGCACGAGGTCCGCCGGCGGCGTGCGTGCGCCCAGATAGGTCACCCGGAACCCCGACTCGCGAAATCGCAGCGCCGCGCCGAGGAGGCCGATCTCGTGCTCGTCGTCGGGGAAGCACGCGCACAGCGCGTGCCGCCGCGCGCCCGCCGCGGGCGCGGCGTGTGCCAGGCGGACGAGACGCTCGCGGATCGCCTGGCTGACGAGGTGCTCCTCGGCGATGCCGAGCCGGCCCGCGTGCCAGCGATCTCCCACCTCGCGCTCGACGCCCACCATGAGCCGATCGTAGACCAGGAGTGGGGGGAGCGCCGCGAGCGCCTGGTCGAGAACCGACTCGACCCCTCGCTGATCCAGGTGCTCGGCCGCGGCGAGAATCGCGTGCTGCCAGCTGCGCACCCGGTCGCCGTCGGAGGAGTTCGCCGCTGTCGGCTCCTCGGGCGGCGGCGTCGCGGCGCGCGTCTCGGTGGCAAGGCGGACGGCTTCGCTGATCGGAACGCCCTGCTCGGTGAGCTTCCGGAGCCGGCGGAGAAGGCGGACGTCGTCGTCCGTGTACAGGCGATAGCGGCCCGCCGTGCGCTCGGGCGAGAGAACCCGGTAGCGACGCTCCCACGCGCGGATGACGTGCTCGGAGAGCCCGGTGCGCGAAGCGACCTCGCCGATGCGATGTCGCATCACGTGAACGCGTCGGCGGTCGCGGGACGCGGGCGTCGCGCCCGCCAAGCGAGGGCGGCCGCGAGCGCCAGCTTCCGTCGCCGCGACACGCGGGCGCGGCGCCGGAAGACGTCGTAGCCCTGCTGCTCGATCGAGCGCAGGATGTCCCGGTAGAGCGCAGCCATGAGGCCCACGGCGAGCCGCGCGCGGGTGCCGTGCAGGAGAGGGATGCCGCAAACCGCGCTCGCGTAGCAAGCCCGGGCGCGCGCGATCTGGGTGCGCATCAGGCTGCGGAAGCGCTCGTCGACCCGTTGCGCGCGAAGATCCCGCTCGTCGAGCCCGGCGGCGCGCAGCTCGTCGAGCGGAAGATAGATGCGACCGCGCCCGAGGTCCTCGCCGACGTCGCGCAGGATGTTGGTGAGCTGCATCGCGCGGCCGAGATCCGCGGCGTATCGCAGTGCCGCGGGATCGTCGTAGCCGAGCACCGGTGCGAGCATGAGGCCGACGGTGCCGGCGACGCGATGGCAGTACAGATCGAGCTCGGTGAACGACGCGTAACGCGTCTTCACGAGGTCCATCTCGACACCGTCGACCAGCTCGAGCAGCGGCGCGATCGGGATCCGGTGGCGGGCGATCGTGTTGCCGAGCGCGGCGATCTCGTCGGGATGCCACGGCGCCGGGACGAGCGGCTGACTGCGTCCCTCGCCGACGGTGTGCAGCAGCCACCTCGCCTCGTCGAGCCGATCGACGATCCCGCCCGCGTCGCGCCCGTCGGACTCGTCGACCAGGTCGTCGAGGCGGCGGCAGAAGGCGTAGAGAGCGGTCGCCGAGCGGCGGCGGGTCGCGTCGAGGAAGATCGAGGCGGCGTGGAAGCTCCGGGCGTGCGCACGGGTGAGGAGCCGCGCGCGCCGGTAGCCGTCGCCCACCGCCGGCGTCACGCCGCCCGCCTGCGCGGTACGCCCCCGAGGTGACGCACGATCCGCTCGGTCACCAGGCGTGCCGACAGCATGACCATGGGAAGTCCGGTTCCGGGCTGCGTCGAGGCCCCGACGAAGAACAGGTTCTTGACCTTCGGGTCCTGGTTCGGCGGCCGGAAGGGCCCCACCTGGAAGAAGTCGTGCGACAGGCCGAACGCGGCGCCGCGCTCGAGGTTGAGCTCGCGCTCCCAGTCGTCCGGCGTGAAGTGGCGCTCGACCTCGACGTGGCGGTCGATGTCCGGGCAGCCGATCTCGGCGAGCCGCGCCAGCACCTGCTCGCGCAGCCGCGGGCCTTCGGCCTTCCAATCGAGGCCGGGGCTGCGATGAGGCACCGGGACGAGGACGTAGATGTTGTCGCTCCCCTCCGGCGCGCAGGAGGGATCGGAGCGTGCCGAGACGTTCACGTAGAAGCTCGGGTCGGCGGGCACGCGCAGGTGCTCGAAGATGTCGTCGAAGGCACCGCGGTAGTCGCGGCCGAAGAAGACGTTGTGGTGGAGCAGGGAGGAATGGCGCTTGCGTGCGCCGAGATAGATCATGAAGGCGCTCGAGGTGTAGCGCAGGCGATCGGCGCGCGGCAGCGCCGTCTGCTCGGGATCGATGAGGTTGCGGTAGGCCCACGGCAGGTCGGCATTGCACAGGACCACGTCGGCCGCGACGAAGCGCCCGTCGGCGAGCTCGAGGCCGCGCGCCCGGCGGTCGGAGATCGCGATGCGCGCGACCGGCGCTCCGTAGTGCACGCGCACGCCGAGCTCGTCGGCGACGCGCGCGAGCGCGAGCGGGATCGCGTGCAGCCCGCCGCGCGGGTACCAGATGCCGCCGGCGAGCTCCGTGTAGGGCAGGAGCCCGTAGACCGCCGGGCTGCGGAAGGGCGAGATGCCGAGATACATCGTCTGGAAGGTCATCGCCGCGCGCAGCCGATCGTCGCGGAAGTAGCGCGACACCTCGGGGTACATGCGGCGGTGCGCACGCACCGCGAGGATGCCGCGCAGGCTCGCCGGCGTGAGGAATTGCCCGAGATGGTCGAAGTTGCGCCCGACGAAGCGCTCGAGCGACGTGCGGTACTGCACCTCGCCGCGGGCGAGGAACTCGAGGTAGCGGCCGAAGCTTCCCGGCTCGATGCGCTCGAGCTCGCGCGCCATGCGCTCGAGATCGGTCGTGAAGGTGAGCGCCGACCCGTCGCGGAAGTGGATGCGATAGTTCGGGTCGCAGCGATCGAGCGTCAGGTAGTCCGCGGCGGCCCGGCCGGCGGCGGCGAAGGTTTCCTCCAGAACCTCGGGCATGAGGAGGAGCGTCGGACCCGTGTCGAAGGTGAACTCCCCGAGCCGCAGGCGCCCGCAGCGGCCGCCCGGATCGGGCGCGCGCTCGAACACCTCGACGGCATACCCCGCGCTCGCGAGGCGAACCGCTGCCGCAAGGCCGCCGACGCCCGCGCCCACGATCGCCACTCGCTGATTGGTCGCACTTCTCATCCGAATTTTCTCCTTCACCGGCCGAGCGACTCGACCATCTCTTCGAGCGTCGCGCGCATGCCGCCGCCCTGGGGAAGCCCTCGGAGCCAGCGGCGCGCCGTGGCGATCGCTCCGCGCACGAGCCGCTCCGTCTCGGCGCGGCCGCCGTGCTCTTCGATCAGGGCTCTGAGCTCCGGCGCGGTCGACGGCTCGGCGGCTCGCCGCCAGAGCGCCGCGAAGCGCGCTCGCACGCTCGGCGGCGCCTTCTCGTACGCCGCGAGAACCGGCATCGTGAGCTTTCTCGACTCGAGGTCGCCGGCGGGCTTCCCCGCGGCGAGATCGCCGAAGATGCCGATCAGGTCGTCGCGCAGCTGGAAGGCGAGGCCGGCGGCCCGGCCGACCCTCTCGAGCGTGCGAAGCAGGCTCGCCTCACCGTCGCCGAGTCGGGCTCCGGCACAGAGCGGCGCGACGAAGCCGTAGCGGGCGGTCTTCAGCAGGGCGATGCGGACCGCGTGCGCCGGTCCGACCGAGTCGAGGTCGGCGCCGGTGAGGTCGAGGTCCAGGTACTGGCCGGCTGCCGTGGCGCGGCAGACTGCGAGGTAATCGCGCACGACCCCGGCGGTCGCCGGCAGGTCGCACGCGAGCATGGTGTCGATCGCGAGGGCGAAGAGGTGGTCCCCGACCACGATCGCGAGGTCCTCGCCCTTCTTTCCCGCTCCGAGGCAGCGGTGCAGCGACGGCCCGCCGCGCCGCATCGCGGATCCGTCCGCGACGTCGTCGTGAATCAGGAGAAAGGTGTGCAGAAGCTCGATCCCGGCCGCGAACGACCACAGGGGTTCGGGGATCGTCCGCGCTGCGTGGCCGCGCGCGAGCCCGTAGCCGACCAGCACGAGGGCCGGGCGCAATCGCTTCGCCGGCCGCAGCGCATAGCGGCGCGACTCCTCGAGCGCCCGCCCCCAGCGCGCGTCGAGCACCCGCTCGCGCGGCAGGGCGAGCGCCTCGGCGAGCCGGCGTTCGCACTGGAGCTGAACGTCGGTGAGCCAGGAGAGGCGCTCTTCGGCTGGCTTCGAAACGGCGGCGGCGATTGCCTGCATGCCGTTGTTGTCTAGACTTGCGTCAAAGGTTTGTCAAGTGTATGTACAGCGTCATGAGGGTCAGAGGCGAGCCGGAGAGGCGGCGGACATGGACCATCGCGGCGCTGGCGATGGTGACGCTGCGCGCGGGGATGGCGGCGTCAGCGTGGGCGGCGCCGCTCGAGCCCGGCACCTATCGGCTCGAGATGAGCTTTGCGAGCTCCGCCGCATTGCCTCTGCTCGGTCGGGTCCATTCCGCAACGGTCTCGACGTCGCTGGCGGAGATCCGCGATCACGACGGGGCTCTCGAGCAGACGCATCGCGTGTGCGACGCGCGCTTCGAAGGAGCCGTGCCGGGGACGAGCGTCGAGATGCCGCCCGAGTTCGTGCGCGCGCTCGCGACGCCCTCCTATCCCGTCTCTCTCGCCGAAGACGGCTCGGCCTGGCTCTATCGGGCGGACCTCGGCGTCGAGGCCGTCGGCTGGCACGCAGCGGAACGGGCGCCGCTGCCGCGCAATCTGGACGATCCCGCGATCTTCGACTGGGACGGCGACGGCGAGCCGGCCGCCACGCTGCGCGTGCGGGTCGCCGGCCTGCCCGCGGGTGAGGTCTGGGTCGTGCAGCGCGCCCACTCGGTGCTCGCGGGTCGGGTCCTCTCTTCCGGGCGCGTCGAGGGCGCGATCGAGATCCTGCTGCTCGAGCAGGCCGTGGTGGGAGCGCGCCCCGGCTTCCTGCGCTGGTCTCCCGACGCCACGCCGGATCCCGAGCACAGCCGCTTCGTCCTCGAGCGCGTCGCGGCGGGCACCACCTGCTCCGATCTCGTCTCGGGCGGGAGCGCGCGGTGAGCGCGCTCGCGGGAGCCGTTCTCGCGGCGCAGGCTGCGCTCGCGCTCCGCGTCGTCGTGCGGCTCACGCGCACGGCCGGCGGCGATCGCGTGCGACCCGAACGCGGGGCGAACGGCGCGAGCGTCGCGATCGTGCTGCCGGTGCTCGACGAGCGCGACCGGATCGGGCCGTGCCTGGACGCGCTCGTCGCGCAATCGAGCGCGGTGCGCGAGATCCTCGTGGTCGACGGCGGCTCGCGCGACGGCACGCAGGCGCTCGTCGGCCGGCACGCGCAGCGCGATGCGCGCATCCGACTCGTCGACGCGAGCCCGGTGCCGTGGAACGCGACGGGCAAGGCGTGGGGCCTATCGATCGGCGTGCGCGCAGCGTCGCCCGCGATCGAGTGGATCCTCTTCCTCGACGCGGACGTGCACGCCGATCCCGATCTCGCCCCAAGCCTGGTCGCCCACGCCGGGCGCGCGGGCGTGCGAGCGCTCTCGGTCGCGACGTGCCAGCAGCTCTCGGGCGCGGCCGAGGCGCTCGTCCACCCGAGCCTTCTCGCGACCCTCGTCTACCGCTTCGGAAGCCCCGGCCGCGCGAACACCGATCCGTCCGCCGTGCAGGCGAACGGGCAGTGCTTCCTCGCGCGGCGCGATCTGCTGATCGCGACCGGCGCGCTCGAGTCGGCGCGCACGTCCCTCTGCGAGGACGTGACGATCGCGCGCGCGATCGCGGCGCGCGGCGAGCCCGTCGGCTTCTACGAGGCCGACGGCCTGGTCGGCGTGCGCATGTACGCGAGCGCGCGCGAGGCGTGGCGCAACTGGCCGCGCTCGCTCGCGATGCGCGATCGATTCTTCGGATGGCGCGAGGCGCTCGGCCTGGTCGAGATCCTGCTCGTGCAGGCGCTGCCCCTGCCGGCGCTCGCGGTCGCGGTGGGCCTCGGCGCGCCGCCCCTCGTCGTCTTCCTGGAAGCGGCCCTGGTCGCGTGCCGGGTCGGGGTGCTCGCCGGCATGGCGCGCGCGTACCCTGCCCGGCCATTCACCTACTGGCTCTCGCCGGTCACCGACCTGCCGGTCGCCGCTCGCCTGCTGGCGGCGGCGTTGCGCAGGCGCAACCGGTGGCGCGGCCTGGCCTACGTCCGTCGCCCGGTCGGCTGGGTACGGAGCGAGGAAGCATCATGATTCGATTCGTCGGAAGGTCCCTCTTGGCCGCGCACCTGGCGTCGATCGCGTTCTCGCTCGCCGGGATGCTGATCGCGCTTCGCTACCCCGAGATGTGGGCCGACTCGCCGGCCGCGACGGCGGCGTTCTCGCTCGGTATGCGATGGGGTGCGGCCGGGCAGATCGTGCTCGGGGCCGGCGCGGCGCTGGCGCTCGGCGGCGCGACGCTTGGCTGGCGTCGCACGGCCACGTTCTTCGCCATCGCCACGCTGGTTTCGCTCGCAGCGGAGCTCGTCGGCACGACCACCGGCTGGCCGTTCGGGGCGTACCGCTATGGCGACGCGCTCGGGCCGAAGATCCTCGAGCGAGTTCCGTACGCGATCCCGCTGTCGTGGTTCTACCTCGGCCTCGCGACGACGGTGATCGCTTCTCACCTGGCAGCGCGCGTCGGCCCCGAGCGACGCGCCGCAGCGACGGTGCTGATCGGTGCCTGGCTCTTGACGGTGTGGGACCTGGTGCTCGACCCGGCGATGGCGCACCCGGCGATGCCGCTCAAGTTCTGGGTGTGGCACGAGGAGGGCGCGTACTTCGGCATGCCGCTCGCGAACTTCGCCGGGTGGGCGATCACCGCCGCGACCTTCATTGGGCTCGCGCGCGCGGTCTCGGGCGAGATGACCGTGACGCGGCCGGCGCTGCGCTGGGCGATCGTGCTCTACGGCGCGAACCTGCTCTTCGCGGCGCTGCTCGACGCCGGTGCCGGGTTCCTCGGGCCGCTCGCCTTCGCGGTCGTCGGGGTGGCGGCACCGCTCCTCCTCCTGCGCGGCGGCCCGCCGGCGCGGCGCGTCGCCTGGGATTTCTGAGGCGCGCATGCGCATCGGCGAGATGATGGCGGGCCGGACGATCGCCGCCGCGGCACGGATCGCCGCGCGAAAGATCGATCTCGCGGTGCACGGGCTCGGACACGTGCCGTCGAGCGGCCCCGTGCTGATCGTGGCGCGCCACGCCCACCACCTCTACGACGGCGTCGCCCTGCTGTCGGCCGTGCCGCGGCGACTGCACCTGGTCGTCGCGCTCGACTGGGCGCGCACCCGGGCCGAGCGAGCGCTCCTCGAGTGGGGCGTTCGCAGGGCTCGCTGGCCCGCGCTGCTGCGCCCGGATGCGTTCGCGGACGGCCGCACGCCGGGTGCGTTCGGCCGCGAGGAGATCGCTCGCCATCGCATCGCCGCCGTGCGGCTCGCGGTCGACCTGCTCGCCGAGGGTGCCGCGGTCGTCGTCTTTCCCGAGGGCTATCCCGAGGTCGACCCGCACTTCACGCCGAAGACGCGCCTGGGCGAGATGCTCCCCTTCCGCGACGGCTTCGCGGTGATCCATCGCCTGGCGTTGCGACGGACGGGCGTCGACGTGCCCGTGGTTCCCGCAGGCCTCGCCTACGAGCCGGGTGCGCGCTGGCGAGCGGCGCTGAGATTCGGTCCGGCTGTCTCGACGCGCACCTCTCGCGAGGCGCTGGTGCGCTCGGCGGAGAGCCGCGTCGCGGCTCTCAGCGCTCCGATCGGGTCTCGCGCTACAGCGCCGGCCGACGAGCGGAGGGCCCGCAGCCATGGCTGATTCGCGCGCTTCCCGCCGCACTGGGCTGATCCTGGTGAGCGGCGCGACCGGCTACGTCGGCGGACGGCTCGTCGCGACGCTCGAGCGCCTCGGCCACCGCGTGCGTTGCCTCGCGCGCCGGCCGCAGAACCTGCGCGATCGTGTCGCCCGCGAGACCGAGGTCGCGTGCGGCGACGTGCTCGACCCGGCCTCTCTCGTTCCCGCGATGTCCGGCGTGGAGGTCGCGTACTATCTCGTCCACTCGATGGGCTCGCGGGGAGCGTTCGAGGAAGCCGATCGCGCCGCGGCCGAGAACTTCGCTCGCGCCGCCGCCGCGGCCGGGGTCCGCCGCATCGTCTATCTGGGCGGCCTGGGCGACGAGCACGCCGCGCTCTCGCCGCACCTGCGGAGCCGCCACGAGGTCGGCCGGATCCTGCGCGCGAACCACCCCGAGGTGATCGAGTTCCGCGCCTCGATCGTCATCGGCTCGGGCAGCCTGTCGTTCGAGATGGTGCGCGCGCTCGTGGAGCGTGTGCCGATCATGGTGATGCCGCGCTGGGTCGACGTTCCGGCGCAGCCCATCGCGATCGAGGACCTCCTGGGGTACCTCGTCGCCGCGCTCGACGTGGGCGGCGTCGGAGGCCAAAGCCCGGTCTACGAGATCGGCGGTGCCGAACGGGTGTCGTACGCCGAGATCATGCGCGAGTACGCGCGCCAGCGCGGACTCCGCCGGGTGATGATCCGCGTGCCCGTCTTGACTCCCGGGCTCTCAAGCCTGTGGCTCGGACTCGTCACCCCGCTCTACGCGAGAGTCGGCCGCAAGCTGATCGACAGCATCCGCCATCCGACGGTGGTGCGCGACGACGCCGCGTCACGGGTGTTCGGCATCCGCCCGCGCGGGTTGCGCGAAGCGGTCGCGATCGCGCTCCGGCAGGAAGAGGTGCGCGGCGTCGCGACGCGCTGGTCGGACGCGCTTTCCTCGGCCGACGTGCGCGCGCCCGCGAGGGACACGCGCTTCCGGCGCCGCCGCGTGGACGCGCGCAGCGTGCGGGTGTCGTTTCCGCCGGCCGCGGCCTTCGCACCGATCCGCCGCATCGGCGGCGCGACGGGATGGTACTTCGCCGACTGGCTCTGGTCGCTGCGCGGCTGGCTCGACCTCCTCGTCGGCGGCGCGGGCATGCGCCGGGGACGCCCGGATCCCGAGCGCCTGCGGGTCGGCGACACGCTCGATTGCTGGCGCGTCGAGGCGTTCGAGCCCGATCGCCGCCTGCTCCTCACCGCCGAGATGCGCCTCCCCGGGAGAGCATGGCTCGAGTTCGAGGTCGCGGCGGACGGCGACGCCTCGATCCTCCGCCAGAGGGCCATCTTCGACCCGGCGGGGATTGCCGGATTGGCCTACTGGTACCTCGTGCTGCCTCTGCACCGCGTCGTGTTCGCGGGGATGCTGCGGGCGATCGCCCGCGCGGCGCGGGATCCTTCGGACCACGCTACGAGCGGCTCGCTCGCGCCGGTGCGCTCTTGGCGAGGAACAGCCTCTCGCTCGCGAACTTGACGGTGCCTGCGAAGGTGAGGCCGTGGCCGCGCGCCGCACGTCCCGGGTCGACGACGCCGGCGCGTTGCAGCTCGATCTGCAGGATCCGGTACGCGCGGTTCGCACAGACGACGGTCGTCACGTCCAGCGACTCGCGAGCCTGCGTCCGACCGCCAGGACAGCGGACGTCCAGCGCGCCTGGATTTTGGCTTGCACGTCACGCGCGTGGCCGCATTGAGCTCCTTCGTGGCGAGCTCATTCGACACGGCGCGCTCGAAGCTCCGTGACGGGCTGTCGCTCATCCCATCGCGAGTCACAGCGAGAGCTGGTATCGTCCGGCATGGCGGGACGGCCAGGGCCGGAGCGCGAGGTCCGGACGACTTCGACGCAGCCGGCCGCGACGTCGGCCACCCGGGCAGGCCCCCGCGTCGGCATCGCGCTCGGCAGTGGCTCCGCGCGCGGCTGGGCGCACATCGGCGTTCTGCGCGCTCTCACCGATGCCGGCATCGAGCCGGAGGTCGTCGCCGGCACGTCGATCGGCGCCCTGGTCGGAGCTGCCTACGTCACCGGCCGGCTCGAGGCGCTCGAGACCTGGGTGCGCACGATTCGCCGGCTCGACATCGTCCGCCTCATGGACTTGACGGCGGGCCGCGGCGGGTTCATCGCCGGCGCTCGGGTCTTCGAGCAGCTGCGCGACGGCGAGCCCGATCGCTCGATCGAGCGGCTCGACAAGACGTTCGCCGCCGTCGCGACCGATCTCGAGACCGGCCGCGAGATCTGGCTCCGCGACGGCTCGCTCCTCGAAGCGATCCGCGCCTCCGTATCGGTGCCCGGCCTGTTCACGCCGCATCGCTATCGCGGCCGGTGGCTCGTCGATGGAGGGCTGGTGAATCCGGTTCCCGTCTCGCTCTGCCGCGCACTCGGCGCCGAGGTCGTGATCGCGGTCGACTTGAGCGGCGACGTGCGGGACCGTGGCCGCGCGGCGAGAGGCCGGCGTGCGCCGCAGCCCGAAGCGAGCGGCGACGGCAGCGGTGGCGCGGACGAGACGGTCGAGCGCGCCGCCGGGCCCGACGTCGGAGCGGAGGCGGCGAGCGGCCTGCCCGCCCGGGTGCGCGCCGTGCTCGAAGGCCGCGCGAGCTTCCTCGCGCTTTTCGGACAGGAGGCGGAGCGCGCGGGCCGCGATCGCCCGCCGGGATTCTTCGAGGTCCTGGCGACGTCGGTCAACATCATGCAGGATCGCATCACCCGCAGCCGCCTCGCCGGCGACCCTCCCGACGCCGTGGTGACACCGCGCCTCGGCTACATCCGGCTCCTCGATTTCGACCACGCCGCGGAAGCGATCGCCGTGGGCCGGGCGGCGACCGAGGAGGTCCTGCCCGCGATCGGGCGCGTGCTCGGGCGCTCGGTCTAGGAGCACAGCCGATTGTCGTGGCCCGAATGGACGGCTTGCGATCGCCGGATGGGACGCGGTCGGAAGAAGAAAGACCTCTCAGAGATTTGCCATGATGGAATGCGGCAAGATTCTGGCGCTACTCGGGGCGGCGAGCGCGGCCTCCTTTCTCTGGCTCGCGCGTCCCGCGCATGCAGAGCCGAGTGCCGATCAGGTGCTCGCGGATTTGGGATGGTCAGCGGAGGCAAAGCGGCGGGTGCTGAACGGCGAATTCGTCACGATCGACTTGCCGGGGGTATCGGACGAGGACCTCGCCATCGCGATCGCCTTCCTGGTCGAGACGTCGCCGGACGATCTCGGCAAGCAGATCATGACCGCCGACCTGGTCACCAAATCGGACTCGCAAGTGCGGGTGTTCCCTGAACCCCTGTGCGGGAACCTCCCCGGGGTGGGACCGGAGGTGAAGACCTGGGTCGCCCAGGTCGCCCCGGAGCTCGCCCAGGTTCCGGTCCGGGAGCTGCCGGAGAAGACGGCCCTCGACGTGTTCGGTCGCGCGGCGGCGTCGGGCTGGGGGAGCGTCGACGTCCTCACCCACGGCGTGTTCCGCGAGCCGTGCACCTTCTATCTCTCCCGCGAGGCGCTCCGCGCCGTCGATGCGGCCTTCGACCTGGACCTCCTGACCGTCATCCGGGGACAGGACAGGAAGGGGCAGAATTTCGAGATGGCCGCCATCCTTGCCGGCCGCGGCAAGCTCGTCGTCGTCTACGACCGCGACGGGATCGTCTACAGGAACGAGAGGCTCGACCGCGACTTCAAGCTCTCCGCGCGGGTCGAATTTGACACGCCGGCCGCCGGTGAGCTCAAAAATGTCCACGGCCTCTGCGCCAAGGTCTTGCTGTTGGGTTGCGTGCGCATCCGGTCGATCGTGAAGGTCGGCGAGACGCTCGAGGTACGGGCCGGAACCTTCACGTCCGAGACCACCGTGACGCCGATCCAGGCTCGGGGGGGCGGGGCAGGTCACAGCCCGGCGCCGCGCGCCGGAGCGGGTCCGAGGCCGGCGGCTTCCGGGATCTCGGGCTAGCTAGGATGTCTTGCGCTCCTCACGAAGCCGGTCTGCCACGAACCGCGCCACCCGGCTGCCCAGACGTCGCTTCTTCCTTGCGGTCCACTTGCGGCCCTGTTGTAGCGCGCGTGGTCTCTTGGCTGGACGCCGCTCGAACAATTCCCGGATGTCGGCGTCCTTCATCGCTTCTCGAATCTGGTGATGAACGATGCGCGCGACGCGCCGTCAAGCACCCAGCAGAGGTGGTCGAAGGTGCCGAGGATGTTCAGGTAGGCGATGTCCACGTGCCAATGCTCGTGCGGTCGCAGCGCCGGTCGAAGCCTGCCCCCTTCTTCGACGCGGCTCGGTTCCAGCGGTCGATGACACCCGCGGCCGCCGGCACGCAATAGGTAGTCGAAGGGCTCACGGCCGCGACATCCTGGTCGAGCATCATGAACGTCATCCGGCGATACCCTTCGAGCGGGTTCTTGGCGCCGAAGGCCAGGGTGCCCGCACGTTCAACGGCCTCGATCCCAGTGATCGCGTGGGACCAGGGCGTTGTGCTCGTTGGCTTTAGCCGTAGGGGCGATCCAGGAAGCAAACTTGCCGCGCGTTCGCGGACGAAATCGACGACCTCGTCGCGCGTGTCATGGGGAAGCCAGCGGCCGGTCAGAGTTCTCCAACATTGTTTTAGCTGCACAAGGTCCTCCGGAGATCTGGGCGATGACGCGTCCCTCGCGGCGAGCGAACCGGTCGCGCAACGCCGCGTCGGCGGCGGCGCCGGTGACGGATCCGCGGACTCGCAGCGAACCGCCAGATCAGCGATTGTCAGGAGTGGCGACGTCGCCGATTTCCTCTGCTTCACGTCACGAAAAGGCGACGAACACCGCCGGCGCCTTTCGATCTTTGCCAAATCCCCGGGCCTCTCCGTTCGAGTGCGCTGCAAGAGAACCCGGTCGGCGCGTCCACCATTTCGCGTGCGCTATGTCGCAGCTTCTGTCGGACCCTTTCACCGATTCTCATTGCAACCGTCTCCATGAGGGCATACCATCGCGGGCCAGAACCCGTTAGAGCCGCACAGCGCGATGCGAGGGGCCCGTGCCCCACCCACGTGTGCCCGGCGCGGATTCCGAACGGAGTTCCCATGGCTGGACACAATCATCCGGCGGGCTGCGCCGCGTGCGACGAGCTGATCGCCCGCGAGAGCACTGCGCGCATCGCCGCCGAGGCAGCAAATCGCACCAAGGACGACTTCTTCCTCTCCCTCTCGCACGAGCTGCGCGGACCGCTGAACGCGATCCTGAATTGGGTGTATCTCCTGCGCTCGGGCAAGCTCGACGCGGCGACCGCCGCGCGCGCGCTCGAGACGATCGAGCGGAACGCAAAGTCGGAAGCGCGTCTCATCGGCGACATGCTCGACGTGTCGCGGATGATCGGCGACAAGACCCGCCTCGCTCTCGGTCCCGTCGATCTCTCCACCCTCGTCGCAGAGACCGTCGAGACGGTGCGGCCGGCGATCGACGAGAGCGACATCCATGTCGAGATCGACTCTCGGCAGCCAATCGCCAGCATCACCGCGGATCCCGACCGTCTGCGGCAGGTGATGGAGAATCTTCTCCTCAATGCCATCAAGTTCACGCCGAAAGGTGGCCAGATCACCGTGCGGCTCGGCTCCGACGCGCAGTACGCGACGATCGCCGTGTGCGACACCGGCCAGGGGATTCGCTCGGAGTTTCTACCGCATGTCTTCGAGCGGTTCCGGCAGAGCGATGCGACCCCGACGCGCCTCGGTGGGCTCGGGCTCGGACTCGCTATCGTCGAGCACCTCGTCGAACTGCACGGCGGCATGGTCAAGGCGGCGAGCGCAGGCGAGGGAAAGGGCGCAACGTTCACCGTGACGCTGCCCACCAATCTCACCAGCCACGACGTTGACGCCATCCATGCCCGCGTTCATCCGTCGACGGTCGCCCTCGCGACCCAGAGCGCGTCATGACGACCATGGATCCCACGAACTACGTCTTGATCGTCGAAGACGTCCGCGACGAGCGGGACGGGGCACGCCTCATCCTCGAAATCGAGGGCTATCACGTCATCGCGGTCGCAAGCGGCGAGGAGGCGTTGGAGTACATGCGGCGCGGCGAGCCGCCGCGCATGATTCTCCTCGATCTGAAGATGCACGGCACGAACGGATGGGACTTTCGCACCCAACAGCTTTCCGATCCACGCCTCGCGGCCGTTCCGGTCGTGGTCTGCTCCGGCGACGGTCGAATTGCCGAAAAGGCCGAGGCCCTCGGTATCGTCGCCCAGTTGCCAAAGCCCATCGACCATAAGGCATTGCTCAGGCTAGTCGCGCACCACTGTGACGAGGAGCGCGCAGGCGCGTGACCAGCGCGGCGCACTCGCCAGCGCCATCGGTGGGCGCGCCCCGGGTCGAGCAGCGTTCCTTGATCCATCGCGACTAGTGCACTGCCGTCGAGATACGGTCCAGCTTCGACGGTGACCTCGGACGATCGCCCGCCGCTGGTTTTGCCCCCGTGGAGATTCCATGCGCGCATGACGGACGAGATGGTCGCGTAGCGCTCGCCTGCTCTGGAACTCAGTCACGCTGAACGACTGATTTTTCCAAGGATCGCGAAGAAGCCCTCCGCCCGATTCAGTCACGAAACGCCGGTCGATCTGTGACTGGAAGTGCACTCTGGGGATTCTTCCTGAGTCACGCCTCGAGATCCTCCGTCGTGCGACGAGGAATTGTCCAGAACCACGTGCAGGTCGCGCCCGACACATGCGCGCGACCATCTCCTTCATGAGCCGCCAAGTCGGCCGCCGCACTCCAAAGCGCAGAGTTTCCGCCCGGACGTCGTGGATCAGGTCGGTGAGGATCGCTGCCGCGAGCGGTGCTTCGAGCAGACGGAGACGAGATCGCCGGAGTGTCACGCTGCCGTGTGACCCGACGCCTTTTCCGCGGCGCCGGCATCCCGAGCGAGCGTCCTGCCCTCACGTCTCCACGGCAGACGGCGTCGACCCGTCAGTGCACCGGGAAAACCGGCACTGAGAACGGATTGAGCCACACTCCGCAATCGCATCGCCGAGAAAGCGATTTCCAGTGGTGAGAACCCGATCTTGAAACATGAGCGACATCGCGCACATGACGAATGCGTGTCCTGGCACAGCGCTTGCGTCCGGGGCTTCCAGGAGAAGGGAGGATCGATCCATGGCGAGCGGAAAATCCGATGAGCTGAAGGGACGCGTGAAGGAAGCTGCGGGTGCTCTTGCCGGCGACAGGAAGCTAAAGCGGCAAGGGAAGGCCGACCAGGCCGTCGGAAAGCTCAAGCAGAAAGTGGAGAAGGTTGTCGACAAGGTCAAGGATGCGCTGACCTGACGACGACGTGATTCACGTGACGGGGGGTTCCTCCTTCTAGCGTGCCGAATCGGTGCGTGGCTGTGCCGCCCGGTGCACCGGCATCGCATCGACGCTGCCGCGCCGCCGATCGCACGTACCATCTCCAGCGAACTTCAAAGCTCCGACCCGCTCGCTGACAAGCAGATCTGGCGCGAGCGACGGCGCAGAAAT
>Ga0070741_10001743_pt1 | contig 63047 bp, 60 predicted proteins | sample Coa_R1_4_FD_66440 | JGI IMG/M metagenome (GOLD analysis project Ga0070741, IMG submission 66440) | Surface soil microbial communities from Centralia Pennsylvania, which are recovering from an underground coalmine fire - Coalmine... | ecosystem: Environmental > Terrestrial > Soil > Unclassified ...
TTCCGCCAGCTTCAGCAAGCCCAACTTGTTCTTGATGATTTTCTGTTCGTTGTTCATTCTGACACCTCATTGCTCATATTGAGTTTACCCGATGTGTCAGATTAAGTCCTAACTACTACATGTGACGGTAGATGCGCTACTGACCCAGCGTGACATTGCCCAAGCCATTGTTGAAAAAAAGGCTACTACCTGATGCCAGTCAAGGCTAACCAGCCTGCCTTGTTAGAGGCTATCCAGACCTGGTTTGAGCAGCCATTAGCCTTGCGCGGTCTGGATAAACGCACGACACAGCAGCCCAACAAGGCTAATGGTCGCTTGGAAGTGCGCACGCTTGAGGCGACCACCGAACTCAATGGCTATCTAGACTGGCCTGCCCTAGCTCAAGTCTTGCGCTTAGAGCGGCGCTGGACAAAGCTCAAAACTGGGCAAACGTTCACTCAAATCCGTTACGCCGTCACCAATTTACCCCCGGCGCTGGCCGATGCGCCGCAACTGCTGAAGCTCTGGCGCGGTCATTGGGTCATTGAAAGTCCCTTACATGGGTCGCGCGATGTCTTATTTGGTGAAGACCGTAGTCGTTTATCCGCTCCCCGCTCCGCCCGTGTTTTTGCGGTGCTGCGCAATGCCGCCCTGTCCGTTTTGAAGCTGTTTCATCCTGGCTCACTGACTGCTGCCCGCGACTATTGTGCCGCCCAGCCCCTTTATGCCTGCGGCCTGCTGTATCGTTCCGTTTCAGATTGGTTTACTTGATCCAACCCTTCCCGTAGGCGATCCGCGCCACCTTGACAAATCGGCTTTCTCGTGTGTTCGTCATGCTCTTGATTTAACACGCTCTCGCCATCTTTGCAACAGAACAGACAGAAAACATCAGGCGCGGAACTGGTAACACTTCGTAACGTCGGCAAGAGCTACGGGCGCGGCAGCAAGCGGATCGAGGCGCTGCGCGACATTAACCTGTCTGTCCGCGAAGGCGAATTTGTCGCGCTGCTGGGCGCTTCTGGCTGTGGCAAATCGACGTTGTTGTGCATCATCGCCGGCCTGATCCGGGCGACAGAAGGCGAGGTTTTGTACCGGGGACAGCCGCTCAAGGGCGTGAACCCGCACACGACCATTGTCTTCCAGACCTTTGCCTTTTACCCCTGGCTGACCGTTCAGGAGAATGTCGAGGCGGCCCTCGAACCGCTCGGCATCCCGCCCCTGATGCGCACCAAGCGTGCCTTACGCCTTCTGGACCGGGTCGGACTGGACGGCTTCGAAACGGCCTACCCGCGCGAACTGTCGGGCGAGATGGGGCAGAAGGTCGGCTTTGCCCGCGCCATGGCTCTGGAGCCGGAACTGTTGTGTCTGGACGAACCGTTCTCCGCTCTCGACGTGCTTTCGGCGGAAAGCCTGCGCGCGAACTGATGGAACTGTGGCTGGGTGGCGCGGTGCCCACCAAGGCCATCCTGATGGTCAGCCACAACATCGAAGAGGCCGCTTTCATGGCGGATCGCCTGGTGATCATGGATAAAGGGCCTGGGCACATCGTCGCGGAAGTGCCGGTCAACCTGCCACATCCTCGTCACCGCAAGGAACGCTCGTTCCTGCAACTGGTCGATCAGGTGTACGGGCTAATCGCTGGCAAGACCAGTACCGAAGCTGAGGAACTGGGTACCGCGCCCGGCGCGAGCCGGGCCGGACGCGGGCGCTGCCACATGCCTCGACGAATGCCATTTCCGGCTTGCTGGAACGGGTCAACGAGGAGGCCGCCGACCGGATCGACCTCTACAAACTGGCCGACGATCTGAACGAACGCCTCAATCACATGCTGCCCGTCGTGGAAGCAGCAGAGCTTCTCGGCTTCGCCGCTGTCGATGCGGGCGACCTGACCTTAATGCCCTTGGGCCAGGCCTTCGCCGAAGCCAGTATCCAGGCGCGCAAGGAACTGTTCGTCAGCCGCACCCGCCGGGTTCCCATCATCCGGTGGATTCGCCGTATGCTGGATGCCGCCGAACGCCACTACCTGAACCGAAACGTGTTCGAGGCGGCGCTGGCCTTGGAGTTCCCGCCCGACGAAGCCGAGCGCCAGATGGAGACGGCGATCAACTGGGGACGTTACGCCGAGCTATTCAGCTTCGACAACGACGACAACGCGCTGTTCATCGAACCGGAATCGCTGGTGGAAAGCGAGGTCGAGACGGTACAGCGCGCATGAACCGCATCGCTTCGCCTCATGACATTCGGGCATCGACGCTACCCCGCCGGGTGATCGAGCAAGCATCCCTATCCCCCTCGCCGCCAGCCGCTCACGGGGGTGAGCGTCCCCCAAACAGCAAACGCCGGGACGACTCAGGGTGACGCAGCCTGCCCGGCTCCCCTCGCCGCGTCTGCGGGGGGCCGAAGGCGTGGTGGCCCTGCTTGACATTTCCTGCAAACCATGCTTCAATACGATTGACTGCATACGATTGCATGTAGATTGTTATTGATTTATTTATGCGCAAGAGAAAGTCTATGCAACGTTCCTCTGCCGTGACCATGCGAGACGTGGCAAAACTGGCGGGCGTTTCGCAAAGTACAGTTTCGCGTGTTCTCAGCAAGGCGCCGTCACTGGTGCCCATCAGCGACGAGACCACAAAACGGGTGTACGAAGCCGTTGACCAGCTTGGTTATTATCCTAATCTGACCGCTCGCAGTCTGCGCGCCCAGCAGACAAACATGATCGCCATCATGATTGCTGACCTGTCAAACCCGTTTTACCATTCCATCGTCCGCACCGTGCAGGACATCGCCCGCAAGCGCCATCACGACGTACTCATTGCCAATACCGACCATTCCCGGGAATACGAAACCGCCTTCTGCGAAGCCATGATGCGCCGCCCGGTTGACGGCATCCTGATGGTGCCTTACCACCTGACCGACGACGAAATCGATAATCTACTTAGGCGGACGGGTGCCAAGATCGTCGCTCTGGCGAAACACCTGACCCATCCACAGGTCGATGTTGCCTTTGCCCATGACGACCGCGCCACGTTCGACGCCGTGAGCTGGCTCATCCAGGGCAAGGGCCACGTCCGGATCGGCTTCATCGGCGTGTCGAAGACCTTCCCGCCGGGCCTGCGGCGCTGGCAGGGCTTTGTCCAGGCCATGCAGGCGGCGGGTCTGGGGGTGCGCGAAGACTATATGCAGGAGGGTGACTGGTCGGTTGCAAGCGGGCAGCGCGCTATGAAAGCGTTGCTGGATCTGCCCGAACCGCCGACGGCTGTCTTTGCCTGCAACGACTTCATGGCGATTGGCGCAATCGACGTCGCGCATACCATGGGCTACAACATCCCCGGCGACGTGGCGGTAGTCGGCTTCGACAACATCCCGGAGACGATGCTCATTCGCCCGAAGCTGACGACACTCGCACAATACCCAGCCGAAATTGGGCGCAAACTTGGCGAAGCCTTATTCGAGCGCATCGAAGGGCTGGAAGGCCCCCGACGCACTTTTGAGATACCGATCAAGCTGATCGAACGCGACTCGACCTGATGCTGTCCGCACCTTAACAACCGGCAGCGTCCCTGGTATTGACCGGCTCCATCGCCATTCGCATTGCCGCCTTACGGCACAGTCAGCCCATTGAATACTACTGGCTCGGAGCTGTGCCAACGACGCCGAGCCAGTGAGTAGATACCCACGCGTCACGCATGAGTACTCAAGGAGGCGATATTACAGGAATCGATAACGGGACACAAATCGGTAGGCCACTGAAGCGTGTATGGTTAAACCTCATTATGTTTTAAGGAGTGGTTCAGATGAAACAACGGTCACTTCTCATCGGGATGACCGTCATCGCGGTCCTGGCGATGATGGCGATGTCCTGGCCTGCGAACAGCATCGCCGCGCAAAACCCGACCAACACCCCCGTCCCGACTAATACGCCGGTCGTGCTCGACGCCGGTACGGGCAACATCGTGATCAATTACTGGAACGGCCTGACCGGCGGCGATGGCTCCGTCATGAATGCCATGGTCGAGCAGTTCGTCAAAGATAATCCGAGCTACAAAGTCCATACCGAGTCCTATGACTGGAACACCATGTTCCAGAAGCTCCAGGCTGCGTTCGTGGCTGGCGAGCCGCCGGACGTGTTCGTGATGCACACGTCCGAAATTCCGCAGTATCAAAAGCTTGGCGTGCTGGCGTCCAGCGACGACATGCTGGATACGGGCGGAGGCCCGCTCCCGGCCAAGGACTTTACCGAACCAGCGTTTAGCGCGACCGTGATCGACGGCAAGCACTACGGTATCCTGCTCGACAACCATGGCTTCGGCACATGGGTTGACCTCAACCTGTTCAAGACTGCTGGTGTCGACGAGAACACGCCGGCGCCGAAGAATGCCGACGAGTTCATCGCGCTGGCCCAGAAGCTGACACTTGACAAGAACGGCAAGCACCCGAACGAGGCAGGCTTCGACGTGAACAACGTCACGCAGTGGGGTACAGGCATTGACTGGGTGCGCGTCCAGTTCCAATCGTGGATGTACCAGTTTGGCGGCGACGTGCTGAGCGCCGACGGCAAGAAGGCCACACTGAACAGCGAAGCCGGTCAAAAAGCCTTGCAGTTCATGTATGACATGATCTACAAGTACCACGTCGCGCCTGACCCGGCTGGCACGAACGGCTACAACGCCTTCCAGGCGCAGAAGATCGCCATCATGCCGTCCGGGACGTGGTTCCGCAACGTGCTCGTCGATCAGCACCCCGAAATCAAGTGGGTGGCATGGCCGATGATCCAGATTGGCCCCAAACCGGCGACCTGGGTCAGCGCGCACGTCATCTTCTGGCCGCCCACGTTGAGCGGTGACAAACTGACAGCCGCCAAGAAGTTCGTCCAGTACCTGACCGACCATTCCGACATCTGGGCGCAGTCCGGCCATGTCCCGGCGCGCATCTCGCTGCAGGGCAAGCTCGACCCGCAGAAGTATCCGTCGAACATCGTCTTTGGCAAGAGCTTCCAGGAATACGGCCACTTCGCGCCGCAGAATGTGGATATTGTCCAGCTCGAAAACGCCTACGATCCGCTGTTGAGCGCGGCCTTGAACAACCAGAAGTCCGTCAAGGATGCGCTGGACGAAGGCAATGCGGCGATGCAGGCCATCCTGGATCGCCAGTAGTCCGCTCGCTTCACCCCTTGCCCCTCTCCAGTGGGCTGAGGGGGTGACAGTGGACAGGAAGGGGTTCATTGGGCAGACTCAAAGGTGAGCAAGCCAAGGAGGACTGCCCAATGAACCGCAAACAAGTGTACCAGTGGATGGGGCAAGGGAGTAGAGCACTCAAGACGTTAAGCGGCTATCAGGCGGAAAACGTAAAGCGGTTCAGCCTGGGGTGGCGCTGGCGCAGCATTGTCACGAACGCAAAATCGTGCGGCGGGTGGCAGGCCAACCCAATAGCCAACGGCGGCGACTGCAACGCTTTCTAGGGCGTGCTATCGAAATGGGAGCGTTGTTCAGCCAATGGAGCGCCTGGGTCGTGGGGTGCTTGCAGATGCAGACGGTGACGCTGGTGGTGGATGAGACGAAACTAGGGGCGTGTATGGGGGTGATGCTGGTTGGGCTGGCCTACGAAGGACGGTGTATCCCGCTGGCCTGGCGAGCCTACAAGTCCAACGAGCATGCGGCCTATCCGGCTGAGGGGCAGTCCCGGCTGATTATGCGCTTGTTGAAGGCTATTCGGGCCGGTCTGCCGTCGGCAGTGAAGGTGCGCGTGCTGGCTGACCGAGGCATTGGCACTTCGCCCTTGTTAATGCGCGGCATCGCGGCCATGGGTTGGACGTTTCTGTTCCGCGTCACCAAGCAAAGCAAGCTCGTCTTGCCCGATGGCAGCCAATCCACCTTTTATGACCAGGTACAGCAGCCCGGTGAGCGCTTTCAAGCCAGTGGGCGGGTCTTCAAGCAGCGCGGGCGGCTTGAGGCTCACGTCCGCGTCTTGTGGGCTGCCAACGCCCGTGAACCCTGGGCACTCGTCACCAATGACCCGACCCTCAGCGGCTGGGAGTATGCCCACCGCATGTGGGTTGAACCGGCCATCCGTGACCTCAAATCGCATGGCTGGCGCTGGGGACAGTCCGGCTTAACGCAGCCCGCTCGTGTCGAGCACTTGCTGCTGTTGCTGGCCCTGGCTTATACCGCCTTGCTCCTGTTCGCCGCCCGTCTGGAACAAGCCGCCCTGACCTTTCCGACCCGCCGCCGCCCTGATGGTTCGCGGGTTCGCCGCCTCAGCTTGTTTCAGGAAGGCTTCGCCGCCCTGGACCCGCCCTTTTCTTCATTTGTTTAGTGTCGCCCCCTCAGCCACAGGGTAGAGAGGGACCGGGGGTGAGGTCTGAAAAGTATCGAGGCTTGTATAGCTGGAGTTAGGAAGATGCCTATGGCACAAGCAACCGGGACGATCCCCCAGAGGCGGCTGGACGCGTTGGCAGGGCGCTGGCGCTGGTCGGCCAGCCGCCGCCGGGAAGCCATCACCGCGTACTTATTTCTGGTGCCATTCCTGGTCTTCTTCGCCATTTTCATCGTGCGTTCGGTCGTCTATGGCATCAACGTCAGTTTCTATGACTGGAAGGTGCTCGCGCCGGATCATAAATGGTTAGGGCTGAAGAACTACGAGACGCTGCTCAAGGACCCGGTGTGGTGGACTTCGATCCGCAACACGGCGATCTTTGCGCTTCTCACCGTCATCGGCACAACCATCCTGGCCCTGGCGGCTGCGCTGGCCGTCAACGCTCCTATTCGCGGGCGCGATTTCTTCCGCGTCGTCTTTTATGCGCCAGGGGTGCTGTCCGTCGGCGTGGTCGGCATTTTGTGGCAGTGGATGATGGACACGAACTTCGGCGTCATCAACTATGGCCTCAACCTGCTTGGGCTTCCCAAAATCCCCTGGCTGAGCGATGCGAACGTCGTGCTGCCCTCGCTGAGCCTGGTGACCATCTGGTGGGGCTTTGGCTTTCCGATGCTGATCTTTCTGGCGGGCTTGCAGGGCATACCCGAGCCGCTGTACGAGGCCGCGAAGATCGATGGGGCCAACAGCCGCCAGCTCTTCTTCCGCATTACACTGCCGCTGCTGCGCCCGACGATTCTGTTTGTGACCGTGACCCAGTTCATTGCCCATCTGCAGGTTTTCGGCCAGCCCTACATTATTACGGGCGGCGGGCCGGGCTATGCGTCCTATTCAGTGATCATCTATCTATACCAGCAGGCAGTACGCTACTTGCAGGCAGGTTACGCCTCGGCCATCGCCATCGGGCTGGCAGTCATCATGATCGGGCTGACCCTACTGCAATTCGCGTTTCTGGGCCGGCGTCCTGAAGGTGAGTAGACGGAGAGGGGCTGTCCATGAGCGCGACACGGACTTTCCGACTGAAGAACGTGGGGCTATATATTTTCCTGCTCATCCTGACGGCCATGGTCGGGTTTCCGCTGCTGCTGATGGTCGGCGAATCGTTCATGCACAGCAACGAGATCATCCGCTGGCCGCCCATCGTGATTCCGGGCGACCCCACGCTCGAAAACTACACGAAGATGTTCACCCAGCAGGATCTCAACCTGCCGCGATGGTTGTTCAATTCGGTGTTCGTGGCTTCCAGCTATACGCTGGCGGTGCTGGTCGTGTGCAGCCTGGCCGCCTATGCGTTCGCGCGGCTGAACTTCCCGGGTCGCAATGTCCTGTTCTTCCTGTTCCTGGTGACGATCACGATTCCAAGCCAAGTCACCTTCATCCCAAACTATCTGCTGATGCGCGATCTGAAATTCCTGGACACGTACAATGCCCTGATCTGGCCGGGCGTCGCCAACGTGTTCGGCGTGTTCCTGCTGCGGCAGTTCTTCATGGCGATCCCCAAAGAACTCGAAGAAGCGGCGATCCTGGACGGCGCTTCGCGCTTTGGCGTGTACTGGCGCGTAATCCTCCCGCTTTCGACCAACGCGCTGATTGCGCTGGCGATTTTCGTTTTCCTGAACAACTACAACGACCTGTTCTGGCCGCTGCTGGTCACGAATCGCCTGGAAATGCGCACGCTCCCGGCTGGCCTGACGGTCATGAACGGCGCATACGGCACACTGGATCGCGGCCTGGTGCTGGCTGGCGCGACGTTTGCCAGCCTGCCCGTGCTCTTTTTCTACATCATCTTCCAGCGCCGCATTTTGAAGGGCATCACGCTCACTGGGATGGGCGGCCAATAAGCCGCCCATCCGCACATGGCACAAACCAAAAGGATCAACTCACTTATGGCTCTGAAACGTTCGTTAGCCGGGCAATGGGACTTTCAGCTTGATCCAGAGGGCCGGCTTGGCGTCGCGGACCTGGCGCCCGACCGGAAGATCAGCGTTCCGCTGCCTTGGCAGGCCGCCTTCCCGGAACTCCGACGTTACGGCGGCTTTGCCTGGTATCGCACCACGGTGAGGCTGGACGAGGCCTGGCTCCAGGGCAGCCTCCTGCTGACGTTCGGCGCGGTCGATTACTGGTGCCAGCTCTTCATCAACCGCCAGCCTGTCGGGGAGCACGAAGGCGGCTACACCCCGTTTACGTGCGACATTGCGCCCTATGCCCGTCCCGGCGAGAATGAACTTGCCCTGCGCGTCTACGATCCCGTGCAGGACGCGATCACGTTCCAGCGCTGGTACGAACCGAGCCGGGAGCCGAGCAGGCTGCCCTTTGACGCCCAGAACGTGCCGCACGGTAAGCAGGAATGGTACATCAACGTCGGCGGGATCTGGCAGGACGTGACGCTGATCGCGAAACCGGCCACCTATATCGATCAGGTTCATGTTACGCCAAATATTCACACCGGGCGGATAGACCTGTCTATCGAACTCGGCGGCAAGACGGCCAGCCTCGACGGCGCGATGCTTCGGGTGCAAGTCGGCGACCGGACGGCCGCCACCGCCCTGAAGTCCGGGCAATCCGGCTATACGGCGGCCTTGACCATCAATAATCCTGAATTGTGGACCCCGGACGCACCGAACCTGTACACGGCCACCGTGCAGTTGCAGGGCCTGGCGGCGGACGACGAATGCACGGTCCGCTTTGGCTTCCGCGAGATCACGACCCGCAACGGGCAGCTTCTGCTCAACGGCCAGCCGCTGTTCCTGCTCTCGGCGCTTGACCAGGACCTATACCCGAACACGATCTACACCGTTCCTTCCGACGCTTTCCTGCGCGACCAGTTCCAGAAGGCCAAGCGGCTCGGCCTGAACAATCTGCGCTGCCACATCAAGCCGCCCGATCCGCGTTACCTGGACCTGGCCGACGAGATCGGGCTGCTGGTCTGGGCGGAAATCCCGTCGTGGCGGACGTTTTACGTCCGGACGACTGTCCACCCCGACGTGCTGCGCCTCGACGAGGCGATCAAGGCGCGGGTCCAGACCACACTGGCCGAGATGATCCGGCGCGATTACAACCACCCGTCGCTGATCATCTGGACACTCGTCAACGAGGATTGGGGCACGTCGCTACCGCTCAGTTCGGCAGACCGCGCCTGGGTCCGCAGGCTGTTCGACCTGTGCAAGCGGCTTGACCCGACCCGGCTAGTGGTCGATAACTCAGCGTGCGGCGCGGCCTGGGGGCCGAACATCCACGTCAAAAGCGACATCGACGACTTCCACCTGTACACCAACATCCCGGATCAGGCCGAAAGCTGGGTGCAGTACCTGGAACAATTTAACTTGCAGCCGCTGTGGACATACAGCAGCCACGGCGATGCACAGCGCACCGGCCAGGAGCCGCTCATCCTCTCGGAGTTCGGCAACTGGGGAATGCCCTCGCTGCGCAGCCTGCGGGCGCCGACCGGCCAGGACCCGGCATGGTTCGACCTCGGTGCGTGGTGGTCGCCGTGGGATGGCGAACCAGGCTGGCCGCAGGGCGTCGAGGAGCGCTTCACGCGCTTCGGGCTGGAGGCGTTGTGGCCCGATTACGAGGCGTTCGCGGCGGCGACCCAGTGGCACCAGTTCCGCGCCATGAAATTCGAGATCGAGACGATGCGCCGCCTCGAGCACCTCGCCGGGTACGTGATCACCGAGTTCACCGACGCCTACTGGGAAAGCAACGGTCTGCTCGACTTTGACCGGAACCCAAAGGTTTACAACGATCGCTTGGCCGAGATCAACGCGCCGGACGTGATCATTCCGCAGTTCAATCGCTACGCCAACTGGGACGACCAACCGTTATACGTGCGGCTGTACGGCTCGCACTATTCGGCGGCAGACTGGAGCGGCGGACGGCTGCGCTGGACGTTGGGCGACCATGTCGACGAAATCCAGATCGGCTCTGTCGAGCGCGGCACGGTCTTTGAATTCGGCCTCAAGCGCCTGGATCTGCCTGCTGTTGATCGCCCCACGAGCAGCGAACTGACCTTCACACTGACCGATTCAGCTGGGCGGGAGCTGGTCCGCAATTCGACTGACGTGCTGGTGTTGCCGGCGAGCGCGCGCCTGGCGGCGTTTTCCGGCGAAGTGGCTGTGTCGATGCGCCGCGATCAGCGCATGATTGTCGAGGCCGACCAACTGGTCGCCGCTGCTCCACACATGACCGATCACTCGGCGTCGAGCGGCCCGGTGACCGGCCACAGCACGCCGGTCGATCAGGCGACGACGACCCGGACCGCGCCGACACGGGGCTTTCGCCGCGTGATCGAGCAACTCGGTTACCGGACGACTCGTGAACTATCGCCCGCTACGCGGCTCATCATCACCGATTATCCCACGGCAGCCATGCTCGATTGGGTGCGCGATGGCGGCGATATGCTGCTGCTCAGCAGTGGGCCGGGACCGTTTTTCTGGCGGCAGGGCCGTGCGGGCACGTACAGCGGCAACTGGATCAGCAGCTTTGCCTGGATACGCCCGGAGATCCACACGCGCCTGGCAATCAGTAACCCGCTCGACCTGCCCTTTGCGGACGTGATGCCCACCGGCGTGATCCTCGGCCTCCCGATCGAAGACAAAACCTACCAGCGCGATTTCCTGGCAGGCCAGATTTCGGGCTGGCTGCGCCACCCGGCCATTTACACGGTGCAGTTTCGTTATGGCCGGGGCCGCGTCCTGATGACCACATTTACCCTGAAAGAGGCGCTCCAGGAGGAGATACCCGATCCGGTCGGCGTCGCTATGCTCCACGACCTGGTCGATTACCTGACGTCCGATGCCTGCCAGCCGGCATTGATGGCGAATTATGAGAGGTGAACATGCCCATTCGGCGCAGACTGTTGGCTGCCTGTGTCCTACTCGTCGTGTCGTTCACGTTCCTGGCTCCGGCTCCTGCCGGGGCGATTGCCTGCTCGTTCAAGAATCCACTGATCGCCAGAGGACAGGACCCATCGGTCGTCTATCATGACGGCTATTACTACCTGATTCAGTCGGACGCTGGGGGGCTGCAACTCAAAAAGTCGGCCACGCTGACCGACCTCGGCAGCGCGCCGAACGTGACCATCTTCACGCCGCCGCCGGGCCAGCCCTACAGCTACGATCTGTGGGCGCCCGAACTGGTCTACATCAACAATGGCTGGTACGTGTACTTTGCGGCGGACGACAGCCCCGGCCATAACCCGGCGCACCGGATCTACGCGCTGCAAGCCGACAGCGCTGACCCGACCGGAAAATGGACGTTCAAGGGCAAGGTTTACCACGACGCGCCGACGGATAAATGGGCCATCGATGGCTCGGTGTTTGCCTACAAAGGGCAGTTGTACATGGTCTGGTCGGGCTGGCCCGGCGACAAGGGCGATTTTCCGCAAAACGTGTACATCGCCACGATGAGCGATCCGCTCACCGTCGGCGTGCGACACCAGATCGCCACGCCCGATCAAAGCTGGGAAAAGAGTGTCCAGCCCATTGAGGAAGGACCAGAAGCGTTCCTCCACGACGGCCAACTGTCGATTGTCTACTCGGCGGACGCGAGCTGGAGCGCGGCCTACAAGCTCGGAATGCTCAAACTGATCGGCCCCGATCCGCTGGATGCAGCCTCGTGGACGAAGATCGGTCCCGTATTCCAGCAGAGCGGGACCGTCTATGGCCCCGGCCACAACTCGATGCCGGTCCCGTCCCCGGATGGCTCGCAGGACTGGCTGGTTTATCATGCCAAGGCCAAAGCCACGGATGGCTGGGAAGATCGCGAGATCAAGATCCAGCTCTTCACCTGGAACCCGGATAACACGCCGAACCTCAGCACGCCGGTTCCAGACAGTGCCGCCGTACCCGCTCCTTCGGGGCAGCCCTGTGGCCTGGCCTCGCGCTGGACTTTCGACGATCCAGCGCGCCTCGCGGATGTCGAAGGCAATGCCGGCTCGGCACAGGGTTCTCCGGCGTGGACGAGCGGGCCAATTGGCGGCGCGCTGCACTTCAACGGCAGCACCGACTTCCTCGATCTCAATCGTCATGTCGTGAGCACGCTGGGCAGCTACACCATCGCCGCGTGGGTGCAACTTGCCCGCGTCGATCAAACCGCGACCCTGATCAGCCAGGAAGGGGGTATTGCCAGCGAGTTCGCGCTGCAATACAGCCCAACAGCGCAGAACCGGTTCGCGCTAACGATGCTGAACTTCAAAGGCGACCTCGACGCGCAGGCCGTATCGACCTTTAGCCCGCAGGCCGGGCCGTGGTATCACGTGGTCGGCGTGCGTGACGCGCTGAAGGGACAGATCCGGCTCTATGTCAACGGCAAGCTGGAAAGCGCACAGCCCTACAATGCCGACTGGGACGCACGCGGCCACACGATCATCGGGGCGGCGCGGCTGCACAGTCAGCGAACGCAGTTTTTCGCGGGCGCGCTCGATGACGTTCGACTCTATAACGGCGCGCTGAGTGACGACGAGGTCGCGGCCCTGTGCCCGGAAGCGGCGCAGTTCTTCCAGCGCCAATACCGTTTAGATAAGACCCTCACCCCGTCTCGCAGGGCGAGACTCCCCGCTCCGAATCGGAGCGGGGCCGGGGGTGAGGTGAATGGGATTATCTGGATCGATTGCTTAACTACCCAAGTTTTGTGCAAACGTGAAAGAATGACCTCGCTGGGATAAGTTTTTGGTGCCAACCGAAACTACCCAAGAGGTCATTCGATGAAAACGATAACATATCAAGCGGCAGAACGGGAAGACGAAACGGTCTCGGCATTTTTGATGATGGTGTTTGACTATGGGCGAGAAATCGGATTGTACGGCTTGCTGGGGAGCAGGCTGAAAATCAAGATGAAGGCCGTCAAATACAGCCTGGTGAATAAAGCGCAGACAATCATTGCCTCGCTGGTGATGGGTTGTCGGCATACCAAGGCCATCAATGAAACGCTGCAACCCGAGTGAGCCGCCGCCAGATACCTGAGATGCCGTCTTGAAAGTCAAGAGACCGACGGCCAATAGGGGTCGAAGGGGTGACCGGACTTTAAGACACCGAACACCAAATGCAAGAGCTTACGCATAACGGCCACGACCAGGGCTTTGCCAATCACACCACGGGCACGAAGACGCCCGGCGAAGGTGCGCAAGATTGGGTTATGGCGCATGGCCGTCAGGGCCCGGCATGTATAAGGCGGCCCGCAATGAGGCTGAACCGGTTCGGGAAATGCTCGGCTTCCAATGAATGGAGGAACCGGACACATGTTGGCGGGGATTCAACCCAGCGAAGGCCACAAGTTGGCGCACATCGCGGAAAGCGCGGAAGTCACGACATTCCGCCAGCAGCTTGCCAATGGTCAGTTCCCCCAGGCCGGGGATGGATAGCAATAAGTCTTTCTGCCGCTTCAGGTTCGGATAGTGATCGAGCAGGTCAGTAATGGCTTGTTGGGTCTCCTGGATTTGCTGGTCGAGAAAGGTGAGTTGATCGCGCAGATGGGCCTGGGGCAGGTCGTCCAGGTGACGAACCAATTGCTGCAACTGACGGATTTCCGGCGGCGGTGGGGTCCAGGGCGCGGGCTGTTGGGTACGGCAGAAATCCGCGATCAGAGCCGCATCCAGCTTATCCGTCTTGTTCCGCTGCATTTGGCTGTCTGCGTAGCCTTTGATGCGGGCTGGGTTGACCACACTCACCGTGTAACCCTGCGCGAACAGATAATCCGCCACGGCCTCACCGTATGGCCCGGTCGCTTCCAGACAAATATGCACCTGGTCCGGCTTGAAACGCCGTTTTAGCCAGCCATCCAGTTTGCTGAACCCAGTGGCGGTGTTGGTAAAATGCTGTCCTACTCGGTTTGCCTCATGGAGCAACAACACATCTAGCCGCTCTTTACTTACGTCAATTCCCACATAGCCGTCCATGACTGTTTGTTACTCCTATCGGCTCTTCTCGCCCAGATCCCGGCCAACCTTGTATGCAAGCTCTCTGCACATCGCTCCGCAGGGCTTCAGATACCGTTGACTTCTCGTCTGGTTTTTCGACAGGAACGGGACTCATCTCAGTCACAAACTCGCCCGTTTCAGGGTGGGGGCAGTCTCTCGTTCCTGGCTTTTGAGCCTACCTCTATGATACAAGGGTGGGGCATAAATCAGAAAATCAGAGGTAACTGCTCAGGCTCAAATTTGAAATTCCTAACGCAAGCCTGAGTACTTACGGCGGAGCGATGTATCACGGGTGCGCTACCCGATAAATGCGCGGACAATCTGATTAAACTTCTCCGGATTCTCCAGGAACATGAAGTGGCTGCCGCCTTCGTGCTCGTCGAAGATCTCGACCCGCGCTCCGGGGATCTGCGCGCCGATCCATTCCAGCGCCTTGATGTTGAAGAAACTCGCCCTGCCGCCGACCACGAGGGTGGGAATATTGATCCTGGGAATCACATCCCGCCAGTCTTGCGCTGAGTGATCGACAAGCAGGCGGGCGGCATAGCGGCGCGGTAGCTTGAGGTTTTCCTCTAGCGCCCAGGTACGTTGTTCCTGCGGGAAGGCTTTGGTGAAGGTAAAGGCGTTTGCGATAAAGTCTTCGGTCTCCTTGACCCCAGCCGGACCATAGAGTTGGGCGGGCCAGTCGTACAGGGATGTCGGTTCGCCGACGCTTCCGGCTAAGGCTTTTTCCTCATCGGTCCAGCCCGGCCAGGCCGTCGCCGTCGGTACCTGGTCGATGAGGACGAGATTCGACAGCCGGTCACTGCCGAAGTGCTCCCAGTAGCTCCAGATAATCGAGCAGCCCATTGAATGGCCGACCAGGGTGACGTCCCGAAGGTTGAGGGCTACTAAGGCATCATGGGTATCAACAGCCAGTCGGGCAATACGGTAACCATGCACAGGCTTTTCCGACTCCCCATGACCGCGCATGTCTAGGGCGAAAACTCGGTAGTACTGGCCCAACCCGTCGAGCTGGTGCTTATACATAGCGGCTGTCTGGGACCAGCCAGGGATCAGGACCAGCGCTTTGCCAGCGCCAGCTTCCAGGTAGTGTAGCCTGACGCCGTCGTTGGTCGTGACGTGACTTGCTTGTACCTTACCCTGTGTCACTGAAATTACCTCCCTTCGGTCTGCTTTATGCGGCAGAACCTAGACAGTAACTCCTCATACTTGAATTAGGAAATCCAAACTGACGTTAGCGCAAAAGTGCCTGTCAGTGCTTGATTAAGGGTGTTGAGAATATTTTGTCCACGTTTACGCGCGGTATCCTCTATCGTCCGGTATAATGCATAAGCTGCCGCCCCAACTTCAGAGCGGAAGCCACCGATAACTTTACGATGGATAACCGCTGGGCGTAGTGCCCGCTCAGACGCATTATTGGTGAATGGCACATCGGAGCGAGAGAGAAAATGCCAGATGCTCTCAAAATGTTTGCGGAAGCGTTTCTGTAAGCGCACCGCGTCGGCTTGCTGTGGCGTTGGTTCCAACAGCGCATGGGCTTGTGTCTTCAGGTTCTCGACAGCTTGCTCGAAATCGGCTGGGCTGTACCGATCCCGTTCTTGCGTCAAGCGCAACCCCTCACGCAGGAGTGCTTGCATTGGCGGGGCAAAAATAGTATCACCCGCGTCGATGGCATACTGCAAATCCCGCAGTTGGTGGGCATTGCAAATCGCAAAACGGCGGGTTGGCGCTTTCAGTTGGGCAGCATGTAAATCGCAGCACCACACCTCAGCAACGGCATCGAACATCAAGCCTTCTAGCACATCGCCCGCGCGGGTATCCGCCATCGCAAAGTAGCTACTCTCAGGATTTTGTACTGTCCACAGCCACCAGTTTTCACCCTCGACCCGAAAGCCTGTCTCATCCGAACCAATCACTGGACTGCGCCGAATATCACACAAAATGTCATGCGCGGGTCGTTCCAGACGAGTAGCAGTCCGGCGCAAGCTGTTGGCAATCGCTCCCGCACTCATGGATAAACCAAACACATCCTGCAACAACTGCTCTAATCGGTTTTGGGCGATGTGATGAGTCCCATTCAAGTAGCTCACCAACGCATGGACATTAGGCCCAAAATCCTGCTGCACATCATCGTAGCCCGCTGGACACTGCCCTTCTTCACACGCGCCACAGCTACACTGCGTCCGGTACAACCGAAACTCCACCACCCGCGCTTTTATCGGCGGGAGTTCCCATACCTGGTGACTGCTGAAACACTCGCCAGTGACGCCAACCAAACTTGCACCACAACGGCAGCACGCTTCCGCTCGGCAGTCAATGACCACATCTGGTTTTTGTCGTCTCCGACTGATACCCACATGGCCTGGTTTTCCGCCGCGTGGCTTACCCAGGCCTTTTTCGCAACGCTTTTTGTGGCTAACGGCTGGCGGAACTGATGAATTCTGCGCCGTCTTTCTCGGCAAGGCCAACTGTGTCTGCAAAGATTGCATGGTCTCGTTTGCTTGTGCCAGTTGCGCCCTTAATGTACTATTTTCAGCCCGCACTTCATCGACCTCAATCGCCAACTTACAGACGATGAGCCACAATTCTTCTCGCGGAATATCGGGCATCACTGGACTGTTCATCACATGAGATTATCTGATGTATCCTTTTGTTGGCAAATCTAAATTTGAGCCTGAGCAATTACAATCAGAGCAAGTCAAGGACTGGTTTGACCGCACCTAATGGACGGTCATTGACGAAATTGAACAGAACAATCAAGTTCCAGGCATATAAAGCCAGCAGGATCAAAAGGGATGCATTGGTTTTGCCTTGCAGGGGCAGCGGGTCGAGATGGAAGAAATCCTTAATCGTGCCAAAGAACGGCTCAATGCTCTCGCCGCGTTGTCGATAGCGGGCTTTGCCCCTTGGCGAGGCCAGATAGGCGGCCCGGTCGCGCCGAACTTGAGCGGTGGGCTTGCCAACCGGCTTGGACAAGGGAGCCAACACCTCGAGCCCGCGTTCGGCACACGTTGCAATCAGATCGCCATCATCGTAGCCCGCATCCAACAACAGCGTGCGGAGCAAAGGCGGCAAATCTTTGACCCGTGCCTACAAGACATGGCTTTCACAGGCACTCCCGGTCACACAAGCATCCAAGACAACGCGGACGGTTGTGGGCGCGACACTGATCGAGACATGGGCTTTGTAGCCATAAACCCAGCCATGATAGTCCGACTGAATCCAATCGGCTTCGACATCCACGCCATGCAGTCCTTCCGGGATGATCCGCGCTGCTTTGCCCTTTTTATGCCACACCGGGCCTGGCGTGGCAAAGGCCGAACCATCGCTGGCGGCGACGGTCGCATCCGTCATCGCTTCCAGCGACAGGGTCAAGCCCAACGCTTGGATTTGTGCCTCGGCTTGCGGCGCAATTTCTCCCAACCGCCGATCCAGGGTGTCCGACGGTCGGGAAGCCGAACCAGGCCGCACGCGGACGCCACCAGTGGCATACTCGACAGATACCGCCACAACGACCGGTGCGCCCACAACTGCTTCAGCAAGCTGACCATATACACTTTGAACAGCGTCATTTCGCCGTAGAACTTCGGTCCGCCGCGCTTCACTGGCCCCAGTTCAGCCTCGATCCACACCAGGTCAATCAGCGCCAGCAATTGGATCAACGGATGATCCGCCGTTATCATTGTCTTGAGCCTTTTCGGTTCTGTCTGAGTGTGACAACTCCTGACTCTACCCGAATTGGCTCATTTCTTCAGGCTCTCTTGTGCCCCACCCTCAGGTAATTCGGTTTCCCATTAGACCCATCAGCGCCGGCTGCGCTACCAGGAATTCCGCGAAAATGGCTATCCTATCGGCTCCGGCACGGTAGAGAGTGGTGTTAAACAATTCAAAGCCCGTTTCATCGCTCCTGGAATGCACCCTCCCAATGTACACGCTTGACACAACCACGAATGTTAAGTATTCTGAGAATGGGAACGGTCTCAGTCCTAGATTCTGCACAATCCTTTGAGAAATAGGGTGTTTGCGCGAAAATGCGACGTTCCACCATTATCGACGTTGCCCGTTTGGCGGGCGTATCCAAGACAACTGCCGCGAGAGTAGTCGGTGGACAGCATGATCTCGTCCAGGAAAAGACCCGTGCCCGCGTGTGGAAGGCTGTCGAGGAACTCAGCTATGAGCGTGACGCCGTTGCTGGAAGCCTGCGTTCAAAACAAACCTTTATGGTGGCGTTGTGTATTCCGGATATTACCAACCCTTTCTGGCCGGAAGTTGCGCGAGGCGTTCAGGACACTATCGAAGCGCGTGGCTATGCGGCAGTAACATTCAACAGCGATTGGAACGCGGAACGAGAGCAGAATCATTTGCGAATTGTGCGCCGGAATCGGTTCGACGGCCTGATCATCAATCCGATGAGCCTTGACGGCGAAACGCTGCTCAAACTGGCCGTACCGGTTGTCTTGTTAGGCAGCGGTCGCAGCTTGCCCAATTTCGATAGCGTAGGCAGCAATACCGAGGCGGGTGCTCAAGAAGCGCTTGAGCATTTGCTCGCGCTTGGGCATCGCCGCATTGCCTTGATAGCAGGACGCTCACAGCGGCGGCGAGAATTCGCTCGCTTTGACAGCTATCGCACCTTCCACCGCCGACATAGGCTGCCGCTCGATGAATCGCTGGTCATTGAAGGTGACTTTTCTGATAAAGCGGGCTACGATGCGATGTGCCAACTGTTAATGCTGCCGGAACCGCCTACCGCAGTCTTTGCTGCAAATGATGTGCTGGCTATCGGTGCGCTCAAGGCGGCGCAGGCGATGAAACGCAATGTACCCGGCGATGTATCAATTGTCGGCATGGATGATATTTATGCGGCAGCCATGACATCGCCATCGCTGACAACGATTGCCAAACCCAAATATGAAATCGGCACAGCTGCTGCCCGGTTGTTGCTAGAAAGACTGGACGGCACGGCTCCGCCAACTGCGCAACACATCAAGCTGCCCTGTCAATTGATGCAACGCGGCTCGACAGGACGAGTAGCCTAAAGCACCGTGGAGTCAACACAGGGTATTTGTATGCAATGAAATGGGAACGTTCCCATCAGTCAGTAAGGGCTGCGATATCTATTACACAGACCGATCATAAGACTGTTCCGGTGGGCAAGGGCGATAAAAGTCTCCTGACCGAACGCGCTATAGGCTGTTTCGTGGGGCTGGCGGTGGGCGATGCTATTGGCGACCTGGGACGCAGCGATGCACATCGACAGCGCTACGGCCTGATCACCAATCTGTATGATGGCGCGCGAAGCACCGATGACACGGAATTCGCCGTACTCACCGCGCAAACACTCATCGACTGTGGGGGTCAACTCACGTTGGAGGGGGTGGCCGCTGCGTGGCGTCGCTACATTCTGGATCAGGGTGGCATGGGCATGCGCGGCGGCAAACCCCTGTACGGCGCTGTCGCAAACCTGGAACGGGGCATCATGCCCCCACTTTCCGGTCACGACAACGTGCACAATGACGACGATGGTGCAGCCATGCGCATCGCGCCGATTGGCATCGTCTGCACGGGGGCGCCGGAACGCGCCGCGCAAATGGCCGAGATAGACGCCTGTATCAGCCATGCCCGCGATGGCGTCTGGGGAGCGCAGGCCGTTGCAGCCAGTGTCGCGTTGGCGATGACGGACGCCTCCATCGAAGCGATCCTGGCAGGCGGGATCGCACACATCCCTGCCGATAGCTGGCTTGGCCGGGCGATGGCGCGGGCGATGCGTATTTGCGACGAGCAGCAAGGTATCGAAGCGGCCTGGCAAGCCCTGCACGACGAGCTATGGACGCCAGTGCACTCGGCAATTGCCGAAGCCCTCCCGCAAGCCTTTGCCGTTTTCCGGCTGACGGAGGGCGATTTTCGTAAAGGGATGTTCTGGGCCGCCAATTTCGGGCGCGACGCCGACACGATCAGCGCGCTGGTTGGCGCACTATCAGGCGCGCTACACGGCCAAAGCGTCATCCCGCCCGCCTGGAGTGAAAAGGTGCGTCGCCCGGCAGGCGTGTGCCTGAAGTTTGCTGCTGGATACGATATTCCGGCCCTGGCGCAGAAGCTGGTCGAGCTAGTTCCCAGTTCTTGAGCAGTGATCGGCATACGGTGACGTATGTTTCACGGTCGGCAACAAACAATAGAGCAAGGAGTTTACGATGTTTCAGCGCAAAAAATGGAGCGTTTTCATCCTGGTTGTCCTGGTTCTTGGCGCATTCCACCTGCCAGTGAGCCGAGCCGCAGACCCCGTCACGATTGAATGGTGGACGGTGGATTCGGAGGAGTACAGCGAGCAAGTCCAGCGCGACATGGCAAAGCAGTTCGAGGCCGAGAACCCGGACATCAAGATCAACGTCACGGTATTGCCCGAAGATGGCTTCACCGACAAGATGACCACCACACTCGGAGCGGGACAGGGTGCGCCCGACGTGGCCTTTTTCTGGGATAACAACTGGTTCCCCCAGGCTCTTGACCTGACGCCCTATTTGAAAGATAGCAAAGACGTTACGCCGGACATCTACTTCCCCGGCAACTGGAAGACACGCGCCCTGTGGCAGGATAAGGTCATCGGCCTGCCGCTCGGCGTGGGCGCGAACTTTGTCATGTACAACAAGGACCTCTTTGACAAGGCCAAAGTCCCTTATCCTTCCGCGGATTGGACGACTGACGATTACCTCAAACTGGTGGCGCAACTGAACGACCCCGCGAGCAAGCGCTGGGGCGGGGATCGTCCGCGCGGGCCGTTCCGCGCCATCTGGTATAACTATGGGGCGTTCCCCTACAGCGACGACAGCATGAAGGTTGATGGCTACCTGAACAGCGCAGAGTCGGTGGCGGCTTATACCTGGCTGTGGGACCTGGTGAACACCAATGCCACCCCTACCCCTGCCGACCTGGACGTTTTGAGCAAGGCAGGCACCGGGCCAGTTGATCTGTTCCTGGCCGGACGGCTGGCGATGGCGACCCTGAACCAGGGGCACATGCTCAATGCAGCGAAAGCCGGGATCAACTTCGGGATCGTCCCGGAACCGAAAGGGCCAGGCAAGGAGCGCTTCGTCAACGGCTGGTCGCTCACCGTCTCGATCTGGAAGGGCAGCAAGCACCCCGACGAAGCCTGGAAATTCCTGAGCTACTGGGCCGGGCCGAAGGGTCAGAAATTCCTGATGGACAATGGCAACCTGATCCCATCCATCCCACCTATCCTAGGCACCTACAAAAACGCGGGTACAGACTATGCCAGATCATTCTTCGACGTGCTCAAGCTGAAGCACGTGGCCGAATGGGATAATGCGCACCCCTGTAAGGGAACGGTTTTACGCGCGGCCCAGGACGCCTGGGACTTGATCATGCTCGGCAAGATCAAGCGCGATGAGATCAAGGCCAAGCTGGACAGCCTGGTTGCCCCGGCCCAAAAGGAACTCGATGCGTGCCGTGCCCGGTTGGGCGGCTGAGATTGCCCGACTTATTCACCCCCCTCTCTGCGAAGCGGAGGCCCGAAACTCCGTTTCGGCGGGGTCGGGGTGAGGTCAACGGTAAGAGAGGTTAGCCTATGTTGGCATCCTGGCGAAGAATGAACCCGCTGGTGCGCCGCGAGGCGTTCGAGGGTTATATTAGCCTGACGCCCTGGATGATCGGGTTTCTGGCCTTCACCGCTTTCCCGATTGTGGTGTCGATCATCCTCGGCTTCACCGAATGGACGGTTGTAAAAGCGCCACGCTGGATCGGGGTTGAGAACTACGTCCGCATGTTCACTGCCGACCCGCTGTTCTGGCAGGCACTCAAGGCGACGTTAGGCTACGTCGTGCTGTCGCTGCCGCTCAAGCTGGTCTTCGGGTTGGCTTTGGCGCTGCTGCTCAATCTGAAAGTGCCAGGGATCAACATTTTCCGCACCTTGTTTTATGTTCCAGCAGTCATCTCCGGGGTGGCCGTTTCGCTGATGTGGATCTGGCTGCTGCAACCCGACACCGGCGTGGTGAACAGCTTGCTCGGCTTTGTCGGCATCCAGGGGCCAAAATGGTTCTGGGATGCGGATTGGGCGCTCATGTCGGTGGCCTTGATGAGCGTCTGGCGGGTGGGTGGCAGCGCCATCATCTACCTGGCCGGGCTGCAAAACATCCCTGTCCGACTGTACGAGGCGGCTCAGGTTGACGGCGCCAACGCCTGGCGCCGTTTCTGGGGAATTACGTTCCCGCTGCTGACGCCGACCATCTTCTTCCAACTGATCATCGAGATGGTCGACTCCTTCAAGATCTTCACCGAGGCCTTTGTCATCACCCAGGGCGGCCCGCTCAAAGCCACTTATTTCTTTCTGTATTACTTTTATGAAGAAGCCTTCCGCAATTCCAATATGGGTTATGCTTCGGCGCTGGCGCTGTTCCTGACCCTGGTGATCCTGGCTGCAACGGTATTCGTCAATTACACCTCCAGGCGCTGGGTTTATTACGAGGCGGAGTGAGACCTATGGCTACGCCGATTTCGATAGCTGCACGACCAGCCACCAGCGCCAGACTGCTTACGATGCGCCGCATTACATGGCGCAGGTTGATCGGCTATGGACTTGTCTATGCCTTGATGATTGCTATTGCGCTCGTCTTTATGATCCCGCTCCTTTGGATGTTTTCGACTTCGCTCAAGTCACGCCAGGAAGTGCTGGCCTGGCCGCCGCAGTTTATCCCGCAGACGCCAAATTGGGGCAACTACAGTGCGGCTTTCGCCAAGTACCCGCTGGGCCAGTTCATGCTCAATACCCTGTTCCTGGTCGGCGCGAATACGCTCGGCTACCTGCTATCAGTGCCTTTGATCGCTTTTGCCTTTGCACGGCTGCGCTTCCCCGGTAAACCGATCCTGTTCACGCTGATGCTCAGTACGATGATGATCCCCATGCAAGTCAAGCTCATCCCGCTCTACTCGATGTTTTCGAGTCTGGGCATGATCAACACCTACTGGCCGCTGACGCTACCCTCTTTTTTCGGTGAGGCCTTCTTTATTTTTCTGATGGTCCAGTACATGAAGACCATCCCGCGCGACCTGGACGAAGCAGCACGAATCGATGGGGCGGGTACCTGGACAATCCTGTACCGGATCATCCTGCCACTGTGCAGGCCAGCCCTGGCGGTGATGATCGTCTTTGCATTTCTGTGGACGTGGAACGATTTCTGGCACCCGATTATTTTCCTGAACAACTTCAGCTCGTATCCAATCTCGGTGGGTCTGGCCTTCTTTCGGGGACAGTACGGCGTGGAGTGGAATCTGCTGATGTCGGCGACGCTGGTGTCGATAACGCCGGTGCTTGGCCTCTACTTCATCGCGCAGCGCCACCTGATCGGTGGCCTGGCCGCCGTGGGCCTGAAAGGCTGATCGAATGCCCGACCTCGGCGATTTGAAGCGACGGGCGCGCGGCGCTTTGCTCGGCGTGGCGATTGGCGACGCGATGGGCGCGCCCTGTGAAGGCATGTCGGCGCAGGCTATCCAGCAAACTTACGGCGTCATCACCGGGTTTCTGAGTGAGGAAGCAGTCGGCACGGATGACACCGACTTCACAATCTTCAATGCGCACCTCATCTTGAGTTACGGCACGGACATCACCTGTGAACAGGTGGAAGCCGAATGGCGTGACAAGCTCCTGAGCGGCGCATACCATTACCGTCCCGGTGGCTTCAGCGACGTGATCTCGACGCGCAATCTTCAAGCCGGGCTGCACGTGCCGCAGTCAGGCGCCTTCAACCACCAGATATGGAGCGACGGCGTGGCGATGGCGATCAGCCCTGCCGGGATCGCCTGTGCCGGGCGCCCCGATGTAGCCGTCCGGCTGGCGAGTGCGCTCGGCAGTGTTTCCAATGCCCGCGATGGCCTATATGCGGCGCAGGCAGTGGCAGCGGCGATCAGTGTGGGCATGGTCGGCGCTGCGCCACGTGAGATGATCGAGACGGGAGTGCGCTTTGTTCCGCCCGATTCGTGGACGGCTCGTGTGCTGGCGCGGGTGCTGACTCTCGGCATTGAGGGGACGGACTTCGAGGCAGCGCTGAAAGTGATCGACGACAATCTGATCGTGCACTGGTGGCCCTGGGCCGATCTGGTGACGGAGGCCGTACCCGCCGCGATGGCCGTCTTTGTGGCCTGCGGCAGTGATTTCGCCCGCGCCGTGCCATCGGGGGTACGCCTGGGACGCGACGCGGATACCATAGGGGCGATTGTAGGCAGTCTGGCAGGGGTGTACAGTGGTGAGGATTCGATTCCTGCCGATTGGAAGCAGCGAGTCAGCACGGCCAGCGGCAAATGCATCGGCTTTGTGGCCGGGCGCAGCATCACGGATGTTGCCGATCAACTGGTAGCAGGCGGCGCGCCATGATCGATCCGCGCCAACGCTTCCTCGGCGCCATGTTCGGGCTGGCCTACGGCGACGCCATCAGTTTTCCCGCACTTTTCCACCGTTTCCAGGCCACGCCGCGCAAGCGCCATGAATTTCTGTGGCGTACCAACCAGGCTCTTGATGAGCAGAACATCATCCGGTTGATGCTGCCCTACACGCACCGCCTGCCGCCGGAACTTCTCGAACCGTGCCCAACGGACGACACCGAATTTGCCCTGCTCACCTTGCGGGCGCTGGTACAGGACGAAGGCCAGCCAACGGCCCGGACCTTTCTGGCGATCTGGCAGCAGCAGGTACTTCCTGACGCGGAGTCGGTGCGCAGCGGTTTCTCCGAGCGGGCCGCCATTGAAAACCTGAAGCGCGGCCTGCTCCCACCCCCTTCCGGCAACGACAACCCGCTGTACTGCGAGGACAGTGCCGCGATCCGTGCTGTCCCGATTGGCCTGTACTGCGCAGGTGATCCAGGTCGCGCCGCCGAGCTTGCGGCACTGGACGCCCAGATCACGCAGGCTGAGGACGGTATTTACGGAGCGCGGGCGCTGGCAGTAGCGATCAGTATTCTTGCCGGGGGCGGTGCGCTGAATGAGGCGCTAAATGCCGCACGATGCGAGTTCCCGTCCGGGTCATGGATCGCCCACCTCGACGGGACTGCGCGGATGTGCCTATGCGAAGCCGAGACGCCCTCCGATCTGACCCTCCTGCTCTCGACATGGGTCATCAATACCGTTTATTCGTTTGGATCGTTCGCGCCGGAGACGATCCCCGCTACCTTCGTCCTGGTAGAAAAATGCGTGGGCGATCTGCAAAGCGCCTGCCTGCACGCGAATCTGATCGCCAAATCTGCCGATTCGCTCCCGGCACTGGTGGGGTCGCTGTGCGGCGCATACCAGGGAATCGAGGCGCTGAGTCCGCGGTGGCGCGCAGCCCTGTCAACCTGTCGCGGGCTGTGCCTGCCTTTTCTGGCTGATGCCAATCTGGAACAAGAGACGATCCGCCTGTACGAACGAGCGCTGAAGAGTCGCGCCGAAAAAGAGTTCACGAAATAGCACATGGCAAAACTGCACGAATACCAGAGCAAAACGCTTTTGCGGGCGGCGGGCATCCTCACCCCCAAAGGCGGCATGGTCGAAACGCCCGGCGAAGCCCGCGCCCTGGCAACCGGGATCGGCGGGCCAGTGGTCGTCAAGGCGCAGGTCTGGGTGACGGGGCGGGCGGGCCGCAACCTGATTCGCTTTGCCGACGCGCCGGAGGCCGCCACGACAGCCGCGGAGCAGATGCTCGGCCAGAAGATAGGCGGTTTCACGATTGACCGGTTGCTGGTCGAGGAGCGGTTGACGATTGAGCAAGAATTCTACCTGGGGCTGATTATCGACGACCACGCTCGCGCGCCCGTTCTGATCTTGAGTGCGGTGGGCGGCAGTGGAATTGAGGAAATCGCTCGCCAACATCCCGATCAGATGGCACGCCTGGTCGTCAACGTCGGAACCGGGCTGCGCGACTTCGAAGCGCGCGATCTATGTCGCCGGGCCGGGATCAGCGGCAAGCTGCTGCTGCCCCTCAGCACACTGGTGCTCCAATTCTTCACTACCGTGCGTGGCTGCGAGGCGCGCGCCGCCGAGATCAACCCACTGGCAATGACGGCAGCAGGCAGTCTGGTAGCGCTCGATGCCCGGATCACGGTCGATGATAACGCCGTGTTCCGCCATCCTGAGCTGGGCATTGAGATTGCGCGGGAATTTGATCGCCCGCCGACTCCGCTGGAACGGGCGGCCTGGGCAGTCGAAAAAGACGATTACCGGGGCACGTTCTACTTTGTGCAAATGGAAACCGAGTTTCACAAGAGCGAAGGCGTCATCGGCTTTCACGGCAACGGCGGCGGCGGCGCAATGATCAACATGGATGCGCTGCTGGCACATGGCTTCCGCATCGCCAACTTTGTCGATACGAGCGGCAACCCTCCGGCCAGCAAAGTCTACCGCGCCGCACGGCTGATCCTGAGCCAGCCGGGGATCGACGGCTATTTTATGGGCGGCAGTGGCGTCGCCAGCCAGGAGCAATATCATTCGGCGCGCGGGCTAGTCAAAGCCTTCATGGACGCGCCGCTCAATGTGCCCGCCGTGATTCGCATCGGCGGCAACGCCGAGGAGCAAGCCATCGCCATCTTGCAGCGGGCCAACGGAACCTTCCCCGCACCTGTCGAGGCCTATGGGCGCGACGATCCGCCTGATCAATGTGTCGAACGGCTGCGTGCGCTTACCAGAGATTACGTGCCGAGTCCTGAGCCGGCGCCGCGCCACACGCCACAGCCAGCCGAACCGTACCAGTTCGAGACGCTCACGGGCGGCACGGTGACTTACGATCATGCCGTTTGCCGGGGCTGCGAAAGCAAAGTCTGCGTCGAGAGCTGCGATCCGAAGATTCTTTCGCTGGAAGGTGGCGTTCCAGTGCTCAACATTAGCCGGGAGGAAGCGCGTCGAGGCGGCTGCACCGAATGTCTGGCGTGTGAGGTGGAGTGCTATTTCCTGGGCAGCCGGGGCGGGCGCATCATGCTGCCGCTCCCGGACGTAATCGGACAGGAGCACTGATCAATGGCAATCCTGATCGATGGCAAGCAGCGTGTGCTGGTACAGGGCATAACGGGCCGGGAGGGATTGGCGCGTACCCGCTTGATGAAAGGCTATGGCACCTGCGTTGTGGCGGGCGTGACACCGGGACGAGGCGGAACCGATGTGGAAGGTATCCCGGTCTTCGACACTGTCAGCGGGGCCTGCGAAGCGGTGGGCAATATCGATGTGAGCGTCCTGTTTGTGCCTGCGCCTCTGGTGAAGGGCGCCGCCATCGAAGCGCTCGAATCCGGGATCAAGCTGCTGGTGATCGTGCCGGATCGCGTGCCGATCTACGACGTGCTGGAGATCGCCACCATCGCGGATCGGACAGACGCAGCCTTTGTTGGGCCGAATACGCTGGGCGTGCTCAGTCCTGGTCGCGGGGTGCTGGGCATGGTCGGCGGACACGCTGCGAGCGCCCAAAGCTGGTTTGTGCCGGGGCCGGTTGGCATCAGCAGCCGCAGCGGGGGCATCACGGCCAGCATGGCCTACTACCTCGCCCGGCGTGGAATCGGCTGTTCGACGATGGTACACGTCGGCGGCGATCCGATTGTCGGGATGCCGCACGCCGAAGTCCTGAAGCACTTTGAGGCCGACGATGACACGCAGTTAGTCGTGATGTATGGCGAGATCGGTACTTCTCAGGAGGAAGACGCTGCTACACTGATCGAAACGGGCGGATTTACAAAGCCCCTCATCGCCTGTATCGGCGGCAAGGCCGCCAGGAGCGGGACACGTTTCAGCCACGCCGGGGCGATCATCGAAGGCGAACGGGGCACCTATGAAGGCAAAGTCACGCGGCTGCGCGCAGTAGGTGCGCATATCGTCGATTCCTTCACCGATATTCCGGCGGTCACCGCCAACCTGTTGAGCAAATTGCAGCCACGCCCACGCAAAGTACAAAAATCCGCTGCATCATCGCGGAACGTTAGAGACTCACTGCACTGGAAAACCGCCGTCACTCAGGTGAAGCCGAACGAGATTCGGCTGCGTGGCTACCGGATCGATGAATTGATGGGGCAGATCACGTTCAGCCAGGCGATTCACCTGGCCCTGACCGGACAGCTTCCCTCGCCAGAGGTGGGCGGCCTGATCGATGCAATGCTCGTTGCTTCGATTGACCACGGCGCGACGCCGCCCTCGGCCCTTGCCGCGCGCACTGCGGCCAGCACCGGGGCAGCGATGAATGCAGCGCTGGCGGTGGGTTTGCTCAGCATTAACCAGCATCACGGTGGCGCTATCCAGGCATGTATGGAAATGATCCGGGATGTTCAGAAACGTGGCGCAGACAGCAAGGGTGTACTTGACGAGGCAGCCTTCGCCTTTGTTGCCGCTTGCAAGCAATCGAACGCGCGCTTACCCGGTTTCGGCCACCGTATCCATACGCACGATCCGCGCACGGCACGCCTGCTGGCGCTGGCGGAGCAGACCGGGTTGGCGGGCAAGGGCGTCGCGGTGATACGCGCGCTCGAAAAGGCGCTTGCCACGCATGGAACTATCCTGCCGATTAACGTGGATGGCGCGATGGCCGCATTGCTGGTGGACATAGGCATCCAACCTGAACTCGGCAATACATTCTTTATGATGGCGCGGCTGCCGGGACTGGTGGCGCACATCTACGAAGAAAAAACACGTGAGCGCCCGATGCGCCCAATTCATCCTGTTGATCACGAATATGACGGCGCACAGAATGCTGGAACGAACGAAAAGTAATCGGCGCAACTGATCATCGTTTGGATGATGGATGTTGGTTTCGACCACGGTGCTGTCGATGCGCAGCTTGCGTCCCTTGGTTACTTTCAATTGCTGGGCCAATCTCACGACGTGTTCAAGCAGTCCCGCCAGCGTTTCGGGCTGAATGAGGTTCGCCCAGCGGATCAGCGTCGTGTCGTCCGGCACTTTTTCCAGATACACCCGACAGAATTGCCGCAAGATCAGGCTGTCACTCACCCATTGCTCCGTCTGCTCATAGCTCCAGCCATACAGGTGCTTGACGACCAGCATCCGCAAGACCACTTCCACCGGCGTTGACCCACGCCCAGTCACCAGTGTTTTCCGATAGCGTTGGCTGAGATCGCCTTTCACCGCCCTGAATAGCCCGTCGTTCTCCAACAGCTTATCCAGTTGCATCAGCACCGGTTCCATACTCAGCTCGATGCCTTTGATTTCCTCGAACACATTTCGCCGTGCGTACCGCTCGCGTAACATTGCCCACAACCCGACTACCCTCTAACTCCCCTGATTCTCTCACTTTTGTCGCCTTTTCCCCATTCGTTTCGCACCAGAATCTAACACTAAACGTATTCCCAATGCGTCTGCCGTGACGACCATTGAGGTGAAGGGCGACAGGATTACTGTAAGTGGAGACAGCCTACCTGAACTGATGCTTGCTATGGCAGCTGAATGTGACAGGGCTGAACTCGGTGTCAGGATCGCATTGGCTGTGCATATTCCAAGCATTCGAGACATGACAAAAAGAATCGGCATAGACAGGCCAAAATCCGTCTCGTAGAGAGTTCCATTTGTTTGATGACGTACAGTGTGAGCCTCAAGGGTGGAGGGGGTGAGCCGCTGTTTCCTCGCTAACTGGCTGCTCTGGCTGCTTGACTGTGATCTCAAGTGAAAATCCTTCACCCAATGCCTTCACATACCGTCTCAGGGTATTGAGTGTATAGGCGTCGTAACCGCGCTTTTCAATCCGGGCGACCTGGGCCTGAGATATACCCATCCGTTCAGCCATCTGTTGTTGGGTCAATCCGGCTTTTTGACGGGCCTCAACCAGTTGCAGCCATAATTCACTTTTGGCCGCTTCTTCCTCATACATCTCTTTATAGCCAGGCGCACTATGCAGCTTCTCCCGCCACGCTTTGTAGGACCATTTCCCGGCCTTTATTGGGTCATTCTGTCCTTTTTTTGCCATAACTTACTCAACTCCCTTTTTGTTCATGCCGTCGTATAAAGTCTTCCATCCGTTTCTCGGCTATCTCGATTTCCTCGCGTGGTGTTTTTTGTGCCTTCTTCTGGAAACCGCTTAAAAACACAATCTGACGACCTGTAAAAAAGAAATACATCAAGCGGTAGATATTGCCGCTTGAGGCTCGCCTCAATTCCCAAATCTTCCCTTCTATGTGCTTGACCAGCGGCTCGCCAGCTTGGACATTCCGTATTCGCAACTGTTCAATTGACCACTCAAAGCGCACTTGCGTTTTCTGATCAAGGCTTGCCAGCCAGTCCCGGACTGGTTCATCGCCGTCAGCGGTGGTGTAGAAGACGATTGACCATTCAGGTTGATTTGCCATTATACGGATTTTAGTATACTGTGTGGAGACTTGTCAAGCGCGAAAAAGGACACCCTAGGGCAATTGCATATGGCGTTATTTGGCTTACTCTTGAGCCTTATTGAACTTCTATGAACCGTCTTGAACCCGTCGATCAAGTCAAATTGGTCAATATGCAATTGCCCTAAGGACACCCTGTTGGACATTGTCAAAGTGCTCAAGAGGCGACAAAAGAGAGTATCGGCAAAGGCAGGCCGAAAATGCTGCCTCATGTACTGGGAACATGCACACCCCTTCTCTACTCGACAGGCCGCTCAGGTGAGCAGTGCTGTGTAGGGTGGGAAGATTTGGAACAGCAGCGTGAGCGTGAACAGGCCGGCAGGAGTGCCATTGTCGAACGCGCCGATCAGGGCCTGGAATGCCGGGATGGCTGCGCCGCGATTGCGCAGGGCCAGTTTGACGAGTGTCTTCATGATGGTTAATCGAACTCAAGCTCTACGTCCTCGAGGAGTCGCTTTACTCGTTCAGCGTCGAGGATGGCCTGCGCGCAATCGCTGGTGAACTCCCCCGGGGGTCGGTTGTGACAATGGCCGCCGATGATGTACAGCCCGCAGGACAGGGCGATGCAGAACACACCGGCTGCGCCTTCAACCTGTGCCAGTATTGCGCTCATATCCGGGTCGGCGGTGACATGCGAGTAAAACGCGGTTCTCACTTTTTACCCTCGCCCTGCTCGCTCGATGAGGGCATCCAGTCCTTCGTCTGCCAGCGCCGCGTAGTTGACCAGTATATCGCCGTGACAGGGTTCATCCGAATCGCCGGGACGCCTGGCCTTGCACCAGCAGCCCAGCACACGCTTGCCACGCAGGTCGTAGAGCCGTCTCAGCTTATCGGCGTCGCTCAACAAGTCCGCCTCGTACATGGCAATGGCTTCGAGCCTGCCGTTTCTCTCGACGGTGTAGGGGTTGCCCCATCCCTGATCTTTGAAGGGCTTGCGGTTGCGGCCTATGTACACCCGCTCGCGTTCGGGGGTATTGGCCCAGGCGTGCGAGTGGACGTGAACCACGCGCGGGACAAACGGCATCGGGTCGGCGGGTTCGATCTGCGCCAGCGCGAGCGCGCTTGTCTTGATTGCCTCGAACTGCGCCTGCGTGAAGTAGCTCCTGATAAGTTCGTGCTGCTCCCTGCCCCGCACGATCTTGAGCGCGTCACGATCTTTGATGGCCGCGCGGAATTGCAGCTCCTGCCAGGCTGCCGCTTCCTGCTCGATCCAGATGGCGGCTACATACTTGAGCAGGTTATCAAGATTGTGCAGGCGACTGCCGTGGTATTCGTTGCGCAGTTGGTTGGTTATCGTCGTGCACAGCGCCCAGCGCGCGCCGACCTGGTGGGTGGTGAGGGCACTCCATGCGCCTTCCGGCCCGCGTTCCTCGGTGCGCCTGGGCCGGGCGGCGTCCTCGGCCTTTTTCTTCTCGGCCCGGCACTGCCACTCGCGGACTTCCGCAGCGCGCTTCTCGTCGAGGTGGCCGTATCGCGTGGCCCAGACCGTTGACCAGTGCGGGTTTTTACGCACCTGCCAGCCGTTTTCCTCGGTGTAGAAGACAAGGCCCTGCCAGACGTCCTTGTATTCAGCCGGGCCATTGTCTGACTCCAGGTAGAGCGCTTTGAAGCCCTGCGCTCGAATGGTTCTGAGCGATTGGCCGTGATTGCCCTGCTCCTCGATCCAGGTCGCCAGGTTCCAGATTTCCTCGGCCACTGCCTGGACGGTCATGCCGAGTGCTTTCGCAGTGGCTTCGGCCAGGTCAAACTTGAGTTGCATCTCGCGCTAACCTTTCCGGTTTCTGTCCAGGTAGAAGGCGATGATATTTTCGAGGAGCACCTGATCCTCCGCGTCTGGGTGCAGCGCGCGGACACGTGCCCATGCCTCCGGGCTGGCTTTCAGCCTGACCGGCTTGGATACCGTTACAGTTGTAACGGTAGAGCGCTTGGTCTTCATGGCGGCCCGGATCGCGCCCTCGGCCCAGTTCTCGTCGTCGGCGCGCGTCCACAGTTCGTCATGCGCTTTGAGGATGGCCCGGTATTGCCGAAGTTGGCTGGGGTCTTTGATGCCCATTGCGGCCATGATCGGCTCGCCCCAGCCACGCGGGATACGGAACTGCTCACCGTCGGCGACCTGGGCGTAGTAATGCCTGTCGCACTGCCCGGCGTATTCCTCGAACGGCCTGAACTGCACACCCGCGCGCTGGTAGATATCCATGACGAGGCGGGCAAGTTGGCGGGCCATGCCGACAGCGTTCAGGTTTGACCTGGCCCCGTTCTCGGATGCCTGGCGCCACACGCTCGGCGCGTCGATGACCTCGGCCTTGACACGTGTGTACTTCTCGTCGCCCGTGTAAAAGTGCAGGATGTGGTGGGCCAGCCAGCGCTTTTCGCCCTGGTTGATGGCGTAGCCCTGCGCTGTCCGGTAGATGCCGAGTTGGTTTTCTAGCCCTTCTTCGGCGATACGGGCGGCCAGACTGACCACGTCGATGAGCCTGGCCTCGATGGGGGTGGGATCGGCTGGCCGCTCGAAGTCGGGCAGCGCGCCGAGATACCCGGCCAGATTGAACGGCCTACCCGACTCCTGTTCGGCCATGTCAAGCCACATCTGGATCATCTCCGTGACACTTTTGCCCTGGGCTGCCTTGAGGACTTTGCTCGGAACGATGCGCCGGGGCTGTGCCGGATCGGGCGCAATCTGTTGAAGCGGGATGGCCCGGATGGTCTTACGCTCGTCGGCCAGCGCCAGGATTTTGGGGTCGGTGATGCTGCCGTATATCTGGCTGTCCACCTCGTGGGGATCGGGAGCCTGTTCAAACATGCTCCCGGCCCGGCTGTTGTCACGCTGACGCGATGGCATAGATGGCCCTTTCTGCCTGTTCGACCAGCTTGTGACCGTCGGCTGCGGCCTGGCTGGTCGGGTCGAACGTAAACACGCTGAGTTGCTTTCGGGCTGCCTCTGTCCAGATGGTGCGCTGAGGCAGTGGCTCCCAGACCAGACCAGGGAAGGCGGCCTTGAGGTCTTTCAGGTTGTCCTCGTGTTCTTTGGTGTGGCGGTACAGGGTTGGGACAATCCCCAGCGTCTTGAACGCAGCCATGTTCTTGCTGTTGCGCACCTTGTTGGCCTCTTCGCGGTGGCGCAGGCTTTCGATCAGTCCATCGAAGGCCAGTGCCTCACAGGTGGTCGGGTAAATGATGCCGTCCGTTGCCAGGTAGATGCTGCCGTGCAGCAGGCTTGGCGTGGGGCTGGTGTCGATGATGATCAGCTCCATCGTGCCCTCTAGCTCCTGGAGGCGGTTTGTTATGGCGAAGACATCGCTGATGCTGCTGGCAATGTTGCGTGTTTCCACGTTGCCGGGCAGCAGGTATAGGCGTGAGGGCTGCTGCGGGTTGGCATTGTAATACTTGCTCGGAACCTGCATGATGACCTCATGCCAGGCAGCATCTCTGATCAGCAGATCGTAGATGCCCGGCCTTTTCTTTGCGCCGACGGCGATAGTAGCGTTGGCCTGCGGGTCGGCATCGACCAGAAGGACCTGATGGCCTCTGGCGGCCATGCCGGCAGCGAGGGTGGTGGCGAGGGTGGTTTTGCCTACGCCGCCCTTCTCATTGGCAAGGGTGATGATCGTCATGAGTTCGCCTCGATTCAGGTAATGCCTGGGAGAGTGTGTTCCCAATGGCGGAGCATCAGATCGTCGTTCCAATGGGTTTTCTGCTGGCGGGAATCCCAGCGAATCTGTGCCTCCGTCCGCAGGGTCGGACAATTCAGTATGCCCCGCTCCGGCGGCCAGGTCGCTTCCATCTCGACCACCCTGGGAGACGGCTCCGGCTGCGATTTCTCCGCCGTCCATTCGGCCAGATCAGCCTCGACTTGCGCCGTGTAGCGTTCCTCCTGTTCGCGCAGCACCAGGCGCAGCGCCTTGACCTTGCCAAGATGCTCACGCACGTCGCGCAGCGTCGGCAGTTCGCCCTTGCGGCCCCGCCAGTCCTCGACCAGCCACCACTGGTTGTGCCAGTAGACCAGGTCTTCGACGAGATACCCGCCGCGCACAATCAGATCGGCGGTGCGGCGCAGTTCGCGCTCGTTCAGGGCCGGGTCGATGCCGCAGGTGGTGGCAAGGGCCGGGATCATCTCGGCCATGCGCCGGTCATAATCGCGCTGCGTCTCCCCCTGTATTAGTGAGTCTTGATCTTGATTCAGATCAAAAGACTCTAATACAGGGGCAGCATTTCGCTTTTTGCGCGGCTTTGGGCGCTCAAATGTAGCAGCCAGGGCCGGAGCCAATAAAGGCACTTGCTGGCGCACACTGTCCAGGTCGCCGCGCAATATGGCGTCGTACAGGCGGATCGCAGCGGCAACGTTTCTGGCCCCGTCTCCGCTAACATTCCAATTCTCGACAATCCGCTCCACATCTGTATCGCGGGGGTTGAGCCGTATTTCTTTGCGGTACTTCGTCCGTTTGGCCGACTCATTGTCGGCCTTTCCGCCTGGACCGGCGACGGCCTGGATCGTTGGTGATTGCTGATCGGTTTGCATTTTCTGGCGACTCCCTGTCGCAAATTAGGCCTATTTCGGATTGCGAAATGGTGGTTAGTCTTCGTCGTCCGGGGAATCCCAATCGGAGACAAGGCCAATCCCGGTCAATAGACCGTCAAGGAACTGGCTAATTGGGCGCACGTCATCTATATCGCCCCGATCCAGGGCATCCAGCAGCCGAACAGCCCGGGAAATCTTCTCGGCAGCAACGCCATCCTTTCGCCACCGTTCCAATATCGGCTCTACAGCGGAGTCGGCAGCGCCAAGACGCACTTTTAATTTCGGGCAGTAGTTTTTTCCCAGCCGCTGGACGGGGGTTTCTGTTGTGCCGGGGTCAGGCGGCGCACTGATATTTGCTATGCTATCCATGTCGATTTCGACAATGGCATAGCCAAATTCGTCGTAAGCCCTGATCGCATCCTGGGTCAGTGTTCCCTTTAGGCCAGCGAGGATCACCTGTGCGTCTCGGCTGTAAGCCAGCCTGCAGGCTTCATGCTGTCCGATGATTCGGAGGTGGCTCTTGCCGAGATTGATTTTGGCTTCAACGATAAACAGCCGCTGATCCTTGCGTGCAACGAAGTCAAGGTAAACGCCAAAATTGGCATGAACCTCATGCTGGATGTCTGCGTAGCCGCTATCAGCCGACCATTGTTGGACGGCAGGGGGAAGGTGTTTGCGCTCATTAAGAAGGGATATCTGGCGCGAGAAATCGCGCCGGGGTAGATTCGACACAGGGTTTCTTTGTGCCTCCCGCACATTGAAATCCAGGAATTGGTGGGCGTCGCAAGCGTCTGCCAGTTCCGCATTATTTGTCCCGATATTAAAGCACATTTGCGATAATTCTCCCGTTTTTAGGGTATGCTCACACTCATATCGAACGATATTGCGTCCAGCCAACCACACCCATACGCAATGTATCCGGTGTCCTGGCAGTGGGCGTAACGCATAGTCACTATTGCCCGCCTTGAAGCATCAAAGGCGGCACAAGTTCAAGGAAGTCCTCAGCCGTCGCCTCGCCCGCCGTCCCAGCATCAGGTAGGTCATAAGCGCGCCCCAAATCCCTGAAGGCCTGGCGCTGACTACTCCGCGCTTCACGTCGTGATGGAGGGCTGTGGTGGGCCTGGTTGAAGACAGGCCAGGGCAGGCGGTAGGCTTCGGGGCCGATCTCAAGGGCCAATATGAAGGCCGAGCGGCCACTGGCATCAGCGCCGTATGCCCCACCCTGTACCTCGCTGCCCACACTGGCTCCTCCCTCCTGGCGTGCGATCCACACTATCGACGGCGGACTGTGACGTCGGGAAACAGGGCACGTTTTCGGCGTAGACGGTTGGCATCAGCCAATTTCACTCCGGGCAGCGCCATCTGCTCCGTCGCCGTCATTTCGACGACGGCCCAGGCCCCGCGTGTAGCGCAGAAGTACGCCAGGTCTTGCTCCTCAAAATAACGCCCGCAGCGCGAGCACTGAAAGAGCGTCGATTCCAGGTCTCACTCCTACTGTCCCGACGGCGCGGTCATCACATTGGAGTCCGGATAGCGACAGCGCTGCTGTTGTGACTGCTCGAGGTAGTCATTCGGTATGCCGTCCTCAAAACCTCCTTCTGTTTCGGTGCATCACATGCAACTTCACGCTGCCCGCCACTGTACTGCCGGGGCCTGCTGCTCGGCCAAGCGCTACTCATCGGTACTGTGGAGAGGGGCCAGGTCGCTCTCAGCAATCGTTGTTAGCCCAATGCCCCTTGCGCCCGAAGATCAGCCGTGACCCGGTCTATCTCTTCTTTGCGCAGCGCTGCTATCAGCGCTTCTGTGGCGGGTGGTGGCGGCGGAAGGATCGCGGCCTTTTCATCTTCTCCCTGGCGCTTTGGCGTGATGTTGGGCAGCTTGTAGGCTTCCAATTTGGTGCGGTGTCGAACGTCGATTGGGTAGGTATCGAGCCAATCCCGAACCGATCTGGTGGCCGTCCACCTGGGAATGAAATAGATCGGCGCGGGCGCTGGCAACTTGATAGCGGGTGCGCTGGATGGGAGCGGCCAATGGGCACGCCTTCGCTTGTTGTAGGCTGCCAGTCGCCGCAAAAGCAAGCGAAGCTGCTCCGCCCTTTCCGCCAGCGTGGAGGTGGTCAGGGCGGGCAACAACAGGGGCGTGGCCCCTGGAGGAGTAGATGGCGCGACGGGCCAGCGCAGGGCGGATTCCTGCGCATAGCCATCCCCGCCGTCGGCGTACCATTCAGTGTCGCCGAGTCGCCGCGCCATTAGTGCCCTGATTTTGTCCAGGTATTTATCTGCCGCTTCCTCCGAATCAAGGTAGGCGCGAATGCCCCCGGCGCGGCGGATCAGTTCGTCGGCCTGGGCCACTGACCAGACGCCGGGCAGCAGCCAACCCCGCCAGGCGGTTGTATTCGCGTCCGGCTGTGCGCCGCCAAAGGCACTGCTCACGGCCCAGGTTGTGTTCAGCCAGGCCGCGCCTGCGATGAGAATGACAAAGAGGTGGCGGGCCAATTGCACGAGAAAACGTCTGAACATGGTACACTCCCTCCAGGATGATCCGATCCTCTGGTGCGACTGTCCGTTCGGGCGCGATTGTCGGTTACAACGCCCTTCTCGTGACAGTCACGGTCACATCTCAAGTGGTTAGCGTACCTACGTTTACAAAGACCGCTTTGCCAGCGAACGCACCTTCGCCTGGATCGACAAGTTCCGCGCGCTGTTAGTCCGCTTTGACATCAAGAAAATCTACTTCATGGGTAGCCATTTCCTGGCCTTTACCCTCATCAATCTGCGGAATGTCCTCACATGAAAAGTTTCAATCAGTTCATCATTCCACAAGGAGCTGATATGTCTGCATCGTCTGTACAAGAAGCCGCCGTGATCAAACCAAGCGCGAGGGTTGACATCGTGTCCTGGGCTGGCCTTGCGCTCGCCATTGGCGCTTTTGGCGTCGTTGTGAGCAGTATTTTTTATGCGCTCTCCCCTGTCTCAGCCGCATTGCCGATTCCCAACCCTTCAGTGACGGATGCGCTCAACGGGATGATCGCGGGGCGTGCCACTATGATCAGCGCAGGGATCATTGGAATCCTCTCCGACGTAATTCTAGCGGGAGGCACCCTCCTGCTCATGGCGTTCCGTCCTCCGGCACGTTTGCAAATCGAGCGGGCGGGCTGGGCACTGGTGACCATTAGCGTATTGGCTTTTGTCATCGTTGACGCTCTGTCCGGCGGTGTGCTGACGCAGGTGGCAGCCCTGGATGGGGCACTGCCGGCGTTCACCGGGTTCAAGTTATTCTTCGACACCCTATTCGTTCTGGGGACAATTGTGTTCGGGCTAGGCGTACCACCGATCCTTATGGGCGAAATGAATGCTGACGCGCCTGTACTGGCAAAACCGTTAATCTGGATTGGTCTCCTGGCGGCCTGCGCCGGGTTGGCGGCGGGGCTGCTCTATTTTGCGAATGTCAGTCTTCCCCAGGTCATGGGTGGCTCGATTGCCGGAGGCTCATTGATCTTTGCCATCTATGGCATCCAAATTGCACGCTCATGATCACAGCGCACAGCACGGCGGACAAGGCTCTCACGTGGCCGGACTGGTGACATCGTGATGCTTCTTCATCGCCAGCGTTGCCTCAACCACAAAGCAAAGGCCGGTCAGAATGTAGACCGGGGCGTGAGCTTCGGGTTCATGCCCCCGCTGACCAGAAGTCGCTAAATCAGGGCGCCCAACCCGCGCAGCCTGTCCTGAAGTACCGCCACATCCACATCGCGGGGCATGGTCTGGCTGGCAGCGCTCATTGCAGCAGCGACTCCGGCGGCCTGGCCCATCGCCATGCACTGACCCATCGAACGCACCGAGGCGTGCGCATCATGCGACGCCGATAGGCAGCGCCCGGCCACCAGCAGTCCATCAACATTTCGCGGCAACAAGCAACGGTACGGGATGCCATAGGTTGCACCGTTGGGCAAATACTCCCAGCGCGTATCGCTTCCGGCGTGATGATCCTCGATAGGCGCGCCACAGCGGGCTATCGTGTCGGGAAAATCACGCGCGGAAAGCACATCTTCACGGGTCAGCCAGTAGTCTCCGTGAACGCGGCGGCTTTCTCGAATCCCGATCTGCGTGCTCAGGTTAATCAGCACCGCATTCTCGTAACCGGGTACACAGTCGTGCAGAAACCGGACATATTCCAGCGCTTGCCGCCGCCCCTCGATTTCAGATGCCGTCAACTGCTGGGGATCAGTCGCATCGACATCGGCGACGCGGGTCAGGTTGGCTGCCATGACGCCCCGCAGTGGCGTCACATGGATTGAACCTTCACGGCGTGGCAGCCGATAGCCGTGCTGTACCGCCTCCGACATCATCCGTTCCATCTCGCGCCGCGGCACGTTTTTGGCACGTTCGCCATCGACATTCGCCACACGAAAGGTTGTGGTGAGCGATTGCATCTTTGCACCGCCAGCCGCGCTGTCGTAGGTAGCCCCGGCGGCTGCGGCCACGTCGGCATCACCGGAAGCGTCAACCACAGCGCCCGCACGGAACTCGACCAGGCCGTCCTTGCTGCCCGCGACCACACCCACCACCTGGTTTTGCTCCCGGATAGCATCCAGGACCAGGGTATGGTAGTGCAGTTGAACACCGGCTTGAAGGGCAAGCTGCTCCCAGATGGTCTTCAACGTTTCGGGATCATAGGTAATGCCGTCGCCTGCGCCGTAAGTGTTGGGCCGCCGCAGCACCATCTTTCGCTTCTGCAACTCGGCGACCACCTCATCCATAACCCCGCCCACCACTTTGATGGCCTTCGTGCCTGGCGTATAGAAGCCATAAAATGTGTCGAGTACCTGAGTGGAAATCCCCCCCAAAAACCCGTAGCGCTCGACCAGCGCAACGCGCGCGCCGGAACGAGCCGCCGCAAGCGCGGCGCAGCAACCCGCTGATCCGCCGCCGATTACCAGGACATCGCACGACACTTGCCTGCGAATGGCTTTAGAAAAGATGTCCATGTTGCTGCTCCTTACTATTCAGACCGAAAGCCGATGGGGCTAGTAACTCGGCAGCCGATTCAAGTCAATCACGTCGCGCTGAATCTGCACAAGCTCGTCCTGGTTCAACACGGCGCGAAGGACATTGGCGACTGGGAGATTGCCTCGGTTGATCACGATTGCGCCCTCGCTCAGAGCCATCAGCGCAGGCTCCGTCTGGTAGTCCAGGGCAATAACGCTCAGGTCGCTCAGGTCGGCGGGCAAGTCTTCGCGGCTCCACACCGTGGCGTCGATTTCGCCAGAACGGATCAGTACCGCGCCGCGCTCATACTCGATCTCAACGAACTCAACCGACTTCCCGCGGCTGAAAGCGCGGATCAGGTAGGTGTGATCGTTGGACTGCAGGTCAACGCCAACGCGCATACCGTCCTGAATGCCGCTGCTTGTGCCGCGCATCAGCAGCACGTGGTCGGCCATGTAGGTCGCAGGCCCCAGCGAAAACAAGACCGTGATGTCAAACCCGTGCGCGTGAGCGGTCTGCGCGGCAAAACTTGATACCAGTGCCCAGTCGAACTGACCCGTCGCCAACGCCTGTAGCCGGTTGACGGCCCCACGCATGAACCGCAAGCTCAGTTCGACAGGCTGGCGTCCAAACTGAAGCCGTATGCCGGTCGCCAGCCCCGACAGGCGGCGCGAATAAGGCAGGGGCATCGTTCCGATAACTGAGCGGCTCTTTGCCAGAGACCACAACAGCGGATAGTGAAGCGACCGGGCAAAAGTTCCTAAGCGTCCTCTGGGGTCGAAGGTTGCACTGCCTACCGCCTGGAGATGGTCAAGCGCCGACTGAACCGTACCGACGCTTACCTCCAACCGTGCGGCATATTCCTGCACCGGCAGGAGCCGGTCTCCGGGGGCGCAGTTTAATAGTTCGCTGGCAAGATTCTTCACCACGCGCCCATATTTGGACAGCAACGGCTGCATTAGCCGAGAAGAGTCGCTTGGGGAATGGAGATCGCGCATCGTATAATTGTTCAAAATAATGAACACAAATCCGATAGTTACTTATAACACAGGTGCTTTGTGGTGTCAACGTGGAGAGGCTTGACAGATCGGGGGTTGCTGGACTATGATTATGTATTGAAATTTTGAATATTTGTTGCCGAACAGGTCGCTTGAAAGACTGACAATTACGATTATGGGCACTATCATGACGGTTCGTGGCCCCATTCAGCCGGAGCAGCTCGGTGTTTGCTATCCCCACGAACACCTGCTGACACGGCCCCCGGCCAGCGTTACCGATCCCGATCTCACCATCGATAGCGAGGATGCCGCCGTCCAGGAGTTGGGATATTTCCGCATGGCGGGTGGGCAATCGATTGTGGAAATGACGCCGCCAGACTACGGGCGCAACCCCGAAGGATTGAAGCGCATTTCAGAGCGCAGCGGCGTTCACATTATCAGTACAACAGGCTGGCTGAAGGACGCTTACTGCCGTCCCTTTGTGGAATCGCGCAGCGAAGATGACCTGGCAGAAGAAATGATCCGCGATCTGATGCAGGGGATAGGGCAAAGCGGCGTCCGGGCAGGGGTGATCAAGATTGCGACCAGCCTCAACAAGATCACTCCCGCCGAAGAGAAGGTTGCTCATGCGGCGACGCGGGCAGCGCGCGAAACGGGCGCGCCGATCATCACGCACACCGAAGCCGGAACGATGGCGAACGAGCAGCTCGATCTGCTGACCTCGGATGGGGTTAAACCTGACCGTATTTGCCTCAGCCATCTGGATCGCCACACAAACTGGGAGGTGCATTATGGTGTGGTAAGCCGGGGGGCTAACCTGATCTACGATCAGATCAGCAAGGAAAAGTACGTGCCGGATGCGCAGCGCGTTGCCCTGGTGAAGAGGATGGTGCAGGAGGGCTTCGGCGGCCAGATCATGCTTGCCGGGGATTTCTCACGCAAATCGTATTGGCCCAGCTACGGTATGGGTGGTGGCCCCGGCCTGACCTATATTTTGTGGCGCTTTGTGCCCTGGCTGCGCGCCGAGGGCCTGAGCGAAGAAGCTATCGAGGGGCTGTTGGTACGCAACCCGGCCCGCTGCTTGCAATGGGCTGACTGAGCGCGCTCAACTTATCCGTAGCCTCCCCAAACGGAGGGCATAGAGTGGCCGACAAACCAACTTCGCCTGGACCCTTCGAAGGGATTGCCTTATGACCGCGCCCTATCTGCTCGGCATCGATTCGGGCACATCCGTTGTGAAAAGTGTCGTGTTCGACGCCTCTGGGAGTGAGATCGCCGTTGCACGTCGTGAGACGCCGCTGATTAGCCCGCAGACAGGTTGGTCAGAAGCGGATATGTCGGCCATGTGGGAAGCTACGGCGCAGACCATTGCCGAGGTCGTACAGAGTGTCGGTGCGCAATCAATCGCCGCAATCGGTATCGCGGGGACGGCAGCGGGCTTCTGGCCTATTGATGCAGTAGGCCGTCCGGTACGCAGGGCGATTCTATGGAATGATGGGCGCGCCGCCGATATTATCTCCGAATGGCAAAGCAACGGCATTTACCGCCGAATCTTTGCCGTTTCCGGCAACGCGCCCTTTCCCGGCTACACGCTGTCCCTTTTGAACTGGCTGAGTGACAACGAACCAGATGTCCTGGAACGCACGCGCTGGCTGCTTTTCCATAAAGACTGGCTGCGCTACAAGTTGACCGGGCAGATCCATGCCGATCAGTCGGACGTGTCCTATTGCCCCGGCGATATTCGCAGCGGCACGTACAGCGCCGAGTTGTTCGATCTGTGTGAAGTGTCTCGCTGGCAGGCCAAGCTGCCGCCCATCCTTCGCTCTGATGCCGTTGCAGGTGAGATCACGGCGGAGGCCGCTGCCCAAACCGGGCTGCACGCCGGTACACCGGTGGTCGCGGGTGCGGTGGACGTGGTGGCCTCGGCGCTGGGCGGAGGCGTTTACCAACCGGGCCAGGCTTGTTCAATCCTCGGAACCAGCTTCCTGAACAGCTTGGTCGTCGCAGAGCCTTCCTTCCAGCCGCCGGAGTCGGGTGTTCAGGCCGTACTACCGGGCGGTACTCGCCTGCGTTCGCTGGTGAACACGTCCGGCACGCTTAACCTGGATTGGCTGGTGGATAACCTTGCCCTGGAAGAGCGCACTGCCGCGCAGAGCAGTGGCCGCAATGTTTTCGATCTAATCGAGGAGACCGTGCGGCAGGTTCCGCCCGGCGCACGTGGCATCGTCTATCTGCCATACCTGAACAGTGCGGGGATCATCTCGCCTTTTGCCGAGCCTACCGCCCGCGCGCAGTTTTTCGGAATCTCCATCGAGCACACCCGTGCCGACCTGATGCGCGCCATCTACGAAGGCACGGCGCTGGCGATGCGCGACTGCTACGACGCCATCGGCCAGCCTGTGGAAGAAGTGACGCTGGTAGGCGGCGGCGCGCGATCCGCCTTCTGGTCGCAGATGTTTGCCGATGTCACCGGGCGGCGTATCCTGGTCACGACTGGATCGGAGATCGGGGCGCGCGGGGCGGCGATCCTGGCCGGTGTGGGCACTGGTTATTACCCGTCGCTCGGCGAAGCAGTCCGGCAAGCCGTTCATATTGCGCAACGTTACCAGCCGCAGCCGGAATACGCGAAAGCGTATGGCGCGGTCTATGAGATTTACCGCCAGTTGTACCTGAGCGCACGCGACATCTGGCGCTTGCGCCGCCGGGTTTTAACCGAACTTCCTACATCCGCCAACGAGGGGGCGCAACATGCCGGATAAAATTGGTGTCGCCTTCGTAGGTTGCACCCATCCCCACATTTTCGCGCGTCTGCAACTGCTCTCTGCCGAGTCTGATGTGGCACTGGTTGGCTGCTACGATCCAGACGAGCATCTGGTCGCCGCGCTGCACGATCAGTATGGATTGCGCCCCTATGCCTCTCCGCAGGAGTTGCTCGATCAGCCCGGTGTCCGGCTGGTGGTGGTCGAGGGCTGGGACCCGGCCAACCCGGTTTACGTGCGGGAAGCCGTCAAACGCCAGCAGGCGGTCCTGCTGGAAAAGCCCGGCGCGCCGAACCTGGCGGAGATGCGCGCCCTGGTCGGGGATGTACGCGGCCAACTGGTTCCTTTTCAGGTTGGCTATATGCTGCGCTTCTCACCCGCCATTGCCCGCGCCCGTGACATCTTGCAAGCCGGTGTGCTTGGCCCGATCACACTGGCACGCTGCCACGCTGCCACGCCCGTCGGCGGCTCGCGTGAAGTGTGGCAGAGCCTGCCGGGCGACCAGGGCGGATTAGTCTATACAGATGGCTGCCACATGGCCGAGCTGATCGTCCATCTGTTCGGAATGCCGCAGCGTGTGAAAGGAACCGTCCTCAAACTGCCCGCCGGACCGACGGTGCTGGCGCATGGCTTCAAGCAAGATACGCTTTCCGGCCTGGGTAAGACAGTTGAAATGCCGCTGGGCGGCCTGCTGTATGAGGATGTCGGGGCGGCAGTGCTGGAATACGACGATAAGCTCGTCACGTTTGACATCACCGCCTGGGAAGCGCAGCCCTGGGTCGAAGCCTGGCAGATCGAGATTTACGGCGCAGACGGTACACTGTACGTGGGCCTTGTACCGCCCTGGTACAAGCTGTACGTCCGGAACGCCAAGCTGGGCTATAGCGTGGGCTGGCATTCCTGGAGCGGCCTGGGAGCTAGCAGCGTGGGGAATTCGCTCATGGTAGACGACAACTACACAGCGGAGGTCCAGCATATGCTTCGGCGGGTCAGAACCTGGGATACGGACAATGCGGCATGGCTGGCCGAAGCGGAAGGTGTAATAGCCATTCTCGACGCCATTTACCGGTCAAGCCAGCAGAACGACAGCGTCGTGTTGTGAGCGCGTGCCCATACTTTATTGCATGGCATTCAACATGAAAGGAGGGGGTTGTAGCGGAAAGCGCTCGCAAAGTCGCAATTTGGTCTGTCACATCAAAGTTTTTTCGCACGTTGAGTTTCGGAGGAAAAGATGAAGAATTCTCGTTTCTTACATTGGTCAGCGATCTTCTTGCTCCTGGTCATGCTCCTCGTCTCCATGAACGGCGTCAGCCCCAAAGTGAGCAACGCGGCAACGCCCGCAGCGACTCAGGCAGCCTACTCGCTTGAGAACCCGATGGGGAAGAAACCCGCGAAGTGGAGCGACGAGCAAACCGACTGCTCCAAGCTGAAGAAAGATGGCCCCTGGACGATAGGTGTCACGAACTATTCGATGGGCAATTCGTGGCGTGTCCAGATGATCAAAGAACTGGAAGCCGCTGCGAAGGCCAATCCTAACATCAAAGAGCTGATCATCACTAACTCGGATGGCAACCAGGCCAAGCAAGTCTCGGACATCGAAGACCTGATGGCGAAGGGCGTGGATGCGATCTTGTTCCTGCCGCTTACGCCAGATGGCATCGTGCCGCAGGTCGAAGAAGCGTACAGCAAGGGCATTGTCAGCATCATCTACAACAACGAAATCAACACCGACAAGTTCCATTCCATCGTCTGGGCCGATGAATTCAAATTCGGCTACCTGGGCGGCAAGTGGCTGAATGACAAGCTCGGCGGCAAGGGCAAGATCGTGATGTTGAGCGGTATTGCCGGAACGAGCGGCAGCGATCTTCGCGCTTCGGGCGCCAAGGCCGCTTTTGAGCCTGGTATCCAGATTTTGCAGGAAGTCTATGCGGACTGGGCTTACGATAAAGGCAAGAAGGCGATGGAAGACCTGATCGCCGCCTACCCGCAGATCGACGGCGTCTACTCTCAAGGCGGCGCTATGTCGCTGGGTGCCCTTGAAGCGTTGCAGGCTGCTGGCCGCAAGCTGGTTCCGGTGCCGGGTGAAGGTTATAATGGCTTCCTGAAATTCTGGAAGAACAACCTTGATAAGGGCTTCACCAGCATTGGCCCCGACGAGCCAACCTGGCAAAGCGTCGAGGCCTTGAACCAGGCGGTGTCGTGCTTGCAGGGCAAGAACATCGCCAAGTGGGACGAGTTGATACTGCCAACCATCACCGATCAGACACTCGATCAGTACGTCCGTATGGACTGCCCGGATGATGTCTGGTCGAATACCAAGATGACCAGGGAGCAGATCACCGAACTGTACAAGTGTACGGGGAAATAAAAGTCTGCCTCGCCCCAGCCCCACTCCACAGGGTGGAGCGGGGCGCAAAACGGACATTCCGAACTGAGCGGAGCGAGGCAAATTAAACAAAACTTCGATAGATATTTACGGTGGAGTCAGGTATGGCGGATGCGCTCCTGGAGTTGCGCAATATCAGTAAAAGTTTCCCCGGTGTCCAGGCGCTAGACGACGTTTCTTTTTCAGTGTGCCCCGGCGAAGTACACGCGCTGCTTGGCGAAAATGGCGCGGGCAAATCAACGTTGATCAAGATCATGTCCGGCGCGTACCCATCGGATAAGGGCGAAATCTGGTGGAAGGGCCAACGCATCGTGTATAACGACCCGTTGCACGCACTCGAACTGGGCATCGGGGCTATCTACCAGGAATTTAACCTGGTTCCCCAGCTTAACGTCGCGCAGAACATTTTGCTGGGCCAGTTTCCGACGACCCGCTGGGGATCGGTGGACAATGCGGAACTCCACCGCCAGGCGTCAGATGCGTTGAAACAGTTTGATTTTCACCTCGATACGCGGCTGCTGGTCAGCCAGTTGAACATCGCACAGCAGCAGATCGTGGAGATCGCCAAGGCGCTGATCCGCGATCTGCGGATCCTGATCATGGACGAGCCAACCGCCGCTCTGAACAACGTTGAGATTGCACACCTGTTTGAGGTGATTCGGAAACTCAAGGCGCGCGGCGTTGCTATCGTTTACATTTCACACCGCCTGCGCGAAATTTTCGAGATTGCCGACACGATCACCGTGTTGAAAGATGGCAAGCTGGTCGGCACAAAGGCTTTATCCGAGGTTACTGAAGACTCGCTGATCACGATGATGGTTGGGCGAACGCTGGCGGATCGGTATCCACCCAAAGATACCGTCCAAAGCGAGATAATCCTGAAAGTTGAACACCTGAGCCTGGATGGCGCGCTGAACGATGTCAGCTTGCAAGTGCGCAAAGGCGAAATTCTCGGCGTGGCGGGGCTGGAGGGCCAGGGCCAGCGTGACCTGGTGCGAGCTATTACAGGTGCGGTGCGTACCACGAGCGGCGCGATCACGGTAGACGGCGAGCGGCAGGCCATTCATTCTCCGCACGACGCCATCAGGAGCGGCATCGCCTATATCCCCGATGACCGCAAGAATGAAGGGCTGGTGCTTATGCGCAGCGTCAGGGAGAATATTGCGCTGCCCAGCTTGTTCGCGCGGCTGCGCAGTCTCTTTATGGTTGACGAACCGAACGAACAGCGTTTTGTCCGACAACTGGTGGACCGGCTGGGCATCAAAGCATCCAGCCCTATGCAGGTGACGCGGAATTTATCTGGCGGCAACCAACAGAAGGTAGTCGTTGCCAAGTGGCTGGGCACCAACCCCAAGGTGATGGTCGTTGCGGAGCCAACGCGCGGCATCGACGTAGGTTCAAAAAGCGAAATTCACCACCTGATGCGCGAACTGGCCCGGCAGGGTGTCGGCATCCTGATGGTATCCAGCGAACTGCCCGAAATCCTGGGCATGAGTGATCGCATCGTGGTCATGTCCAGAGGGCAGATTGTGGCGGAAATGTCGGGCGCAGAGGCCACCGAAGAAGCGATTATGTCGGCGGCAACACGCGGCATAAGCAGCACTGTCAGCCAGTCGGTTTTCGCCAGTGCAAGCAGCGGATAGGGCGACATGGCAACGTTTGAGAGCGTCCAACCAACGTCACACCCCCGCCGTGCGAATCAGCTCGGTTGGCTCCTGAAGATCGGCCCTGTCTACCTGACGCTGGTCATGCTGATCTTCACTGCGGCGGCGTCTCAGCCATCATTTCTGAAAGAACAATCGATCCGCAACGTGCTGGTCAGTTCGACACCTCTGGCGATTGCAGCCGTCGGACAAACCCTCGTGATCCTCACAGCAGGCATTGATCTGTCGATTGGGCCGATCATCAGCCTGGCAAATCTAACGTGTGCTGTCTGGATGAAAGATCATCCCGAATCTGCCGTAGGGATTGCCCTGTTGTGTGCGCTGATCGGGTTGTTGATCGGCGCGGCGAACGGCTATGCGGTGGGCTACCGCAAGCTGAACCCGTTCATCCTGACGCTCGGCATGGGCACGATCATTCGCGGCGTGACCCTGAGCATCAAGGATGCGCCCGGTGGCGCGGTGACGCGGGATTTTATGCAGATCTCGCGCGCCGTGATTGGGCCAATTCCGGCCCCGGTCCTCTACCTGTTAGTGCTATATCTGATCGGCATGTACATGCTGAAAAAGACGCCTTATGGCCTGTCAGTTTTTGCCGTCGGCGGGAACGAAAACAGCGCACGCCTGTCAGGTATCCGCACCAGGCGCGTTATCCTGTCGGTATATGCCATCAGCGGACTGCTGGCGGCGTGCGCAGGCATCTTCCTGGCGGCCCGCATCGGGTCTGGCGATCCGCTGGTCGGTGATGCGTTCACGCTGGACGCGGTCACGGCCACCGTACTCGGCGGCACGAGCCTGATGGGCGGCATTGGCGGGCTGTGGGGTACACTGGCCGGGGTGCTGATTATTGGCATCCTTAACACGATGTTGAACCTGAACAACATCAGCACGTTCTACCAGTGGATCGTCAAGGGCGCGATCCTGATCGGCTCGCTGGCCTTCGACTTCTGGCGACAGAGGCGTCACACCTAGACCGGAGCAACGCGGCGGATGGATGCAGCGCTAACAGGTGGTCGTAACTTGCTCGGCAGGCTCCGTCATAGCAGCCTTTCTAACCCGGCGGCCATCATCTGGATCGCCGTCCTCGCGCTGCTCATCGTGGCCGGCCTGGTTTCCAGCGGCTTTGTGGATGGAGCGCATTTGCTCAATGTGGTGCGCCAGTCATCGGGGCTGGGCATTGTCGGCATCGGCCAGACCACAGTCATCATCACGGGGGGCATCGACCTGTCGAACGGCAGCGCCATCACGCTGATCGATGTAATTGCTGCCACGCTTCTGAACGGCAGCGACCAGTTGCTCATTCCCGTCGTCCTGCTCTGCCTGGCGCTAGGTATGTTCATCGGCCTGTTGAACGGGTTAGTCATCACCAAATTGAAAGTTCCGCCACTCATCACAACGCTCGGCATGGCGATCATCCTGCGCGGAATCGCTTACGTGTACACCAATGGTGCGCCCAAAGGCAACACCTCGCCTGTGTTGAAGTTCATCGGCAGCGGTTTTGTCGGGCCGATCCCGACGCAGGTCATTTTCTGGGTAGTCATCACCCTGCTGGCCTATGTGGCACTCCAGCGGACGCCGTTCGGCAGGTATATCTACGCGGTAGGAGGAAACCTCGAAGCGTCGCGGCTTTCGGGTGTACAAACGGATCGGATCATCGTCCTGGCTTACGTCGTATCCGGCCTGTCCGCCGCCATTGCCGGGCTTGTCCTGGCCGGTTACATCGGGACAGGCAGCCTGAGCCTGGGCGACGGCTACGACCTGAACTCGGTGGCAGCCGCGGTGATCGGCGGCACGGCTTTTTCTGGCGGAACCGGCTCGATCATCGGCACGGCGGGCGGCGCGCTGTTCCTGTCTATGACATTCAGCCTGCTGCGCTTCCTCGGCCTGCCCTACAGCAATCAGTTGATGGTGCAGGGCGCGATCCTGATCGTGGCAATCTACATCTATGCGCGTTCACAGCGCTAAACAAGGTCTCTGCAATGACCGACAAAACTATATATCCATCCTGTCTCACGGCTTTATCGAAAACGATGTGGCACTCAACGTGCTGCTGCATAACCAGGCAACAGCGGATGAGCCGAACCGAGCCGCGCAGTGGCACCGCGTGCCATCGATCAGCCTGCTCATTGAGCACCCCAGGTTGGGCTGGGTACAGGTTGACACCGGGAGCCACCGCGACGCTATGACCACCCGCTGGCCGGAGGATGTGCGCCGGATGAACCCGCTGATCCGTTCTGAGGCCGATCTGCTTGAAAACAGGCTGGCGGAATTAGGGCTGAAGCCGTCAGACATTGACCTGCTGATCCTGACACACCTGCATATTGACCACGCCGGGGGCCTGGACAACTTCTGCCACAGCCGTACTGGGGGCCAGGTCATTGTCCACGAATTGGAGCTAAAGCAGGTACTGTTCGACCTTTACGTTCACAACGATGAACTGAGAAATGGCTACCTGCGGTCAGATTTTATAGGCTTACCGGGTATTTCCTTCGAGACTTTCGAGGGCGACAGCCTGGAACTGGCTGACGATCTCAGGCTGATCTGGTTGCCCGGCCACACTGCCGGGCACACGGGCGTGATGCTCCACCTGGAAAATTCCGGCACGATATTTTATATCTGCGACGCGGCCAACAACCGCACGAATTATGGGCCGCCCGCACGCCTATCCGCCATTCTGCATAACTCGGAACAATTCCTGCGCAGTATTGAGCGTGCCCGCTGGCTAGAACGGCGCTACAACGCCACAATTTTGTTCGGTCACGATATGGCGCAGTATAACACACTGCGCCTCGCGCCGCAGTGCTACGATTAGGAACTCATTTACTTCTCACCACCGGTCACGCGGCGAGGCGAGCAATAAGCGGATAAGGCAATATCGATGAAAATTGTGCGGGTTCAACCCTTTATCTTGCACGTGCCGGTTACGGGGAACGAGATCGCGGACAGTACGCACCGGATCGACTTTTGGGGCGCGCCCGGTGTCATGATCGAGACGGACAACGGCCTCACCGGGTACGGGTATACGGGCACACATGCTCATCTGCCCACCGACAAGCTGATTACCTCATGCATCGCCGAGACCTATGCGCCACTTCTGATCGGCGAAGATCCCCGCGAGACGCTCTATCTGTGGCAAAAGCTGGGTCGCTTCCCGCCCGTGCAATGGGTCGGGCGCTCCGGCATCACGCACCTGGCTCTCAGCGCCGTCGATATTGCCTTATGGGACATCAAGGCCAAAGCTGCCGGCGTGCCGTTGTGGAAGCTGCTCGGCGGCAGCCAGCAGAAGAGAGTAATGGCCTACAATACGGATGGCGGCTGGCTCAACTGGCCGCTCGATAAGCTGATCGATGATGCGCGCTGTTCGGTTGAAGAACGCGGCTTCCAGGGTATCAAGATCAAGGTAGGCAGCCCTGACCCCAACGACGATCTGAAGCGGCTGGATGCAGTGCGCAGGACGATTGGGCCGCATATCCAGTTGATGGTCGATGCTAATGGTCGCTGGGATTTGCCTACTGCCATCAACTATGGCCGCCATTTCGCCGATTACGATGTGCTGTGGTTCGAGGAACCGCTCTGGTACGACGATTTAGCCGGGCATCAAGCCCTGGCGCAGGCTATCCGCACACTCATTGCCCTGGGCGAACAACTTTACACGCTGGACAACTTCCGCGATTTTATTCAGGTGCGTGCGGTACACTTCGTGCAAGCCGATGCGACTCGCCTAGCCGGAATCACGGAATGGTGGCGCGTCGCCGACCTGGCGCTGGCCTTCCGATTGCCTGTGGCCGCGCACGTGGGCGACATGATGCAGGTTCATCTGCAACTGGCAGCAGCACACCCGGCTTGCAGCGTATTGGAATACATCCCCTGGCTGCGCGAGTGTTTTGAGGAACCGGCTACCGTCAAGGATGGTTACTACCAGATTCCCCAGCAGCCCGGCGCAGGGACTACGCCCAGGCACGCCGCACTGGCCCAGTTCAATGTGTTGAAATAGACGATAGACGATCTGCGCCCATGGTTGCAGGCACAGTTCAATTAGCGCTATGCCTCAGGAATTTGGCACTCTACAGTGCGTGAAAACTGTCACCGTTTCATCACCCTGCTGGAACCCAAGCTGTCACCCTTGCATGATACAGTCTTCTTTCATAATCCGATGTCCCGGCATACCGTTTGCGAGTACTCCAGAAATATGTTCATCAATGCCCGTTTGCATTGTCGGTTGGCCCAACGGTGCCCTGCATCCCATCGAGCTTGCCCAAGCGATGTGCCAATATTTTCCTCACGTGAGACTGGAGATCATTCCTTCGGCTGCCCACATATTCTTAAATCATGGGGCCATTATTGGCGACATCTTCGCCCGGCTTTTGACGGAGTTGTATCAAGTCACCATGAGCAGGTATGGCGGGTTACAACAATTGTCGGTAACTCGGGGCCTTCCCGCCTTACCTCTCCGGGCCATATACGAGTTCACGATAGCGATTAAACAGGGTGTGGTAGGTTTCAGCATTCGAGGGATTGGCTTCGCATATTCGGAAGCCGACACTCATGGCCTGATATGCAGCCTCATAGCTTGAGAACAAACCAAGCGCCTGTGCCGCGAAGAGTGCCGCGCCACGTGCACCTGTATTCGTGAAAGCCCAAACGGGCTGTCCTAAGACATCGGCAAGAATCTGGGCAAGCAACTCGCTGTGCGCACCACCTCCTGCCAGCCGAAGGCCCCTGGTCATTGGAGGGAGATGTCCAAAACTATCAGCTGCTGCTATCGCCAACCCTTCGTATACGGCCCGCATCAGATGGTCTCGGTCATGCAGTAGGCTCATTCCGAGAAACTGGGCCTTTGCTTGAGGCCGCATCCGTGGCGCGCGCTCGCCCGCTGGTGACAGGAATGGCAGATATATCACACCCTCTGCCCCAGCAGGAATAGCCTGCAAACGTTCTTCAATCAGTGTCCAACTGTCGTAGTTTTCGCTGGATGCAGTAGCATCACCATACAGCAGGCTGGCCCAGTAGTCGATATTCGGCATTGCCAGCATGGTCGGAATAAACCGCACCCACAGTGGCTTGCCTGGCAAACACGTTGTATACCCCGTTTCAACTGGGGAATCCGGCAAAGAGTCAATCACCACTTGGTGCACGCCCGCCGTGCCAAAGACACTACAGGCGACACCCGCTGCAAAACCACCAACGCCCAGCAGATCGCAGACCAGATCCAGTGGGGCGCCGACAACCGGCAGCCCAGTTGGAAGCCCGACTTCTGCTGCGATGTCTGGTCTTAATTGTGCAGTGTTCTGACCAGCATCAAGCACCGGCGGTAGCCGGGAGCGGAGGTGATCGAGGCCAAGCATCTCGAGAATGCGTGGTTCAAGCTGGCGGGTCGCAGCGTCTAAATAGGTGTGTCCGGCATCGCTTTGATCCGTAGCAACCAGTCCGGTCAGACGGAACATGACCCAGTCTTTGGCGAAAAAGACTTTCCAGGTGCGTGACAGCGCCTCTGGTTCGTGTTGCTGAAGCCAGGCAAGCTGGGCAGTCTGATGTGAACCACAAAGTACCGAGCGTGTATACTGTGTTACTTGTTGGGCACGTCCCTCGTTCTGCCAATCCGTAATGAGTGCCGCAGAACGGTTATCCTGCCATACAATGGCCGGACGTACAGGGGTCCCATCATCAGCAATCAGGCGTGAACCATCACCCTGACCACTCACCACTAAGGCGATGTAGGAGCTTGGATGGAGATCAGCTTGGCGAACAGCATCTTGGAGACACGTCAGAATGCACGCCCATGTATCATCGAGGTCCTGCTCGCACCACAACGGTTGTGGCCGCCGGAGTTTGTTGGGCCGCCACGCGGCTGCAATTTCCTGCCCGCGAGTGTCGAGGATAGTGGTTTTGATGCGAGTCGTGCCAGCGTCAACGATCACAAAACATTCATGTGAGCGATGTGCCGATCTATTCATGCTGAGGGCTTCAAGTCAAGCAGAATATCAACCGTCTGTCTGGCGCTTGATGACCTCGAGAGCGGTCAATCGGTCTGTGATGAGGTAGTTTACCACTTTCCCGCGCAAAACGCCCAGAATCGGGAGGACTTTTTCCGGGCCTCCAGCAACACACACGACGGTGGGGCATTGTCGGAGTTCGTCCCAGCCTATCCCTACCGTGCGATTGGAGAAGACTGTAGCGCGAAGCATACCATCTTGGTCATAAAAATGCCCGCAAATATCGCCCACAATACCCTCGCGATGCATCTGGCTCGCCTGCTCAGGTGAAACCAATCCGCCGAGTACCAGCGGGGAGTCCTCCACAGCGCCAATGCCAACCAGCGCCAACTGCACTCGTTGATACATAGCGCAGACAGGCCGGATCGTATCGGAATTTATCAAGATATCGCGCAGGGTTTTGCTCTCAACAATGGCAGGCGCAGACAGATAGTACGCCTGACCGTCTAGCCGAGAAGCCAGCAGGCGAGTCAGTTCATGGGAGAGTGTCTCGCTGTGATGCGGCGCAACATCGCCAAGAAGCTGCACGATTCGAAGCGCTTGCGGGGGGAGCGCACTCGAAGGTCGAATCGCGGCGGCCAGTTCCGCCAACGTGCGGCCTTGCCCAATGCCTACGATCTCATTCTGGTGGATTAGTTCGGCAACGTAGGGCGCCGCACAATAGCCGATAAGCTTGCGAGCCGCAGCACTGCTATACACGCCGACACCCCGGACAATGATCGCTCCTTTGAGGCCAAAAAGCTGGACAAATTGTTGTTCCAACGCCTCGTCGCGGACCTTCCAGGGGCGGATGGTGACCTGGACGATACCCTCGTCGCGCGCCCTGGTCAGCAAGCGAGATACCGTGGGCCTGGAAACACCCAATACGCGAGCGATCTCGGCCTGGGTCAGGTTGTCGACATAATATAGGTGAGCGGCTTGCAGCAACTGCTCATCCTGGCCCGATTCCTGCTCATCTGATCCCACAATCTCTTGAACCATTGTCCGTCACAGGTCTGGTAGGTTTCTGCGGGAATTTTCCTGGGTGCTCAGATGATTGTCAAGTTATCCCCTCGCATCCTATTAAGGGGATAGAAGCGAACGAGTGACAAGGGTTAAACCCGTTCAGCCAGTGATAGACGGCAGTGCTCCACCGAACTGATTACGTTTTCGAGAACAGCCTTATCGTCCGCCTCGAAGGCGTAAAAAACTTCGAGGAAGATCGGCACGCGCGACAGCCCGGCGGCCTGCACCTGGGCCGAGAAGCGGTTGACATCGTAGACTCCGCGCAGATCGGGCCAGCCCCAGTGCGAATCGCTCTGGAAATCGGTGTTTTGCAGATGCAATACGCCGATGTGACCACCAATCCCCTTGAACCACGCCTCCAGAGATGCGCTCTGGCCGTAAAGCGGTTGGTAGAGCGCGTGCCCGATGTCCAGCACATATTCAACTGGCACTGTGGCTCGATCTTGCATGTCTTTTTGCAGCCTGACAGCCTGATCAACGCTATGCGGAAACTCGCGCTTGAGTGGAGTTGGCTCGACCAGCACAGACCGCAAACCGGCACGATGCGCTGCCTCGGTGATCCGCGCCAACGAGTCCAGCATTTCCTGGTAAAGCCGGTTCACCACCTTCGGATCAGCCGCATCACGAACGCTCATGCCGCCGAGAGGCCCCCCGACGGCTTCTGCTTCCAGTTCCGCAGCCAGTTCGACTGCATTTAACCACCAGACCAGCGCGGCCTGGCGAGCCATTTTGTCCGGGTGCAGCAGGCCATTGTACGTGTAACAGGCCAATCCGACTTGAGCGGAATGGATGCGGATACCGTAATCGCGGGCGGCCTGGCGCACCTGCGCGGCCAGGGCCGAACGAGTCGAGGGCGGCATAGACGGGTCAATCAGGTCAAACGAGAACTGCACCAGGTCCAGCTTTAACTTTTCACGGGTGAAACTAGCCCATTCCGAGGCGCCGGGCAGGCGCTTCACAGCAAAGCCCAGATTGATGCCGAATTCCATAGGCTGCTCTCTGTCCCTAGGTTATTTGATAGCGCCCATTGTCAGCCCGCGCGTCAGGTGACGGGAAACAAGCGCGGCAAAGATGACCACTGGCAGCACGATGAGTGTACCTGTCGCCATCATCTCACCCCATTTGATCCCGAAACCTGTCATGAAGTTCGCGGCCTGAACTGGTGCAGTTTGTCCGCTGCCCCGGTTGAGGATCAGCGCGAACAGTAATTCATTCCAGCTAAAAATGAAGCACAAAATGGCCGAGACGACAACACCCGGAATCGCCAATGGCAGGTTGATCCGGAAGAAAGTCTGGAACAGGTTGCAGCCATCGACTTTGGCCTGTTCGTCGATCTCAGTTGGAATGGAACGAAATTGATCCAGGCACAACCAGATCACCAGCGGCACGTTAAACGTCAAATAGATCAACATTAGCGCTGTAGGTGTGTTTAGCAGCTTGAGATCGCGCGCGATCAGGAAGAAGGGCAGCGCAACGACAATCGGCGAGATGAAACGATTGGAAATGAACCAGAACCACAGATCGCGCTTGCCACGGAACTCGAAGCGGGCCAGTACGTAAGCGGCAGGCGTACCGAGGATAAGCGCGATCAGCGTGGTGCCAACGGCGACAACGATACTGTTCTGCAATCCAGTTCGAACCGATCCTGCCTGGTCCTGCAGTACAGCAGTATAGTGTTCCAGGGTCGGCGCAAACCAAATCTTAGGTGGTATCGCAAACGTATCGTTTTGCTGCTTCAACGAGGTCGTGACCATAAAATAGAACGGGAACAGGAGCACCACAAGCAACAGGATCAGCAGGAAAAGTTGAACCCATGCTCCCCAATCTACGTGCCGAACCCGTCGCCGGGCCGCAGTTGCACTGTGTGTACCTGTCATCGCATTGAAGAGGTGGTTATTCGCTCGGGCCAATGCCTGCCTCCGTTATCGCTTTGCCATTCATTTCACTCGGCTGTCTCGGGAGCGCGATAAAAGAAATGGATATACGTCCGCGAGAGGATGATGCATAGGATCAGCAGCAGAATGGCCTGTGCCGATGCCACCCCCATATCAAAGATGCGAAAACCCATACGCTGGATGTACAGGCTGATGAGTTCGGTTGAGACACCTGGGCCGCCGCGTGTCAGCGTGAAGGGCATATCGAAAAGTTTCAGTACGTCTGCCGTGCGGATAATCATGAATGCCGTGATTCCGGGCATCAGATACGGCAGCTTCACATAGCGAAAGATCGTCCAGCCGTTCTTGGTGTCTAACCGGGCTGCCTCAACCATGTCCTGGGGTACGATTGCCAGGCTCGATAGCATGACCAGTGCAGCGAATGGCGTCCACTGCCACAGGTCGGTGATGATCACGGCAACCATCGCCATGGTGGGGTCGCCCAGCCACGAGATCTGCGCAACACCGACGAAACTGAGAGCGTAATTGATCAAGCCAAACTCTCGGTTGAAGAGCAAAACGCCGAGTAGCCCGACCACAGCAGGTGTCATCGCAATCGGAATGACCAGGGCAATTTTGACAATCCAGTTCATCAACTTCCAGCGGCTTCCGTCGATAAGTAAAGCAATGCCGATGCCAAGCAGCATTTGCACGATCAGTACGATGATCAGCATGAACATGGTACGGCCAAGCGAACTCCAGAAGAGGTCGTCTTGCAGCACGGACTGGTAGTTGTTGAACTGCACGAACATGCCGTTGTCCGCCGGGCGATTCAACTGGAATTTCTGAAAACTGAGGCTCACCGCGAACAGCAGCGGGTATAACCCGATCAGCAGCAGCGTGAGCACCGCCGGCGCGATCATGGTGATGGCGGCCCAATTGAAATGCCATCGTCTGGGCAGTGTTGCTACCCTGAGAGGGCTGGCTGTTGCAGTCATAGATGCTCCGAAAACTAAAAGAAGGCGTACTTATCCTTCTCAAGGATACCGCACCTATTCAAGATTCGTGTGGCGAGCGCGTATCTGTTCAGGCTTCTGCCCCGTCAGATCACGTAACATGATCGTGACCAGATCGAAAAAGATGAGCTGCACGGCTTCGTAGAGACTGCCCATGGGCAGCACGCTGGCCGCGCCCCCTAGATCGTTTGCCATGGTTTGCGCTGGCAGGTGAATGACGACATCGGCCTGACTCGGTGCTTTGCCAGCGGGTTGGGCAGTGACCACCATGGTACGTGCGCCGTCACGCCTGGCAACCCCCATCAATGCCAGGACAGTCGAGAATTCACCTGGACCTGCGCTGACGATCAGCAAGTCGTTGGTGCCCAGATGCGGTGTCGTCATATCGCCCACAACGTGCGCATCGAAACCGAGGTGCATCAGCCGCATACAGAGCGCCTTCATCATTAAGCCTTCGCGCCCTACCCCATAACAGGCAATGCGCTTCGCCCTCATAATTTCGTCGCACATTTTGCGCGGTGTATCTGTTTTTACTTCATCGAAAACCACCCCGATCTCGCTCAGTGCTTGCTTTGCCATGGCATGAACGTCAAGTACCATGAGATCCTTCCTTATTGATTACGAGCGGATGGCACGCCATCCGCTCCTGAACTTTGGCCCTTTAGCCGCCTGAAAAGGGAAGGTGGGCGCGGAGGGATAAAGAATACTGACGCAAGACCGCCTCCATTTCGGGCCAGTTGGTGGTGGACGGGTGAAAAAAGGGTCGAAAGTCGGGCTGGGTAAACAGCGCGGCACGCAGGGTATCCAGCACGGTGGCAAGCGTCCAGCGTTTGGGATGGCGATACCAAGCGGCGGTCGGGGCGGGCGGAGTGGGCAAGCCCCAGGCCTGATAAGCGGCCAGCATGAGCACGGTATAGACCCAGGCCGACCACTGGACGGAGGAGACGGCGGCATGGGGATTGAAGCACTGCTTGTCGCCCAGACCCAGGATCGACTTGACTTCGCGGTGGACGACTTCGAGTTCCCAGCGCTGCCAGGCCCAACTCAGCAGCACCTCGACTGGGAGCGGTAGCACCCACTGTCCATGCTGTTGGACGGCATTGACCAGGTAGTAGCACGGTTCGCGCCGGCGGGTTTTGCCGCCGCGCGCCCAGGTCTGGCCCCGCACACAGATGAGCAGCAGGGGCACGTCGGCCATTGTCTTGCGCAGAAATGGCCCCTCGACCCGATACACGGTGCGGCGGGTCTTGCCCCGGACCGTCAAGGCCGTCGTCTGCCAGCCCGTCCGCTGCTTGGCATAGTCCTGCGGCGCGGGGGCTTGGTCGCCGTAAGTGTGTCGCCGACCCTTGCCAGCGTAGGGGCCGGGACGGTGGAGCAGCGCCCGGTTTTTGGCGGTGCGCACCAGTGCTGTGACCTGGTCGGGCAGGCCACGCCAGAAGTCGGGCTTGTCGAAGCGGCCATCGGCCAGGCACAAGACCCGCTGTGCTGTTCGTCCGTGCGTGTTGAGTTGGTTCCGCACCCATTGCACAAACGCCAACCCGCTCAGGTGTTCTTTGTGCGGCGCATAGGCCGACAGCACCGCCTTGTCCGGGAAGGCGGGCAGAAAGCGCAGCGGGATGGCTCGACAGAAGCCCGCCGCCAACGGCGTTAGCCAACTCCCGTTCAAGAAGCGCTGTGCCCGATGAATGCCCACCTTCCACTTCGGCGCGCGTCCACAGGCCAGCCAACTCGTCCCCTCCATCCGCCGGCTGTCTCGCCACACCTGGGTACTGTCCACGCCAATGACATACAGTGCGCTGTCGGCCACCAACCGCAGCGTCAGGCCCAGCACCACGACCGCCGCGTGTTCCTCGACGAAGCGTTTCGGACGCTCCCACCACCGATACCAGGCACTCCAATCCTCTGCTACCAAGCCCACACTGCGCAGCAAGTCCGTGACCCGGTGCCTGTTGAAGGCCAGGATTTCGCCCTGCACCATCGCCAGTGCCCGCAGATACACCCGCTCTTGTCCGAACACCGCCCGATGCACGGCCAACAACACCCACACCCAGTTGATTAACGTCGCTTCTTGGGACACCATTGCCTTGGGTTGGCTCCTCATGCTTTTCGTTATCGCAACCAAAAGCTTATCGAGTTGCCAACCCCTTCTGCCAAATGAGCCAAACCTCATGAGCGGATGGCGTGCCATCCGCTCGTAAGGGCGTAATCGCTCGGTCTCGCTACCCTCGAGAGGGCAACCAGATTCCATCGGGTTCTTCGCTATTGCAGTTTCGGTTTCTTCCCGGACGTGTAATCTTTAAGAATCGTTGACATCTGGTCTTCGATCTTCTTAACACCATCTTCGACTGAAACGCTGCCAAGCATCATCTCGGTGCCGTACTGTGCAATAACATCCGAGATGGCAGGCCATTCGGGGAAGCGTGGCCGGAAAATTGCATTGCCATACTTCTCCCACGATTCGGCAAGCGGGGCAAAGTACGGATATGTCTTCACCAGATCAGCATCTTTATAGGGGGCAATGCGACCGGACACGCCGCCATTCGCGATGTAATCCTTGGCCTTTGCCTCGCTCGTCACCCACTGGATGAACAGCCAGGCAGCAGCCTGTTTCTCAGGTGAAGAACTGGCATTTACGGCCAGCGAGAAGCCGCCCAGTGCGGGCTTACGTCCAGCCGGTCCCGCAGGCTCAACGCCAACAGCCAGGCAATCGGTGATCTTGGACTTTGTCTTGTCGGCGAGCGTAGCATAGAAAGCGCTCCACTCAGTGATCATCGCAACCTGACCCTGAGCTAGAGCCTGCACGGTCTCATCGTGATCAAACGAGACGATGTCCGGGGGCATGTATTTCATCAAGTCCTGGCGGAATTTTAAGCCAGCCAGCGATTCCTTCGAGGACAAGTTCGAGGTGAAATCATCCTTCAGGAGTGAGCCGCCGAACGGCCAGATCACGCGCATGAACGAGTCAGCCGATTGCGTCTCACCACGCTTGGATTGAAGCGCGAAGGCATACTTGCCATTCTTGGTGAGGGCCGGGCCGTACTTATCCAACAGTTCCTGCCAGGTCTGAGGTGGCTGATCGAAGCCTGCATCCTTCAACATGCACTTGTTGTAATACAGCAGTCCACTGTAGTTGTCGAAGGGCAGACCATATACCTTGCCGTCCCATGTGCCGAAGGATTCCAGGAGAATCGGAAAGAATCCCTTCAGGTTCAGGTTTGGGTCAGCCAGCTTCGGATCGTTGTAGAACTTTTCCATCGGGACGATCCAGCCGTTTGCGGCAAAATTGCCAATCCAAACCACATCGACCAGGCTGACGTCGTACTGCGCCGTACCGCCAGTATAATCCAGCGTCTGCTTCTCAAGGCTATTTTCATAAGGCGTGGTGTCCCATGTGACCTTGATGCCGGTCTCTTTCTCGAACTCAGGGATCATTTTTTCGGCGGCCACATAGCCTGGTCGCTCGAGGAAAAAGGCTTTGATCTCGGTGCCCTTGTAAGGAGCAGCAGCCTCGGCCAGGCTCCATTTCCCCTGGGCGTGTGTCGGGGCAGCAGTAGGAATTCCTATCAGCGGGACGATGATGAGAAGGAGGCTTAGTAGCAGCTTGCCTATTCGATGGTAATTCATGTCTCAACTCCTAAGATAAGTAAGCTAGAGCAATAGAGGCTCCGGACAGACAACTCGGAGCAACACCCAGAATGTCGCTCATCTCTCCGAATTTTGATGGCGAGTCAAGGTGGTTTTCGCCGGCCTTCGGACCTTCTGCCGGGTGCGAACCGGTACATACCTAAGTTTTGTGCAAACGAGCAAAAGGCAACTCTAACTGGATGGGGCGGGGTTGAAGCCCGTCGATTTGCCCGTGCCCGTTTTTCCAGCCAGGCATAAATGGCATTGAACTTACGGGAACGCAGGTTCTGGATGTTATAGACATGGCGCGACTGGGCGAAGAATGCTTCGATGGTCTGGCGCTGGTTGTAGAACGTGAAACAGTGCTGGACGCCAAACTCGTCAGCGGGCAAGTTGGTATACATCAGGAAGTATTCGAGGCTTCCATCCGGAAGGTAGAATTCGTACAACAGGCGACGGCAGGCGTCGATGGGCGGCAATTCCGTAGCATGTACCAGCTTATCGACCGGCAGCCAGTCTTGCAGTGGGACTTGTTGAGCCAGCTTGCGGGCAAGTTTGGTGTCGTGGGCCTTCAGCAGAAAATAACCGTCACGCTCCATCAACAGACGCCGATTGGTCGGGGTGTCATAGCCGGCATCCAGACGGCAGATGACCTTCAGCGCCGGATTGTCTTGCGTCAAGACGCGATCCGTATCCCGCAGCAAATCGGCCAAACGCTGCGAACAGTGGACATTGCCTGCGTCCAGATACAGTTGCAGGGCTTCCTCATACGCACCGATGTAGGCTGCCGACACCTGATAGCCTTCGTTGCCTCGCTTGCGCGGAAAGTAACCTTTGCGTTTGAACTCGTAAGTCTTGCCATTGGCAACCAGACCGCACGGGTCAATGTCAACGACTACCCAGCCCGCCGCCTGACGTGCCCGCGATTGGCGCACCAGCATATCCAACTGAATATGGCCCAACTGCTCCACATTTTCCGCGCTAAAGCGCGTCAAGTAGCGGTTGATTTGCGACTGCTCGGGGAAGCGTTCCAGGCCCAGATAGCTGGCTGCGGCACGTTCCGGCTCAAGCGTTTCGTTGATGGCTTTGGTATGTCCACACCCCATCACCAGCGAGGCAATGACGGTCTGGGCTTTATTGACCAGGCTGTATTTGACTTCTTTCATCGCTATCTTCAGTTTGCTGCTCAACAAGGCATACAATCCACTCTCGCGCCCATACTCCAAGACCATCATCAAAAATGCCGAGACGCTTTCTTCTTCTCGTTCTGCCGCTTGGTATGTTATTGTTTTCATGGAATGACCTCTGGGCTACTTTCGGTGCGCACCAAAAACCTATCCCAGTCAGGTCATTCTTTCACGTTTGCACAAAACTTAGGTACATAGCAGCACGCAGGTCGATTGAACATAATTTCATGAACTAATGTTCACGCAACTACAAAGTAACATAGCCTGCTACAAATGTCAAGGGTCCTGGGTTTTGAGATCCGGACGTAAACTGGTGATTAGCCATAAGTGGCGAGGGTCTTGAGAAGTTCTGCCAAATGAGGCAAGGTTAGGGTGTGAAACAGAACCAAGCTCACAGGCAGAACCATGATAAGCATACCGCAAAACGA
>Ga0070741_10001744_pt1 | contig 63046 bp, 55 predicted proteins | sample Coa_R1_4_FD_66440 | JGI IMG/M metagenome (GOLD analysis project Ga0070741, IMG submission 66440) | Surface soil microbial communities from Centralia Pennsylvania, which are recovering from an underground coalmine fire - Coalmine... | ecosystem: Environmental > Terrestrial > Soil > Unclassified ...
AGCCCTACTTCACCGCCCGGCTCAACGCCACCATCGCCAGCATGCTGCTCGGCCTCAAGGGCGAGTTGAAGGTGGCCGGCGACAAGGGCCAGCTCAAGGCGTTCTACCAGGGCGATCTCGGTCTCACCCATGTGCGCATGCTGGACAAGGCCACCTCCGACCTGTTCGCCGGCTGGGGCAGCCTCGACCTCGACCAGATCAAGGCCGACTACAGACCCGACGGCACCCGGCTCCAGGTCGGCAGGATCACGCTCAGCGAGTTCTATTCGCGGGTCCTGCTCAACAGCAACGGCCAGCTCAACCTCAGCGACCTGATGGTCAAGGAAGACGGGGCGACCACCTCGCTGACCCGCGCCCGGGATGGCGCGGCGCCTCAACCGGCGCAGCCGGCGGAAGCGGCGCCCACGGCGCCCGCCGCGCCGCCGCAAGCCGCAGAAGCCACGCCGCCGCTGCAGCTGGGCTTCGGCCAGGTCCTGCTGCACAAGGGCAAGATCGACTACACCGACAACTTCATCAAGCCCAACTTCAGCGCCCACCTCGTCGACATCGAAGGCGAGGTCGGCGCCTTCGGCACCCAGTCGACCGAGCCGGCGCGGGTCGAGGTGCAGGCCACGCTCAGCAACAACGGCCCGGTGGCGATCAACGGCACGGTCAACCCCCTGGTCAAACCGCCGTTCCTCGACATGACCGCGACCACCCGCGACGTGGAGCTGACCAACTTCAGCGCCTACTCGGTCAAGTACGCCGGCTACCCCATCGTCAAGGGCAAGCTCAACGTCGACCTGCACTACCAGCTCGACCAGAACAAGCTCAAGGCCAACAACCACATCTTCATCGACCAGTTCACCTTCGGCGACCACGTCGACAGCCCCACCGCGACCAACCTGCCGGTGCGCCTGGCGATCTCGCTGCTGAAGAACTCGCGCGGCGAGATCGACGTCAACGTGCCGGTGTCCGGCTCGCTCGACGATCCGCAGTTCAGCGTCGGCAGCCTGATCTGGCACGCCTTCCTCAATGTCATCGAAAAAGCGGTGACTTCGCCGTTCAGCCTGCTGGCCGGCGCGTTCGGCGGCTCGGAGGAGCTGGGCTATATCGCTTTCGAGCCGGGCTCCGCCAAACTCGGCGACACGGAGGCCAAGAAACTGGACACCATCGCCAAGGCGTTGACCGACAAGCCGGCGGTCAAGCTCGATATTTCCGGCCGCGTCGACCCGGCGCTGGACACGCCGGGCCTGAAGCAGGCGGCGGTCGACCGCATGGTCAAGCAGCAGAAGATCAAGGACGTGGCCGGCAAGGGCGAAAGCGTGGACATCGACAGCATCAGCGTGGCGCCGGCCGAATACGGCAAGTACCTGGAGCGCGCCTACAGCGCCGCCAGCATCAAGAAGCCGCGCAATTTCATCGGCATCGCCAAGAACATCCCGCAGGACCAGATGAAGCAGCTGCTGCTGGACAGCACCGCGGTCGGCGACGCCGACCTCGCCGCGCTGGCGCAGCGTCGCGCCGGGGTGGTGCAGGAATACTTCAACGGCAAGGTCGCCCCCGGCCGCATCTACACTGTGGCACCGAAGATGGACGCCGGCGGCATCACCGACAAAGGGCCTACGACGCGGGTGGAGTTCACGCTCAAGTAGCAGACCGCGGACGGCAGCCGCGACCAAGGGGGCATCGATGGACAGGTTCAAGCAGCGGCTGGCCGCCGGGGAAACGCTGTTCGAGCAGGGCGACGAAGGCAGCTGCGCTTATATCGTCGAATCTGGCGCGATCGAGATCCTGCACGGCGCCGGCGCGCGCATCGTGGCCCGCCTCGGCGCCGGCGAGATCTTCGGCGAGATGGCCTTGCTCGGCCAGCGCAGCCGCTCGGCGGCGGCGCGGGCCGCCGAGGACACCGTGCTGGTCCGCGTCACCGAGGAATACCTGGGCGAGCGGGTGCAGGCCGCCGATCCGATGGTGCGGCACCTGCTGCGCACCCTCACCCGGCGCAGCCGCCAGCTGCTCGACGGCAAGTCCGCGCCGGCCACGGCCGACGCCGACAGCACCCTGGCCCACGACCATCTGCTCGCCGAGCAGGAGCTGACCCTGGGGCTGGAGCGCGGCGAGCTGCTGCTGTACCTGCAGCCGATCGTGCTGCTCGGCGACGGCGGTATCGCCGGCTTCGAAGCGCTGGTGCGCTGGCAGCATCCGCAGCGCGGCATGGTGCCGCCGGGACAGTTCATCCCGCTGGCCGAGGAATCGGTGCTGATCAACCGCATCGGGCTATGGATGATCGACGCCGCCTGCGCCGCCCTGGCCCGCCTCAATGAGCTGAACCCGGCGCGGCAGTTGTTCATGAGCATCAACCTGTCTGGCCGCCAGCTCAACGACCCGGCGGTGCTGCCGGCGGTCGAGGCCGCCCTGGCGCGGCACGCGGTGGCGCCGCAGCAGATCAAGCTGGAGATCACCGAATCGCTGCTGCTGCAGAACCTCGACGAGGGCCTGCCCCTGCTCCGCGCCTGCCGCGAGCGCGGCCTGCGGATCTCGCTCGACGATTTCGGCACCGGCTACAGCTCCCTGGCCTACCTGCACCGGCTGCCGATCGATACCCTCAAGCTCGACCGCTCCTTCGTACTGCAGCTCGACAGCAACGAGGCCGGGCGGCGGATCGTCGCCGCGGTGATCCGCCTGGCGCATGAGCTGGAGATGGACGTGATCACCGAAGGCCTTGAAACCAAAGAACAAATCGACGCACTCAAGGACCTGGGATCGGACCTTGGCCAGGGCTACTGGTTCGGCCGTCCCGCCGCCCTCCCCGCCGCCCTCGAAATCGTACGCAAGTCCCTGTAATGGCAGGGCTGTTCTCAGCTTGTGCAGAGCACAAGCGCGGCACTATAATGTGCGTCTTTTCTGTCGGCGGCCTGTTGGCGCCGGCATTTCTTTTGTCCGCCGGAGGGCTTGCGTATCAGCGCTGAACGTCAGGATCGTCGCAACGAGGAGATCAACGTACCCCGGGTACGTGTGATCGGGTCGGATGGTTCGCAGGTCGGCGTCATGCTGACGCGCGACGCCATCGCCAAAGCCGAGGGCGAAGGTCTGGATCTGGTCGAGGTGTCGCCCAATGCGGACCCGCCGGTCTGCAAGATCATGGACTACGGTAAGTACATCTACCAGAAGGACAAGTCCCAGCAGGCGGCGCGCAAGAAGCAGAAGCAGATCCAGGTCAAGGAAGTGAAGTTCCGCCCGACGACCGAGGAAGCCGACTACCAGACCAAGCTGCGCGCGCTGCTGCGCTTCCTCGAGGAAGGCGACAAGATCAAGATCACGCTGCGCTACAAGGGCCGTGAAATGGCCCACCAGGAGCTGGGCTTCCAGCTGATCGACCGCATCAAGGCGGACCTGGAGGAAGTGGCTCTGATCGAGCAGGCGCCGAAGATGGAAGGGCGCCAGGCGATCATGGTGATGGCGCCGCGCAAGCGCTGACGGCCGCACGAATCGCGACAACGCCCGGATGCCGGGCGCGCAACAGGTTGAGACGCTGCACCGTTGTACTACTGGAGTAAGAAGATGCCCAAGTTGAAAACCAACCGTGGCGCCGCCAAACGCTTCACCCGCACCGGCAAGGGCGGGTTCAAGCGCGGCAGCTCGCACAAGCGCCACATCCTGACCAAGAAGTCCGCAAAGCGCATCCGCGACCTGCGCGGGCCGACCATGGTCCACCCGTCGGACAATGCAGAAGTCCGGCAGATGCTGCCGTACGCGTAACCAAAAGGACGGGGTCGCGTTTTTGCGGCTCCGATTGAAAGTCATCCAAAAAGATTCGCTCAGCGAACTCGATCAACCGAAGAGGTATTGAAATGGCACGAGTCAAGAGAGGCGTAACAGCACGCGCCCGCCACAAGAAGTTGCTGAAGAAGGCCAAGGGCTACTACGGCGCGCGCTCGCGCACCTATCGCTCCGCCAAGCAGCAGGTCATCAAGTCCGGTCAGTACGCGTTCCGCGACCGCCGCGTCAAGAAGCGCGAGTTCCGCGCCCTGTGGATCCAGCGCATCAACGCCGGCGCCAACGAGCACGGCCTGTCCTACAGCCGATTTATGCACGGGCTGGCCTCTGCCGGCGTCGAGCTCGATCGCAAGGTGCTGTCCGACATCGCGATCCATGACAAGCCCGCGTTCGCGCAGCTGGTCGCCCAGGCCAAGGCCCAGCTCGCCGCCTGATCGCGTTCACATCGCTGCACGTCTCAAGCAGGGGGAGCGGCCCGACGGCCTCTCCCCCTTTATTTTGCAGCCCGGCCTTTCCCTGAAGGGATTTCCTTTGGTCGCGGGCCGACATATTGTCGCCCTGAAGGGGCGGCCCGCCTGACGAATAACCATGACTACTGATCTCGAACAATTGAGCCGCACGGCCGCCGCCGAAATCGAGGCGGCGGTGGACGCGCGCGCGGTGGAGCAGCTGCGCGTCGAGCTGCTCGGCAAGAAGGGCCGCGTCACCGAGCTGCTCAAGCAGCTGGGCGGCATGGCGCCGGAGCAGCGCAAGGCCTTCGGCGAGCAGGTCAACCGCGTCAAGGAGGGCCTGGCGCAGGCGCTGGAAGCCAAGGCCCGCGCCATCGGCGAAGCCGAGCTCAACCGCCGGCTGGCGTCGGAGACCATCGACGTCACCCTGCCCGGCCGCGGCGAAGAGGTCGGCGGCCTGCACCCGGTGAGCCGCACCATCCGCCGCATCGAGCGCATTTTCAACTCGATGGGCTTCGAGAGCGTGCAGGGCCCGGAGATCGAGGACGACTGGCACAACTTCCAGGCGCTGAACATCCCCGAGTCGCACCCGGCGCGCGCCATGCAGGACACCTTCTACGCCTTCAACGGCGCGCGCCTGCTGCGCACCCACACCAGCCCGGTGCAGATCCGTACCATGAAGCGGCGCAAGCCGCCGATCCGCATCATCTGCCCCGGCCGCGTCTACCGCGTCGACTTCGATCGCACCCACAGCCCGATGTTCCACCAGGTGGAAGGCCTCTACGTGGCCGAGAACGTCGGCCTGGCCGACCTGAAGAGCGACCTGCTGCGCTTCCTGTCGCTGTTCTTCGAGCGCGATGCCGAAGTGCTGTTCCGCCCGTCCTACTTCCCCTTCGTCGAGCCGGGGGCCGACGTGCACATGCGCTGGGGCGACCGCTGGCTGGAGCTGCTCGGCTGCGGCGTGGTCCACCCGAACGTGCTCAACGCCGTCGGCATCGATCCGGAGCGCTACACCGGCTACGCCTTCGGCATGGGCGTGGAGCGCCTGGCCATGCTGCGCTACGGCGTCGACGACCTGCGCCTGTTCTTCAACAACGATCTGCGCTTCCTCGAGCAATTCCGCTGAAGCCTGGCGCCTTGCGTGACATCGCGGCTGCTTTCAACTGAATCGACCCTATGAAAATTTCCGAGAACTGGCTGCGCGAGTGGGTCAACCCTGCCGTCAGCGCCACCGCCCTGGCCGAGAAACTCAACCTCGCCGGCCTGGAATGCGAGGCCGAGCCGCTGGCCGCCGACCCGCCGCGCGGCGTGGTGGTGGCGCGCATCCTCAAGGCCCAGCCGCATCCGCAGGCCGACCGCCTGCGCGTCTGCGAGGTCGACGCCGGCGGCAGCGAGACGCTCAGCATCGTCTGCGGCGCCGCCAATGCGCGGGCCGGCATCCTGGTGCCGGCGGCGCTGCCGGGCGCGACGCTGCCCGGCGGCAAGAGCATCGAGGCCGCCGTGCTGCGCGGAGTCGCCTCCGCCGGCATGCTCTGCTCGGCGGCAGAACTGGGCCTGGCCGAAAAATCCGAGGGCCTGCTGGAGCTGGACCCGGACGCCTATCCCGGCACGCCGATCGAGAAGCACCTGGGCCTGGACGACCGCCTGCTCAACCTGGAGCTGACCCCCAACCGCGGCGACTGCCTCAGCATCGCCGGCCTGGCGCGCGAGGTGGCGGCGCTGTACAACCTGCCGGCGAAGGCGCCGACGGTGCGGCCGGCGGTGGTCAGTGCCCTGCCGGTCAACGAAGTCTTCGTCGAAGACGCCCCTGGCTGCCCGCACTACGTCGGCCGCGTCGTGACCCGCCTCAATCCCAAGGCGCGCACCCCGGACTGGATGCGCGAGCGCCTGCGCCGCTCCGGCATCCGCGCCATCCACCCGGTGGTGGACATCACCAACTACGTGCTGCTGGAACTGGGCCAGCCGATGCACGGCTTCGACCAGGCGCGCCTGTCCGGCCCGGTGCGGGTGCGCCGCGCCCGCGCCGGCGAGAAGCTGGCCCTGCTCAACGAGCAGACGCTGGAACTCGACCCGGCCGACCTGGTGATCGCCGACAACAGCGGCCCGCTGGTGCTGGCCGGCGTGATGGGCGGCACCGCCTCCGGCGTCAGCGAGTCCACCACCGCGATCTTCCTCGAGTCGGCCTGCTTCGATCCCGTGTCGGTGGCCGCCAGCGGCCGCCGGCACAAGCTGCTGTCGGACTCGCGCTACCGCAACGAGCGCGGCGTCGACCCGGCCTTGCAGCGCCGCGCCCTGGAACGCGCCACCGGCCTGGTCGAGCAGATCTGCGGCGGCGAGGCCGGCCCCATCGTCGAGGTGGGACGGGCGCCGCAGCATGCCGCCACCGTGCGCCTGCGCCACAGCCGCATTGAGCGCCTGCTCGGCTGCCCGGTGCCGGTGCGCGAAGTGCCGCCGCTGCTGGCGCGCCTGGGCATCGACAGCCAGGCCGAGGAGGCCGGCGCCTGGCGCTGCCGCGTCCCGACCTGGCGCTACGACCTGCGCATCGAAGCCGACCTGGTGGAGGAAGTCGGCCGCCTCTACGGCTACGAGCGCATCCCGGCGCGTCCCTATGCCGCCGCGCTGGCGCCGTTCGCGGCGCAGGAGGCGCAGCGGCCGCTCGACGCGCTCAAGGACGCCCTGGTGGCGCGCGGCTGGCAGGAAGTGGTGACCTACAGCTTCGTCGATCCGGCGCTGCAGGACCGGCTCAATCCCGGCGTGCCGGCGGTGGCGCTGGACAACCCCATCGCCGAGACCATGGCGGTGATGCGCACCACCCTGTGGAGCGGCCTGATCCCCACCTGGCAGTACAACCGCCAGCGCCAGCACAAGCGCGCGCGGCTGTTCGAATGCGGCGCCAGCTACGCCCTGGACGGCGACGGCACCCGCGAGACCCAATATGTGGCGGGACTGGCGGCGGGCACCGCGCTGCCCGAGCAGTGGGGGGCCACGCCGGAGCGGGCGGTCGACTTCTACGACGTCAAGGCCGACCTGGCCGCCCTGTTCGGGCGCGGCGCCGGGCGCTTCAGCTTCGAGCGCGGCGCGCAGGCCGCCCTGCATCCGGGGCGCTGCGCGCGCATCCTGGTGGACGGGCGCGCGGTGGGCTGGCTCGGCGCCCTGCATCCGCGGCTGGCCCGGGAACTGGACCTGGGCGAGGCGGTGGTGCTGTTTGAAATCGAGGCCGAGGCGCTGTGCGCCGCCGCCCTGCCGCAGCCGGGTCCGGTGTCGGAATTCCCCTCCTCGCGGCGCGACCTGGCGTTCGTGCTGAAACAGGAGATCCAGACCGAAGAACTGGTCCGTACCGCCCGCGCCGCGGGCGGTCCCTTGCTCAAGTCGGTGCACATCTTTGACATCTATCACGGCACCGGTTTGCCCGAAGGTTTCAAAAGCGTGGCTTTAGGCTTGATTTTTCAAGACTATTCACGCACCCTTAACGTTGAGGAAGTCGACGCTGCGGTCGGGGAAATCACCGCAAGCGTATCCGCCCAACTGGGGGCCTCTGTTCGGGGATAAGTTGAGGTCGAGAGCGTGGCGCTGACAAAAGCAGAGCTGGCGGAAGCCCTGTTCGACGAGCTGGGGCTCAATAAACGCGAAGCCAAGGAATTCGTGGATCTGTTCTTCGAAGAGATCCGCGGGCGCCTGGAGAGCGGCGAACCGGTCAAGCTGTCCGGCTTCGGCAACTTCGAGCTGCGCGACAAGAATCGCCGTCCGGGACGCAATCCCAAGACCGGCGAGGAGATTCCGATTTCAGCCCGCCGTGTCGTCACGTTCCGCCCGGGGCAGAAGCTCCGTCTGCGAGTGAGCGTCGATGAAAACAGCGGCTGAACTGCTCGCCCCGCTGCCGGAAATCCCGCGCAAGCGCTACTTCGCCATCGGCGAGGTCAGTGACCTGTGCGCGGTGAAGCCGCATGTATTGCGCTACTGGGAGCAGGAATTCCCCCAGCTCAAGCCGATCAAGCGCCGCGGCAACCGCCGCTATTACCAGATCGACGACGTGCTGATGGTGCGCCACATCCGCAGCCTGCTCTACGAACAGGGCTTCACCATCGGCGGCGCGCGCCAGCGCCTCAAGGACCAGCCCAAGGCCGAACGCCTGAAGTCGATCCAGCCGGCGGCGCCCGCGCCGGCGGAAAGGGCCGCCGCGCCGACCGCCGGTTCACGCAAGCTCAAGGAGCTGCACGACATCCGCTCCGAGCTGGAAAACCTGCTGCAGCGCTGGCCGGTCTGAGCCCTCGCGCCCGGCCCGCGGCCGGACGCCAAATATTTTTGTAAATTTTGTCGCCGGGGTGGAACCCCCGCCAAGGCCGCCGGTCTTTACCTCGGCCGCCGCGGAGGCCTGGGATGCCAGCAGCGTCCCCTGTGATCTCCTGACGAACTCCTCCGCCGCGGCCACCACCTTTCCGACGAAGCCCGCGGCGCGTTGCGCGCTGCGGCTTTCGCCGCGCATCATGACCACCGGCGCAAGCGCGAATCCGGATCAGGACAGATGAAGCGGGTATTGGACAGCATCGCCTACAGCGTGACCGGGCTGGTCCTGGCCGCCGCGCTGCTCTACGGCTGGCGCCAGCTGACCGCGCCGCCGCCGATGCCGGCGGTGCCGCCCCTGGCCGAGGCGGCGCCGGCGCCCCCGCCACCGGCGCCCGCCGCCGCGGCGCAGCCGGCGGCGACCCCGCCCCCTCCCGCCGCTCAGGCCCCGGCGGCCGCTCCCGCAGTCGAGGCCTCCGCCCAGGACGCCTACGCCCAGGATCGCGCGCGTTTCGACGAGTTGCAGAAGGGCTGCTACGAGGCCGCCGCCAACAACCGCAACGGCGAATACCCCAGCCTCCAGGCCATGGCCTGCGACCGCTACGCCCAGTTCGCCGCCTCGCGCGGCTGGCAGCCCGTCACCCTGCCCGCCTACGGCCAGGCCCCGGCGGCCGTGGCGGCGGCGCCGGAGGAGCCGGCGCCGGCCGAACCGCCGCCGATCCAGGACCAGTCGCAGGTGATCCTGCTGGCGCCGGGCTACTACGGCGGCGGCTACGGCAGCGGCTTTCACCGCCCGCGGCCGCCTCCGTCCGCAACCGACAGCAACAGCCGGCCGCAGCAGCAGATCGGGCCGAACTTCGCGCCGCCGCCGCCGCAACAACCGCCGCCGGTGCCGCAGCGGCAAGGCGGCAAGGCGCTGCGTCCGGGAACGCAGGACAGACCCTAGGGTGCGGCGGCGGCGATGACCTGCACCGTGTCCTGGTCGTGCAGCGATTCGCCGCCGCGGGTGACGATCTTGTCGCCGGCGGCGAGGCCGCCTTCGACCGCGATCCAGTCGCCGTCGGCCACGCCGGTCGTCACCGCCACCTTCTCGGCCTTGGCGCCGCGCACGCGGAACACGCTCATGCCGTCGGAGCGGATGATGAGGGCGTCGCGCGGCACCGCCAGCAGCTGCTGCGGCACGCCCAGCGGCAGATCGGCATGGGCCAGGGCCCCGATCGCCGGCAGCGGCTGGATGCGCTGCGCATCCAGCACCACCTCGAAGCTCTGCGAGCGCGGATCGCCCACCGGCACCACCGACTTCACCGGCGCGTGCGCCTCGGCGCCGTCGATGTGGACCAGCACCTCGCTGCCCGGCGTCACCGCGCGCACATGGCGCAGCGGCATGAACAGATGGATTTCCAGGCCGCCGTTGCCGCCGAGGCGGACGATCACGTCGCCGAGCGCGGCGTATTCTCCGGCGCGCTTGACGCGCTCCACCACCACGCCGCTGAACGGCGCGCGGAATTCCATGCGCGACAGCTTTTCCTCCAGCTCGTGCTGCGACGCCTTGGCGATGTCGAGGTCGCTGCGCGCCAGGTCGCGGGCGTTCTCCTGCAGGTCGAGCTGCTCGCGGGTGATGGCATCGCCGGCCGCGGACAGGCGCTCGAACTCGCGCTGCGCCTGCTTCAGCGCGATCTGCGCGCGGGTGACGCGGGCGGCCGCCTCGGCGCGCTGCAGCGACAGCTGGGCAGTGTCGAGCCGGGCCACGATCTGGCCCTGCTTGACCGGGGTGCCGACGTCGGCGACCCAGGCCAGGTTGCCCTCGACCGAAGCGGCAAAATCCACCGAGCTCTGGCTCTGTACCTGCCCCGACACCGGCACGGTCGGCGACAGGCGCCTCAGCTCGGCCGATGCCACCCGCACCGGGGCCGCCGGGTTCTGCGCCACCGCAAGCGCCGGCGCGCCGCCGAGCAGCCAGGCCGCAACAACGAGGGCGGCCGAGCCGGTGGTGATGTGCAGGACTTTCATGCCGGAACCTCGTGCGCCGCGATGGAAGGCTGGGTCTCGCCGAGGCGCAGCAGGCTCGGCATCAGGAACCAGGTGAAGGCGGTGCCGAGCACCATGCCGCCCACGGTGACGGTGGCGAGGCCGCGGTAGATCTCCGAGCCCAGGCCGGGCGCCAGCATCAGCGGCAGCATGCCCAGCACCGCGGTCAGGGTGGACAGCACGATCGGCCGGGCGCGGGTTTCCAGCGCCTGCGCCACCGCTTCGCGCCGCGGCACGCCGGCGCGCTCGCGGGCGCGGGTCTGGTCGACCAGCAGGATCGAGGCGTTGACCACCAGGCCGAGCAGAATGATGAAGCCGATCATGGTCAGCAGGTCCAGGGCCTGGAAGTGGAACAGGCCGCCCAGGCGCAGCCCGGCGATGCCGCCGGCCATGGCCACCGGAATCGCCAGCATCACGATCAGGCTGTCGCGCACGGACTTGAACAGCGCCGCCATCAGCGCGAACAGGATCACCAGGGCCATGGCGAAGTTCTGCGCCATGGTCTTCAGCGCCTTGCTCAGATCGCTGGCGCTGCCGTTGTAGCTGAGCGTCGCGCCCACCGGCAGCGCCGCCCGCACCTGCGGCTCGACCTTGTCGTGCAGCACCGTCATCGCCTCGGCGATGGTCATGTTCTCGGGCGGCTCGAAGAACAGGTCGACGGTGCGGCGGCCGTTGAGGCGCAGCAGCGTGGTCGGGCCGACCGTCTGCTTCAGGCCGGCCAGGTCGCCGACGGTCTGCACCCCGGCCAGCGGGGTGAGGAGCGGCAGCTCGGCCAGCTGCTCCGGCGTGCTCCAGTGCGGGCCGCGCAGGATCATCTGCAGACGCTCGTTGCCGTCGAAGTAGTCGCCGATGTAGAGACCGCCGGTCAGCGCCCGCATCGCGCTGGCGACGTTGCCGCGGTCCATGCCGGCGTGCGAGATGCGCCATTCCTCCGGCTGCAGCTGCAGCTCCGGCTCGGCCAGGGACAGCGGCGGCGTCGGCTGCGGGAAGCTGCCCGGGATCGCCTGGTTGATCGCGTCCTGCGCCACCTTGCCGGCGGCGAGCAGGCCGGGCATGTCGGCGCCCTGCAGGTCGACCTGGATGCCGCGGGTGCTGCCGCCGTCCAGCGACAGCAGCGAGTTGCGGCCGACGTAGACCTCGGTATCGGGCAGGCCGGCGAGGATCTCGTCGCGCAGGATCTTCTGCATCCTGGCGCCGTCACCCGGATTGAGCGGATACAGCGGCAGGCCGGTGTTGCCGGAGTTGTCGAAGAACAGGTTGTAGTACTTCACCTGCGGCTTCTTGGCGCCGCTCATGTAGGGCTCCAGGCGCTTGATGATGGTGCTGGCCATCTCGTCGCGCATGTTGCCCAGGCTGGTGCCGGCGGTCGGCACCAGGGTGCCGAAGAGGTTGTCGGCGGGGGCCACCGGCAGGTAGTCCACCTTCGGCGCCAGCAGCATGCAGAAGCACAGGCTGCCGGCGATCAGGCCGGTGATCCACAGCTTGCGCAGCCAGGGACTGTCGCTGGCCGCCATCGCCCATTCCGCCATCCGCTTCCACCAGTGGCGATGCTGGTCGGCGGGAATGGCGCGGGCCAGGGCCCAGCGGTTGGCCGCCGGAATCACCGTCATCGCCACCAGCAGCGAGGCGGCGTGCGCCACCGCCATGGTGATGGCGAGGTCGGCGAACAGCTGCCCTTCGACGCCGCGCATGAACAGCACCGGCAGGAAGATGGCCACGCTGGTCAGCATCGAGGCGAACAGCGCCGGCATCACCTCCGCGGCGCCCTCGGCGGTGGCCTGGCGGCCGCTGCGGCCGGACTGGAAGTAGCGGATGATGTTGCCCTGCACGATCAGCGCGGCGTCGGTGACGATGCCGGTGGAGAAGGCCAGGCCGGCCAGCGAGATCACGTTGAGCGTGCGGCCGAGGATGTGCAGCGCCACCACCGCCACCGCCAGCGACAGCGGGATGGTGAAGGCGATCACCGCCAGCGCCCGCGGGCCGCGCAGGAAGTACCAGAGGCCGCCCACCGCAAGCAGGATGCCGACCAGCAGGCTCTCGCGCACGAAGCCGATGGCGCGGCGGATGTAGATGCTGGCGTCCCAGGACTGCTCGATGAACAGCCCCTCCGACTTGAGCACGCCCTCGTTCAGCTCGGCGATGGCCTGGCGCACCCCGTCGATGATGGCCACGGTGTTGGAGCCGTTGGCGCGGGTCAGCTGGATGTAGTACGCCGGCTTGCCGTTGCGGAAGGTGTAGTTCTGGCGGTCGGCCAGGCCGACCTTGACCTCGGCCAGGTCGCGCAGGTAGACCGGGCGCTCCTTGTTCCAGGCCAGGATCAGCCCGCCCAGCTCGGCCACCGGCTCGCGGCCGGTGAAGCGCACCGTGAACTGGCGCCGGCCGACGTCGGAAAAGCCGGCCGAGGCGTCCTGCGCGCGTCCGAGCGCGGCGCCGATCTGGTCCACCGACACGCCCAGGGCGGCGGCGCGGTAGGGGTCGAAATTGACCTGCACCTGGCGCGCGCGGCCGCTCTGCAGGCTGACGTTGGACACGCCGGGGACCTGCGCCAGGCGCCGCTTGACCACGTCCTCGATCATCTTCTGGTAAACCGCCAGATCGGTGACCGGATTGCCCGGCAGCGGGCGCAGCAGCAGGGTCGCCGCGGTGGCCTGCTGCGAGAAGGGATTGTTCTCGCCGCCGAACACCTGCGGCCGGTCGGCGTCGGCCGGCGGCTGCGGGTAGACCTGGTTGATGCGGTTGATGACGTCGAGCATCGCCTGGGTCATGTCGGTGCCCAGGGCGAAGGTGAGGTTGATGAAGCTGTTGCCGCGCTGCACGAAGCTGCGCATCTCGGTGACGCCGGAAATGCCTTCCAGCTGGTGCTCCTGCGGCTCGGTCAGGGCCTGCTCCATTTCCGCCGGCGCCGCGGCGCGCCAGCCGCTGACCACAGTGATGCGCGGCTGGCTGATGTTCGGCAGCAGCTGGATCGGCAGCGCGGCCAGGGCCACCGCGCCGAACAGCAGCACGATCAGCGCCCCCGCGATCACGGCGGCCGGATTGGTTTGCGACACCTCGGTCAGACGCATATCCCCTCCCCCTCCATTCCGCCGCACGGGTTTCGTCTTGGATGACCGGGCGCCGGGGCTGGTTTAAGCCTTGTGACGGGCCGTCCGGCGGCGGGACGAACCGTGGGAAAAGAGGGAACTAAACGCCGGGAGCGGGGTGTCGTAAGCCGTCGTTCCAGGAACGGGGTCTGCGACATGTTTACCGCGGAGCACTACGTCACCCATGTCCCGCACCGGAAAGCGCGCCGGCGTTACCGCTGGGCAGCCGTATGCTTTATCGCCGGCTTCTGGCTGGGGTACTGCGCCGGGCACCTGTTCTGAGCGGCGAGCGGCGTGAACGACAACGCCCGCCGCGCAGGGCGCGGCGGGCGCGAAGTTGCACTCTGGGAATCGAAATTGGTCGGGGCGACAGGATTTGAACCTGCGACCACCTGCCCCCCAGGCAGGTGCGCTACCAGGCTGCGCTACGCCCCGTGAGCGCGCATTATAGCGGGGACTCCCTGTCTTGCCGAGCTTTTTTCCACCTGCGGCGTCCGCCGGCCTACCGTAAACTCGGTCTCAGTTCCGGGGGGAACGGTCGGGGATAATCAGGGCATGTTCAGCAAGAGCGGTTCCGAGGCCTTGGCCGCGGACGAAGCGGCGAATCTGACGGCGCTGACCGAGGAGCTGTATGCCAGCCTCAAGCGCCTGGCGCGCGCCCAGCGCGGCCGCCTGCGCGTCGGCGAGACGATGCAGACCACGGCCCTGGTCAGCGAGGCTTATCTCAAGCTGTCGCGGCAGAGCGGCTGGAAATCGCGCGATCATTTCCTCAACACGGCGGCGCGGGTGATGCGCCAGGTGCTGGTGGATTACGCCCGCGCCCACCTCACCGCCAAGCGCGGCGGCTGGCGCGACGAGGAGTCGATCGACGACGTCGCCGCCCTGCTCGGCGAGCCGGCACCGCAGGTGCTGGGAATCGACAGCGCGCTGGGCCGCCTGGAGCAGGTGGACCCGCGCCTGGCGCGCATCGTCGAGTGCCGCTTCTTCGCCGGCTACAGCGACGGCGAGACCGCGCGCCTGCTCGGCCTGAGCGCCCGCACCGTGCAGCGCGACTGGCTCAAGGCCAAGGCCTGGCTGTATCAGGAGCTGGACGAGCCCGCGCCGTAGGCCTGGCGCAGCTTCTGCGCCTCGGCCAGCACGCCTTTGGCCGGCGCTCCCAGAGCCGCGGCCTTGCTCTCGCCGGCCTGCAGGTACGGCATGGCCTCGGCCGGCCGCTTCTGGCGGAACCGCAGGCGCGCCATCTGCACTTCCGCCGCGGCGGTCAGCAGGTGCTTGTCGCCGTAAGCGCTGCGCGCCAGTTCGAGGGTGGAGCGCGACTCCGCCTCCGCCTCCGGACTGTCGGTGGCGGTCAGCGCCTGGGCAAACGAGAGGCGGCTGGCGATGCACAGGAAGCTGCCCGGACCCGAATAGCTCGCGCTCATCTGCGCCGCCTCGCGCAGCAGGGGCTCGGCCTCCCGGGCGCGGTCGAGCTTGAGCAGCACCTTGCCGTAGTTGTTGAGCAGGGCTGCCAGCGCCGCCGAGGGGCCGAACAGCTGGCGCCGCAAGGCCACCGCTTCGCGAAAGCGCCGCTCCGCCTCGGGCAGGTCGCCGCCGAAGTAGGCCATGGCCGCCAGGTTGTTGAGCACGTTGAGGCCCTGCTCGGTGTGCTGGTGGCGCAGCCGCGTGAGGATGATCCAGGCGCGGCTCGCGGCATCGCGCGCGGCGGGCATCTCCCCGGCCTGCTGCTCGGCATCGGCCAGGTCGTTGTACAGATAGGCGGTGCGCAGGTCATCCTCGCCGTAGCCGCGGCGGCTCTCGTCGAGCGCCTGGCGCAGCAGGTCCAGGCCGGCCTGCGTCTCGCCGCGGCCGCGCAGCAGCTGCGACTGCAGCACGCGGCTGTCGAGCAGCTCGCCACGGTAGCGCTGCGCATCGGTGCCCCAGTAGGCCAGCGCCCGGTCGAGCTGCTGCTGTGCCTCGCCGGCGTGGCCGCTGCGGAACAGCGCCTGCGCCAGGTCGGCGCGGGCCCGCGCCAGCTCGGCCGGCGGCGCGTCGGCCGGGGCGTGGTCGAGGTAGGAGTGCAGCGTCGCCACCGCGGCGGCGTCGTTGTCCATGCGCGCGTACAGCTGGCCGAGGATGCGGCTGGTCTGCAGCGCCTCCGGCGACCCCGGATCGGCCTCGATGCGCCGGCGCTCGTCGTCGAGCAGGCCCTGGACGGTGAGCGGCGCGCCGCCGGGCTGGTCCTTGGCGTGGGCGAACAGGCGGAAGAGGTAGTTCTCCACGTCCTCCAGCCAGGCCGACTGCGAGCGCGCCAGGTCGCGCTGCACCCGCACGGTGTGGGCATAGCGGGCGATCACCGCCGTGGCGCCCAGCACCACCGCGAACAGCAGGGCCGCGCCGGCGGCAAACAGCCGATGACGCCGGACGAAGCGGCCCAGCACGTAGGACGGCGCGTCGCCGCGCGCGCCCACCGGCTGGTGCCGCAGGTAGCGCTGAAGATCGTCCTCCAGGCCCAGCGCGCTGGCGTAGCGCTCATGCGGGTTCTTGCGCAGGCACTTGAGGATGATGGCGTCGAGGTCGCCGCGCAGACGGCGCGGCGCCACCGGCGCATCCGGCGTGGCGGCGACGCTGGGCGGCGCCGGCGTCTCGTTGACGGCCCGCTCGATCGCCAGCGCCGCCGGCAGGCCGGCCAGCGCCACCGGCGCCCGGCCGCTGAGCAGGCGGTACAGCAGCACGCCGAGGGCATAGACATCGGTGGCGGCGGTGATGTCGCCGCCGGTGAGCTGTTCCGGCGCGGCGAAGCCCGGCGTCGCCTGCACCAGGCGCGCGTTCTCCGCCGCAGCCGGGTGGTCGAGCAGGCGGGCGATGCCGAAGTCGAGCAGCTTGACCTGGCCCTCGCTCGTCACCAGCACGTTGCCGGGCTTGATGTCGCGATGGACGATGAGGCGCCGATGGGCGTAACCCACCGCCTGGCACAGCTGGATGAACAGCTCGAGCCGTTGCGCCAGTGAACTGCGGTGCTCGCGGCACCAGGTCAGCAGGTCGCGGCCTTCGACCCTTTCCATCACCATGTAGGGGCGGCCGTCGGCGCTGATGCCGCCGTCGAACAGCCGGGTGATGCCCGGATGCTCCAGCCGGGCCAGGATGCGCCGCTCCTCCAGGAACTGCTGCGGCTCGTCGGCGAAGGCGGCGTTGATCAGCTTGATCGCCACTTCCTGCTCGTACTGCCCGTCGGCGCGCGCGGCGAGGTAGACCTCGCCCATGCCGCCGTGGCCGAGCAGGCGCTCAATGCGGTAGGCGCCGATCGACTCACCCCGCGGCAGCGCCTGGAACGGCTCGGCGGTGCCGGCGACGGTGCCGGTGTGGGCATGCTCGAGGAAGCCGGCGCTGGACTTCAGCGCCGCCAGCCAGCGCCGCATATGGCGCAGCAGCCGTGCATCGCCGGCGCAGCTGCGTTCGACGAAATCCGCGCGCTCGGCCTCGGGCAGGGCCAGCACGCGGTCCATCAAGGGGCTCAGCCGATCCCAGTCCTGCAACGCGTCGTCGCTCAGGCGAATCTCCCGCTTCGTCGATGAAAGCCGCGCCGGCAAAACCGGCGCGGCGACGCACATGCAATGCCGGACGGTGGGCCTCCCCGGCCCCGGCGCATGGCCTTCAGTTGCCGAAAACCTTGCCCAATACTTTATCGACTGCGGTGTCGACCGTGTTGTCGACCTTGTTCTGGGCCCGGTTCTGGACATCCTGGGTCACGCGGTCGGCTTGGCGGTCGACCTGGCCGTTGACGACCTGCCCGGCGGGCGAGGCGGCTGCAGCCTGCGGCTCGGCGGGCGCGGCCGGAGGATCGCCGGAATTGGTCTGCGCCGGCGCCGCCCCGGCGGCGCCGAGCAGGGTGACGGCCAGCAAGCCCTGCCTGAGGATCATGCGATTCATGGTGTGCTCCCGTATGGTGGTACCGGCGGATTGACGCGCCCAGAGGCGATGCCCCTGCCTCTGGGAATACGCATTCCGCCGGCGCAATGCGCCACGAACGCGCCGGATAAGCGCTGCCGCGCCAGGGTTGCCTGTCGATCCGGCCCTTGCCGCCACCGTCGGGACCGAGCAGATTGGGCGGGGCATTGGCCCATCGGAGAATTCAGTTTTGAGCAATCACGGCGATCAGATTCACCTGCGCGACCTGGCGCGCGGCGTGCTGCGCGCGTTGCCGGAGACCTTCAGCTTCCAGAGGGGCCTGTGGAACCTGGCGCGCTTCGCCCCCGACCGGCCGGCCTCGATCGGCCTGCGCTTGGAAGAGATCGCGCGCCGCGACCCGCACCGGGCCGCGCTGCTGTTCGACGAGCGCAGCTGGACCTATGCCGAGTTCAACGCCTGGGCCAACCGCTACGCCGCGGTGTTCCGCGCCCACGGCGTCAGCGGCGGCGACACTGTCGCCATCCTGATGGAGAACCGGCCCGAAGTGCTGGCCTGCGTCGCCGCCGCGGTCAAGCTCGGCGCCATTGCGGCGATGCTCAACCACAATCAGCGCGGCGAGGTGCTGGGCCACAGCCTGGCGCTGACCAAGCCGAAGCTGGTGGTCTGCGGCGGCGAGTGCCGCGAAGCGCTGGAGTCCACCGAATTCCACCCCGGCGCCGACCGCAGGCGCGTTTACCTGTGGGCCGGCCCCGGCAAGGCCCCGGCCGGTTACCGCGACCTGGAAACGAAGACTTCGGGCAAGCCCTCGACCAATCCGCTGGAAACGCAGCAGGTGCTGCCGAAGCAGCCCTGCTTCTACATCTTCACCTCCGGCACCACCGGCATGCCCAAGGCCTCGGTGATGACCCACTACCGCTGGCTGCGCGGCATGGCGGGCCTGGGCCAGATGACCATGCGGCTCAAGCCGGACGACACCCTGTACTGCCCGCTGCCGCTTTACCACAATAACGCGCTGACCGTGTCCTGGGGCGCGGTGCTCGGCGCCGGCTGCACCCTGGCCCTGGGCCGCAAGTTCAGCGCCTCCCGCTTCTGGGACGAGATCCGCCGCTACGACGCCACCGCGTTCTGCTACATCGGCGAGCTGTGCCGCTACCTGCTGAACCGCCCGGCCACGACGCAGGACCGCGAGCACCTGGTGCGCCTGATCGTCGGCAACGGCCTGCGCCCGGAAATCTGGGAGCAGTTCCAGCAGCGCTTCGGCATCGGCCAGATCTACGAGTTCTACGGCGCCAGCGAAAGCAACCTCGCCTTCGTCAACGCCTTCGGCCTGTCGAAGACCGCCGGCTTCTGCCCGATGCCGTTCGCCATCGTCGAGTTCGACGCCGAGGAGGAGAAAGGCCGGCGCGGCGCCGACGGCTTCATGCGCAAGGTCAGGCGCGGCGAGGTCGGCCTGCTGATCACGGAGGTCACCGACAAGGCCCCGTTCGACGGCTACACCGACAAGAAGGCCAGCGAGGCCAAGCTGCTGCGCGACGTGTTCAGGAAGGGCGACGTCTGGTTCAACACCGGCGACCTGGTGCGCGACCAGGGCTGGCGCCACATCCAGTTCGTCGACCGCGTCGGCGACACCTTCCGCTGGAAGGGCGAAAACGTCGCCACCACCGAGGTGGAAGGCGCGCTCAACGCCTTCCCCGGCATCGAGCAGGCGGTGGTGTACGGCGTCGAGGTGCCCGGCTGCGACGGCCGCGCCGGCATGGCCTCGCTCAGCTGCGCCGGCCCGGCCTTCGACGGAGCCGCGCTGGCGAAGCACTTGCGGGAGCGGCTGCCCGTCTACGCCGTGCCGCTGTTCGTGCGCCTGCGCGCCGAGCAGGAGACCACCGCGACCTTCAAGTACCGCAAGGTCGAGCTCAAGCGCGCCGGCTTCGATCCGGCGCAGATCGATGAGCCGCTGTACGTGCTGCTCGATGCGCAAAGCGGCTACGAACCTTTGACCCCGGCGGTATTCGCACGCCTCCAGAAGCGCGAGTTGCGCGTCTGAGGCGCAGGTCCGATGATGGCTCCGCCGTCCGGGCGGAGCCAGCGTCATGCATCCTAGCGAAGCGATCGTACTGCTGTGGACCGGCTGGGTGGTGTCCTGGCTGGCCGCCGCGTGGTGGAGCAACCGTACCGAGAAGCGCCCGGGCATCGGCGGCGAGCTGGCCTATCGCCTGCCGATGCTGCTCGGCGCCGCGCTGCTGCTCGTGCCGGCGCACGGCTACGACGGCGTCCTGCGCCTCTGGCACGTCGGCTGGACCGGCGCCTGGATCTGCGTGGCGCTGATCGCGGCCGGCATCGTCTTCGCCTGGTGGGCGCGCCTGCATCTCGGCCGCCTCTGGTCCGGGCGCATCACGCGCAAGGCCGATCATCACGTCGTCGATACCGGGCCTTACGCACTGGTGCGCCATCCGATCTATACCGGACTGCTGCTGGCCCTGCTCGCCACCATGGCCGCCAAGGGCACGGTGCCCGCCGTCGCCGGCTTCGCCTGCCTGCTCGGCGGCATCTGGCTCAAGGCGCGGCAGGAAGAGGACTGGCTGGGCCAGGAGCTGGGCGATCCCTATCGCGCGTGCCGCCGGCGCGTGCCGATGCTGCTGCCGTTCGGGCCCCGCAGCGGCTGAGGCGCCCTTTTGCTGCATTGCAGCCGGAAATCTTCGGCCGATTGACCGCAACGACAATGCGCCGGCGTCCAGCGGGGCAATGCCAGGACGCGCCGCGGCTGCCACTCTGGCGCCATCGCAAATATTCCGTCGCGGGGCGGGCATGAAGGTCAATATCGAAATCGAACGCAGCGCCGTGGTGCCGGTGCCGTACAAGCAGGTCGAGCCCTTGCTGATGGACCTGGAAGGCACCATCAGCCGCTTCCCCAAGCTGAGGAAGCTGACCAGGCTGGGCCCCAACCAGTACCTGTGGGAGATGCGCACCATCGGCTCGCGCATCGCCAACATCGCGCACGACGTGTCCTACGGCGCCCACTATCGCACCGACCTGGCGCGGGGCGAGCTGAGCTGGAAGCCGCTACCCGACCACGGCAATGCCGTCATCGAGGGCTGGTTCCGCATCGCCGAGGGCAAGGACGAGACGCGCCTGAGCTTCCGCGTGCGCGGCGAGCTGCGCGACGTGCCGGTGCCCCTGCTCTACCGCGTGGTCGCCCCGCCCTTCATCCAGGGCAAGTTCACCCGCCTGGTCGATACCTTCCTCGAGGAAACACGCGAGGCCCTGATCCACGGCAAGGTCGGCAAGCCGGCCAAGGCCGCGAAGAAACGCAGCGCCTGAACCAGAGCCGGCGGCGCGCCGCGAAAGCGGCGCGGAACGCCGCAACATTTTCCGCCCGGAGGGGATGAAGCATGAGTCTCGCCAACAACGCGATGGGCCTGGGCCTGCGCGCGCTGAACCGTCTTGCCGGGTTGCCGGTGGTGGACCGCCTGGGCCTGCGCAAGCCGGCGGAAAAAGTGCTGTACCAGGCCACCCGCACCGGCTTCCGCACCGTCGGCGCGCTCAACCGCGGCTTCAACGCCACGCGCAAGCTCAGCCAGCCGGCGCGCCTGCCTTCCGGCCGCGCGCCGGAGCTGTTCGACCTGACGCCGAGCGAGGAGCAGCAGATGCTGCGCGACGCGGTGCAGGGTTTCGCGCTCGAGCAGCTGCGCACCCAGGCTGCCGCCGCGGATACGGCCTGCGCCGCGCCGGCGGAACTGCTCAGGCAGAGCGCCGAGCTGGGCATCAGCCTGATGGGCGTGCCCGAGGACCTGGGCGGCGCCGGCAACGAGCGCTCGGCCATGACCAATGTGCTGGTGGCCGAGGCCATGGCGCAGGGCGACATGGGCCTGGCCGTGGCCTGCCTGGCCCCGGCCGCGGTGAGCAACGCCCTGGTGCTGTGGGGCAACGCCGAACAGCAGGCCAAGTACCTGACGGCCTTCGTCGGCGACCACGCGCCGGCGGCGGCGCTGGCCATCCTGGAACCGCGGCCGCTGTTCGACCCGTTCAAGCTGACCATGCGCGCCCATGCCGGCGGCGGCGGCTACGTGCTGGACGGCGTCAAGTCGCTGGTGCCGCGGGCCGCGGAGGCGGAGCTGTTCATCGTCGCGGCGCAGCTGGAGGACAAGGGCCCGGCCCTGTTTATCGTCGAGTCCTCGACCCAGGGCCTGAGCATCGAGGCCGAGCCGGCCATGGGACTGCGCGCGGCGTCCACCGGCCGGCTGCTGCTGCGTGACGTGCGCCTGCCGGCCTCGGCGCTGATCAGCAGCGTCGAGCAGGACGTCTACGGCGACTGCGTCCACCTCGCCCGCCTGGGCTGGTGCGCGCTGGCCACCGGCACGGCGCAGGCGGTGCTGGACTACCTGGTTCCCTACGTCAACGAGCGTTCGGCCTTCGGCGAGCCGATCAGCCACCGCCAGGCGGTGGCCTTCAGCGTCGCCAACGCCGGCATCGAGCTGGAAGGCATGCGCCTGCTGACCTGGCGCGCCGCCAGCCGCGCCGAGCGCGGCCAGAGCTTCGCCCGCGAGGCGGCGCTGGCGCGCCGGCTCTGCGCCGACAAGGGCATGGCCATCGGCAACGACGGCGTGCAGCTGCTCGGCGGCCACGGCTACGTCAAGGAGCACCCGGTGGAGCGCTGGTATCGCGACCTGCGCGCGGCGGGCCTGATGGAAGGCGTGGTGCTCGTTTAAAGGAACCGCCGACCATGATCAACCTCGAAACCCCGAAGAAGTTCAGCGCCCTGGTCCGCCAGGCGCACCAGGTGGCGGCCGAAATCTTCCGTCCCAATTCGCGCAAGTACGACCGCGCCGAGCACAGCTATCCGAAGGAGCTGGACATGCTCGCCGCCCTGCTCGACGGCATGAACGCCGCCGGCGGCAACGGCGGGGCCGGCGCCGCCGGCGTGCGCCGCGACAGCAAGGACACCGAGGCGGGCAACCGCAACGGCAGCAACCTCTCCACGGTGCTCGGCGTGATGGAGCTGTGCTGGGGCGACGTCGGCCTGCTGCTGAGCATGCCGCGCCAGGGCCTGGGCAACTCCGCCATCGCCTCGGTGGCCAACGACGAGCAGCTGGAGCGCTTCAAGAACCGCTGGGCGGCGATGGCCATCACCGAGCCGCACTGCGGCTCGGACTCCGCGGCGATCCGCACCACCGCCCGCCTCGACGGCGACCATTACGTGCTCAACGGCGAAAAGATCTTCGTCACCTCCGGCGAGCGGGCCGAACTGGTGGTGGTGTGGGCCACGCTGGACAAGTCCGCCGGTCGCGCCGCGATCAAGTCCTTCGTGGTCGAGAAGGGCACGCCCGGCTTCGAGCTGGTGCGCCTCGAGCACAAGCTCGGCATCCGCGCCTCCGACACGGCGCAGTTCGCGCTGGTGAACTGCCGCGTGCCGAAGGAGAACCTGCTCGGCGACCCCAAGATCGACGTCGAGAAGGGCTTCGGCGGCGTGATGCAGACTTTCGACAACACCCGTCCGCTGGTCGCCGGCATGGCGGTCGGGGTGGCCAAGGCCTGCCTGGACGAGACCCGCAAGGTGCTGGAACAGGCCGGCGTCGGCATCGACTACAAACGCCCGGCCATGGTCCAGCACGCCGCCGTGGCCGAGTTCCTGAAGATGGAGGCCGATTACGAGGCGGCGCGCCTGCTGACCCTGCAGGCCGCCTGGATGGCCGACAACCGCAAGCCCAACTCGCTGCAGGCCTCGATGGCCAAGGCCAAGGCCGGCCGCGCCTGCGTCGACATCGCGCTGAAGTGCGTCGAGCTGTGCGGCAGCGTCGGCTACGCCGAGAACGAGCTGCTGGAGAAATGGGCGCGCGACGCCAAGATCCTCGACATCTTCGAGGGCACGCAGCAGATCCAGCTGCTGATCGTGGCGCGGCGCCTGCTCGGCAAGACCTCGGCGGAGCTGAAATGAGCCGCGGCGAGCGGTTGCTGGTCGCGCTCTACGCCTTGCTGGCGGCGGGCGCGCTGTATGCGACGTGGTCGCACAACCTGAAGTTCTTGGCCCTGCCCGGCAACGGCGGAGCGCCGGGTTTCATCCGCCTGGCCTATGCCAATCCGGCCGCTGCGTCCCTGGCCAACGACATCCTGTTCGTCTGCCTCGCCGCCTTCGCCTTCATGCTGGCGGAGGCGCGGCGGCTGGGCATCCGCTACGTCTGGGTCTACATCGTGCTGTCGCTGGGCATCGCGGTCAGCGTCATGTTGCCGCTGTTCCTGATTGCGCGGCAGCTGCGCCTGGCGTCCGATAGGCCCAAATGACAGGACCGGCTGCCCCGCGGTCAATGCAGCGGCGGCATCGCGCCGATACCCTGCCCTGACAATCCTTACAGTGACGACTGACAAGATCGTCAGTTCCGCGCCGGCGGCCGGGACACCAGGAGGAGCATTTGAGCGATACCCATACGGCGGCCCTGTCCCGCGAGCTGGGCGGCAAGCCGCTGCCGGACCTTGGCGCGCTCGAGCCGGGCGAGATTGACGCGCTGACCCGGACCCTGCGCGGCGCCCGCCGCAACCAGCAGCAGCAGTTGCAGCGGGCCCTTGAAGCGGCGCTGGGACACGTGCCGGTGCTGCTGCGCGGCGCCGTCCGCAAGATCCTGACGCTCTGATGGCCGTCAATCTTGCCCGGCGCGCCGAGGTGCTGAAGCTCGCGCGCCTGCTCGGCGTTCCGCCGGAGCAGCTCGGCTACCTGCACAAGCTGGATGCCGCCGTCATCCGCAAGCTGCGCCGGCAGGCGACCGCCAGCCTGTTCGACGCCGACCGCAGGTCGTTCCAGAAGGTGGCGGCGGCCAGCAAGCTGCTGCCGGCGCCGGTCACCGCCCTGATCGCGGAAAAAGCGCTCGGCCCGCTGCTGTGCGCGCGCATCGCCGGGCTGCTCGAGCCGCAGCGCGCGGTGGAGATCGCCCGCCGCCTCGACGTGCGCTACCTCGCCGACCTGTGCCTGGAGCTGGATCCGCGCTCGGCCGAGGACGTGCTGCAGTCGATGCCGGGAGAGCGCATCGTCGAGGTCTCGCGCGAGCTGGCGCGGCGCCGGGAGTACATCACCATGGCGCGCTTCGTCGACAGCCTCAGCGACGCGGCCATCGAGGCGGTCATGGCCGACCTGCGCGACGACGAAGCCCTGCTGCGCATCGGCTTCTTCGTCGAGGACGCCGGGCGCCTGAGCGCGATCATCGGCTTGCTGCCGCCGCAGCGGCTGCGCAACATCGTGCGGGTCGCGGCGGACCGCGGCGGGGAGCTGTGGCCCGAGGCGCTGGCCCTGATCAACAGCGTCGACGAACCGCAGCGGCGCCTGATGGCCGATCTCGCCGCGGCGCTGGACGACGAGGCGGTGAACCGCATGATCGGCGCCACCCAGGAACAGGGCCTGTGGCCGGCCATGCTGCCGATGGTGTCGATGATGAGCACGGAATACCAGCGGCGCCTGATCAACCTGCCCGCGATCCAGAACGAAGCCGTGCTCGACGCCATCATCCGCGCCGCCGACGGCATGAACCTGTGGCCCCAGCTGCTGCCGCTGGTGGCCCTGATGGACGGCGCCGGGCAGGCGCGCGCGCTGCGCACCGCCGGCCACCAGGGCGAGGCGGTACTGGCCCGCCTCGCCGAATCGCTGCAGGCCCTCGCGCCGGCGCGCAAGCGGCGGCAGAGGGCCGAAGTCGGCCGGCGTCACAATGACAGTGTTTGATGTAACATTAGTCGCAAGAGCAGGACGGGACGGGCGCAGCCCCGGCCGATCCGGCCGCAACTGGCACCCGCTGGCGCAACTCCCGGTCACCCCGGGACACCGATGCTGCGGGCACAATGCCGAGGCAAGGGGAGAATGAGGAGATGCGGACTCATCCGCTGCGTTGGCTGTGCATCGGGGCCCTGGCGGTCTGCGGCGGCGCGGCGGCCGACGATTTCGACCTGGGGTGGGGCATCAGCGGCAATTACAAGAACCGCCTGTCCGAGGGCCTGATCTGGCGCGTCGACAAGCCCGATTCCAGCCTGATCTACAAGGACAACCTCAATCCCGCGCTGTGCGGCAACACCAACCTCTCCAACTCGTGCTACTCCTTCAACGGCGACACCTCGGCCAACGACCGGCTGGTGCGCGCTCCCGGCGCCTACTCCGGCGCCAACAAGGATGATGCCGAGTTCAACTATCGCCAGGGCGGCCTGGCCGCCTCGCTGACCAAGCTGAGCAGCGACCTGTCGCTGAGCTGGAACGAATTCGTGTTCAAGGTCGGCGCGATCGGCTTCTTCGACCCCAGCCAGTACCGCTTCACCGAGCATCATCCCGACACCACGTTCCAGCCCGCGGACACGCTGCGCCCCAGCCGGGCGGGCGGCTCGGTCGGGCGCGACTGGATCCTCAAGGACCTGCTGGTCAGCGGCAAATTCAACGTCCTCGACCATGACTTCACCGCCACGGTCGGCTACCAGCACATCCGCTGGGGCGAATCGACCCTGGTGGCGCTGAACTCGATGAGCGAGATCAACGCGCCGGACCTGCGCGTGCTGTACCAGCCCGGCACCTTCGTCAGCGAGATTTTCCGCCCCACCCCGGCGGTGCTGCTGAGCACGCCGCTGATGGAAAACGTCTCCATCGACCTGACCTACCTGCTGGACTGGGAAGGCGTGGCCCTGCCCGGCGGCGGCACGCTGTTCGCGCCCTTCGACAGCCTGTACAAGGGCACCGCCCTGCTTAGCCTGGGCCAGTTCCACGAGGATCCGGACTGCAAGCAGCGGCTGCCCAACGTCGGCGCGGACCTGTCCGACACTTGCGAGACGGTCGCGTTCGACCAGTTCGGCGGCCACCCGCGGCACCAGGGCCAGTTCGGCGGCAAGCTCACCTGGTACGCCGCCGATCTCAACGGCGGCACCGAGTTCGGTTTCTACTTTCTGAACTACCACAGCCGCCTGCCCATCGCCAGCCTGGTCGCGGCCAATCACAGCTGCATCCAGGACAGCACCATGGACGCGCTGCAGGCGATCGTCGACTGCAAGGGCTTCAAGACCGTGCCGGGCGGCCTGGAGCCGGCACCGATCGACACCGCCAGGCTGTTCCTCGAGTATCCCGAGGACATCCAGATGTACGGCATGAGCTTCAACACCAACGCCGGCAAGTGGTCGCTGGCGGGCGAGCTGTCGTACCGGCCCAACCTGCCGGTGCAGATCCAGGAAACCGACCTGGTGTTCGCCGCGCTGCAGCCAGCCCTGCCCAAGCACGACATCTACCTCGGCCTGGCGACGCTGCAGCAGATCGCGCAGAACCCCGGCAGCCTGGTCGCCCTGGGCCTCGACCCGGTGGTGGCGGCGCAGACCGCCACTTCGCCGCGCACGCTCGACCTGCTGGCCAACGTCATCGGCAACGCCAACACCAACTTCTACCTGCCCAGCCGCAGCCACGCCATCCCCGACTACGTCGGCCCCTACCGCGGCTGGGGCGAGATCCAGGCCAACCAGGTAATCCATGGCTACGAGCGCCTGCAGGTGCTGCAGCTGGATCTGACCGGCCTGCGGGCCCTCGGCGCCAGCGAGAACCCGATCGGCGCCGACCAGGTGATCTTCATCCCGGAAGTCGGCTTCACCGCGGTGCTGAACATGCCCTCGCGCAACCTGATCCAGTTCGAGGGCGGCGACCTCAACGACACCCACTACAGCCCGGGCGCCGACGGCTCGGGCGGCCTGCCCGCCGACGGCAGCTCGCGCGCCGAGCGCCTCAACCCGACGCAGCAGCGCCACGGCTTCGCCTCGCCGTTCGCCGCCGGCTACCGCCTGATCACGCGGCTGGAATACGACAACGTCATCTTCGGCTGGAACTTCAAGCCGCAGATCATCTGGTCGCACGACGTCGCCGGCATCGCCATCGCGCCGTCGCAGAACTTCATCGCCGGCACCAAGAACTGGCAGGTCAGCACCGATATCGAGACCGGCAACGAGTTCACCATCCAGCTGTTCTACCAGGGCTGGACCGGCGGCGGCACGGTGAACGCCAACCGCGACAAGGACTTCGCCGGTTTCGCGGTGAATTATTCGTTTTGAGGGGACAGGGGCAAACGGACCGCTCGCGGTCGCAAGCATGCACGAGGAGATTCACATGAAGCTGAAACGATTGTTGCTGGTGGGCGCAAGCCTCGGCGGCCTGGCCCTGTGCTCGGCGGCCCATGCCGCCGCCACTGCGGCGGAAGCGGCCAAGCTCGGCAAGGAGCTGACGCCGGTCGGCGCCACCGCCGCCGGCAACGCCGACGGCACCGTCCCGGAATGGATCGGCGGCAAGAACTTCGACGATGCCATCAAGAACCAGACGCCGCAGAGCCTCGAATCCCTGCGCCAGCAGTTCGAGCAGGTGCGGACCAAAAGCCCGGGGGATTTCGACGCCCTGCTCAAGTACGTCGACAGCTTCACCATCGACCAGTATCCGCAGATCTCCAAGCAGATCGACGCCATCATCGCCAAGCTGCCCAAGGACCAGGCGGATCTCGCCGCCAAGGAGCGCGCCCAGATCGGCGGCGGCGGCAAGTACGAGAAGCCGCAGTTCATCATCACCAAGGCCAACATGGCGCAGTATGCCGCGCACCTGACCGAAGGCCAGAAGGCGATGTTCGCCAAGTATCCGGATTACAAGATGATCGTGTATCCGACGATGCGCAGCGTGTTCTTCCCGGACCAGATCAACCAGGCCACCATCAAGAACGCCACCAGCGCCAGCCTCAAGGGCACCGACGACGTCGAAGGCGCCGCACTGGGCTTCCCCTTCCCGATCCCCAAGTCCGGCGCGGAGGTGATCTGGAACCACAAGATGCGCTACCGCGGCTCGGCGGTGCGGCGCTACAACAACCAGGCCATCGTCAAGCCCGACGGCTCCTACAAGATCACCAAGCTGGTCGAGGACGTGAAGTTCAAGTACTCGAACCTGAAGGAGTCCAACGCCGGCACCAAGATCCTGCTGTACTACCTCTCCGAGGTGCTGTCGCCGCCGCGCGTGGCCGGCCAGCTGATCCTGGTGCATGAGAGCTCCGGCGCAGGCGGCAGCGGCCGCGACGCCTGGATCTTCAACCCGGGCCTGGGCCGCGTGAACCGCGCGCCGGACGTCGGCTACGACAATCCCTACATCGGCACCGACGGCGAGCAGTTCAACGACCAGGTCGACATGTTCAACGGCGCCCTCGACCGCTACGACTGGAAGCTGCTCGGCAAGAAGGACATGTACATCGCCTACAACTCCTTCCTGATCAACGCGCCGCTGATCAAGTACAAGGACATCATCCGCCCGGGCCACATCAACCAGAACCTGGCACGCTACGAGATGCACCGCGTCTGGGTGATCGAGGCGACCCTGCGCGCCGGCCTGCGCCACCAGTTCAAGAAGCGCGTGTTCTATGTCGACGAGGACGGCTGGGCGATCGCCGCGGTGGACGATTACGACAACCGCGACCAGCTGTGGAAGGTGCAGGAAGCGCAGCTGCTGACGGTGCCGTTCGTACCGACCGTGACCGGCATCCCGGAAATCATCTACGACCTGCAGAGCGGCCGTTACTTCGTCACCGCCCTGACCAACGAAGACAAGATTTCCGACTTCAAGATCGACTTCAAGGACGACTACTTCTCGCCCAACAACCTCAACCACAAGTCGCAGACCAAGTGACGCCGGGCAGGCCCGGCGTCATCCGGCGCAAGCCGGCATGGCGCCGGTGTCCTGCGGGTTGCAGGAGCAACGATCGATGAAAATGACCACCTGGCTGGGTTCCATGGCCGGCGCCATCCTGCTGCTGAGCCTGCCTTCGCTGGCCCAGCAGCAGGACGACAGCGACGGCGACACCGGGACCGACACCACCCTGGTGCCGATCCCGGCACGCATACTGCCGCGGGCCGAGTCCGGGCTGATGCTGGACGTGGCACGCTCCGGCTCCGGCCTGGTGGCGGTGGGCGCGCACGGCGACATCCTGGTCTCCGCCGACGGCAAGAAGTGGCAGCAGGTGCCGGCGCCGACCGACACCACCCTGACCCGGGTGCGCTTCCTCGATGCCACGCACGGCTGGGCCGTGGGCTACGACGGCGCGGTGCTCGCCAGCGGCGACGGCGGCCGGACCTGGGCCCTGCAGCAGTTCGACGCCGCCTGGGGCCGCCCCTATTTCGACGTGCTGTTCTTCGACGCCCGGAATGGCCTTCTGGCCGGCGCCAACGGCGTCCTGAAAAAGACCGCCGACGGCGGCAAGACCTGGGAGGCGATCAGCAGCGAGGTGTTCGCCGACAATCCCAACCTCTACAACCTGATCGCGCTCGGCGACGGCAGCCTGCTGATCGCCGGCGAGCGCGGCTTCCTGGCGCGCTCCACCGACAAGGGCGCGACCTGGACCCAGCTCAAATCCCCCTACACCGGCTCGTATTTCGGCGGGCTGGCGACCGGCCCCTCCGGCGTGCTGATCTTCGGCCTGCGCGGCAATGCGTTCTACGCCGCCGACATCGCCAGGGCAGCTCCGCTCACCGCCAAGGATCTGGCGGCGATGCGCGCCGCCGCTGCCGACGCCGAGGCGGCGGCCGGCGCCCAGAACCCGGTCAGCGAAGTCGCCGGCTGGGTCCACCTCAAGCACGACGACACCGAGCCGCTGTTCGGCGCCGCCGTCGAGGACGGCGCCATTTACCTGGTGGGCCAGAACGGGCGCGTGATGCGCGCCGACCTGGCGGGCGGCGCGCTGGAGCGGGTGCCGGTGCCCAGCGACATCAACATGAACGCGGCGCTGGCGGACGGCAAGACCCTGGTGACCGTGGGGACCTCGGGGATCAGCCGCCTGAGCCTGCCGTAGGGCTCGGCTGGCGGCTGACGGCTTGACGCGCCGGACCCGGCGCGCGGCGACAACAACGATTCACAGGAGCACGGCTCATGGCAGGCAAGGCGATCACCGGACCGGTAGCGGACGCGATTCTGCGCGCGGTCGAGCCGATCATCTACACCCGGCGGCACCTCACCCACATCATCCTGATCGTGCTGACCCTGTTCTTCGGGGTGCAGACCATGCGCCTGCAGCCGGACGCGGGCTGGCTCAAGACGGTGCCGCTGGATCACCCCTACATGCAGAAGTTCCGGCAGTACTACAAGGACTTCGGCGGCGCCAACACCGTGCTGGTGGCGCTGATCCAGGACAAGGACAAGGGCGAGATCTACAACCCCGGGTTCATGCAGGCGCTGCAGTGCGCCACCGACGACGTGTTCTTCCTCCCCGGCGCCGACCGCGCCCGCGTCATGTCGATCTTCACCCCCAACCTGCTCTACGTCGAAAACGTGGAAGGCGGCCTGGCCGGCTCCACCGTGATTCCGCACGATTACCAGCCGACGCCCGAGGTACTGCAGAAGGTCAAGTCCAACGTCGCCAAGGCCCAGGCCATCGGCCGCTTCGTCACCAACGACCAGCGCGGCGCGCTGATCATGACCGAGCTGCTGGAGCGCGTGCCGGCCGAGCAGGCGCAGACGCCCGCCGGCGATGCCGATGCCTCCGGCCCCTGCGGCGCGCGCATCACCCTAGCCGCGGCCGACAAGTCGCAACAGGCGGTCCAGGAGTTCCGCGAGAACGTGCTCAAGGTCAGGAGCGACCCGACCAAGCTGGACTACAACAAGGTCGGCGACTACCTGGAGAAGCTGCGCGCGAAATACGAGAAGAACGGCATCCGGGTCAGCATCATCGGCTTCGCCAAGATCGTGCACGACATGACGCGCGCGGCGCTGCAGGTCGCCGGTTTCTTCATGCTGACCCTGGTCATCACCGGCATCCTGCTGTGGATCTACTGCGGCTCGTTCAAGCTCGGCCTGATCCCGCTGGGCTCCTCGATCGTCGCGGTGATCTGGGAGATGGGCGCGCTGCGCTGCTTCGGCTTCGGCATGGATCCTTTCGCCATCCTGGTGCCGTTCCTGATCCTGGCGGTGTCGGTGTCGCACGGCGTGCAGTACGTCAACGCCTGGGTCGACGAGGTGCACTACGGCAAGAGCAGCTACGACGCCTCGCTGGAGACCTTCCGCCGCCTGGCCATCGCCGGCACCATCGCCCTGCTCACCGACGTGGCGGGCTTCGCCACCATCTATCTCATCAAGATCCAGACCATCCGCGAGATGTCGATCAACGCGGTGCTGGGCGGCCTGGCCATCATCGTCGCCAACAAGATGTTCGTGCCGATCTGGCTGACCATGATCAGGCTGAAGAACGTCGAGGCCTTCATCGAGCGTCAGAAGAAGAAGGACGCCGTGCTGGACAAGGCCTGGTGGTGGCTGTCCGGCGTGACCCAGCCCAAGGTCGCCACCGTCATCCTGGTGTGCTGCGGCGCCGTGCTGGGCTGGGCCATGTGGGGCAAGCAGGACCTCAAGATCGGCGACGCCATCAAGGGCGTGCCGGAGCTGCGGCCGGATTCGCGCTTCAACCAGGACTTCAACGCGATCACCAACAACTTCCAGATCGCCGTGGACCAGCTGAAGATCATCGCCGAGTCCAAGCCCAACGGCTGCGTCGACTACCAGCTGATGAACCAGGTCGACCGCTTCTCCTGGCAGATGGACAACACCGCCGGCGTGGCCTCCTCGCTGTCGATGCTGACCCTGGCCAAGCTGGCCTACCAGGGCCTGTCCGAGGGCCGCCTCAATGCCCTGGTGCTGCCGCGCAACCACTTCGCCCTGGCGCAGTCCACGGCCCTGGTGCCGACCACCTCGGGCATGCTCAACGACGACTGCGACGCCATCGCCGTCTACCTCTTCACCAAGGACCACAAGGCGGAAACCGTCTCGCACATCGTGTCCGAGGTGAAGCAGTTCAACGCCGACAACCGCAAGGACTTCTTCGACCGCACCAAGGACGTCGACGCCGCCTATTGCGATGCCAAGTACGGCACCTTCCAGGCGCTGAAGACGGCCGAGAACGACATCATCAGGTACGGCGAGGCCGGCGATGCGCCCGACCCGGCCAGGCTGGCCGACGCCCAGGCGCGGCAGAAGGACCTGCAGGGCAAGTATGAGGGCATGGCCAAGGACTGCCCCGTCAATTTCGCCCTGGCCACCGGCAACGTCGGCGTGATGGCCGCTACCAACGAGGTGGTGGAAGCCCAGGAAGGCCGCGTGGTGCTGTGGGTCTACGTGGTGATCCTGATCCTGCTGTGGCTGTGCTTCCGCAGCTGGCGCGGCATCCTCTGCATCATCCTGCCGCTGGGCCTGGTGTCGGTGATGGGCTACGCCGTGATGGCGGCGCTGGACATCGGCATGAAGGTGGCGACCCTGCCGGTGCTGGCGCTGGCGGTGGGCATCGGCGTGGACTACGGCATCTACGTCTACGGCGTGATGGCCGGCGGCCTGGCCGAGGGCAAGAGCCTGCGCCAGGCCTACTTCGAAACCCTGCGCGGCACTGGCAAGGCGGTGATCTTCACCGGCATCACCCTCGCCGCCTCGGTGCTGACCTGGCTGATGTCGCAGCTCCAGTTCCAGATCGACATGGGCCTGCTGCTGCTGTTCATGTTCACCGCCAATATGCTCGGCGCGATCCTGGTGCTGCCGGCGATCGCCGCGTTCCTGCACCCGGAACGCTCGGACAACAGGGGCGCCGAGCCCTCGGCGCGGATTCCGGAACATTACGTCAAGCCGGACGGCGGCAGCCCGTAAGCGAGGTGCCCGGATGGCGCTGCACGCCTTCCCGGGCGGTCAGCGGCCAGCGGCGCGTCATTTCCGTGAAACCCGGGAATGACGCGGAGAGTGGCGGAGCATCCGCCACCCCTCGGCATCACTTGCGCGACACCCCGACAATCGCGTTAAGCGTTTCCGCCGCCGCCTTGCCCTTCTCCGCCGCCGAAGCCGCCTTCTTCTGTTCGCGGTACTGCACCGGCGTCATGCCGGACCAGCGCTTGAAGGCGCGGTAGAAGGTGCTGGGCTCGGAGAAGCCGGTGAGGTAGACGATGTGCTCGATCGGCTCCTCGGTGCTGCGCAGCAGCTTGCGCGCCAGGGCATAGCGGAAGTCGGACAGCAGCTGGCTGAAGCTGGTCCCGGCACGGGCCAGCTCGAAGCGCAGCCGGCGGGCCGGCACGTCCAGCTCGCGCGCCACGTCCTCCAGGTCGCACTGCTCCAGCTCCAGCTTCTGCGAGAACACGGTGCGGATGCGCTCGATCAAATCCTGGCGCTCGATGCTGGACAGGCGCTTCTCGGCCAGTTCCTCGTGCAGGCGCAGCAGGTCCGGGTCCCAGCGCGGCGAGCGGTAGTCGAGCAGGCCGGGGTTGAACCAGATCTCGTTCTGCTCGGCCTCGAATTCCACCGGGCAGCCGAACACCTTCTCGTAGTCGGCCAGCTCGGCGCGCTGGGTGCAGCGCAGGCGCACGCGCAGCGGCGCATAGCTGCTTTCGGTGACCGAGCGGGCGAACTGGATTGCCTCGTAGACCACGCAGATGTCGGTGTGGCGCAGCTGCGGCGCCTGCAGCGCGGCGCCGACGACGATGAAGCGCGAGCCCTTGTCGTCCTCGACCAGGCGCACATTGAGGGCGTCGCTGACCAGGCGCAGGTACTTCAGGGCGCGGTTGCAGCCGTCGCGGAAGGTGGGGCTGCTGAAGAACAGGTACTCGATCACCTCGCCCCGGTACACCGGCAGGTGCGGGCACAGGTGCAGGCCGACATCCGGGTCGCCGGTGACGGCCTCGACGATCTCCCAGAAGAAAGCCTGGAGGCGATGCGGGGTACGCAAGTCCTTTTGCGTCAGCTTGTCGGCGTGATAACCCAGCCGGGTGTAGATCGCGTTGACGTCCAGGCCTGCATTGACCATGCCGGCATGGACGATTTGCAGGAGGACTCCAGAATCCCGCATCCTCTCTCCTCTCGTCAGAAATCAGGTGTGGCGCTTCGGCCAATCAGTCTTAGCCACTATAGTTTGCCGATTCGCCAGCCGGCAATCCGCCTCCGGTCAATGCCGGCAGCCGGTTGGCCCGGTAGGTTGAAGGGTCCATCATAAAGCCAATTTGTGCGCTGCCGCAAAGTGACCCGGATGCCAGCTCCGCCGGCCCGGTGGCGCACCCTGCAACGGATGCCATGAACGACGCTCGCCAGGCCTACCCGCATTTCCAGACCATCACCACGCGCTGGAAGGACAACGACATCTACGGCCACGTCAACAACGTCGAGTACTACAGCTATTTCGACACCGTCATCAACAGCTACCTGATCCGCGAAGGCGGCCTGGATATCCACGCCGGCGGCTCGATCGGCGTCTGCGCCGAGTCGCACTGCCGGTTCCTCGACTCCCTGGCCTTTCCCGACGCGGTGGAGGCCGGCCTGCGGGTGGCGAAGCTGGGCAACTCCAGCGTGCGCTACGAGATCGGCCTGTTCCGCGCCGGCAGCGCGCAGCCGGCGGCGGAGGGCTGGTTCGTGCACGTCTTCGTCGACCGGGCGCAGCGGCGCCCCCAACCCATCGCCGGAACCCTGCGTGCGGCATTGGAGCGCCTGGTCGTCGCGGGAGGCGCGGCATGAAGGTGCGGGGCGCGGTCCTGCGCGAAATGGGCCTGCCGGCGCCATATGCGCAGTCGCGGCCGCTGCGCATCGAGGAGCTGGAGCTGGACCCGCCCGGCGCCGGCGAGTTGCTGGTGCGGGTGCAGGCCGCCGGCCTGTGCCATTCCGACCTGTCGGTGATCGACGGCTCACGCCCCCGCGTGATGCCGATGGTGCTGGGCCACGAGGCCAGCGGCCTGGTGCTGGAATGCGGCCCCGGCGTCGCGGACTTCGCCCCGGGCGACCGCGTGGTGTTCTCCTTCGTGCCGTCCTGCGGCCATTGCAACCCCTGCGCCAGCGGCCGCCCGGCCCTGTGCGAGCCCGGCGCCGCCGCCAACACGGCCGGCACCCTCCTCGCCGGCGGCCGGCGCTGGCATTCCCGGGACGAGCCGCTGCTGCACCATCACCTGGGCGTGTCCGGCTTTACCGAGAAGACGGTGGTGTCGGCGCGCTCGGCGGTGAAGATCGATCCGGCCCTGCCGCCGGAGATCGCCGCGCTGTTCGGCTGCGCGGTGATGACCGGCATGGGCGCGGTGGTGAACACCGCCCGCGTCGCCGCCGGCGAGAGCGCGGCGGTGTTCGGCCTGGGCGGCGTCGGCCTCGCCGCCCTGCTCGGCGCGCGGGCCGCCGGCGCGCACCCGCTGGTGGCGGTGGATGTGCTGGAACCCAAGCTGGAGCTGGCGCGCGAGCTCGGCGCCACCCACCTGGTCAACGCGCGCGAGCAGGACCCGGTGGCCGCGGTGCGCGCGATCAGCGGCGGCGGCGTCCACCATGCGATCGAGACGGTCGGCAGCGAGCTGGTGCTCGGCCAGGCTTATGCCGCCACGCGCCGCGGCGGCACCACCACGACGGCCGGGCTGCCGCACCCGCAGAAGATGTTTTCGGTGCCGGCGGTGAGCCTGGTGGCGGAGGAGCGCACGGTGAAAGGCTCCTACATGGGCTCGGCCGTGCCCTCGCGCGACCTGCCGCGCTACATCGCCCTGTACCAGGCCGGGCGCCTGCCGGTGGACCGGCTGCTGACCCACCGGCTCAAGCTGGAGGAGATCAACGAGGCCTTCGACCGGCTGGCCTCGGGCGAGGCAGTGCGGCAGGTGATCCTGTTCGAGTGATGTGGTCGTCCTGAGCGTCCCTGAAGGGATTTCCCACGGTCGGAGCGAAGGACCTCGTGCCGTCACTGAGCGGAGGCATGGAACCGGATCCTTCGCTTCGCTCAGGATGACAAAACAAAAAAGGCCGCGTGTTTCCACGCGGCCTTTGCTTTACTGCCCGCTGCTCAGGAGTTCAGGATGATCTTGAACTCGACGCGGCGGTTCTGCGCCTTGCCGGCCTCGGTCTTGTTGGACGCAACCGGCTTGGTCTCGCCATAGCCCTGGGTGGTCATGCGGCCGGCGTCGATGCCCTTGCCGATCAGGTACTGGCGTACCGACTCGGCGCGCTGCTGCGACAGGACCAGGTTGTAGGTCGGCGTGCCGGTGGAGTCGGTGTGGCCGCCGATCTCGACGCGGATGTTCGTCTGGCCCTTGAGCGCCTCGGCGATGCCGTCGAGCACGCGGGTGGCCTGGCCGGTCAGCACCGCCGAGTTGGTCTCGAAGTTGACGTTCTGCAGCACGACCGTCTGCTCGATGGCGCAACCCTTGGCGTCGACCTTCACACCCGGCGGGGTGTTCGGGCACTGATCCTGGTCGTCCGGCACGCCGTCGCCGTCGGCATCCTTGCCGGTCTCGATCGGGCAGCCCTTCTCGTCGACCTTGGTGCCGGCCGGGGTGCCGGGGCACTGGTCGAGGTTGTCGGGCACGCCGTCGCCGTCGGAGTCGGCCACGCAGTCCTGGCGGCCGGTGACCGGGTTGACCACCTTGACCGCGCAGTCCGGCTCGCTCGGGGCGGCGGCGTGGTGCGGCTTGAACAACGGCGTCAGCGGGATCTGCAGGCCGACGGTGAAGTGCCAGTCCCACAGCGTGGTGTGGCCATCCACCGACTTGCCGTTGTCGAGCTGGCCGACCACCGCGGCCTCGGTGCGCACCGCCCAGCCCCAGTCCCAGTTGCCGAAGTGCAGCGGGAACAGCGCGCCGCCGCCGGCATCGAGGCCGAAATGGTTGTGCTTGTCGCCGCGCACGTCGTCGAGCACGTAGCCCGGGCCGCCGAGCACATACGGCTTGAAGTTAGGCAGGTAGGCCTGGTTGAAGCCGAACAGGCCGAAATCGTGCACCCAGTTGACGAAGGCGCCGTTCTGGTAGTCGTCGTTGCCGTCGATGTTGCGCTTGCGCTTGAGGCCGTGATAGGCCAGTTCGACCGCGTTGTGCTCGGTCAGCGGCCAGCCGGCGTTGACCTTGAAGCCCAGTCCGTTGTCGGAATCGCGGCTGCTGTCGCTGAGTTCGTAGACGAATGAGCCGGCGACGTACGGAATATCGTACCCATCGGTGTTGACCGCCGCCGCCTGCTGCGCCCAGAGCGCACCCGCGGCAAAGAAGCCCCACAGCATCTTACGCATGTATTTATCCCCTTCCGGTGGTTGCGCTTTCTTGGACCCTGAAGCCTCCGCATTCTAGCGGATGCCAACGGGTACTCGCACCCGTTCCCCGGCAAATTCCGGGTAAAAAGAGCCTAATCCGCCGGATGGCCGTCCGGCTTGACCGGAGACGCGGGGGGCGACGCCTCGGCCATCACGTCACATTTCCTTCACGGCGCGGGCGCATTCGCCGACGAAGGACGGGCCACGGTAGATGAACCCGGTGTAGACCTGCACCAGGTCGGCTCCGGCGGCGCGGCGCGCGGCGGCGTTGCCGCCGCTCAGGATGCCGCCGACCCCGATCAACGGGAAGTCCGGTCCCACCTGCTCGCGCAGCTTGCGCAGCACACGGTCGGCCATCGGCCGCAGCGGGGCGCCGGACAGGCCGCCGGCCTGGGCCGCCAGGGCGTTGTGCTCGACGCCGATGCGGCTGGTGGTGGTGTTGGTGGCGATCAGCCCGTCGATGCCGCGCTGGCGCGCCGTCAGCGCCACGTCGGCGAGCTGGGCATCGTCCATGTCCGGGGCGATCTTGATCAGCAGCGGCCGGCGCTTGCCGTGGCGGTCGGACAGCTGCTCGCGCGCCTCGGCCAGGCGGCGCAGCAGCTGGTCGAAGCGGCCGGCCTGCTGCAGGTCGCGCAGGCCGGCGGTATTGGGCGAGGAGATGTTCACGGTGATGTAGTCCGCCACCGGGTAGACCTTGTGCAGGCAGCCCAGGTAATCGTCCTCGGCGCGCTCCAGCGGCGTGTCGGCATTCTTGCCGATGTTGATGCCCAGCACGGCGCGGCGACGCGCGCGGCTGGCGCGCGCGACCAGCGCATCGACGCCCTGGTTGTTGAAGCCGAGCCGGTTGATGATGGCGCGCTCCTTCGGCAGGCGGAACATGCGCGGCCGCGGATTGCCCGGCTGCGGCCGGGGCGTCACCGTGCCGATCTCGATGAAGCCGAAGCCCATGCGGTCGAAGGCCTCGATGCACTCGCCGTTCTTGTCGAGGCCGGCGGCCAGGCCGACCCGGTTGCGGAATTCCAGGCCCATCAGGCGCACCGGGTCCTGCACGGTACTGCCGGCCATCAGGCTGGCGGAGCCGGGATGACGCGACAGCCAGGCGATGGTCAGCTCGTGCACCTGCTCGGCGTCGAGCGAGAACAGCAGCGGACGGACGATCGGGTACAGGAACATGGCTGGAGGGATTTCAGACCGAAGAGATGGAAAGCGGAGCGGTCCTAGCCTTGCGCCAGCGCCGGAACCACCGGTACCGCCACGGCCGGCGGCCGCGGCACGGGCACCGGCACCGGGCGCGGCGCCGGCGGGGCCAGGCGGCGCGCGAGCTGGCCGCGCACCGCGTTCAGCTCGCGCGTGAACACTTCGCGGCTGAAGGTGGCCGGCAGGCGCAGCGCGACCAGGGCCAGGTCCACCGCCAGGCGGCGGCCGGAATCACCCTCGTAGAGCGAGCCGATGCTGCCGGCCAGGGCGAACAGCGCGCGCGACAGGTGCAGGTAGTCGCGCTTCAGCACCAGGCCGACCTGCTGGGTGTTGGACATCAGGTGCAGCACGGTCTGGCCGCGCGCGTGCAGGCCGGCCAGTCCGCCGCGGCGCAGCTCGGCGATGAAGCTGCCGCGGCGCAGCGGCGTCACGCCCTTCTTGCGCAAGGTCTCGTCGAGCGCGGCGCGGATTTCGTCGCGGCGCGCGGCATCCGCCTCCGGCTGGGTGCTGATGCGGATCAGGGCATCGGCCAGCAGCCCGGTGTCGGCCAGCACCGCGCCGGCGAGGTAGTCCCACACCGGGCCCCACTTGCCGTTGAGATCGATGACGTTGCCCCAGTCGATCAGGTTGAGGCGGCCGTCGCGCCCCACCATCAGGTTGCCGGGGTGCAGGTCGCCGTGCATCTCGCGGTAGGCGAAGGCGTGATACAGCACGGTATACAGCAGCTGCTCGGCCAGCTTGAGCTGGAACCTGCGGCGCTCGCGCCGCGGCATCCGCGCCAGGGCCCGCGGCAGGCTCTGCGCGTCGCCGAGGTATTCCATTTCGAGGATGCGCCGGCTGCTGCCGTACAGCTCCGGCACCCGCCACAGCCGCCCCTTCAGGCTGCGCTGGTAGAAGCGCGTGTGGTTGCGCGCCTCAGCTTCGAAGTCCAGCTCCTCGACGAAGCCGGCGACGAATTCGTCGACCTGCTCGTGCAGCGCCCGCAGGAACGGCGTCAGCTTGGAGTGCGGCGCCCAGTAGTGGCTGGACATGATGGCCAGGCCGATCACCAGCTTGCCGATGGCGAACTCGCGGTCGATGTTGTGGCGGCCGACCTTGATGATGATCGGCCGCAGCACCTCGCGCCCGTCCTCGAGGAACGGCTTCTTCGCCAGGTAGACCGAACCGATCGAGCCGGACTTGAGCGGCTTGTCCGCTTCGAAGCCCATGTACATCTTGTCCGGCAGCCTGCCGAAGCACTCGATGAAGGCGGCGTTGACCTCTTCCGGGTTCATCGGCGCCACGTCCTCGTGGAACACCGCCAGCTCACGCGCGATCTCCTCCGGCAGGAAGTCGGCGTTGGCCGCGGCAACCTGGGCCAGCTTGATGAAGAACGGCCCGAATTCGTTGACCATCGCGGCGGCGATGCGGGCCTGGGCGCGGAAGTCCTTGGGATCGGCCTGGAAGAAGGGCTTGATGTAGCGGATGGCGCGGATCTGCCGGCGCACGATGGCGGCGTCCTGGCGGATCTGCGCGGCGCGCTTGAGCAGCTCGTTGAGCTGCCACTGGTTGAAGCGCTTGCCGGCCTTGAGCAGGTTGACCACTTCCACCAGCAGCGGCTCGTAGGAGCGGATCACCAGCCGCACCATGTCCAGGCCCAGCTCGCCGAGGCCCTTCAGCTCCGGCGCCGAGAACAGCTCGTTGAAGAACTGCCAGAACTCGTTGACCAGGGCTTCCGGCACCGGCACCGGGCTGCGCGCCACCACCTGCTCCACCACGAAGCGGATCAGGTCCTCGGTGGACTGCTCGTCGGGAATCAGGCGGCGCTTGCGCAGCAGCGCGGTGATGCGCTCGGTGGAGCGCAGCACCGGATGCTGATAGAGCCCGCCGAAGGCGCGGTCGATGGCCTGGCCCAGCTGCTCGCGGTCGATATCCTCGTCCGAGGCCAGCAGCCGCAGCAGCGGCATGAAGCCCTGCGACACGCGCACGGTGGACACGCCGAGCGCGCCGATCTCGCGGATCAGGCCGCGCGGTTTCTGCGGCGGTTCCGCGCCGGCGGGAGCGCTCGGCTGTTCGGCGGGCGCGGCCGGTTCGCTCACGGAGTTTTCCCGTCCTTGCCGCCGAGCAGCAGGTGGCCCATCTTCGCGACCTTGGTGTCGAGGTAAGACTCGTTGTGCGGATTGCGGCCGCGCTCCACCGGCACGCGCTCGACCACTTCCACGCCGTCGCGCACCAGGGCGTCGAGCTTGGCCGGATTGTTGGTCATCAGGCGGATGCGGCACAGCTTCAGCTCGCGCAGCAGCTGCACCGCCAGGCCGTACTCGCGCGCGTCGGCGGGAAAGCCGAGCTGGTGGTTGGCTTCGACCGTGTCGGCGCCCTCGTCCTGCAGCGCGTAGGCGCGGATCTTGTTGCCCAGGCCGATGCCGCGCCCCTCCTGGCGCAGGTACAGCAGCGCACCGCGGCCCTCGCGGGAAATCTGCTCCAGCGCCGCGCGCAGCTGGAAGCCGCAGTCGCAGCGCAGCGAGAACAGCGCGTCGCCGGTGAGGCATTCGGAGTGCACACGGACCAGCGGCGCCGGCTTGCCCGGGGGCGGATCGCTCTTCATCGAGCCCGACAGGTCGCCCAGCAGCATCGCCAGGTGCTCCTTGCCGTCGGACGACTTGAAGGCCTGCACCGTGAACTCGGCGAACGGCGTCGGCAGCTTGGCCGTGGCGAGGTGCTTGAGCGGCTTGGGCGACTCGGGCAGGTTCATCGCAGCGGTCGGCGTGGTCTCAGGCGCCAAAGAAGTTCTGCCCGCAGACCCGCAGGGTGCAGCCGTTGGCCGCCGCCGCCAGCGGGCTGGCGAAGAAGGTCACCGCCTCGGCGATGTCCACCGGCAGGCCGCCCTGGCCCAGCGAGGACAGGCGTCGGCCCACTTCGCGCGGCACCGCCGGCATGGCCGCGGTCATCTGCGTCTCGATGAAGCCCGGCGCCACCGCGTTGATCGCGCCGCCGCGGCGCGCCAGCTCAGGCGCCAGCGCCTCGACGTAGCCGATCACGCCGGCCTTGGTCGCGCCGTAGTTGGTCTGGCCGGCGTTGCCGCCGATGCCGCCGATGGAGGAGATGCAGACCATGCGGCCGGCGCTCTTGAAGCCCTCGTTGCCCGAGGCCAGCAGGCGCTCGTTGATGCGCAGGATGGCGCCGAAATTGACGTCCAGCACCTGATCCCAGAAATGTGCCGGCATGTTCTTCAGCATCTTGTCGCGGGTGATGCCGGCATTGTGCACCACAATGTCGGCGCCGCCGAGTTTGGCCAGCTGCTCGACGATGCGCGCCGGCGCATCCGGCGCGGTGATGTCCAGCGGCAGGCCCAGGCCGTTGAAGGCGGCCAGGGTCTGGCCCAGCACCCCCTCCTCCTGCGGCCGGTCGATGCCGACCACTTGGGCGCCTTCGCGCGCCAGGGTGGCGGCGATGGCGGCACCGATGCCGCGCGCCGCGCCGGTGACCACCGCGATCTTGCCGGACAGCGGCGCGGTGAAGCTCTTCAGCGCCTTGGCGGCGGCGAACGGCCCGGTCAGCGCCAGCACCTGCCCGGTGACGAAGGCGGAATGCTCGCTGAGGAAGAAGCGCAGCGGACCGGCCAGCAGCGGGTCGGCGTCGCCGCCGAGCTCGAGCAGATTGACGGTGATGCCCTTCTTGCCCACTTCCTTGGCCAGGGAGCGGACGAAGCCGCGCAGCGCCTGGGTGGCGGCGCGGGCCGCCGGATCCTTGATTTCCTCCGGCGCGCGCGACAGCAGCAGGACGCGGCCGCCGCCCGGAATGCGCCCGACGCGCGGGTGGTAGAAATCGTAGAGCTCGCGCAGGCTGGCCGGGCCCTGCAGGCCGGTGGCGTCGAACACGTAGGCGAAGGCGCCGGCCTGCTTGTCTTCCGCGCCGGGCTCGCTCCTGAGCGCGATGCCGGCGGCGGCGGCGGCCTGCTTGAGCGGCGGCAGGCCCGGATGGGTCGGCACGATCTGGACGGCGGCGCCGGCCTCGTGCAGCGCTGCCAGCAGCGGCGCGGCCAGCTCGCCCCGGCCGGTGCCGCCGAGCAGCACCGCGCGGTCGGCCAGCGGCTGGGCCGCGTACCCGCCCTTGGCGCGGCGCAGGCGCGGCGCCGCCGGCAGGCCGAGGGAGGTGGCGATGCTCTTGCCCAGGGGGGAATTGGCGAATTCGAGGTACCGATCGGACATGAACGCTCCGGACTTTTGCGGGGGATTTTGGGACGACGGAGGGCGCGTATTATCGCAGCCTCCACCGCCGCGCGACAGCGCTGCGCCGCCATGGCGCCGCGGCCCCAGGGTTCAGGCGCCGGGCGGGCACCTCGCGCGTTTGCGTGAGGCCGTTTTTACCCATTGCCGCGAGAATCCACGCCGATATGGTGAAGCGGCGCCTGCGCAAACCCCGGCACGCGCCTTGCGCAAGGATTGCTCGACAACAGCCCGGCACAGACCGGACCAGGGGTGACTTCAGGGAGCAGCCTTATGCAGAAACTCGGCCTGGGCGCGGTCATCGCCCTTACCGTCGCGATGCTGACGTACGCCGGAGTGGTCGCCAGCCGCGATTTCCGTTCCGCACCGGTGGCGCAGAAAGCCGCCAGCCGCGGCCCGCAGGATCTCGCCGGGCGCGAGCGCATGGCCCGGCTGGTGGCCGAGGTCGCGGCCCGCACCGCCGCGCAGACAGCCAAAGCCATCGCCCTCGAGAGACTGCACCGGCAACAGGCGCAGGCGGCGGCCTCCCCGCCCGCCGAGGCCGTTGCGGAAACCACCGCCCGCCGCCAACAAACGACTGTTAACTAACCGTTTTATTCGGTAAAGTCAGCCTGTTGTGCAGAAACAGGCCAGCCGGCCGGGCTGCGCTGCGCACCCGGTGTCCGGGCGCATCCGGCGGGCCCTCAACCACGGCAGGAAAACCAAAAGGCGTTCGGGGACTTTCCAATGACCTTCACTCGCGTCGGCATCATCGTTGTGATCACCGCGGTCCTGGTGTATTTCGGACTGAATATCCTGCTGCCGCGCAACCAGGCCGAGCAGAAAGCCGCCGCCACCACCACCCCCGACCAGGTTTTCAGCACCACCACCGCCGCCGCGCCGCCGCCCGCCGCTGACCAGCCGGCCGCTGAGCAGCAGCAGGCCGCCGCGCCGGCGGCCACCGCCCCGGCCGAGAGCGGCGCCACTTCGTCCTCCTCCTCGTCGGCGCCCGCCGCCGCTCCGGCGCAGGGCCTGAGCGAGGAGGAAGCCCGCAAGATCGCCGAAGAAGTCGGCCGCAAGGCGGCCACCGAAGTCGCCTCCTCGGTCCAGTCCTCCGGCGGCCAGCAGCCGGCCGCCGAGCAACCGGCGGCCGCCCCGCCGCCGGCCGAAAGCTCCTCCGCCCCGGCCGCCGCTGCCACGCCGGCGGAACAGCCCGCCGCCCCGGCCGAGCAGCCGGCCCCCGCCCCGACTGAACCAGCCGCCGCGGCCGAATCCGCTCCGCCGCCGGCCGAGCCCGCTCCGGCGCCGAAGAAGAGCAAGCCGGCCAAGGCCAAGAGCGCCGCGCCGGCCAAGCCCGCCGCGCCGGCCAAGTCCGAAACCGCTGTCGCCGCCTCCTCTTCGGCCAAGCCGGTGAAGGGCGCGCCGCAGGCCGATGCCGTCAGCTCCTGGTGGCCGGCGCAGCAGGACAGCGGCAAGCTGAACCTGGTCTACGCCGGCGAGGCCGCCTTCGAGAAGGCCGTGGTGCTGCTGTTCTCCGACAGCATGAGCGCCACGGCGGGCGGCTATATCCAGGTGTTGAACAAGCAGGGCAAGCAGGCTGCCGGCCACTGGGAAGTCGGCAAGCAGAATTCGCGCATGCTGATCTTCAAGACCAAGCCGGGCCGCTACACCGTGATCCTGTCGCCCTCTCTCGCCGGAGCTTCCGGCAAGACGCTCGGCGGCGGCCTGCACGGCCCGGTGTACGTCCACTAAGGCACGCGCCGCAAAGCCCCAGTCCCTTGTCCCTCTCCCCGCGCGGGAGAGGGGCGCGACGCAGGAGTCCGCGTGAGCAACATGGTCCTGGTGCGCCACGGCCAGGCGTCGTTCGGTGCGCGCAACTACGATGAATTGTCGGCCACCGGCGAACGCCAGGGCAGCCTGCTCGGCGCGCACTGGAAGCGCTGCGGGCGCCGCTTCGATGCCGCCTGGAGCGGCGACATGGTGCGGCAGAAGCTCACCGCCACCCGCGCCTTCGAGGCCCTGGGTGTTCCGCAGATGGCGGTCACCGTGGACCCGGCGTTCAACGAGTTCGACCACCAGAGCCTGATCCGCGCCTACTTCCCGCTGGTGGTGAAGGAAAACCCGGAGTTCGCGGTCGATCCGCGCACCCTGTTCAGCGACCACGCGCTGTTCGAGCGCCTGTTCGATCTGATCGCCGCCTGCTGGATCCAGGGGCGCGAAGGCCGCGAGCCGGTGGGCGAGAGCTGGGACGCCTTCCACCAGCGCTGCGTCGAGGGCCTGCAGCGCGTCGCGGCCAGCGGCGCCGAGCAGCCGGTGATTTTCACCTCCGGCGGAGTCATCACCTCGGCGCTGCGCGCGGCGCTGGGGCTCGATCCGGACCGCGCCTTCCGCCTCAACTGGGAAATCCTCAACGCCTCGGTGCACAGCTTCCGCTACGGCCGCCACGGCCTGTCGCTGCGCCGCTTCAATGACGTGGCGCATCTCGAAACGCAGCGCGATGCGGCCTTGCTGACCTACCGCTGAAGCCTTGGTTGGCCCCGATCGCAGCCGGAGCGGGCTTTTCTGAAATCGGCGCGCCGGGCCTGCGCCTCGCGCCCGAGCCGTAGCGCTCCGTCCGCCGCCGCGGCCCTGCGTTGTTTTAAGATGCGTAGCCCCGAACGACAACAGCAGAGGAGAGCGCATGTCCACCAAGCTTTTCGACCTTACCGGCCGCGTCGCCCTGATCACCGGCGCCTCGCGCGGCATCGGCGAGGCCACCGCCCGCCTCCTCGCTGAACAGGGCGCGCACGTCATCGTCTCCTCGCGCAAGCAGGAGGACCTGGACCAGGTCGCCGCGGCCATCGCCGCTGCCGGCGGCAAGGCCACCGCCATCGCCGCGCACCAGGGCGAATCCGCCGCGCTGAAGAACCTGATGGCGGAAGTGGCGGAGAAATTCGGCCGCCTCGACATCCTGGTCAACAACGCCGCCACCAACCCCTACTTCGGCCATATCTCCGACACCGACGCGGGCATGATCGACAAGACTCTGCAGGTGAACATCAAGGGCTATTTCGAACTGTCCGCCCTTGCCAGCAAGCTGATGAAGAAGAGCGGCGGCGGCGCCATCGTCAACATCGCCTCGATCAACGGCGTCAAGCCCGGCAACATGCAGGGCATCTACTCGATCACCAAGGCGGCGGTGATCAACATGACCCTGGCCTTCGCCAAGGAATGCGCGCCCTGGAAGATCCGCGCCAACGCGGTGCTGCCCGGCTTGACCGACACCAAGTTCGCCTCGGCCCTCACCAAGAACGAGCAGATCCTCAAGACGGTGCTGCCGCAGATCCCGCTCGGCCGCATGGCCCGGCCGGAAGAGATCGCCCCGGCGATCCTGTACCTGGTCTCGGACGCTTCCAGCTACGTCACCGGCACCACGCTGACCGTGGACGGCGGCTTCCTCGGCGCCGGCGGCCTGTAGCCGCCGCATGCGGCATTCGGGCAGCCTCGGCGGGACCCCGCTCGACGGCGCCGGGCAGATGCTCAGCGTCGGCGACCACGCCACCCTGGCCTACATCGACCGGCTGTACCTGTACGGGCTGCCGGTCGAGCGCCAGGACCCCTACGAAGCGCAGCTCGACAGGACCGTCACCGTGACCGAGTTCGACGACTGCGGCCAGGTGGCGATCCGCTTCGAGGACGCGGCCGGCGCCACGCAGGTTTACTGGATCGAACCGCGCTGGCTGCGCCGACTGCCGATCTAGGAAAGCCCGCTCCGGTGCCGGGCGCCCGTCGCGGTCACCGCCGCTGCATGCGGCCGGAACCGCCGGGCGTGCCGCCGCTTTACTGCTTCACGCCGACCTGCCCGCCGCACGCCTGGTAGCAGCTGCGATAGTCCCGATCGCACCGCTCGAAGCTGGCTGCGGCGACGCAGGCGGGCTGGTCGCAGCTGTGGCGCTTGCGGTCCTGCTCACAGGCGGCGCGGGCGGCGTCGCTCCTGGTGTAGCCCAGGCAGGAGGCGTATTCCGCGCTCTTCACCTGCTCGCATTGATTGGAGCGCTGCGCCATCTCCACCCGGCATTGCGCCGCCGCGGCCTCCGCGCGGCTTCTCTGGCCGGCCTGGCAGTCCGCCTGCGCGGCCTGGCACTGCGTCACGCAGGCCAGGCCCTCGACGCCCGGTGGCGGGGTATAGATGTACTCCGGACCGCAAGCCAGCAGCAACAGGGCCAGGGCGGGCGTGAGTTTTTGCGCGATCACCATCGTCTCTCTCCCCAACCGCGCGGACGCTGCCGCCCGCCGCCCCGGCGCGCTGCTCAATCCCCGGTATCGCCGGAGGCTTCCATGCCGTGCTGGGCCGCCTTCTTGTTGGCGGCCTGCTGCGCCGGAGCCTGGGCCTGGCTCTGCGCCTGGCTGCGCGTGGCGGCGCCGGTCTGGGTGCTGCCTCCCTCGGGCCGCTTGGCGTCCTTCGGTGCCACGGAACTGGCGGAGCTCGGCTTCTGATCGTCGGCGAAAGCCGGGGATGCGGACAACCCGAGGGCGAGGCCGGCGAGCAGCAGGGATTTGATCAGCGGTGCAGTCATGACGATCTCCTGTTTGGTGCGTAAGGTCAGCGGCCCTGGGGGCCGAAGCGGTATTCGATCTGGGCGTTCGGCAGGATCACCGCGAGGCTGCCCCTTTCGATATAGGCATCCACACCGACCCCGCCGTAGACGCTGCCGGAGAAGCGGTACATCGCCGAGGTCGCCAGGGCGGCGCCCACTCCTCTGCGGGTCTGCTTGAAGGTGCCCGCCGCCGAGTGCGCTTCCTGGGTGGAGGTATAGATCAGCATGCCGACGTGCCCGCTCAGGCACAGCGGCCCGGCCACCGGCACCAGGCCACCCAGGCCCAGCGTGATGCCCTGCCCCGCGGGGCGCAGCTTGCCCGCCACGTCGGCCGCCACCTTGGAGGAATTGCCGGACGTGGTGAGATAGGCGTCGTACTTGCCGAGCTGCACGAACCCGCCCTCTACGCCGAGGCCGTCCCACACCGGCACGCCGCCATAGAGGGCACCGGCGAAACGGTGCTTCTGCAAATGCGCGCCGCTCACGGCGTCGCCCTGACCCGCCAGGTCCCTGGCCAGGTCGGATGCGCCCTGGCCGTAGATGCCCTCGCCCAGGCGCAAGCCGAGATAGGCGTTCTGGAAATCGGGATGCAGGCCGTCGGCCTTGAGCCCAGCGGGTGCCATCGCCATCGCCAGCAGCGGCGCCGCGAGGAATGCCAGCCACCGTCTGCCGCGCTGCCGCCGCAACAGCGCCAGCAGTCCCAGCGGCGCAAGCAGGCCCGGGCCAAAGGCGCCGGCGCTGCCGCTGACGCCGCTGTCCGCCGGCGGCGGTGCGGCAGCCGGGTTTACCGTCAGCGTCGCCGATGCGCTGACGCTGCTTTCGCCGCGGCTGCAGGTGAGCGTGAAGGTCTCCTGGCCGGCGGCCTCCGGCGTTTCCGTCTGGCTGCCGCTGGTGGCGCGGGCGCCGCTCCAGGCGCCGCTGGCGCTGCAGCTGTCGGCATTGCTGGAGGTCCAGTTCAGCGTCGCGCTCTGGCCGAGGGTGATGGTCTGCGGCGTCACCGACAGATCGACGGTGGGCTCGCCCTCGCCCGCGACCGGCAGTTGGGTCTGCAACTGATAGACCGTGCCGAATGCACCCGGGGTGCTCTCGTCATAGCCGAACGAGGAGCCGTAAAGATTGCCGTCGGGACCCTCGATCAGCGCGCCCTGGGGCTTGGCGCCGTCGGTGAGGGCGGCAAAGGAATAAAGGACGCTTTCCACGCCGGCGGGCGTAACCCGGAAAATGGCGCCTTCCTGCGACTGGCCGCCGAATGCGGTGGTCCCATAGAAGTTGCCGTCGCTGCCCTGCACCAGGGCGCCGAGCGGATTCTGGCCATCGCCGCCCGCCGCAGCGAAGGAGTACACGACGCTTTCCGCGCCGGCTGGGGTGATCCGGTACACGGCGCCGAGCCCGGCGGCGGCGCCATCGTAGGCCGTGCCATAAAAATTGCCGTCCGCGGCGAGGATCAAGCCCGCCGCCGGGTGCGCCGCGTCGCCGGCGGCCTTGAAGGTATAGACGACGCTGAAGGCGCCCCCCGGCGTGACCTTGTAGACGGTGCCGTTGCCGTTGGCGCCGCCCTGGGACGTGGTGCCGTAGAAATTGCCGTCGCTGCCCTGCACCAGGCTGCCGCTCGGCCGCGCCCCATCGGCATTGATGCCCGACGCGTCGGGCGCGGAGAAGCTGTAAAGCTGGTTGAAGGTCCCGGCCGGCGTGATGCTGAAGACGCTGCCGTAGCCGGTAGTCCCCCCATTGCCATTGGTCACGCCGTAAAAATTGCCGTCGCTGCCCTGCACCATCGCCACCAGCGAACCGGCGGCGTCGCCGTCGTTCTCGAAGGTGTGGAGCACCGACAGGGCGCCGGCGGGCGTGAGCTTGTAGATGGTGCCGAACCTGGAGGCGCCGCCCGTCGCGGTCATTCCATAGAAATTGCCGTCGCTGCCTTTGACCAGGCCGCCGGGCCGGGCGCCGTCCTGGTTGCTGCCGTTGCTGCCGCTGGCGGAAAACGTATAGACGGTGCTGAAGGTGCCGCCAGACGTGACCTTGAACACCGTGCCGTTGCCGTTGGCGCCGTGCGCCGTGGTCGTGCCGTAGTAGTCGCCGTCGTCGCCGAGCACCAGGGGCGAAGGCGGCAGCTGATCGCCGTCGGCGCCCCCGCCAAAATCGTGCAATACCACCAGGCCCGGGCCGGCGTGGGCAGCGGGCGCCGCCACGACCAGGGCGCCGAGCGCCACCGCCGCAGCAGCCAGCAGGCGGCCCGCTGCGCGGCCGTGAAAGTGAGCAAATCCGTCTGACCCCATGGCGTCGATCTCCCGTATGCGCAGGCCTGCGCCTTGAGGGGAATCATCGGCAGGGGCGGGTTACAGATCGGTAAACGCCGGAAGGCCGGGTGCGCGGCGCGTCACACTCCGCCCGCCGTTCCGCCAGCCCGGGCGCGCGGCGGCGCGGCGGGCCGAAATTTTGGTAACCTGCCAGGCGAACAGCGGGTGGTGAACTGAATTCCCCCGGGAAATCAGGGCTGTGCCGGCTGACGCAAAAACACAAGCACAATAAAGGAGGAGCGGCGATGCCCTACGCCCAGGTCAACGGCCAAAAGCTCTACTACGAGGATACCGGCGGCGGCGGGCCGGCGGTGGTCTTTTCCCACGGCCTGCTGATGGACCAGACCATGTTCGCGCCGCAAGTGGCGGCGCTGAAGGACCGCTACCGCTGCATCAGCTGGGACGAGCGCGGCCATGGTCGCACCGCCGGCGACAGCCTGGCGCCCTTCACCTACTACGATTCCGCGGACGACCTCGCCGCGCTGCTCGACCACCTCGGCGTGAAGCAGGCGGTGCTGGCCGGGATGTCGCAGGGCGGCTACCTGTCGCTGCGCTGCGCCCTGACCCATCCGCAGATCGTGCGCGCGCTGATCCTGATCGATACCCAGGCCGGCCTGGAAGACCCGGCCAAGATGCCTGGCTACCAGCAGATGATGGATATCTGGGCCAGGCAGGGCCTGCCGGACGCGATCGCCGACACCATCGAACAGATCATCCTCGGCCAGAACTGGGCCGGCGCCGCCGCGTGGAAAGAAAAATGGCGCGGCTGGAAAGCGGCCAACCTGCTGCAGTGCTTCCACACCCTGGGCGAGCGCGACGACCTGCGGCCGCGGCTGGGCGAGATCCGGGTGCCGGCGCTGGTGGTGCACGGCGACCTCGACATGGCCATCAGTCTCGACCGCGGCAAGGCGCTGGCCGAAGGCCTGCTGCAGGCCCGCCTCGCCGTGATCAAGGGCGGCGGCCACGCCGCCAACCTGACCCACCCGGACCAGGTCAATCCGCACATCGAGGAATTCCTCGCCGCACTGCGCTAGAGACCGGAGCACGCATGAGCTTCAATCCCATTTTCCGCACGCCCTCCGCCTACGATTTCCCGCTGCTGATCAAGCAGCTCTGGATCACGCCGCTGGCCAACGCGCCGCAGCAGGAGATCCTGTACCGCGACCAGCGCCGCCAGACCTACGTCGAAACCCGCGCCCGGGTCGGCCGCCTGGCCTCGGCCCTCGCCGGGCTCGGCGTCAAGCCGGGCATGACCGTGGCGGTGATGGACTGGGACACCCACCGCTATTTCGAGAGCTTCTTCGCCATCCCGATGATGGGCTGCGTGCTGCAGACGGTGAACATCCGCCTCTCGCCCGGGCAGATCCTCTATTGCCTGAATCACGCCAAGGCCGACGTGGTGCTGGTCAACAGCGAGTTTCTGCCGGTGCTGGAGACGATCCGCTCGGATCTGGAGACGGTGAAGCACTTCGTGCTGCTCGACGACAGCGGTGCGCCGCCGCATTCGTCGATTAGCTTCAGCGGCGAGTACGAGGCGCTGCTGGCGCAGGCCTCGCCCGGCTACGACTTCAAGGACTTCGACGAAAACACCCGCGCCACCACCTTCTATACCACCGGCACCACCGGCCTGCCCAAGGGCGTGTACTTCAGCCACCGGCAGATCGTGCTGCACGCGATGGCGATCATGGCCTGGTTCGGCACCGCGCCGGCGCAGGGACGCATCCATCGCGAAGACGTGTACATGCCGATCACGCCGATGTTCCACGTGCACGGCTGGGGCATGCCGTTCGCGGCGACCCTGATGGGCGTCAAGCAGATCTATCCGGGCCGCTACGTGCCGGAGCTGCTGCTCAAGCTGATCCGCGACGAGAAGGTCACGCACTCGCACTGCGTGCCGACCCTGCTGCACATGCTGATCAGCCACCCCGCCAGCCAGGGCGTGGACCTGTCGAAGCTGAAAATGGTGATCGGCGGCTCGGCCATGCCCAAGGGCCTGGCGCGGGCGGCGCTGGAGCGCGGCATCGACGTCTACTCCGGCTACGGCATGTCCGAGACCGGGCCGCTGCAGATCGTCAACCACCTCACCAGCGAGGAGCTGAAGGCCGACCTGGAGACCCAGGCGGCGCTGCGCTGCCGCACCGGCCAGTCGGTGGTGCTGTGCGACGTGCGCACGGTGGACGAGAACATGCAGACGCTGCCGCGCGACGGCAAGAGCATCGGCGAAGTGGTGTTCCGCTCGCCCTGGCTGACCCAGGGCTACCTCGGCGACCCGCAGCGCTCGGAGGAGCTGTGGCGCGGCGGCGCGCTGCATTCCGGCGACATCGGCAGCTTCAACGAGCGGGGCATCCTGCACATCGCCGACCGCGTCAAGGACGTGGTCAAGACCGGTGGCGAGTGGATTTCCTCGCTCGACCTGGAGGACATCATCTCGCAGTTCCCCGGCATCAGCGAAGCCGCCGTGATCGGCACGCCCTGCCCGAAGTGGGGCGAGCGGCCGATGGCGCTGCTCGTGCCCAAGCCGCAGGCGAGCATCGATCCGGAGGCGGTGCGCCGGCACATCGCCGGCTACGTCGAAAAGGGCGTGATCTCCAAGTACGGCATCCCCGACCAGGTGATCATCGTCGAGGCGCTGGACAAGACCAGCGTCGGCAAGCTCGACAAGAAAGTGCTGCGCGCCAAGTACGCCAAGCCGCTCTGAACCGCGGCCAAGCCGCGCCGCCAGGCAACTTCCGCCCTGGGGCGGGCATTCGCGCATGTCCGATATCATCGCTCCGGCGTCCTATGGGACGCCGGCGGCATTTCCTATAGTGCAGGGGAACGGACGACATGGGCGGAGCGGTGAGGCGGATCGGCGTGCTGGGTTTTGACAAGGTGAACGCCCTGGACCTGACCGGTCCCCTGGAGGCATTCACCAATGCCAACGAGCTGGCCGGGGAAACCCTGGTCGGCGGCCCGCGTTACGAGCTGCTGGTCATCGGGCTCGACGGCCGAGCCTTCGCCGCCGAATCCGGCGTGATCTTCAAGCCGCATTGCGCCGCGGCCGATGCGCCGCCGCTCGACACTCTGATCGTTCCCGGCGGCCGCGGGCTGCGCGAGCCGCGCGTCAGCGCCGCCGCCGCGGACTGGCTGCGCCAGCGCGCGCCCGCCGCAAGGCGCGTCGCCTCGGTCTGCACCGGCGCCTTCGGCCTCGCCGCCGCTGGCTTGCTCGACGGCCGCCGCGTCACCACGCACTGGCGCTTCGCACCGCGCCTGGCGCAGCAGTTCCCGGCGTTGAAGGTCGACGCGCGGCCGCTCTACCTCAAGGACGGCAAGTACTACACCGGCGGCGGCATCACCGCCGGCATCGACCTCGCGCTGGCGTTGATCGAGGAAGACTGCGGCCCCGGCCTGGCCCTGGCCACGGCGCGCGAGATGATCGTGTACCTGAAGCGCCCCGGCGGCCAGGAGCAGTATTCCGAACCGCTGCGCGCCCAGGTGCACGGAGCCGACCGCTTCGCGGAGCTGGTGGCGTGGATCGACGCCCATCTCGGCGCGGACCTTTCAGTGGAGGCGCTGGCCCAGCGCGCCTGCCTCAGCCCGCGCCAGTTCAACCGGCGCTTCCAGGCGAGCCTCGGCTGCAGCCCCGCGCGCTATGTCGAGGATGCGCGGATGCGCGAGGCCTGCCGCCGCCTCAGCCTCGGCCGGCGCCAGATCGGCGATATCGCGGGCGCGCTCGGCTTCCATAGCGACGATGTATTCCGCCGCGCCTTCGAGCGGCGCTTCGGCATCACTCCCTCCCACTACCGCGAGCGCTTTGGCCCCGCAACCGGCGCCCGCAAGCTCCGCTCCCCGTCAAGGAACCAAGCATGAACCTGAGGTCCGCCGTCGCGTTGCTTGCCGCCGCCATTTGCACCGCACCCTGCCTGGCGGGGCCGGAAAGCCTGCCGGCGCCCGCCTACGGCGCGGACGGCAAGCTGCCGATGCCGGCCGATTACCGACAGTGGACCTTTCTCACCTCGAGCCTGGACATGAGCTACAACCGCACCGGCGAGCCGGACATGCACCTATTCGACAACGTCTTCGTGCAGCCGCAGGCCTACCGCTCCTTTCTCGACAGCGGGACCTGGCCCGAGCACACGGTGCTGGTCAAGGAAGTGCGCGGCGCCAGCACCCGCGGCTCGATCAACCGGCGCGGCAAGTTCCAGACCCCGCAGCTGGTGGAACTGGAGATACACGTCAAGGACGAGGCGCGTTTCGCCGACGGCGGCTGGGGGTTCTTCGTCAGCGACGGCGCCGCGCCGGCGCAGCAGATCCCGCCGCAGGCGGACTGCTATGCCTGTCACCGTGCGCACGGCGCGGTCGACAACACCTTCGTGCAGTTCTACCCCACCCTGATCGACCTGGCCCGCAGCAAGAACACGCTCAGCGCCGGATTCCGCAAGGACGAGGCCGCTGACGCGAAATAACGGGATCTCAGGGCTTGACGTTGTCCGGCACGCAGCCGCCGACGTTGCCGGCGGTGCAGGTGTTCTGCTGCGAGAACTCCTTGGCCTTGTCGTTGGCGTCACGGTCGCTGTGGTCCGGCGCCTCGGTCGGCAGCACGCGCTCGCCCACCGCGTCGAGCACGCGCTTGACCAGCTTCTTCTTGGTATGCGGCTTGGCGTCGCAGCCGGTGCAGGGCAGCGATTCCTGCAGCTCCTTCAGCTTCTTGTCGTTGTCGTTGAAGACGTTGCGGTTGCCCTGCACGTTGACCTTGGGCAGCTTGATCTTCTTGTCTTCCTCGCCTTGCGCCGGCTGGCTGGCAGGGTCCGCCGCAGCGGCGGCTTCCGGCGAAATCGCGGCAGGCGGCACGGGCTGGGCCGGCGGCGGGGTGCCGCCGGACGAGGATTGGGCCAGGGCCCCGCCGCAGGCCAGCAGCAGCAGCAGCGCCAGGCGCGCCGGCGCAGGGCTCCCGCCGTGCGGCTTCATGCGAAGCCCGGCACTTGGGGGAAACGCCCCGCCTTCCAGTCCTGCTCGCACGCACGACCCTCCTCGACGCTGTCGACTATGAAGTTCCACCAGATCACGGTGGGCTCCTGCATCGGCTCGCCGCCGATCAGCACGGCGCGCGCGCCGGTGGACGAGGCCAGCTGAAGGGCCTCGCCGCCCTGGGCCAGGCTGGCCAGTACTCCGCGGGAGACGACGGTTTCTCCCACCGCTACTTCTCCGACCGCCACATACAAGGCGAGTTCGTGGGCGGGATTGATCGGAAGGGACAATGCCGCCCCCGGCCGCAGCTGCAGGTCCAGGTAGGTCGTGGGCTGGAAGGTCGGCACCGGCGAGCGCCGCCCGTCCAGGGCGCCGGCGATGACCTTGACCGTGGCCCCCGGATATTCCACCTCCGGCAGCGTCCCGCCATCGAAGTGCTCGAACGCGGGCTCGATCTTGCGCCGGCCCGGTGGCAGGCCGATCCAGGTCTGGATGCCGTGCAGTTCCTCGCCGCCGCGCACCACCATCTCGGCGTGGGTGATGGCGCGGCCGGCGGTCATCCAGTTGACATCGCCGGGGCGGATCACCTGCACCGAGCCGAGACAGTCGCGGTGCTCGATGGCGCCGCTGAACAGGTAGGTCACCGTCTGCAGGCCGACGTGCGGATGCGGCAGCACGTCCATGGCGCCGTCGGAGGAATGCGGCCCGAAATGGTCGAAGAACACGAACGGACCGACGCGGCGCCGCTCGCGCCGCGGCAGCGCACGCAGCACCGTGGCGGCGCCGGTGAGCTGCGCCGGCTTCGCCGGCAGCAGCAGGCTGATGCCGCGCGCGGCCTCGCTCATGCCCCCTTCTCCCTTGGCGCCTGCCTTAGAGCTCGCGCGCCGTCTGGATGATGCGGCTGACCATGCCGTAGGCGATGGCCTCCTCCGCGCTCATCCAGTAGTTGCGCTCGGTGTCCTGCTTGACCTTCTCGTAGGGCTGGCCGGTTTCGCGCGCGATCAGGCGATTGATGCGCTCGCGGATCTTGACGATTTCGCGCGCCTCGATGTCGATGTCGCCGGCGCGGCCGCGCACCCCGCCCAGCGGCTGGTGCAGCAGGAAGCGGGTGTTGGGCAGGCACAGCCGGCGCTCCTTGGCGGCGCCGAGGAAGATGGTGGCGCCGGCGCTGGCGACCCAGCCGGTGCCGATCACGCGCACCGGCGCCATGGCGTCGACGTAGCGGATCATGTCGTGGATGCTGTCGCCGCTCTCGACGTGGCCGCCGGGCGAGTTGACGTAGACGTCGATCGGCTTGTCCGCCTCGCTGGCCAGGAACAGCAGGCGGGCGACGACGTCGCGCGCCAGGCGGTCGTTGACCTCGCCGAACACCAGCACGCGGCGCTGGGTCAGCAGCTTCATCTCCAGCTCGTTGACCGGATTGGCGTGCGTGGAGGCCTTTTTCGGCTCGTCCTCGTCTTCGTCGTCGAGGCGGGACGGAACCTGGCTGCGGGTGATCATCAAAACGCTCCTTGTGAATCCGATTTTTGCTTGTTGTCGCGGCTAGCGTAACCGGCGCGGCAGGCCGGCTCAATGCCACCATAGGGGCGGAACGGCCGACTACAATACGCGCCCGAACGATTTACTGCCGCCGATGCTGCTGAACCTGAAGAACCTGAGCCTGAACCTCGGCAGCACGGTCCTGCTGGACCGGGTGGAGCTGAGCCTGGAGCGCGGCGAGCGCCTGTGCCTGGTCGGACGCAACGGCACCGGCAAGTCGACCCTGATGAAGGTCATCGCCGGCAGCGTCCAGGCCGATAGCGGCGAAATCGTGCGCGCGCAGAACCTGCGGGTGGCGCAGCTGCCGCAGGACGTGCCGCGCGATCTCGCCGGCACCGTCTACGAGGTGGCGGCCGCCGGTCTCGGCGAAGCCGGGCGGCTGGTGGCGGAATACCACCGCCTGCTGCACGACAGCCCCGACGACCTCAAGGCCCTGGGCCGCATCCAGAGCGCGCTGGAGAGCCATGACGGCTGGTCCTTGGACAGCCGCGTGCAGGCGGTGCTGAGCCGGCTGGAGCTGGACGGCGACGCGTCGTTCGCCGCGCTGTCCGGCGGCCTCAAGCGCCGCACCCTGCTGGCCCAGGCCCTGGTAGCCGAGCCGGACCTGCTGCTGCTGGACGAGCCGACCAACCATCTCGACATCGACAGCATCGCCTGGCTCGAGGACTTCCTCGCCGGCTGGAACGGCACCCTGCTGTTCATCACCCACGACCGCGCCTTCCTGCGCCGCCTCGCCACCCGCATCGTCGAGCTGGACCGCGGCATCCTGCGCAGCTGGCCCGGCACTTACGACGACTACCTGCGGCGCAAGGATGAGGCCCTGCGCGCCGAGGAGCAGCAGAACGCGCTGTTCGACAAGCGGCTGGCGCAGGAGGAAGCCTGGATCCGCAAGGGCATCGAGGCGCGCCGCACCCGCAACCAGGGCCGCGTCGAGCGCCTGTACAAGCTGCGCGAGGAGGACCGCGCGCGGCGGCGGCTGCCCGGTCAGGTCAAGCTGGCGGTGCAGGAGGCCGAGCGCTCCGGCAAGCTGGTGGTGGAGGCCGAGGGCGTGAGCTTCGCCCGCGGCGAACGCCAGCTGGTGCGCAATTTCTCCACCACCCTGCTGCGCGGCGACAAGATCGGCATCATCGGTCCCAACGGCGCCGGCAAGACCACCCTGCTCAACCTGCTGCTCGGCAAGCTGGCGCCGGACAGCGGCCGGCTGCGCGCCGGCACCAACCTGCAGGTCGCCTACTTCGACCAGCTGCGTGCGGCGCTGGACGAGAACAAGCCGGTCTACGAGAACATCGGCGACGGCAAGGAATTCATCGAGATCGACGGCAGCCGCCTGCACGTGATGAGCTACCTGCAGAACTTTCTGTTCGCGCCGGACCGTGCCCGCAGCCCGGTGAAGGCCCTGTCCGGCGGCGAGCGCTCGCGCCTGCTGCTGGCCCGCCTGTTCGCCCAGCCCTCCAACCTGCTGGTGCTGGACGAACCGACCAACGACCTCGACGTGGAGACGCTCGACCTGCTGGAGGAGCGGCTGGCGGAATACGGCGGCACCGTGCTGCTGGTCAGCCACGACCGCGAATTTCTCGACAACGTGGTGACCCGCTGCCTGGTGTTCGAAGGCGGCGGCCGCATCGGCGAATACGTCGGCGGCTACCAGGACTGGGTGCGCCAGCGGCCGGAAAAGACCGCGCCGAAGGTCGAGACCAAGGCGGCGGCCCCCGTCGCCGCGCCGAAGCCGGCGCCCAAGCCGGCCGCCCGGCTCGGCTACAAGGAACAGCGCGAGCTCGCCGCCTTGCCCGGCCAGATCGAGAAGCTGGAAGCCGAGCAGGAGCAGCTCAGCGCCGAGCTGGGGGACGGCAGCATTTACCAGCGCGACCAGCGCCGCGCGCTGGCGATCCAGGAACGGCTGAGCGCGATCGCCCGCGAGCTTGGGCATGCCTATGCCCGCTGGGAAGAGTTGGAAGCCCAGCGCTGAGGACTGCGGGCCGCGCCCGGCGCGGGTTTGCCGGCTTTACCCGGAGCGCGGGAACTCGCCCGCCGGGGGCCTCTCCTATATCAGGCAGCGGCGTTTTTTCCGCTGCCCACGATTGATCGTGGCTTTCCACGCAAGGAGGCAGTCATGTCCAAGCACCCGAAGGGTGGGCACGAGAAGCAGCAGGGCGAGCAGGAAACGGGGCGGCAGCACCAGCAGCACAATCCGCAACGTCAGCAGCCCGGCTCGCAGCCGTCATCGCAGCAGCACGGCTCACGCCAGCAGGGCGGCGAACAGCAACGCCAGGATGAGGCCGCGCGGCGCCAGTACGGCTCCCACGACACCATGGAAAGGGCCGAAGAAGAGGCGCTGCGGGAACAGCAGGAACGCAACAAGCCTTGAGCGCAGCTCGCTCTCCCATAGCGACGTCATAATCCCGCCACCGCCGGCCGCCAGCGAGGGGCGGCCGGCGACGGCGTCGGCTCAGGCCGTCAACTCCTGGATCAGCGACTCCAGGCTGAGCTGCAGCGGGTCCCGCTGGGGCGGATTCAAGCGGCGCTCGGCCAGGTGGTCGGCAACCATCAACCCGGCCAGGACCACAGCGCATGCCACGAACAGCCCGATGATCAGGACAACCAGAGGCAAAGGATGCATGGCGACCTCCTAAATGTTGCGTTGCATCATCATAGAGGCCAGGGCCGGCAAATTCAAGACTATTTTGGTTACAAATTTATGTAAGAACCGAAATAGACGGTTTTACCGTCATATATTGACGCTTTGACGACAAAATAGAAACAATTAGTGAAAATTCGAATCAAGGCGCGCCCGCCAGCACGGCGTCCCCGCAGTGCAGGTAGGGCGAGGACTCCAGCCATTGGCGGTCGGGATAATAGGCGAACAGGTACTGGCCACCCTTGAGCGCGTCGATGACCCGGGGCGCGGCCGCCAGCGGCACCGCCGGGCAGCCCCAGCTGCGGCCCAGACGCCCTTCCCGCTTCGCCGTGCCGAGGCTGACGTAGGAAGCGCCGTGGATGACGATGGCGCGCTGCAGGGCGTGGTCGTTGACGCCCGGCTCCAGGCCTTCCATGCGCAGCGAGTAGCCGTTGTGACCCTGGTAGGGGTCGAGGGTGCGGAACAGGCCCAGGCTGGAGGCCAGGCTGCCGTCGGCGTTGGAGAAGTCGCGGGCGTAGTTATCGCCGGAGTTGCGCCCGTGGGCGACCAGCTCGCGGTAAAGCAGCTTGCGCAGGGTCAGGTCGAACACCCACAGGCGCGGCTGCACCGAGGGCTGCGAATAGTCGATCACGCCGAGCCGCTCGGATGCCGGCTGGCCCTGCTCCATGGCGCATTGCCGCGCGCGCAGCGCCAGCTTCAGCACCCCGCTGTCCAGCGCCGGCGCGGCGCGGTGCAAGGCGGCGGGCAAGCCGGGGTCCGCGGCGTGCGCCGCCTGTGGCATGAGGCCCAGCGCGACCGCGGCGAGCGCGGTCCGGAAGTGGAAGAGGATCAAGTTTTTGGGTGCTGCCGGCTGAGGCTGCGGCTATGCTACCCGACAGCGCCCGCGCGACGGTACTGCCGCGGCAAGCGAAATTTCGGGGGAAAGGCATGACGACTGCTGCAGGTGGCCGCTTCGGCCGTGGGGGCACGCGGCTGTGGCTGGCACTGCTGGCGCTGTTGCTGCCGGTGTGGACCGCGCTGGCGCAGGACGCTACCACCCCGTCCGCCAGCGCCTTGCAGGTCCGCGTCGAGCAGCTCACCCCCGGCGGCCCGCTGCTGACCACCGCGCCGCGGCTGACCCTGGACGAAGCCGTCGCCGCCTTCTACCGCCAGCGCGGCTTCGCCCCGGCCTGGGTCGAACCGGGCCGCGTCGATGCCCTGCTCGGCGCGCTCTACGAGCTGACCCTGGACGGGCTCGATCCCGACGATTACCGGGCCTCGCAGATCGCGCAGCGCCAGGCCGCGCTGGCCGGCGGCGACGCGGCCGACCCCGACTTCGAGCTGCTGGCGACGCGCGCCTACCTACTGGCCCTGACCCACCTGTACCGCGGCAAGGTCGATCCGCGCAGCGTGGATTCCGGCCGCAACTTCGATCCCGCCAGTCCCGATCCGGAGCGGGCGCTGCAGGTGGCGCTGGCCGGGGTGGACAGCAGCGACATCGCCGGCGCCTTCGCCCGCGCCCGGCCGCAGCACCCGCTGTACCAGGGCCTGCGCGAGGCGATGGGCTCGCTGCGCTATGTCGCCGGCGAAGGCGGCTGGCCGGTGCTGCCGCCGGGGCCGGCCCTCAAACCGGGCGACGACGATCCGCGCGTGCTGCTGCTGCGGCGGCGCCTGCAGCTGTCGGGCTACCTGCCGGACGACCTCGACGACGCGGCGATGGCGAGCACCCATTACGGCGCGCAGCTCGCCGCGGCCGCGCTGCGCTACCAGGACGAGCAATACCTGGACACCGACAGCGGCGTCGGCAACGCCACGCGCAATGCGCTGAACATTCCGGTGCAGGCGCGCATCGCCCAGCTGCGCGTCAACCTGGAGCGGGCGCGCTGGCTGCTGCACGAGATCCACGGCGACCTGGTGGTGGTGGACATCGCGGGATTCACCCTGCACTACTTCGACGGCGGCCCGATGCCGGTGTGGAGCTCGCGGGTGCAGGTGGGCCAGCCCTACCGCATGACGCCGATGTTCAAGTCCGCCATCGACCAGATCACCTTCAATCCCGCCTGGGTGGTGCCGCCGACGATCTACACCAAGGACCTCCTGCCCAAGCTGCGCCGGGACCGCGGCTACCTGGCGGCGCACAAGCTGCACGTCTACAGCGCCGACTGGAAGGAGCTGGACCCGGCGACGGTGGACTGGAACAGGCCGCCGGCCGGGCTGCGCCTGCGCCAGGAGTCCGGCTCGGACGGCGCCCTCGGCCATATCAAGATCAGCTTCCCCAATCCGTATGCGGTCTACCTGCACGACACGCCGCACACCGAGCTGTTCACGCGCCAGTCACGCGCGTTCAGCTCCGGCTGCATCCGCCTGTCCGAACCGGACGAGCTGGCCTGGCGCCTGTTCAACGACCCCGATCGCTGGAGCCACGCCGCCATCGAAGAGGCGGTGGCTTCGGGCGAAACCCGCACCTACAAGCTGAACACCCCGGTGCCGGTGCTGCTGGCGTACTGGACCGTGGACCTGCACGACGGCACCCGCCCCGCCTTCAAACCCGATATCTACGGCCTCGACGGGGCGCTGCTCAAGGCGCTGGACCGGCCGGTGAAGTGGTAAGAAGGCATTCATCGCCACGCCGGGGATGGCCCCGCCGCCGGCGCGGGCAAGGGGTGCGCTTCTGCCCCGGGAGCATCCCCTCTCCCGGCCAGGGTCACGGCCGCGAACGCCTCGGAACTAAAAAGCCCCGGGACTCGCGTCCCGGGGCTCACTCACTCGTTGCAGCTGTAGAGCCGTCCGTGGCGGCTTGCTCCCAACTACTCCGGCGCCAGCCTCCCCCGAAGCCGGCAGCACAGAAAGCGTTGCCTATGGGTGCATCGTAATCCGGTCCGCCGCGCGATGCCAGCTTTTTTGACTGGGAAAAAAGTACTCGCGTACTGCTGCGGTGCGGAAAGCCGGAAAAGGCGCCGGATCCCTCCGGCGCCTGTGCGTCAGTCCATCCGGCCTCAGTGGCCGCCGCGGGCCGCCGCGTCCGGCGTGAACAGGGCCGGCGTGATGTTGCTGCGGTTGATCTTCCACCACTTGTCGCCCGGCTCCTCGTTGGTGAGGTAGCCGGCCTCGTAGGCGTTGGCGGTGAGGTCGTGGTAGACCGACACCGCGCGGTGCCAGGAGCTGGATTCCTGCGAGTAGTGGTAGTTGATCAGCGTGATGCGGTACATCTGGCCGCGCGCGTCGTAATTGTCGGCCCACAGCGTCAGCCAGCTGTCCTCGTCGACGTACAGGATGCGCTTGCTGTAGATGTGGCGCACGCCGGGCTTGAGGTTGCCCTCGACCACCCAGACGCGGTGCATCTCGTAGCGCTCGTAATCCGGATTGACCGTGTTCGGCTTGATCAGGTCGGAGTACTTGATCGACGGATCGTTGATCTTGAAGTTGTCGTACGGGACGTACAGTTCCTTCTTGCCGATCAGCTTCCAGGTGTAGCGCTCGGGCGAGCCGTTGAAGCCGTAATCGTCGTCCACCGTGCGCTGGCCGGCGGGCGGCACCGGGTAGTCGAAGCCCACTTCCGGCGCCTCGCGCACGCGGCGGATGCCGGGCAGGTACTGCCAGGACTGGGTCGCGTCGTTGTTGAAGTCGTTGGGCTGGTAGCCCACCGCGACGAAGCCCTTCTCGCGCTGCGGCAGCAGGTAGCCGGTGTAGAAGTAGGCGTTGATCTTGTCCTGGTAGGAGCCGCGCTTGTTCGGGTCGTTGGCCGGCGCCAGCACCATGAAGTGCTGCTTGCCCCAGGCGATGGTGCCGTTGGCATAGACGTCGGCGATGTCGACGATGGCATCCTCGGTCCACGGGCGGAAGGGGTCGATGGTGTTCCACACCGCCTCGATGCCGCTGGCCGGGAACGGGAACGGGATGCTGCCGGAGGTGCCGGTGACGCCCTTGCCGTCGTGCACCACTTCCGAGGTCACGGCATTCTTCTTGGTGACGTCGCAGACCCAGGACGGATAGCCGAAATCGCGGTGGCTGGGGTACACGTTCATGCGGAACGAGTCCGGGTACTTGGTCAGCATGGTCTTCATGCCCTCGGTGAGCTTGTCGGCGTATTGCGACATGTTCTTCGAGGTGATGGTGAACAGCGGCTTCTCGTCGGCGAAGGGGCCGGGCTCGTAGCCTTCCTTGCCCTTGATGCCGGGCCAGGTGCCGACATACTTGCCGGTGAAGGCGGCG
>Ga0070741_10001745_pt1 | contig 63030 bp, 61 predicted proteins | sample Coa_R1_4_FD_66440 | JGI IMG/M metagenome (GOLD analysis project Ga0070741, IMG submission 66440) | Surface soil microbial communities from Centralia Pennsylvania, which are recovering from an underground coalmine fire - Coalmine... | ecosystem: Environmental > Terrestrial > Soil > Unclassified ...
GTGCAGGCTGCGCGGGCGGCAAACATGACGCCTGTCGTCGCGCTTTGGGGCTATCTCGGGGATGGCAATCCGCCCGAGCAATGGGGTGCCGAGCTGATGACGGCGCATCCGTTGCAATTGACGCTGTTGCTCTGAAACGATGGCAGAGCATTTCGACTACGTCATCGTGGGCGGCGGCACAGCGGGGTCCATCCTCGCTGCCCGGTTGAGCGAAGACAGCGCTACACGCGTGTGCCTGCTCGAAGCCGGCGGGAGCGGTCGTCATCCTTGGCTCCACATTCCGGCCGGATTCATCAAGGTGCTGTTCAATCCCGCCTTGACTTGGCAGTTCAGCACGGAGGCCACTGAACAGACCAACGCGCGGCGCATCCCGCTGCCCCAAGGCCGCACGCTAGGCGGGTCGAGCGCCATCAACGGCTTGGTCTATAACCGCGGTCACGCCGAGGACTACGACGGCTGGGCGGCACTCGGTAATCCGGGGTGGAGCTTCGCCGAGGTGTTGCCCTACTTCAAGCGCAACGAGATGCGGCTCGGCGATGGCGATGACACCTATCGCGGCCGCCAAGGGCCAGTTCCCGTCACCGATACCGACTGGCGGCACCCGCTGTGCGAAGCTTTCATCGCGGGGGCCGAGCAACTGGGCATCCCGCGCAACGCCGACTACAACGGCGCGCAGCAGGCCGGCGTCGGCTACTTCCAACGCACCATCCATCGCGGCCGGCGCATGAGTACCGCGACCGCCTATCTCGCACCAGCGCGCAAGCGGCCCAACCTCGTGGTACGCACGCACGCGCTGGTCAAGCAAATCATCTTCGAGGGTCGACGCGCAACGGGCGTGTGGTATCGCGACAGCGAGGGCCGTACACACCGCGCGAGCGCGCGGCGCGAGGTGGTGATCACCGCGGGTGCGATCAACACCCCCAAGCTGCTGCAACTGTCCGGGCTCGGTCCCACCGCGCACTTGCAACAGCTCGGCGTACCCGTGATGCACGACTTGCCGGGAGTGGGCGAGAACCTGACTGATCACTTCTCGATCCGGCTGGTGGCGCGCGTGCGCGGGGTCACAACGATCAACGAGATGACTCGCGCGCCGCGGCTGTGGGCGGAAGCTTTGCGCTGGTCGATGGGACGGCCCAGCGTGCTCGCGCTCAGCCCGTCACTCGTGCACCTTTTTTGGACGTCGCGACCGGGTCTGGATCGCCCCGATTTGCAGGGTGTTTTCGCACCCGCGAGTTATCGCGAGGGCTACGTCGGCATGCTGGACAGATATCCAGGCATGAGCTGTGGTGTTTGGCGCCATCGCCCCCGCAGTGTGGGCTACGTGCGCATCGCCTCCGCCGATCCCTTCGCGGCGCCCATCGTGCAGCCGAATTATCTGTACGACAGTGAAGACCAGCGCGTGCTCATCGACGCTGTGCGGCTCGCGCGCAAGCTGCTCGAGAGCGCTTCGCTCGCCCCCTACGTTCCCACCGAAACACTGCCGGGCGCGCAGGTGCAAAGCGATGACGAGGTGCTCGATTTCATTCGTCGCTACGGCGTGTCCTCCTATCACTTGAACGGCACCGCGCGCATGGGACCGGGGCACGACAGCCACGCAGTCGTCGATGCTCGCCTGCGCGTTTATGGCATCGAGGCCCTGCGTGTAGCCGACTGTTCGATCATGCCCACCATGCCCTCGGCGAACATCTGCGCCGCGACCATGATGATCGCCGAAAAGGCCGCCGACATGATCCGCGAAGACGCGAAGCGCTGAGGTAGGCGTGTACCGGGAGGCGGCTGCGCGAGTGATAGGAGGTTGCGCAGCAGGCATTGAACTTCCGGCTGGGCCCTCCATCTATGGGATAATTCGTGCTGGCGATACTTAGTACGTCACGAACGAGTGAGTTCATTGGGGGCGACCTGGTTTCGACGCAGGTTGCGAAGCAGAGCAGTGCATGCCGAGGTCCAGTCACCTCGTAAATCAGCTGGAAATCTATAGTCGCCAACGACGACAACTACGCTCTGGCCGCCTAACACCGGCCGGACTCTGCCCCGGTTTGCACGTGGGCCGGTTCCGAACCCGCAAGGGTGAAGATCAGCAGAGTCATTTGCACGTGATCGCGTTCCGGCGGGGCTGCTTCGTCGGGGCGCCAAATCGTAAGGTAGCTCGCCAAGCATCAGCCCGCCGGCCGGCGGACGCAAGGCTAAATCAAATGACCGCGCTAAGCATGTAGGACTGACTGTAGAGGATTTGCGGACGCGGGTTCGATTCCCGCCGCCTCCACCAATCACAAGGGTCTGGATAGTCTCCAGGCCCTTTTTCTTTGCGCGAATCCCCGCGTCGCGCGGGTGCGGGGCGTTTGCCCTGCGGGGCATCCTTGCCAGTTCGGGGGTAGGCCGCCGGCAGGCCCCTGATCAAAAACTGCTTTAACGCTGGCGCTTCGTATTAAAGGATGCTTTAATGTGGAAAGATCACATTAAAGATAGCTTTACCATGAGGCGAACCACGGGTACTTACGCCATCTCGACGACGCTGGGCGAATCGGTTCAATCCTTCGTGCCGCATCCGCTGCCGCCCGCCGAACCTACGCTGGCACCTGAGGTGTATGCCGACCGGAACCATCAGGCAGAGCTGGCGCTTGCCCGCCTGTCCGGGGTGTCGGGGCTGGTGCCGTCGGTGGACTGGTTGCTGTACAGCGCTATCCGCAAGGAGGCCCTGCTCACCTCGCAAATCGAAGGCACCCAGGCCACATTGGCTGACCTGTTCGACGAAGAAGCGGGATTCGCCGTCAGCAACACGGACGATGTCGAGGAAGTCACCAACTATGTGCGCGCCTTTCGGCTGGTACAGGACAACCTGCGCGACCCCAATGGCCTGCCCATCAGCGTGCGCCTGCTGTGTGAGGCCCACCGTGTCTTGCTAGACGGGGTGCGTGGTGCCGGCAAGCAGCCTGGGAAACTGCGGCGTTCCCAGAACTGGATCGGCGGCACCCGTCCGGGCAACGCCGCTTTCGTGCCGCCGCCAGCCGACCGGGTGGCCGATCTGCTGGGCGATCTGGAGCAATTCATTCACGGTGAGGCAGGCCCGCTCCCGCCTCTGGTCAGGATTGCGCTGGCACACGCCCAGTTCGAAACCATCCACCCCTTCCTCGATGGCAATGGCCGCATTGGGCGCCTGCTGATTGCCGCGCTGCTGGAACACTGGGGTTTGTTGCCCGAGCCACTGATGTACCTGAGCGGCTACCTGAAGCAGCATCAGGCCGAGTATTACCGGCGCCTGTCGAGCATCCGCACCGAGGGCGACTGGGAGTCCTGGGTCGCGTTCTTCCTCGAAGGCGTGGCGACAGCCGCGAGTGACGCCGAACGCAGCATCATCGCCATCGCCACCCTGGTGGCGGCCAACCGGCGCCGTCTGCTCGAATCGGCCAAGGCCGGTCCCGCCAGCTACCGGCTGTTCGAAATGCTGCCGATGATGCCGCGCTTCACCATCGAGCGTGTGCGCAAGCGCCTGGATACCAGCTTTCCGACGGCCAATGCGGCCGTCAAGGTGCTGGAAGACTTGGGAATCGTGACGGAAATCACCGGCCAGAAGAAGAACCGGAGCTACAGCTACCAGCCCTACATCGAGCTGCTGTCGCGGTGATTACGCGGGAATTCGCACCAGTTTGCAGCCGTCCGAAATGGCTGACAGAGGAACCATTCCTGCGGTCAACCATCCGCCACCAATTCAAAGCTCTTGCCGGGTTTCGGCAAGGGTTCTTTGTTTGCGACGTTCCATGCTCTCAGCATGAACGGTGCAAGCGCCTCTGGTAGCAGAAAATGGCTCGCCACACTCCCCTAACCATTGGAACTGGCGGGCTGGCGTTTCCTCCGCCGCGTCTCAATGAGCGGAATCGCTGCGGCGACGATAAGAGACAGCGTGTCGGCAGCCGGGATCGGTGTGGGCAATGCAAGTGCTCTCCACTCCCCTGTGAACGTGGCGTGCGGCGTGACCGGGATGCCGTCGACTTGTGGCTCGCTTCCCGTGTCGTGGGCGTAGCGAATCGAGTGAGGTGTGATGCGGACGCTGATAGCCGGATTCTCGGGCGCAACATCGAAGGTCGTGCCAGTCGGATCCTCGAACGAGTGGAACACGGAAGTTTGCGAGATCGCGGCGATTCGCTCGCGATCGGCCGAGAAGCTCACCTGATAGATGCCTCCGACATTATCGCGTCTGCCAATGCCATAGACGGCGTCAGCATTCGTCCAATGGTCGCGAAAACTGATCGTCTTGTAGACGAAGGGGCCAATGATAAAGTCGAACGTGTCCACGCCGTCCGGAACTAAGTTCGGGAACGTGTCGCGCAAAGCGAAATAAGTCGCGGAGCCGCGCTCGACAGCAGCCGAATCGAAGGTCCACTCCCCGTGCATCGGCGCCGCGCATACGGGAGCCGGACCGTCGCATCCGCTTTGCACCCATTCGTAGGTGATCGGTATCGCTCCAGCGCCCGCTGACCACAGCAGCGCCAGCACCAGGCCAGCAGCGGATTTCCAGGCGAGACGTGTTGAACTGCCAAGCGCAAACATCGACGGCCTCCTCTGCGGGGACGAACGTGTGCGGAATACAACGTGATTGTCCAGAAATTCGCGAGGACCGGTGTTGATCTCGGTCAACCCCTCGGTGGTGCTCGCTCTCTGAACTCGAAAAGAATTGCGCCAACCCGGGATCGGCTCGAGCTAATCTCGCCCCCGGCAACCGACTCGGCTCTCGGGGCCCGCATCCGAGAAGCCTGCTATCGTGCTGCCATCATGCAGCAATCATTCGATGTGCTCATCGCTGGCGCCGGGCCCGCCGGGAGCCATGCTGGGGCATTGCTGGCAGGACAGGGATTGCGTGTCGCACTGCTCGATCGCGCGCATTTTCCTCGCGACAAAGTGTGCGGCGGTGGGCTTTCGGCGAAATCGCTCCGACTGCTGGGCGATCTTCCCGCCGAGCTGATCCAACGCCGCTTCACCGGTGCTTACATCACCTGGCGCAACGAAGCCGCGATCGTCAAGGACCTCGATCGCGAGGCGGGATGCACGGTGCTTCGCAGCGCATTCGACGCTTGGCTCGTCGCTCGGGCGCAGCGTGCCGGCGCTTCGTTTTACCCGGGTACCCAAGCGCTCGGCGTCAGCCTCGAGCCTCCGGGTGTTCGACTGGATACTTCGCGCGGCACATTTCACGCGGCGTTCTTGCTGGTCGCCGATGGGGTCGGCAGCACGCTACGCACACAGCTGTTCGGGCGCAATGCGATCGCTTACGCGCCAGCCGTCGAGGCGCTCATTCCCGTCGATGAAACCGCGCTCGAAAGATTGGGGCAGCGCGTCGTGTTCGATTTAGGTGGCATGCCAAACGGATACGGCTGGATTTTCCCCAAGCGCGATCATCTCAACGTGGGTGTGTACTCGCCCTTCGGCGGGCGAGGTATTCGTGCACACCTCGACACCTTCCTGGCGCGGCATGGACTGACCCGCCGCAGCGCGCCGACTTGCACGTCCGGTTACGCAATTCCGGTCGCCAATCGCATAGGCAAGTACGAGCATGGACCGGTGCTATTGCTCGGCGATGCCGCGGGCTTCGCCGAAGCCGTTTGGGGAGAAGGCATCTATTTCGCCCTGCTCAGCGCCGTCCTCGCCGCGCGCGCGTTCGAGCGAGGTCGAGGCAAAGCGCCGACGGGCGCGTACAGCGATCTGGTACGTGCGGTGCTGGAGCCCGAATTGCGCTCGTCGCGGCGGCTCGCGCGCTTGTTGTACGCGGCGGGTCGATTCGCCTTCGATCCGCTCGCGCGCAGCCGGTTGGGCTGCGATTGGTTTGCCGCGGTAATCAGCGGAGAGCTGAGTTATCGCGCCTGCTTTTGGCGCAGCGTCCTGGGCGCACCGGCCTGGCTCGCGGCCAGCCGCCACGCGCTCGAACGCCCGATCGACTTCGGCCCGCTTGAAGGTGAGCGCGGCTCGGAAGGTGTGTCGATCCGCTAATCACGCTTTCCTCTCCGAACGGCGCTCGCCGCCGCCTTAGTTCATGAACTGTCTGACCAACCGGTTGAACTTCTCGGGGTTCTCCATGAACATGAAGTGGTTGCCGCCCTCCGCTTCTTCGAAGATTTCCACTTTCGAGTTGGGGATCTGAGTGCCCATCCATACCTGGGATTTCCAACCCACCAAGCTCGTCTTACCCCCAACGATCAAGGTCGGCACGTCGATCCGCGGCAGCACGTCGCGCCAGTCATTGGTCGCATGGTCGTAGAGCAAGCGTGCCGCGTAGGGGCGCGGAAATTTGAGATTCTGCTGAATGACCCATGCGACTTGCTCCGGCGGATACTGCTTGGTGAACATCCCCCCGATGAAGCCCTCGGTCGTCTTCACGCCATCGGGACCGGCCAGCGCATTGGTCACCGAGTAGAGCGAGTCCTTGTCGAGAATAGCGCCGGCGTCGGTTTTCTCCTGCTCGGACCAGATCGGATTCGCGGTGATCATCGGCATCTGATCAATCAGCACCAGCTTCGCAACGCGATCGTGCCCGAACAACTCCCAGTACCCCCAGATCACGGAACAGCCCATCGAGTGGCCAGCCAGCGTCACGCCCGTAAGCCCGTTCGCGGTGAGGAACTCGTGCACATCCTTCGACAAGCGGTGAATGCGATAACCATATGTAGGTTTGTCCGACTCGCCGTGGCCGCGCATATCGATCGCGATCACTCGGTAGTTGTCGCTCAATCCGTCGAGCTGCGCTTTGAACTGCGCTGCGGTTTGCGACCAACCGGGAATCAGCACGAGCGGCTTGCCGGCTCCCGCTTCGATGTAGTGCAAGCGCACCCCGTCGCTGGTCGTGAAGTAAGCCTCTTTCGTACTGGCTGCATTCGCGTGCGGTGCGGCCATGCAGATTAGCATCGCTAACGCGACGACCCAGCGCTGCTTGACTGGCAACATGATCTCCTCCTGCCTATTGTGTGTCGTTTTCGGTACAGCCTCGCCCAGGGTGGTATCGCGAAGTGCGAGCGAAACGCTCGACCAGTATACGGTGCACGTGCTGACTTGGCTTCGTGGCGGCCGCTGTGGGAGTACGGGAAACGCTCAAAAGCTTTGACCAGTTCGTGATCTCCTCGTGATCGATCCAGGCCACACTGGGAACCATCGAAGTTGCCGCAGCGAAGTCTCCTCCCCCTTCGGATGGGTCGTCGACGAATCCGGTCCGGCCCATCCATCTCTTTTCACCCGCGATAAGTTACGGATAGAGGAAACCGGCCTTTGTGGCTGTGATCGCTTGCGATGCTGCATGGGAGCAATGAAGAGCTCGTGCGAGCAGTTCGATCAGCGCCGCAGCCCGGGGGAGATCAGCCAGCGATCGAGCAGATCGAACAGCAGTTGCACGAGCAGCGCGAGCAGCGCGGCGGGTAGCGCGCCAGCGAGCAGCAAGGCGTGATCGTTGAGGGCGAGTCCGGTGACGATGCGCTCGCCATAGCCGCCGGCACCGATGAACGCGGCGATGGTCGCCGTTCCCACGCTGATCACTGCCGCAGTTTTGATCCCGCTCAGGATGGCACGCGCTGCAAGAGGCAGTTCGATCAGCCGCAAGCGCGCGAAGTCCGGCAAGCCGAGAGCAATCGCCGATTCGCGCAGCGACGGGGCGATATCGCGCAACCCGCTTTGGGTGTTGCGCACGATCGGCAACAGCGCGTACAGAAACAGCGCGACCAGCGCCGGGATGATCCCGATGCGGCCGAGCACCGGAATTAGAAAGGCCAGCAAGGCGAGCGCAGGCACGGTCTGGATCACGCCAACCCCGGCGAGAATTGCCTGGTTCGCCGCTTCGTTCCGAGCGGCCCAAATCCCGAGCGGCACGCCGATGAGTACGGCAAGCGCCAGCGAAACGGCAACCAGCAACAAGTGCTGCACAGTCAAACGCGCAAAGTCATCGCCGAAGACGCGCCTCCACCACACCGCGCCAGTGCTGGACGCAGTCGCGTGTCCAAACCGAGCGGAGACGAAAGCCTGCGCCACGTCGGCGAAGGATTGGCCCTCCAGTTCAGCCTTTGCATTCATGGCGATCATGGACTGAGCATCGATGCTGTTCTCGAGTTTGGTCAACGCCGCCCAAGCCAGCGGGAAGCGCCGCGGCACGTCGAGACGGTAGACGAAGACAGCGTCATAGCGCGGGAAATAATTCTTGTCGTCGACCAGCACGCGCAGATGATAGCGTCCGATCTTGGCATCGGTCGAATAGATGTCCATCACATCGATTTGGCCCGGGGCGATCGCTTCGTACGCGAGCCCGTGATCGAGCCCCACCGCCCTTTGCGGTAAGGCGTAGCGTGCGCGCAGACCCGGCCAGCCGTCGCTGCGTTGAAGAAACTCGTGCGACAGTCCCAGGCGCAGCTCGGCATGAGGCGCCAGATCGCTGATGCGGCTAATGCCGAGTGCGTTGGCGCGCTCCTCCCGCATCGCCAGCGCGTAAGTATTCTCGAAGCCCAATGGCAGGCCGGCAGCAAGCCCGAGCGGACGCAAGCCCCGATTGAGGGCATCGAGATCGGTTGCGTCGCTGTGCAAGAGCTCGCGCGCCACCGTCCCGCTGTAATCGGGATACAAATGGATCTGGCCCGTCTTCAGCGCCTCGAACAGGATGGCGGTGTTGCCCATGCCCTGTCGGTGGACCGTGGTCTGTCCGGCGCTGCGCACGATCTGGGTGGCGATCTCCCCGAGGATGTACGACTCGGTGAAGCGTTTCGACCCGATCACCAGGTCTTCGCCTAGCGCCCGGTGCGCGCAGCACATCATCACAAGAGCGAGGCTTATGTAGAGCGCCCGCGTCATCCGAGCCTCGATCGGGTGGCCGACAGGCGCGCGTCGGCGCGCTGTGCTCGGATGAAGTCGGTCACGAACGGCTCGGCAGGACGCTCGAGCAGGTCGTCGAGTGTCCCGCGCTGGACGACTCTGCCTGCGCGCATCAACAGGATTTCGTCGCCGAGGTAGGCCGCTTCGTGCAGGTCGTGCGTGACGAGGACAACGGTTTTCGACAAACGGGCGAAGATCTGAGCCAGATCGGTCTGCAAGGCATGACGGGTGAGCGGGTCGAGTGCCGCGAGCGGCTCGTCCAACAGCAACACGGGCGGGTCGAGCATGAGCGCGCGCATCAGCGCAACACGCTGACGCTCGCCGCCGGAGAGCTGGCTCGGGTAGCGTTCCAGTCGATCGAGAGGCAGCTTGACCAGCTCGGCCAATGCGGCACAACGAGTATGAACTTGATCCGCCGGCCTGCGTAGATAAGCGGCCATGAGCTCGACATTGCGACGCGCGGTCAGATGCGGAAACAGCCCGCCATCCTGAACCACGTAGCCGACTTGGCTGCGTAAGCGCTGCGCGTTCGTCGCGGCAAGCTGCTCTCCTTGCAGGCTCACCCGCCCGCGATCCGGCACGCTGAGGCCAAGAATCAAACGCAACAGCGTCGTCTTACCGCAACCGCTGGGTCCAATGATGACGGTGGTTCGATGCGGCGCGAAGCGCAAGGTGATGGGCGCAAGCACGCACTTGCCTTGGATCGATTTCGACAGCGCCTCGATCTCGATCACGCGCGCTCATCCTTGCCCAAGCGAGTGCCTCTCAGCTCACGACGATTCGCGGCGGACCCGCGCTCACTTCGCCGATGACGCCGGCTTGATCGAAGCCCTCGCTGCGCAAACAGCGCAAGACGACGTCCGTTGCCCGCGGCGCGCACGTGACGAGCAAACCACCGCTGGTCTGGGGATCGCACAACAACCAGCGCTCGGTTTCGCCATAACCGTTCAAGTCGACATTCGCACCGTAGCTTGCCCAGTTTCGCTTCGACGCGCCGGTGACAAAGCCTTCGGCGGCTAACTCCAATACGCCGGGCAAGCACGGCACGCGATTCCAGTCGATCTTCGCGCCGACCTGCGAACCCCTGCACACTTCGAGCAGGTGCCCGAGCAGGCCGAATCCCGTGACATCAGTAAGGGCGTGGACTTCCGACATGGCCGCAAGCAGCGGCCCGGGCGTATTCAACTTCGTCGTGCTCGCCAACATCGCGCGGTAGTGTTCGCCACTGAGTTTGGCTTTCTTCAGCGCCGCGCTATAAATGCCGACACCAATACCCTTGCCCAGGATGATGTGGTCGCCGACCCGCGCGGCGGCGTTGCGCTTCAGATGCTTCGGATCGACCACGCCGATCGCCACCAGGCCGTAGATCGGCTCCACGGAGTCGATGCTATGCCCCCCGGCAATCGGGATGCCGGCGCGCTCGCAAACCGACTCACCACCTTCGAGGATGGCCCGGATGATTTCCACCGGCAGCTTGTCGATCGGCATGCCGACGATGGCGAGCGCGAACAGCGGCGTTGCGCCCATCGCATAGACGTCCGAGATCGCATTGGTTGCCGCGATCGCACCGAAATCGAACGGGTCGTCGACGATCGGCATGAAGAAATCGGTGGTCGCTACGATCGCCTGACGCTCGTTGATCTGATAGACCGCCGCGTCATCGCTGGTTTCGATGCCGACCAGGAGTTGCTTGGGCACGAAACGCTTGGCCGTATTGGCCAGAATGTTTTCGAGGACACCGGGGGCAAGCTTGCAGCCGCAGCCGCCGCCATGGGCCAAACTGGTGAGGCGCGGCAACGCGTGATCAGCAGCATTCATGATTCGATTGGTCGATGGTGAACCGGAGATTCTAGCAGCGGCCGAACGGCGCCGATGGCAGCGCTGCGGCCACGCGCCAGCATGCGTGCGCTGCGATGCTGCCGGCGTTGTCTTCCGACGCATGGCCGTGCGGCAGTGCAATTGCAATTGTTAAACGCAACGAGTACCCTCCAACCGCGATCGGCGCTTGCCGCGCACGGACAACCCCAGCGCTGCGGTCTGATCGAGAAAACCCTCGCGAGATCGAGCGAGCGGCTCATTACCACGCTCGTGCATCCACACGAGCAGAAGCTGAGAAGACCGAGGAGGAGAAACATGGAACACCGTTCTTCACATGCTGCACTGGAGCAGGGGCTCAACGGACAGGGAAGCGATTCGAGAGAAGATGCCGCAAGCATCGAGCGTCGCCGATTTTTGCTCACCGCGGGCGCCGGCATCGCCGCGGCAGTCGCCGGCAACGCAGCCGTCATCCCGCGAGCGCAGGCCGCCGGAGAGGTCAAGCCGTCGTACCGGGTGCCGACCTATCGCGATCTGTATCGCGGCAAGTGGGAAGAGCTCATCGCGCAAGGATCGACCGATTCGCTCTACGGCCGCAAGATCCTGCGTCCGGAAGACTTCAAACACTATACGGTCACGACGAAGGATCCGCGCGGTTACGACGTCAAGTTCCACTACGTACGGGAAGGGCAAGGCGAGCCGCTGTTCCTGTTCCACGGCTGGCCGGGCTTCTGGTGGGATTATTGGATGAACATCAAGGAGCTGGCGAAGCACTTCGACGTCATCGCCGTCGATATGCGCGGCTACGGCGACTCCGACAAGCCCGGCTACAACCCGAAGACCAATCGCATCGACCTCGACCCGATCGACCATTACGACCTGAATACGACAGTCGACGACCACATGCGGGTGGCACGCGCGCTGGGCATCGAAAAGGCCTACTGGCTGGGCCATGACTGGGCCTCGCTCACGATGCACAAGTTCGTGCGCCGCTATCCGGAGATGGTGAAGAAGTTGATCCTCGCCAACCCCTTCCTACCCGGTGCCGAGACGCGCTATCTGAGCCCGGCCTTCCACGGCCACTCGTACTACGCCTCGTTCCACAGCACGCCACTAGCGACCGAGCTGGTCGGATCGAGCCGCGAAGCGACCAAGATCTACTTCCGCTGGTTCTTCAACTGGTGGTCGGCGAACAAGGCATTGTGGACGCCCGAAGAGATCGAGATCATCACCGACAACTTCGTCAAGCCCGGCAATATCGAAGGCGGCTTCAGCTGGTACCGCGCGAATCTGAGCCCGGCGGCGCGAGGCTGGGAGCCGCGCGATTACGAGCCTACCCATATTCCGACGCTATGTGTGTGGGGTGAGGGCGACACCTGCGTGATCATCGACTGGGCCGACCTGGTACCGCAGTACTACCTCAACCTCAAGTTCGTACCGGTGAAGAACGCGGGACACTTCGTCATGCGCGAAGCACCCGATGTCTTCAACCAGCAGGTGATTTCCTTCCTGAAGAGTTAAGCACGTCACGCAGGGCCGGCGATCGCCGGCCCTCATCCCCGCGCTAGGCGTGCGGTTCACAGGCCCGGTATCTTCGCCTTCAGCGCTTCCAAGCCGCTTTGCAGAGCCTCTTGGTCAGCCTCTCCCCGAGGTGTCAGCTGATCGATCACCTCCGGTAGCAAGTCCGCGATGCTCGTCGCAGCTTGTTGTTGATCCATCCCGAATCGCTGGGCCATCCACTGGATATGCTCCCGCCCCACGGCTTGCAAAAGTTGATCGCCGCTGATACGCAGATTGGCACCGCCGCTGATCCACGAATCGACCTGTTCGCGCAAACCCGACCCGCGTAACTTGTTCAACAGGCCGTGCACACCGCCTGGATAGCACTGAACGAACTGCATCACCATCTGCACCGTGGCCATCGGGTTTCTTACCGCCGTCGTCTGGGCGTAGCCTAAGGCACCTGAGATGATCTGATCGATGAGTCCCATCGTGGACCTCCTGTTATGAGTTCGCGGGAACGCGCCGTGCCGTCACTGCTCATCCCGTGCACGGTGCACAACCACTAGGACAGCGCGGCAGGCGAAATGTTGGACGAGCACGAAGCGCAACAGCCCAAGGACGATCATGCCTGTCGGTTGGCGGGCGTGTTCGACAGCATTGGAACTGCCGAACACGCGCGAGAGCTGCTCATCGCAACGGGGACATCGGCAGGTCGAATCACGCTCAGCGCTTCGCTCACGCAGGACGGCATCGCAGCCGAGTCGATCGGCGAATCGTTCGAAAATCAGCCTGGGCAGGCCGACCGTGGCTCGCATGCCGAAACGCTGGAGCACAACGAAGCGCGTTTCAATGAAGCGGTACGTGCAGGCGTGTGCGTGTTGAGCATGGACATCGCCGCGGGTGAGGATTCATCCGGATACGAACGGCTGATGCGCGACGCGGGAGCGCGCAGCGTATGGCGCGGGCGGGACGATGACATGTATCGGCTGGCTTGAACTTCCGCCCGGTCGTCTGAGTTCAGCCAGCACGCGATCGGCTTCGCCGGGATCGTCGAGCGCCACCGCAACCGATTCAGCCATGGAACCGCCTCTCGTTGGCATCGTGCAATGTTTTGGCGAGCCGGAGCGAGCCGGCGCGATCGCACGGCAAGACACGTACCGACGAAGCGATCGTCGCAAATGGCAACGACGACGAACGGTTGGTCTCTAAATCTCGGTTCCGGCCTGTTGTAGCAAAGCTTCGATTGCTTTGGGATCGTCGAGGGCCAAGGCCGATTGCGCGAGCTGTTTCAAAGCCGTGCAGTCGCTCTTGCCGAGCAGATAGCGCACGCGCGCAGTGCTGGCCGGACTCATGCTCAAGGTGCGCACGCCCAGTCCGACGAACAAACCCGCCGTTGCCGGGTCGGCCGCCGCTTCCCCGCACACGCTCACAGACTTACCTTTGCTGTTCGCTGCATCCGCGACGTAGCCCACGGCGCGAAGCACAGCCGGATGCAAGGCCGAATAGTCCTCCAGCAGTTCAACTGCGTTGCGATCAGCCGCGAGAACGAACTGCGTCAAGTCGTTGGTACCGATGCTGACAAACTCGACGAGATCCAATATCTCGCCGATCGTCAGCACGGCGGCCGGTGTCTCGATCATCGCACCCACGGGCGGCGCCTTACACCCTTCGTCGCTGCACAGTTCATCGAGCAGAGCGATCGCCTGGCGCAGGTCGTGACGACCGAGCACCATCGGAAACAGCACGCGAACGTTGCCGTGTCGGGCAGCCTGCACGATGGCACGCAATTGCGTGCGGAATAGATCGCGGGCAACAGTCAGCGAGAAGCGTAGGCCGCGCAACCCGAGATTCGGATTGGCTTCGAATTGCGGCGCGAGAAAGGCGGGGCGTTTGTCCCCGCCCAAATCGAGCGTGCGAATGACAACCGGTAGACCGGCCGCTAGGGAGGCGGCCTCTTCGTACACCTGGCGTTGTCGCTCCAGGCTGGGCGGCTGCGCCTCGTCGAGGAACATGTATTCGGTGCGAAACAAGCCGACTCCGTCCAGATTGTGGCGCGCGACCTCTTGCGCATCCTTCGCCCGTCCGATGTTCGCCAGCAAGAAAATGCGAACGCCATCGCGCGTGCTGCAGGCCCAGCTCTCTTGCGCGCTCGCTTTCGCGCCTTGTTCATCGTAACGGCGTTTGCGCTCGGCGAACGCGTCGATCGATGGCGCATCCGGTTCGAGCCACACTTCGCCGGTCTGGCCATCCAAGAGCAGGCGCATGCCGTCTCGGATGCGCTCGGTCGCATCGTGCAGGCCGGTAACGTACGGCACACCGATCGCGCGAGCGAGAATCGCGACGTGACCCACTTCCCCGCCGGCCTCGGTTACGATTCCCGCGACGTGCGCACGATCGAGCTGAAGCAGATCCGAGGGCAACAGCTCCTGCGCGACCAAAATCGTATTTGGCGGCAGTGTGCTCGGGACGCCGCCGAGTCCGACACCAAGCTGTCGCTGAACCCAGCGGCCTAGATCCCGGATGTCCTGCGCGCGCTCACGAAAGTTTTCGTCGTCGGCCTGGCCCAGAGCCTGGGCCAACTCTCCGACGGTCGCGTCGATTGCTTGTTCGGCGCTTTCGAGCTGCGTTGCGATGCGGCCGTTGATGCGCTCGATGAACTGCGAATCGCGCAACAACGCGAGGTGCGCCGCGAAGATATCTCCGTTATCGGGCCCGAGCTCGGTTCGCGCGGCGTGTTCGAGACGCTCGAGCCGCTCGGTCGCGCGAGCGAGCGCAGCGCTGAAGCGCGCCTGCTCGGCCGCAACTGCGCTCGGCGCAATGCCGCAGGTAACCAGGCGGGGCGAGCCAGGGCGATAGACGTGTGCACGGCCGTCGCCGAAGCCGGGTGCGACGGCTTTTCCGCGTTCGATCTGCATGGGAAACGCTGACTGAGAGTGAGGGAAACCGAAGCCGGGCCCAAAAAATCTTGGGCCATCGAACTGCGGTTTCAAGCCGACGAAGGGCGCCATCTTGGGGCGCGATCGCTCAGCCCAGTCGGCGGTGCGCTACGGCCTCGCTCGACGAAGAACGATCGTCTTTTGCAGAGGGAATGCCGCCTAAAAGAAAACCGGCCCCGAGGGGCCGGCTTTGCCATACATGGTGTCGACGACGAGCAGACCTACGTGTTGTCCAGCCGATCCTTTACTTTTTCCTTGGCATCGCCATAGGCTTTCTGGGCCTTGCCGGCTGCCTTGTCCACTTTTCCTTCCGCTTGCGTGCGCGGATTATTGGTCGCTCCGCCCACCGCGTCCTTCACTGCACCTTTCACTTGTTTGCCGACACCTTTCACTTGATCCTTGTTCATCGCACTCTCCGGTTGATCGGTGTATCGATGCAGCAGCAACCGCCGTTCCGCGTCGGTTCCAGCAATGTGAGCGCTGAGGCGAAGCGGATGCCATCGCTAGCGAGGTCCGGGCAGCCAGCCGCAATTCTGCTGACCCCGGAAACGGAAAGCGGACGTCGAGAAGGCGCGAACTATTGCTGCGCGCCGCCCGCACTTGGATGAGCTTGCGGCCGCGCCTTACCGATGGGAAGAGTCGCCGCGCGCGACATTTCGGTGGATGCGAAGCACGCATCGCCATGCAGGTAATCCAGGAGCATCCCAGTGGCGTCGGCGCCCCAGAAGAGCCGCTCGCCCACCAATGCGGTGGGAACGCCGAAGACACCGCGCGCAACGGCCTCTTCTCCATTGTCGCGTACCGTGCGCTTGACGTCCGGATCATCGAGACGCGCATCGGCGTCGGATAGGCTGAGATCGGCGGTGAGCCGCTTCCAGTCGGCCGGGTCGTCGGCCGAGCAGCCCTCGCTCCAAACGAAGCGAAACACGCGCAGCACGCCGCTCAGCTCGGGGCCGGCGAGTACGCTCAAGCGCAGCAGCTTGAGCGGATTGAATGGATGTACAGGCGGCAGGCGCACCGGCAGGCCTCGCTTACCCGCCAACCACACCACATATTCGTAGGTGAACCTGCGCTTCGCCGGTATCTCGGCCGGCCCGAGCTGCCCCCAATGCGCAAGCAAGCCCGCAAACAGCACCGGCTTGCAGACGAGCTGTGCGTCGAGCGAAGTCACGGCGAGCTCTTCCGCCTGCAGCCACGCGAACGGCGAAATGAAATCGAAGTACCAGTCGATGCAAGGCCGGGAGGAAGTGTTCATCTGGCCTGGGGCCGTTGTGCTGGGGGCGTTTGTGCTGCGGGCGTCTGCGGTGCGGGCATTTGCGGTGGGGGCGTTTGTGCTGACGGCGTCTGCGGTGCCAGCATTTGCGGTGGGGGCGTTTGTGCTGCGGGCGCCGGCGTTGGGTTTGCCTGCATTGGGGTCGCTTGTTGACGCAATCGCTGTTCGCGCTCGGCGAGCTTGCGAGTGAGCTCGGGAAGCATGGCAAGACCTGCTCGCTCGCCTTCGAGGATGGCCAGATGGCGCCCTTGGAAATCGGTTGCCGACAGCTGGTTGACGTTGGGTTTGACCACGACGTCGGCTTGGGGCAATTCGCTGTCGGCAATCGCATTGCCCATGATCATGAACGTGCGCAACAACAAATCGATCGTGTCGCGCACGGGTCGATCGCCGGGTCGCGTGGAGATGTCGACCGCGATGACGATGTCGGCACCCAGCGCGCGCGCAACGCGCACGGGAACGGGGCTCACCAAACCGCCATCGACGTAGTCGCGCCCGTTGATCTTGACCGGCTGAAACACGCCCGGCACGCTGCTCGACGCTCGCACCGCCATGCCGGTGTCCCCGCGCTCGAAAACCACTTGCTGACCGCTCTGCAGATCCGTTGCCACGATGGCGAGCTTGCGCGGAAGCTTCTCGATTGGGCGGTTCTGCACGTTGCGATTGACGTACTCCTGGAGCGCCTCGCCGCGGAAAAAGCCGCGATCGGGCAACGACCAGTCGCTGACGATCGACTCTTTGAGCTCCAACGCCATCCGCTGGAGCGCGAAGCCGTCGTAGCCCGCGGCGTACAAGGCGGCGACTAAACTGCCCACGCTCGTGCCGGCGAGGATGTCTGGCTTGACGCCGTGCGACTCGAGGGCCTTGATGACGCCGATGTGTGCGAACCCCTTGGCCGCACCACCGCCCAGAACGAGCGCAATGCGAGGCGGCGGAATGACGACCGGCTCGGGCGGCGGTTGCGTACTGTGTACGGGTACGGGCGCCTCGACCGGGTTCGGCTCGTTCGCTTGCCGAGCCGTGCTTGCACATGCGGCCAGCAACAGCAGCGCCAGCCAGCTCCAGCAGCGCCGGCAAGCCGGAGCACGAAAGCGTCGATTCACATCTGCGACTGCTGGTAGTTCTGCAAGCCGATGCGGTTGATCAGATCGAGCTGCGTCTCGAGCCAGTCGACGTGCTCTTCCTCGCTCTCCAGAATGTCCTCGAACAGCTCGCGGGTGACGTAGTCGTTGACCGATTCACAATACGCGATTGCCTCGCGCAGCAGCGGCAAGGCCTCGTACTCGAGCTGAAGGTCGCACTTGAGGGCCTCGGGAACGTCCTCTCCGATGAGCAGCTTGTTGAGCTGTTGCAGGTTGGGTAGGCCTTCGAGGAACAGAATCCGCTCGATCAGCTTGTCGGCGTGCTTCATCTCGTCGACCGACTCGTGATATTCGTAGTCGTCGAGCTTCTTCAGCCCCCAATTGCGGAACATGCGGGCGTGCAGAAAGTACTGATTGATCGCGGTGAGCTCGTTGGTGAGCACTTTGTTGAGGTACTCGATCACCCTGCTGTCGCCTTTCATCGCATGCTCGCTGGAAGTGACGGGAGCGAGATTATAGCCCTGCGTTCGCGCGGGCTCGGGTATAGCGCGCTCAGGCAAAGAAGGTCGGCGATCGCCTCACCAACCCGGTTTGATGAGGTTCTGGCAACGAGCCGCACAGCCCGTTGCGCGACACCCCGATGGGGCGGCACCGCTACCGCGTAATGCCGATTAGGGCAGGGGTAAATCAGGCAAACTCAGGCGACCTGCGGCAGCGCGCTGTTTTGCCCCGAAACGCAGTCCTTGAGTAGCTCTTCGGTGAAACCCGCGCAGGTACCGCAGCCCGCTGCCACGCCAAGACAAGCGGTCAGTTCGGCGACGCTGGTGGCGCCAAGCTCGATTGCTTGACGCACCTGGCGTTCGGTCACCCCGTTGCACACGCAGACGAACATCGATGTCTACCTCCTCATTGCATAATCCTAAATGCAGATGAGAATGAGTGTCAATAACCAACGTGCGCTCGGGGATCCGCCGGGGAGAATCAGCCGGCCCGGCTGCCACCGGGTAGCATGCGTTGGAAAACGTTGTCGCGATCGATGAACAAGTGCTTGAGCGCAGCCACGACGTGGATGACCACTAATGCGACGAGGACATAGGAAAGCAGTTCGTGCACTTCCTGTAAAGCGTCGCGCCGGGCCTGGTTCTCGGCGAAGAAAGGGCCAATCTGAATGCCGAAGTACTTGACGCCGTACTTCGTGTAGTTCGAGGCGAGGAAGCCTACCAGCGGCATGGCGAGCAAGCAGACATAGAGCAACGTGTGGTTGATACGCGCGGCGGTCTGCTCCCAAGCGGGCATCGAGGCGGGCAGCGCAGGCGGCTGGTGGGTCGCGCGCCACAGCAGGCGAATCAGCACCAGGACGCCGATCGTGACGCCGATGGACTTGTGCAGGTTGAACCAGTACGAGCGCGTCGGATCGCCCTTCGGGATATCGCTCATGTACCAGCCCAGGCCGATCATGAACAGCACCGCGGCGGCGATCAGCCAGTGCAGGAGAATCGCCACGTTGTTGTAGCGCTGAGCCGAGTAGAACTTGTCCATTACCAACGATTCCTTCGGTTGATGAGGTGCTTATCGTACTCGATGCGCCTGCACGCGGCAGACAACAGCGAATTGCCGGCGCTCTCCTATAATGCGGCGGCTGCCTTGTTCACCGACTGCCATTTGCGCACTCGCCGTTATGTTCGATGCTTCTGCCATGTCGCTGCGCAGGCTGATGGCCCTGTCCACGCTCGGCTCGCTCTTGCTCGTCGTCCTGACCATAGCCCTCGGCGTGGCCGGCCTGCGGGCGTGGCAAGGCTCCTGGCGGGAAGCGCTGCGTCTCGACTCCGCGGTGGAGGAGAGCCAAGGCATGCGCGGCGCGCTGTATCGGCAACTCAAGGAGGTGTTCGATGCGGTCTTTCTGGAGGACGTCGACGCCTCGATGCAGTATCGCACCTACGAGAGCGAGATCAGCGCGCATCTCACGCGATTGCGCGAGCTAGCCGCGAGTGCGCCCGAGCGTGACGCGATTGCGGCCGTCGCCTCGGCGCACGAACAAGTTCGCCTTCGCAGCGAGGCGTTGCTGCGCGATTGGCCGCGATATAGCTTGGCCGCCAAGCGCCAAGTGCTGGAGACGGAGCTCGAGCAAGGCAGTCTGCTGAGCTACGAGCGCGCGGTCGAGAAACTGGAGGCTTTGCTCGGCCGCCAGCAACGACAATTGCAGTCGCACCTCGCCTCGCTCGTTTGGATGTCGCCTGCGGTGCTCGCCTTGCCGCTGGCTGGTGCGGTCGCGCTGCTGCTGTGGTCGCGCATGCTCATGCGCCGGGGCGTGATCGATCCGCTGATGTCGGTCCAGCGCGCCACCGAGACGATCAGCCGAGGCGATTTGGCGCATCCCGTTCCCGAACACGGCGCGGCGGAGGTGCGCCGGCTCGCGCGATCGATCAACGCAATGGCGGCCGACCTTGCCGTCAGCCGCGCCTCGCTGGTGCGGGCGGAAAAAGACGCGACGCTCGCTGCGCTCATTCCCGTCGTGGCGCACAACATACGCAACCCGCTGGCAAGCATTCGAGCGACCGCGCAGGTGCTCGATGACGAATCGCTCCCGCCCGATGTACGAGAAGGACTGGACGGCATCGTCGCTACCACCGATCGCCTCGAGCATTGGACACACGCCTTGTTGTCCTATCTCAATCCTTTGGAACCGCGACGTGTACGCTGCCCAGCACGCGTGATGGCCGATCATCTGCTCGATGTGCTGCGCGCGCCGCTGGAAGCGAAACAGATGCAGCTCGACCTCAGCCGCTATGATCCCGATGTGCAGCTCGACGTCGACGCGACGCTCGTAGAGCAAGCCCTGCACGGCTTGCTGCTCAATGCGATCGAGGCGTCGCCTGCCGGCGCGAGCCTTGCGCTAGCCCTCGAGCAGGAAAACGATCGCGTGAACATTCGAGTCGAGGATCAGGGTGTGGGTATGCCGTTCTCTCCCGCCCCACGCGACCTTGCTCCGGGCCCGACCACCAAGCGCTTCGGTACCGGTCTCGGTATTCCATTCGCAGTGAAAGTGGTCGAGATGCACGCAGGCACCCTCCGCTTCCAAGCGAACGACAACGGCGGCACCAGCGTGCTGATCACGCTCCCATCATGACCGCTGCGCAGCCCCCCTCTTCCACGGACGCAGGCGATGCTTTCGCGATTGTGCGCAGCGCGGTGCACGCCCTGCTGGTCGAGGACGAAAGCCTGTTCGCAAAGGCGGTGAGCAAGCGGCTCAACAAGTCGGGCATTGCATGCACGGTCGTCGGATCGTTGGCAGACGCGATGCGCGCGCTGACCGAACGTCTCCCCGACCTGGTCTTGCTCGACCTGCGACTGCCCGATGGCAGTGGCATGGACTTCCTGCACAGCTTGCGCGGCATGAGCGATAGCCTCCCCGTGATCGTGCTCACCGCGTTTGCAGATGTCGAGGAGGCGGTGCAGGCGATGAAGCAAGGGGCAGCCGACTACCTCAAGAAGCCGGTCGATCTGGAGGAGCTCCTCGTCACCGTAGAACGCGTGCTCGATACAGCGACGCTGCGCAATCGGCTCATCTACTCGCAAAGCCGCGACACCCACACGGCGGAAGGTGGACCGCTGCTCGGTCACAGCGCCGCCTTGCGTGAAGTACGGGCGCACATTCAGCGCTTGGCGCGCCTGACCTCGGCGGCCCACGGCGAGCCGCCAAACGTCTTGATCCTGGGCGAGACCGGCAGCGGAAAGGATGTGGGCGCGCGCTTGTTGCATGCGGCCGGTGCGCGCGCGAACAAGCCGTTCGTTCATGTCGACTGTACCGCGCTGCCGCGCGATCTGATGGAAGCCGAATTGTTCGGTCACGAGAAAGGCGCGTTCACGAGCGCGGCGGGCGCCCGTGTGGGACTGATCGAGGCGGCCGAAGATGGCAGCGTATTTCTCGATGAAATCGGCGAGCTTCCCGTCGACCTGCAAGCCAAACTGCTCAGCGTGCTCGAACGGCGACAGGTGCGCAGACTGGGATCGAGTCGAGAGCTCCCCGTCCGCGCGCAATTCATCGCGGCCACCAATCGACCGCTTCAACGCCTAGTGGGCGAAGGGGCTTTCCGCGCCGACTTGTTTTATCGGCTAAACGTGCTCACGCTTACCATGCCGCCTCTTCGGGATCGGCCGGAGGATGTGCTGCTGCTCGCCGAACACTTCGCGCAGCACACCGCGCGCCGCTACGGCCTGCCGCCGCCGTCGTTCACGGACGATGCCCGCGCTATCATGCAAGTCTATGCGTGGCCGGGCAACGTGCGCGAACTCAAGCATCTCATCGAACGCGCCGTCTTGCTCGCATCCGATCAGCCCATCGACGCGGCCTTACTCGGGCTTACCGGAGCGGCCAATGCTGCGGCGGCGAGCGTCGAAGGACCTCAAACGCTCGAAGCAAACGAACGCCTGCTGATTCAGAGCGCGTTGGAAAGCGCGAACGGCAACGTATCCGAGGCCGCGCGCCGACTCGGTATCTCTCGTATGACCTTGCGTTATCGGATGGGAAAGTATGGACTGTGATGGAGTACGTCACCACGCACCAACAGTTGGCATCGGTGTTGCGATGACCGATATCGGGGCGTCGCTGCGGTGACGCCTCCTCTCCCGAAGCGTGAGCGAAACCTGTTGAGCCCGGGCCCATGAGGTCCGGGTTTTTTTCGCACGATCAAGCGCCTAAATGCCAAACCGTGCCACCATCAATCGGGAGCGCATGCGTTAAGCTCAATTCAATGGGGTGCAGCAAAACAACCAAGTGGTTGACCACAACCACCAACGAAAAACGATAAGACGAAGGGAAGGAGCCTCCTGAATGAAGCAGTTCAAGTTGTCGCTCGGTTCGGCGCTCGTGTTCGCCCTGTTCGAGCCGCACAGTCACGCACAGACCACCAACCCTGCCGCAGAGCTCGAAGCCCCGTCCGTGGAAGTCGTGGGCACCACTCCCCTACCTGGCATCGGCACCCCGATCAATGAAGTCCCGAGCAACGTGCAGGCGATCACGGGCGAAACGATTCGCGCCCAGCAGAGCACGGAGTTGAGCGAATTTCTCAACAACAACATCGGGAGCGTCAACGTCGGATCGGGCCAGGCCAATCCGTTCATGCCGGACTTCAACTTCCGCGGCTTCACCGGCTCACCATTGCTCGGCGTGCCGCAGGGCATTTCGGTATTCGTCGACGGCGTGCGCTTCAACGAAGCCTTTGGCGACACGGTTAACTGGGACTTGATTCCCGAAGCCGCGATCTCCAGCATCAACTTGGTGCCAGGATCTAATCCTGTCTACGGGCTCAACACACTCGGTGGTGCCTTGTCCGTCATCACCAAGAGCGGCAAGGAATATCCTGGCGGTGCACTGACTTTGCAGGGCGGCTCATGGGGCCGCATCAACGGCACCGCGGAGTACGGCTACCGCAACGGTCCTGTCGACTTCTTCGTCGCTGGTAACGTGCTCGACGAGGATGGTTGGCGCGAGCACTCCTCCAGCCAGCTGCAACAGTTGTTCGGCAAGATCGGCTACGAGACGAGCGACTTCGATGCCGACTTGTCGTACAGCTTCGCGAACAACCGGTTGGAGGGCACCCAGACGTCGCCGCTGTCGCTGTTGCGCGTCGATCCAAAACAGGCATACACCTTCCCCGACATCAACCGCAACAAGCTCGATTTCCTGAACCTCAAGCTATCGCGCGTGTTCAGCGACAATCAGATCGTGAGCGCAAACGTCTACTATCGCCATTTCCGCAACAAGAACTTCAGCAGCAACGTCAACGACGCCTTCACGGGATCGAACGGCGGCGTTTGCGTCGCGCCCGACGATTGCCCCGCGACCAATGACAAGAGCAAGATCGACACGGACGGCTTCGGCGGTACTTTGCAGTACACGATGCTCTCGCGCCTCGCAGAGCGCGACAACCGCCTCACGGTTGGAGTCAGCTACGACGCCGGTCGTACGCGCTTCACGCAAGACGCCCAAACAGCAGTATTCTCGGCCGACCGCGGCACCATCGGGCAGAGCGAGTTCGAGCGCGGAACTGATGCCGATACGCGCAACGACTACTACGGCATCTATGCCACTGACACGTACCCGCTCACGCCGATCACTTTCCTTACCCTATCGGGCCGCTACAACTACGCGAAGATAGCGATCCGGGACAACCTCGAAGAGAACTCGGACCTCAACGGCGATCACAGCTTCACCCGTTTCAACCCGGCAGTTGGATTGAACTGGAATCCGAGCCGAGCCTTCAACACGTGGGCCAGCTACAACGAAGGCATGCGCGCGCCCACGCCGGTCGAGCTGACCTGCGCCGATCCGACCGCACCGTGCAAGCTGCCCAACGCCTTTCTCGCTGATCCGCCGCTGAAGCCCGTGGTGTCGAAGACGCTCGAGCTGGGTAGCCGCGGTGCGATCACCGATGCCATCTCCTACACCGCTAGCGCCTACCGCACCTCGCTGCGCGACGACATTCAGTTCATCTCGGCGAGCAGCAGCGGCGTGGCGGGCTTCTTCCAAAATGTCGGAAAAACACGCCGACAAGGCATTGAGCTGGGCATCGACGGCCGCTTCGATCGGCTGAGTGTGCGTGCCGCGTACGGCTTTGTCGATGCGACCTTCCAAACGCCGTTCGCGGTCCACAGTCCTGCCAACTCCACTGCAGTGGACACCAATGGCGACGGCGAGCCCGACACCATTCAGGTTCGCGCGGGCGACAAGATTCCCGGCATTCCCCACCACAATTTCAAGGTGCGCGCCGATTATGCGTTGACGCCGACGCTCACCGCCGGCGTCAACGTCGTGTTCGCAAGCAGCCAATTTGCGCGCGGCGACGAGAACAACCAGGACGCGAACGGTAAGATTCCAAGCTATACAGTCGTCAACGTCGATGCGCGCTGGAACCTCACCAAGCAGTTGCAGCTGTTCGGTCGCATCAACAATGTATTCGATAGAGACTACGCGGTGTCAGGCGTGCTCGGTGAGAACTTCTTCGCCGGTCCCGGCTTTACCTACAGCGTCCCGCCCGTTCCCGAGCAGTTCCGCACGCCCGGTGCGCCACGCGGTATCTTCGTTGGGATCCGCTACGAATTCGGTCGAGCAGAGGGCGCGCGCGCGAGCGGAGGTAGTCCGGCAGAGGATTGATCGAAGCGAGTAATACCGTGCTTATCGGCTTCGGCAAGAGCAGCGGAACAAGCGCGCAGTCCGCTCCTCGCTAGGGTCGCTCACTCAAAACGCATACGAGACCGAGGCCCCGACGAACAGCGTGGCTGTGGGCGCCGGCGCGTAGTAACGGCCGTTGCCGTCGTTAACGATGACGCCTCCGATGTACTTCTCATCGAAGACATTGTCGACGCGCACATATTCGGCGATGCGCAATCTGGCCGTGCGCTGCTCGAGGCCGGCGCGCAGATTCACGACGGTGAAAGCGCCGGCCGACTCGCTATTGATGTCGTTCACGTAGGTCTTGCCCTGCCAGCGCACCTCCACGCCGGTGTTGAAACCCCATGGTGTGTACGCCCAGGACAGCTCGCCGTAAGCGGTAAAAGTGGGGACGCCAGGCACTGCGTTGCCTTCACGGACGATCACTTTTGATCCGCTCGGACACGGCGGCCCCGAACTGGGCGCCGGTTGCGGGCAGGTCAGGAAAGACTCGTCGAACTTCGCGTCGAGGTAAGTGATCGCCGCGTACGCTGCCACGCCATGCGGCAGCCGCGACTCGATCGATAATTCAACACCGGTGCGCTTGGTGTCGGCGTTTTGGTAGGTCGCCCGCCCGCCGCTGTTGCTCTCCACCACGATCTCGTTGCGAGTGTCGATCTTGAACAGGGCAACGCCGAGGCGCGTGTCGCTGCCGAGATAGGCCTTCGCCCCGATCTCGTATTGATTGCTCTTGCTCGGCTTCAACGCGAAGTTGAGCCCGCTACCGTTCAAGCGATAAGCCAACTCGATGAAGGTGGGCGTCTCAAAGCTTCGGCCCGCATTCGCATAAACATTGAGCGCTGGGGTCAGCTTGTACAGCACGCCTGCCGCCGGCGTCCAAGCCGAGTAGGTGACGCTGCCGCTGTCGTCGGGATTGACGCCACCGAGCGGGGTGGTCAGCCCGCTCGCTGGACAAAGCGCACTGGTCGGACTGACTGCGCAAACGAAGTGATCATCCGAATCGAAGCGCACCCGCGTATAGCGTAGGCCGGCGTTGAATCCGAGGCGCTCGGTGGTTTGCCATTCCCCCTGAACGTACGCGCCCCAACTGTCGACACTGTTGGCTTCGTCGCGCTTTAGATTGCCCCGCACGCCGTTCAGATTGAGAAAGCCCTTGCGCGCCTCATCGGCGAGATCGTACTCGGCGCCGATGCTCAGGAGATAGGGCGCATCGAGCAAAGCGCCTCTATTGGTCCAGCGCGCGCCGACGCCGCCGTACTTGCGGTCGAGATCGGAGATGCCACCCGATTGCGTGACTTGGCGTTGCGTGGGAATGGGCGTGGCGAGGTAGCCCAAGTTGTTCCGCTCGCCGATGTAGCCAAGCATGCGCAAGCTGTTTTCGGCGTTGATGGGCAGTTCGTAGACGAGCCCGCCGTGCAGATTATCCAAGCTGCGACCGGTGTTGAAGTCCTTCGCCGCTTGCACCGCTTGCCTGCGGTTTTCACGCACCTGCGTCGCAGTCAACCCGAGTGGGTCCTCATTGTCCGGTTGATTGAGATAGTTCAAGACCAGCGTGGCCCGTGCGCCGTTGTCGAAGTCGATGTTGAGCTTGCCGTTGAGCTGGTCCTTGCGCGCGGCGCTGTGCTCCCGATAGCCGTCGGTCTCGAAGCGCGACGCGCTACCGATGTAATTGAGATTGCCGCTGGTGCCGCCGAATTTCAGGCCGCCTTTCCAGGTGCCCCAGCTGCCGCCCAGCAAGCTGCCCGTGAGGGTCGGATCTGGTGGGCCATCCTCCGTGAAGATTTGGACCACACCTCCGGAATGGTTCCCATAGAGCGCCGAAAAAGGCCCGCGCAAGACCTCGATGCGCTTAGCCGAAGACAGATCGAACAATCCTGGACCGCCTTGACCGTCCGGGGTGCTGGCCGGAATGCCGTCGGCAAGCAGCTTGATCCCACGCGTGCCGAATTGAGAGCGTGCACCGAAACCGCGGATGATGATCTGCTGCTCTTGCGCGTAGCTGTCGCGGTTCTGCACCACCGTTCCGGGCACGCGATTGAGCTGCTCGGAAATGTTGACCTCTGGTTTGCCGGTCTCTTGAATCTGCGCTTGGTCGATGCTGTCAATGGCCACCGGCAGATCGAAGCTGCGCTGCTCGACGCGCGTGGCGGTCACTACGACCGGTGAGACAGGCTCGTCGGGTTGTTCAGCGGCGCAAGGAAGGGTAACGACGGCGGCACTCCATAAGGAGAGACAGAATGCCGCATTCTTGTTGTTCTTCTGCATGACGAACTCCGTACGTCCGGGCAGATTGCCCTGCCGCGAGCAGGGTCTTCCGCCCAACAAAAAGGGCTGCTCGTTGGCAGCCCTTCTTACAACCGTTACGTAACGCTTAGCGATTGTAGATGTACATCGTAACTTCGAAGCCAAAACGCATCTCGGTGAATTCGGGTTTGGTCCACATAGCAGCCTCCTCAGATTGACAGGGTAAGACTCAGGTAACGCAACCTACCGAGGTGCATTGTGCCGCCCCTCCTTCTACCGGAGTAGCGCAAAAGTTTGATTCGTGCCTCATGATTTTCATGAAGCCGACTGCGGCATTGCAGCAAAAGTCAGGGCTGCAGCAGGCCGGCACGCATGGCGATCAACGCGAGCTCGGCCGAATTGGAAGCGCCGAGCTTCTGCTTGATGTTGTACAGATGAGTCCCCACGGTACGCGGACTGAGCGACATGACCTCCGCGATGTCGGCCACCGATTGGCCCTTCGCAAGCGCGAGGAAGACCTTGAATTCCTTTTCGCTCAGCATGTCGACGAGCTCTTTTTGGCCGCTCAGTTGCTGTACGGCGAGCTGCTGGGCGATGGACGGTTCGAGATAGGTCTTGCGCTGCTCGACTTGACGAATGGCTTGGATCAGTTCCTCTGCGGCGCTGCGCTTGGTGAGATAGCCCATCGCTCCGGCTCTTAGCACGCGGCGAGCGTGCATGACGTCCTCATGCGCAGACAGGACCAGGATTCGCGCCGCCGGTTCGCGTGCAAGGATACGCCCGATCGCTTCGAGGCCCCCGATGCCGGGCATGGAGATATCCATGATGATCACGTCGGGTTGCACTTCCGGGACGAGGCGTACGGCCTCTTCGCCGCTGCTTGCTTCTGCCACCACCTGGATATCGGTCGTGCCCTGCAGCAACAGACGAAAGCCCATGCGGACGACGGCATGGTCATCGACCAACATCACCTTGATCGCTTGTCCGGTCATCGCGCCCTCGTTCAAGTGGCGACGACCGCAGCGGTTCGCAGTGGAATCGAAGCTCGTACGCACAGTCCCTCTCCGGGGCGGCTGTCGAGCGCGAACGCCCCCTCCAGCGCCTCGACCCGCTCGCGCATACCCATGAGGCCGAAGCGCGCGGCTTCCGACTCATTGCGCTCGCCTAAACCCTTGCCGTTGTCGCGAACCATCACCTCGATGCGATCTGCACTGCGTTTGACCTGAATCGATGCCTGCGTCGCCGCCGAGTGCCGCACGACGTTGGTGAGACACTCCTGAACGATCCGATAGACCGTGATGTTAACCGCTTCTCCCAAACCATCGAGATCTCCGTCGAGCTGGACGGCTACCTCGACCTTTGGATAGCGCTCCCGCCAAGTCTGCAGGAAGTCCTCGAGGGCCTCACGCAAGCCCAAATGGTCCAACGCACTCGGCCGCAGCTGCCGGATGATGCCATGCACGACGTCGTAGATGTGGCCGGCGACCTCGACGATGGTCTGCGCGCTCTTGTGAATGTCTGGCGAGTTCGCTTTGGTACGGTTGACGATCACCGCGCCGATCGTGCGGATGGCAGTGACGCACTGGCCGAGCTCGTCGTGCAACTCGCGCGCGATCGAACGGCGCTCCTCCTCGAGCCGGCTTTGAATCGCGCGGGTGAGCATTCGATTCTGCGCAAGCTCTGCTTCGGCAAGCTGTGCGCGCTTTTGCGCGGTAATGTCGCGCATGCTGACGATCTCGCCGATCACCTCCTCGGTGCCCGGTTCTACCAAGGGTGCAGCGGACAGCAGGACGTCGACGGTCCGTCCGTCTCGGGTGAGCCGGCGGGTCTCGATATTCTCGATCACCTTACGCTTGAGAATCAGCTCGAGGTTGCCCGCCACTTCGGATTCCAGATCGGGGGGCGTGAGCAGCGTCGCGCTGCGGCCGGAGATTTCCTCGGCTGGATATCCGAACATGCGCTCGGCTGCCGGATTCCAGAACGAGATGTTGCCCTGCAGATCGTGAATGATGATCGCGTCGCTCGCCTGTCGAGCCACCAGCGCGAGCCGGCGATTCTCGGCGTGACTTTCCTCCAACTCCTGCGCCATTGCATTGAAGGTTCGACTGATCGAATCGAACTCGGGCAGCTTGAACGCGGGCAGCCGCACATCGAAACGACCGCGCTTCATTTCCGACAAACCGGCCAGAATCGTTTGCACGGGTCGCAAGGAGCGACCGAGCAAGAAGAACACAACGACGTTGACCACGACGAGCAACCCCAGCAGCAGCCCAATCAGACGAACCAGATCGTCCCATGCGTCGAGCGTCGCGCGCGAGGCGTCCGGCACGACCACCACTTGGCCCTCAGGCGTTTGCAGAGTCATTTCACCGAGCTGCGGAGAGACCAAACGGGTGAACCAATCGGGGGCCGAGCGGCCGGCCTTGTAAACCGGGGGCGGAGACACGTAGATCTGCTTGCCCTGCAGGTCATAGAGCCGAATCTCATGCGCACGCACGCGGCCGAGATTCTGCAGAAAGCCCAGCAGCACATGATCGCGGCGCTCGGCGCTTGCGATCGCGCTGCCGTATAAGACTGCGCGCATCAACTGAAGCGTGATCTTGCCGCCCGCTTCCATTTCCTCGCGAATGGAATTGCGCATGTCGTTCACGATGATGTCACCCATCACCAGCGTGAACAGCACGACCAAGGCGGTGATAATGAGGTTGATGCGTACGCGCAGGCTCATGGCTGGCCTCACTTCAGCAAGGCTCGCATGTCTTCGGTGGCGACCACCAATGCGTCGGCAAGTGACGGGTGCATGGCGGAATGTCCGGCTTCCTCGATCATACGCAGCTGAGAACCTGGCCAGCGCTGATGCACGCGATACGCAGCCAGCGGAGGGCAGACCAGGTCGCGACGCCCTTGGACGAGAATCGCAGGAACGTCGGCTAACCGCTCGAGCTGATCGAGCAACGCATTTTCGCTCAGAAAGCAATCGTTGCGCAGATAGTGCAGCTGCACGCGCACGCGATCGAGCATCACCGCCTCGTCGCTCGGCCCGCCGCCACCGCTCGCGGCTGCCTCCCCGATGGCCATAGCCGAGTTTTCGTAGGCGATCCACCGGCGCGCGGCCGCCAATGCCTGTTCGCGATCGTCGCCGTATACACGCCCGCAGTAGTGCTCGATCAGCGCTCGTGGGGCACGATCGGGGACGTTGGCGACCAACGCCTCCCATGCTTCCGGCATGAATCGGCGCAGCCCCTCAAGATACCAACCAATCTCTTCTCGCGAGGCGAGAAACAGGCCGCGCAGCACCATTCCGGCGACGCGCTCGGGATGGGCTTGCGCGTACGCCAACGCAAGCGTGCTGCCCCAGGACCCGCCGAACAGCAGCCATCGCTGTACGTCCAGCGCAGCGCGCAGCCGCTCGATATCCTCGATCAGATCAGCCGTCGTGTTGTGAGCGATCTCGCCGCGCGGCGTGGACCGTCCGCAGCCGCGCTGGTCGAACAGCACGATCCGATAGAACGCCGGATCGAAGAAGCGGCGATGGTTAGCGTTGATGCTGCTGCCCGGACCGCCGTGTAGAAACAGCGCCGGAAACCCGGCCGGATTGCCGCAGAGCTCGTAATAGAGCGCGTGCCCGCCGGTAACCTCGAGGTCGTTCTGACTATACGGGCTCAGCGCCGGGAAGAGCATGTGAACATCGTCCAACCGCGATGGGCGCGCGCTACTGGCTCTTCAACGAGAACGTGACCGTGATCGAAGCCACGAACGCTTTCGACTGCAGCTCGCGGGGCATCGGCGGCAGCTTGGCGCGTTTAACGATGTCGATGGCTCGATCGTCGAGCAATGCATAGCCGCTCGTCTTCCCAACCCGCATCGCTCTCAGCCTGCCGCTCGAATCGAAGTCCATATCGACCACCGTCACGCCGGTCCAGTTGCGCTCCTTTGCGAGTCTGGGGTAGTCGCGCTCGTTCACCAGCGAGCCGACTTGCTTGTGGATTTCGCGAACGAAGCGCTCGATGTACTTCTTGTAATCGGTCTCTTCACCGCGCTCTTCGACGCGTGAGGGCAACCCCGGAGCGGCAGTGACCGCAGGCGCCGGCGCACCAACCGAACGCGGCGGACCCGGGGTAACAGGCGCCGCCTCGCGGGGCGGCTCGACCGGGGCACGTGGACGCTCCGCCGGCGCGGTCGGCTCGGCGCGCTGAGGTCGCGTGATGAGAGGTTCGGCCTGCGGCGCTTGGGCAACTTGAGGGGGTGGCTGGGCGGGTTGAGGCGCGATGGGCGTGCGCGGTTGCTCGGTCGGAAGTTGCGGCCTCGCGACTGGTGCGACGGGCACCGGTGCCGGCGCTTCGGGTCGAGGCTCCGCCTGCGGCATGCGCGGCTCGGGCTTCGGCTGGAGCGGTGGAACCTCGGCTCGAGTCGGCGCGCTTCGCGGCGTGTCGGGGCGTACGTCGGGTCGCGCGAGAGGCTCGACCGGAGCGACGGGCTGGTGCTGAGGCGCGACCGTGGACGGCCTCGCTTCGGGTTTGATTTCTGTCCGCGGCTCAGGCCGCGTCGTCGGTCGTGACTCGGTGCGCGGCGGCGGTACCGTTTGCACTCGTGGCACAGGCGCAGCCGCCACGACTTCATGCTCGGGCTCGATGCGCGGGGTAGCCCGCGCGACCTCTTCGCGCGGCTGCGGGCGTGCGGCGGGTGCTGGCGGCGTCACCGCTTGCGGCCGCGTCAGCGGAACCGTATCGGGACGCGGTTGCGGTAACGCGATCTGCTGGGGCGGCGGCTGAAGCTGTGGTTCGGTGCGGGCGGTCTCACTGCGCGGCTCGACGCGCTGGGGGCTGGGCACGACCGGTTGCACGCGGGCCACCGTGGGGGCCACGTCGGGCCGTGGCTGCGGAGCCGCTTGCGGCGTTGCGCGTGGCTCGATCTTAGGTTCGGCTCGAGTGGGCTGCTCCTGCGGAATCGGGCGCTGCGCAGTCGGCGCCACCGGTGCGACGCGTGCGACCTGCGGCGTCACCTCGGGTCGCGGTTGTGCGGTTGGCCTGGGCCGATCTGGAGCGCGCGGCTCCACTTGCGGCTGGATCTGCATGGGCTGCGCTTGCGTGGGCGGCTGCACAGGAGTGAGCGGTGTGGTACGCGGCCGCTCGACATTCGGCTCGAAACGCGGCGCTGGCGCAACGGGCACGGCTTCCGGCGCCGCAATGCGCGGCTCCACGCGCGCGACCGCGACCGGTTGCTGCGGCTCGGGTCGAGCGAGTTGCGGCTTGGTCACCGGCGGAGGTGCGATGTCGGGACGAGCAGGAGCGGGCCTGACCTCGGGTCGCGCCGCACGGCGAATCTCCACCGGCGTAGGTTTGCGAGTGATCGGTTGCGGCGCCGGTTTCTTGGCGGTTGTCTTGGCCGCCCGCCTGGGCTCGGCTTTCTCGACGACCTTCTCGGGCTCGGGGCGCTTCTCCGGTTCGGGCGGCGGCTTCGGCTCCTCGGGCTTGGGCTTCAGGTGAACGGTGAGCACCTGCTCCTGCGGTTTGTGGGGCACGATGTTGGGCAGATACACGATCGCCAAGATGTGCAGCACGACGGATAAGATGAGCGCGACGACGGCCGGACGATCGCGATACCACTCGGCGGTCAGATCGAGCGAATCAAGGGCAGGTGCGCTGGACATTTACGAGAGCGTAGGAGATCAACGCGACGCGGTTAAGTAGCGCGCGCCAATCTCATGAAAATCATGAGCAGCAATTGCTGATTTTTTTGTGGGATCCGCGCATGCGGTCCCCGACAATGGTTGCGAACTCGCTGCGTCTTGGCAACAAGATCGCTGCGCGGGTTCTCCATCGAAACCGCTTGCGAGCGGCGACGGAAACTTCGAATCATAACCCTTAACACTGGAGAAGACTATGTGGACAAAGCCTGAATTCACCGAAATGCGCTTCGGCTTCGAAGTAACGATGTACATCTACAACCGCTAAGCAGTCGGCGGTTCTGCAAAAGCCCCGATAGGGGCTTTTGTTTTTCCGAGGCACGAAACGCCCATCCACTTCGACGACAAGCTTGACGATGGAATGCGTCGGCAGGCTGCGACGAGTCGCTGAGTGACAACAAACCTTCGTTCACATTGATCCGATGCGAGTACGCGTTTTAGGTGCCGCTGCCGGGGGCGGGTTCCCGCAGTGGAACTGCAATTGCCGCAATTGTGCGGGAGTTCGCACTGGAGCCGTGCGCGCGCACGCGCGCACCCAATCATCGATCTGCGTATCGAGCGACGGCGTGAACTGGGTTTTGTTCAATGCGTCGCCCGATTTGCTCGCGCAGATCAAATCATTCCCAGCGCTGCAGCCCGGTCGGGCAATTCGCGACACCGGCATTCGCGCCATCGTGCTGGTCGATGGGCAAATCGACCACACCACGGGATTGCTCATGCTGCGTGAGGGCAAGCCGCTCGAGATTTGGTGCACGGACATGGTCCGCGAGGATCTCACATCGGGCAACCCGCTGTTCAAGATCCTCGGCCATTACGCAGGCGTCAATGTACACCGTCTCCCGATCGAGCCCGGCAATGCGTTTTCGATCGACGGCATCGAGCATCTGCAGTTTACGAGCGTCGCGCTGAAGAGCAAGGCGCCGCCCTACTCGCCGCATCGTGACAATCCGCATGACGGGGACAACGTCGGCATTCGCATCACCGATACCCGCGGCGGGCGCAAGCTGTTCTACGCACCGGGGCTCGGCGAGATCGAACCGCACCTGGAGCCGCTGTTGCGCGAAGCCGATGTCGTCATGGTCGACGGCACGTTCTGGACGGACGACGAGATGATTCGCTTGGGCATCTCGAAGAAACACGCTCGAGACATCGGGCATTTGCCGCAGTCTGGCGATGGCGGCATGATCGAGGTTCTGCGTCCGCTGCGTGCGAGCCGCAAGATCCTCATTCACATCAACAATACCAATCCCATCCTCGACGAGGACTCCGCCGAGCGCGCGCAACTGACGGCGGCCGGAATCGAAGTCGCGTACGACGGCATGGACGTGCAGCTGTAGGAGCAGACCAACATGGGCGCACCCGAGAATTTGGCCTGGAGCCGCGAGGAGTTCGAGCAACGACTGCGTGACAAGGGCAAGGGGTATCACATCCATCACCCCTTTCACATCGCCATGAACTGCGGCCGCTGCACGAAGGAGCAGGTGCAAGGCTGGGTGTACAACCGCTTTTACTATCAGATCGCGATTCCGATCAAGGATGCCGCCATCATGTCGAACTGCCCGGATCGCGAGGTTCGACGCGAGTGGATCGGGCGCATCATCGATCACGACGGCCGCCAAGGCGATGAGGGCGGCATCGAGGCGTGGTTGCGCTTGGGCGAGGCGGTCGGTCTGAATCGCCAGGACGTGACGTCGCTGAAGCACGTACTGCCCGGCGTGCGATTCGCGGTCGATGCGTACGTCAACTTTGCGCGCACGCGGCCTTGGCAAGAGGCGGTGACTTCCTCGCTGACCGAGATGTTCGCGCCCGAGATCCATCAGAAGCGACTGGATACCTGGCCCGAGCACTATCCATGGATCGACAAGGAAGGCTACTTCTACTTCCGCAAGCGCTTGAGCGAAGCGCGCCGCGACGTGCAGTTCGCGCTCGGCTTCACGCTCGATCACTACCGCACGCGCGAGCAGCAGGAGCGCGCGCTCGACATCTTGCAGTTCAAGCTCGACGTGCTGTGGAGCATGCTCGATTCGATGCAAGTCAATCTGGGCATCGGCCCGAAGGCGTGAGTTACGATGGCCAACCCTCCACAGCCACTCCCCGCCGATCGGCCGCTGGAACTACAGCGGCAGTTTCGATTCCAATGGGAGCCCGCACAGGACTGCTTCGTCCTGCTCTACCCCGAGGGCATGGTCAAGCTCCCGGGCAGCGCCGGGGAGATCATGAAGCGAGTAGACGGCATTCGCAGCGTGGACGAAATCGTCGGCGATCTGGAACGCAGCTTCCCGGACGTGGATCTGCGCGGTGACGTCGTAGAGTTCTTGGAGATCGCTTATGGAAAAGGCTGGATCCGTGCAAAGGAAGGGTAACCCACATTGGGTCAACGCCGAGATTACGTACAAGTGCCCGTTGCACTGCGTGTTCTGCTACAACCCGACCGATTACACACAGTACGGCGCCGAGCTCGCCACCGAGGACTGGCTGCGCGTATTCCGCCAAGCCCGGGATTTAGGTGCGATCCAGCTCGGCATCTCGGGCGGCGAGCCGTTGATGCGCGACGACGTCGAGATCATGGTGTCCGAAGCGCGGCAAATGGGTTACTACGTGAATCTGATCACGTCCGGCATCGGCTTGACCGAGAAGCGTATCGCGGCGTTCAAACAAGGCGGATTGGATCAGATTCAGCTGTCGTTCCAGGATTCGACGCGCGAGATGAACGACTTCCTGTCGAGCACGAAGACTTTCGAGCTCAAATCAAAAGTGGCGAAGCTGATCAAGCAGTACGAATATCCGATGGTGCTCAACGTCGTGCTGCACCGGATGAACATCGACCACATCGGCCAGATCCTCGACATGGCCGAGGCGATGGGCGCCGATCACGTCGAGCTCGCCAATACGCAGTACTACGCCTGGGCGATGATCAACCGCGATCAGCTGCTTCCCAGCCATGCCCAGTTGACGCGCGCCGAGGAGATCACCAATCAGTTTCGTGCGCGAGTGGGGAACAAGATCAAGGTGTACTTCGTCGTGCCCGACTATTACGCCGATCGGCCGAAGCGGTGCATGAACGGATGGGGCACGACCTTCTTGAACGTCACCGCGGACGGCCTCGCGCTACCTTGTCATGAAGCGCGCATGCTGCCCGGCCTGACCTTCCCCAACGTGCGTGAGCACGATATCGCGTGGATTTGGAACGAGTCACCGGGGTTCAACAAGTATCGCGGTGTCGACTGGATGAAGGAGCCGTGCCGCTCCTGTCCGGAGAAGGAGAAGGACCTCGGCGGCTGCCGCTGTCAAGCCTTCATGCTCACCGGCGATGCCGCCAATACCGATCCGGTGTGCGACCTCTCGCCCCTGCACCACGTCGTCACGGACGTGGTCGCTCAGGCACAACCGGAAAGGCCCGCAACGAAGGTCGTGCCGATCGTCTTCCGCGACGATCGCAATTCTCGCAAGCTGAGCGGCCAGGGGGAAGGCGCGGCGAAATCGAACGCTACTCCGGTGAGCTGAACGCTCCAATGTAGCGATCGCGCTTTAGACGTGGCCGCTGATGCAACGGCTACATCGTCTCAAAGCGTTGTCAATGATGATGATGTCCGTCCGGACCGTGGACGTGGCCGTGGGCGAGCTCTTCTTCGCTCGCCGCGCGTACGCCGGTGACCACACAAGCGAACACTAAGCTCTGTCCCGCCAACGGATGATTGCCGTCGACGACCACCTTGTCCTCGGCCACATCGGTGACGGTGTAGATGCGCGTTTCGCCCGACTCCTCGGAGCTGCCTTCGAATTGCATGCCGACCTTCAGGTTGGGTGGAAAGAGCTTGCGCGGCTCCACCCGCACCAGCGTGGCTTCGTACTCGCCGAAAGCATCCTCCGGTTCGAGCGCGACCTTACAGCTAAAGCCGGTCTGTTTGCCTTCGAGCGCCTGCTCCACGGGTGGAAATATGCTTTGATAGCCGCCGTGAAGATAGCTGATGGGCTCCTCTGTTCCTTCGATGATCTTGCCGTCCTTGCTGAACAACTCATACGTCAGAGAGACGACGGTGTCTTTTGCGATCTGCAACGTGGATTTCCTTTCGAATCAGACGACGTACACGGGTGGGAGGATTCGCACCCGGCGCTGAGGGCGAGTGGCAGATGAGTGTTTAGCTGGCGAGCCGCTTCACCAACTCCAACACTTCGGAAGCATGGCCTCGCGGGCTCACATGATACAGCGCATGGCGAATGACGCCCGCGCGGTCGATCACGAACGTGGAACGAACGATTCCGACGCGCCGCTGGCCCTCGACTTCGCGCTCCTGCAAGACACCGTATTTCCTGCAGACGTCGCCCTCGACGTCGGCGAGCAGCTCGACGGATAAGCCGTGCTTATCGCGAAAGGAGCCGTGGCTCAAGCAATCGTCCATGCTGACCCCCAATACGATTGCCTGCTTCGCCTCGAACTCCTCGGCCAAGTCACTGAAATCGATCGCCTCCATGGTACATCCGGGTGTGTCGTCCTTCGGATAGAAGTACAACACGACCGTGCGTTCGCCTTTGAAATCGGAGAGCTTGATCAGCTCCATCTCCGAATCGGGCAACTCGAAGGTCGGCGCGACATCTCCCTCTTTCAGCATATGCCACCAATGAAGTCGAGCTGTGATCGATTCTAACCCGATTTCAATCGACGCCGCTGTTTGAGCGATTGGCTGGTTTGCCCACTCGTTACAATGCGCGCCATGCGTCAACACAAAGAACGGCTGCTCGGCGGCCGTACACCCGCACGGTTTCTTCGTGAGCATTGGCAGAAGCGCCCGCTGTTGGTGCGCAGTGCAATCGAAGGGTTCACGGGCTTGCTCGATCCAACTGGGCTGATGGGGCTGGCGCAACGCGAAGACGTCGAGTCGCGGCTCGTCGTGCGCCGTGGCAGGCGATGGGAAGTCGAGCACGGCCCGCTCTCGGCGCGTGCGCTCCGCCGGCTCCCCAACGCGAATTGGACGGTGCTCGTGCAGGAGGTGAATCACGTCGTGCCGCAAGCAGCAGCATTGCTGGCGAACTTCGACTTCATCCCACGCGCGCGACTGGACGATCTGATGGTGAGCTACGCACCACCCGGAGGAGGCGTAGGACCACATTTCGATTCATATGACGTGTTCCTGCTGCAAGGCATGGGCAGGCGGCTATGGCGAATTAGCGCATCGTGCGACCGAACCTTGATCGAAGGCGCGCCGCTCAAGCTGCTCGCCAACTTCGCTCCCGAACAGGAATGGATACTCGAACCCGGCGACATGCTCTACCTCCCACCTGGCTGTGCGCACGACGGCGTGGCGCTCGATGCATGCATGACGTACTCGATTGGCTTTCGAGCTCCGGCATGGGGAGAACTGGCCACTCACTTTCTCGCTCACCTGCAAGACGAAGTGAATCTGAACGGCATGTACGCGGATCCTCGGTTGCAGCCGACGCGCAGGTCGGGCTGCATTCCGCAGAATCTGATTCGACAATGCAACAACGTGCTGGCGAAGATCCGCTGGACGCAAGGCGACGTCGCGCACTTCCTCGGTCGCTACCTCACCGAGCCCAAGCCGCACGTATTCTTTACTGCGCCTCGGCGCAGGTTGCCAATGAGCCGGTTCGCACGCGAGGCGCGACGCAAACAGATCAGCTTGGCGCTGCGCACGCGCATGCTTTACTTCGGCAACGCGGTGTATATCAATGGCGAATGTGAGCCGATGCCACGCAGCGCTGCAGCGCGTTTGCGCGTGTTGGCTGACACCGGACATCTGCGGTTGAGCGACGAAGATGCCGATGAGCTGATCGAACGCTTGTATGCCTGGTATCGTGCGGGGTTTTTGGTGATCGGGGAATGTGCATGAGCGACTCGGATGCCTACAGCAAGATGCCTTCGGGCGAAGCGCGTGCAGCAGACGCAACCGAGGCCAAGGGCGAAAGGCACGAGCGCAATCGGTTGATCACGAGCCGCAGCGAGATCGAGTCGGCGATGGATGGGCTGCTTGCCTCCGCGACCAGTCTGATTCGGGTCTTCGACCGGCGCATCGGATCGCGCTTCGACGCGCCCAAACGCATCGCCGTCTTGCGGCATCTCCTACTCGCCAATCGCTCCAACCGGATTCGTATCGCCCTGCACGATGTATCCAACTTGGTCCGCGACTGCCCGCGCTTACTCGCTTTACAGCGGCAGTTCTCGCATGCGCTGGCGATTCACCAGACCGAGCCTTACTTGCATGCCATCGCCGATTCCATTGCGTTGGCAGATCAGCACCATTGTCTTCATCGCTTTCACCAGGAGCATGCACGTGCGAGCTTGATCGCCGACGACGCCGAAGCCGTACAACCACTCAGCATGCGCTTCGAAGAAATCTGGCAAGCGTCGCATCATGCTGTCGGGCCCAGCACCCTTGGCCTCTGAACACGCCCCGCCCGAGCAATGTCCGGGCGGGCGACGTTGTACGTTCACAACGGTGCTCCAGGAAATACCACATGGCGCTGGAATTATCCTTCGAATATGATAAAATTTTGGATTAAGCTATGTCCCTATTCTCAGCGGGGACGGAGCTTGCGAACGAATGATGCGTTTTTCTCATAGCACAGCCTCAACTTAAGGAAAATAGATGAAACAAGCCCTTCTCGTTGGTGCCATCTTGGCCGTGACTCTTGCCGCTTGCGGCAAGAAGGAAGAAGCTCCTCCTGCTGCTCCTCCCGCACCGCCGGCTCCGGCAACGACCCCCGCTCCCGCAACGCCCGCGCCGGCGACGGGATCCGAGGCGACCTCTGCTCCGGCAGCTCCCGCGCCTGCCGCTCCAGCGGAAGAGAAGAAGTAGTCGATAGGCCAGCCAGTTTGGCAAAAAAGCCGGCCACAGGGCCGGCTTTTTGTTTGGCCGGTGCGCGGATCGCCGCTACCTTCGCAGCGGATCTATCCGGTCAAGTCTCGCCATCCCAGACCAGTGCTTTGATCTGCCACGCCGACCCACTGCGCATTGCATCCGAGCGCCGAGGCGAGCGCCATTTGAGCCAACAGCGGCCGGTTATTGTTTTCGCTCAAATGTGCCGCAATGACGTGCTTGAGCTTTCGCTGATCGAGTGATGCCAGAAGCGCAGCGGCGGCAGGGTTGTCCAGATGCCCGTACCGCCCGGCGATGCGTTGCTTGAGACTAAGCGGGTACTCGCTCGTCGACAACAGCTCGGGGCAGTGATTGCATTCGAGCACTATGGCATCACAACCGCTCAGCATTCGGGTCACGAGGATGGTACTGCAACCGATGTCGGTTAACACACCAAGCTTGCGCACGCCATCGCTGAACACGTACTGAGCGGGCTCGCGGGCGTCGTGCGGCACGGGGAATGGCGCGATCTCCAGCTCACCGATGCAGAAGCTGGTATAGCCTTCGATCATGTGGACGTGCTCGACCCCTTCGAACAAGGGGCTGAGTCCGCGCAGGGTCCCGGGAGTCAGCCATACGGGTAGCCTGAACTTGCGCGCCAAGCGCGCGACCCCGCCGATATGGTCGTCATGCTCGTGCGTGACGAGGACAGCAGTGAGATCCTCGGCGGATAGCCCGAGTCGCTGGAGACGACGCACCGTTTCGGAGACACTGAACCCGCAGTCCAGCAGCAGTCGCGTCCTGCCACCCTCCACGACGAGTGCGTTGCCCTGACTGCCGCTTCCAAGGACCGCGAACCTCACCTTTGATTACTCACCGCGATCCCATTTCAGCGGGCACGATCGACTAGCGGAGGTCTTCCTGCAGAATGGTCAGCATGCGGGTTGCGGCTTCCGAGCGTTCCGGCTTACCGTCCGCGCCCAGCACGACCACCTGGCTCCCCTCACCGGCTTGTTTGATCGAGACGCGATAGTCGGCAGGCTTGTTCGCAGCCGTTTCGTCCCGCTTCCAAAATGCGAGCTTGGACAACAACCCCGCGTCTTGTTTAGTGGGAGTGGGCGGGATCAAATAGCGAACGAAGTACAGGCCGGCGCTTCGATCGCGATCTTGCACCGAGAATCCCAACCGATCGAGCGACAAGCCCACACGCCGCCACGCGCGATCGAAATCGTCTTTCAGCACGAGGGCAGGGCCCGCCTCTGCACTCTTGGTGAGCGTCGCGCGCGGCTCCACTTTCGTCGTCTTCACGTTCGACTGCGCCACCTGAGTCGGCGTGCCGAGCTTGACCATCAGGCGGGAGAGCATCTCCGCTTCGAGGTTGGGGTCCGGCTGACGCGGCTGCCACACTGTTCGGCCCGTGTTGCGCAAGTTCGCGTCCGCGGCATACACCTCGTAGGCGCCACGATGCGTGATGTAAATCTCCGTTTGGCCGTCTTTTGCGCTGCGTTCCACGCGCGTCTTGAAGCGGTCGAGCTCTGGTGTCGAATAGGCTTGATCGAGGACTTTGCCCAACAGGTCACGCACGATGCCTTGAGGAATCTTCGCGCGATTCTCGGCCCAGTCGGTCTCCATGATCCCAAGCTTCGCATCGTCGACGGCAAGGATGAAGCCTTGCTCTTGCCAAAACTCCCTGAGCACGGGCCACACGGCGTCCGGCGAGGCCGACACCACCAACCAGCGCTGAGTCCCTGCCCGTTCTATTCGAGCCCCTTCGAAGGTCGGTGCGACGCCCTGAGTCTGTGTGCGCGGCTTGTCCTGCGCATATTCCGAATAGGTCGCAGCGCCTCGGGCCGGCGCGTCCGGTAAGGCGTAGCGATCGCTCGTCGCAGGGCTCGGTAAGTCGGGCGGAATTTCGAGCGGAGCCGCTTGCTTCTGGGACTTGTAGTCGATCTTCTTGGTCGGAACGATGGTCTTGGAACAACCTGCGCACAGCGCGAGCAGCAACCCTGCGCACGCGGCAATCAATCGAAAAGTCATGACATCCTATGGAACAGTCGTTGAGCCGACACGATCAGGCGGGTTGCGGTTGTGTCGACAGCTCAGCTTGATCCATCGCCGACTGCAACAGATCGTGGAAGGAAGACGATAGCGGCGTCAATGGCAAGCGGATTCCCGGCTTGATCCGCCCCATGCGCTGCAGCACCCACTTGACCGGAATCGGATTCGCTTCGACGAAGAGGTGGCGGTGGAGTCCGAGGAGCTTGTTATTGATCGCACGCGCGCGCTGCAGATCGCCCGCAATGGCCGCATCGCACATCTGGGCCATCAGCCGAGGGGCTGCATTAGCCGTGACCGAGATCACGCCATGACCACCCAGCAGCATCAGCGCGAGGCCGGTCCCGTCATCGCCGCTGTAGATCGCGAAATCTCTTGGAGCGCGACGGATGAGATCCGCTCCGCGCTCGATGTTGGCCGTGGCGTCTTTGATGCCGACGATGTTAGGCACTTGGGCGAGGCGCAGTGCCGTGTCGTTCTGCATATCGCACACCGTGCGACCGGGCACGTTGTAGACGATGACTGGGATGTCGACCGCTTCGGCGATCGCCTTGAAGTGCCGATACAGGCCTTCCTGAGTTGGCTTGTTGTAGTACGGCACCACCGACAACGACATGTCCGCACCGGCACGCTTCGCGTAGGCTTGCAGCTCGATTGCTTCACGCGTCGAGTTCGCCCCTGTCCCCGCGATGATCGGAACGCGACCCGACACTTGCTCGACGGCTGTCTTGATAAGCAGACAGTGCTCTTCGAAGTCGACCGTGGGCGATTCCCCTGTCGTGCCCACGACGACAATTCCATCGGTGCCTTGCTCGATGTGCCAGTCGAGCAACGCGCGAAACGCATCGAGGTCCAGGCTTCCGTCCTCGTGCATCGGCGAGACGATCGCTACTAAGCTACCCTTCAACATGATCATTCTCCGTACCGCCTCGATGACAGGACACGGAGGCGAAGTGCGCTAGTTTAGCGTAAGCAGCACGCCTGTTCAGCAAGTAGACGGCTGTGGCACGACATCCGATCGTATCGCGCAGATGCGCTGCACCAACGCCGGCTTCGGGGAGTCGACGTAGAGATCCTCATACGCGAGCACGCGTAACGGCGCCACGCGTACGAGCAATTCGCCGGGCTCGAGAAGGAAGTCCGGATTGGTAGGTCGGCCGTATCGCTCGTTGCCTCGCGCGAAAGTTTCGTAGATCAACAGACCTGCGTCATCCACGGCGGTGAGCAGCGATGCAAAGAGCGGTCGGTGGAGATAGTTCGTCACGACAACAGCGTCGAACCGCTCGCCCTCCAGCGGCCAAGATTGCGACTCGATGTCTGCGATGAGCACGCGCACGCCCGGTAGGCTCGCGAGCGATTGCGTGGCCTCCCGGTCCCGGTCCAGTGCGGTGACATGAAAGCCCGCATCGGCGAGAAGACGGGTGTGGCGTCCGCTACCGCACGCGACATCGAGCACGCGGCCGCCGGCGCGAATCAGCGCAGCAAAGCGCCGGACCCAAGGTGAGGGCAACAACCTTTCATGCTCGTGCGACATTGGCGTCAACGTCCGGCAAAACTCTCCAACAGCCGAGGGATCGCAATAAGGCCCTGCTCAAATAATCGAGTGAGCGCCGCCCCGGTACTCGGCGCAGCAAGATAGAGCGCGAGCAAGCCAGCGGCCAGCGTGATCGGGAAGCCTACCGCAAAGATGTTCAGTTGAGGGGCAGCGCGGCTCATGATTCCTACCGCGATGTTGGCGATCAACAACGTCGCAACGATCGGCAGTGCGATGAGCAAGCCAACGCTGAAGATCACGCCAGCAAACGCTACCAGATTTCTCCAGCCCAGCGAACGCACCAACTCTTGAGCAACCGGCAAGGCACGAAAGCTTTCGGCCAACGCACTCAAAACGAGGAAGTGGCCATTCAGAGAAAGGAAAACGAGGATGGCGAACAAGCCGAAGAACTGGCCGACCACGGCAGTTTGCGCACTGGTTTGCGGATCGAAGAACACTGCAAACCCGAGCCCCATCTGCAGCCCGGACAGATGGCCTGCCATCTCCGCCGCCGTCAACACGATACGAATGGCGAAGCCCATGGCGAGACCGATCAGCAGCTGCTGAACCGCGATCACAACACCCACTGCCGATGCGGGCTGCACCCCGGGCATGGCCGGTAGTGTCGGGGTCAGCAACATCGTCACGAAGATCGCAAGACCGACTTTGGCGCTAATCGGGACGGCTCGGTTGCCGAGGATCGGCTCGGCAACGATGAGGCCGAGGATGCGCAAGAAGGGGAAGGCGAACGCATTGATCCAAGCGTACCACTGCGCGGTGGTAATCTGGATCATCGAGCCCGCGATCCCAAAGACATATCGAGTACGCCGATCTAACCGATCATGCCCGGAATGCCGCTGAACAACCTGCGCGTGAAATCAACCAGCAAGCTGATCATCCAAGGCCCGGCCAGAACGCAGATGGCGAAGATCGCGAGCAGCTTTGGTATAAAGGACAACGTCATCTCGTTGATCTGAGTCGCAGCTTGGAACACGCTCACGATCAAACCCGTGACGAGGGCGGTGAGCAAGAGCGGCGCGGAAACCAGCAAAGTGACCTCGAGCCCCTGCTGAACGAGGTTGGTGACGAGCTCCGGATTCATCGATTGCGTTTCACGAGTAGAAGCTGCGGACGAGCGAACCGATCAACAGGTTCCAGCCATCGACCAGGACGAAGAGCATCAACTTGAACGGCAGCGAGATGATGACCGGCGACAGCATCATCATCCCCATCGACATCAGCACGCTGGACACCACCAGGTCGATCACGAGGAAAGGAATGAAGATGACGAAGCCGATCTGGAAAGCAGTCTTCAGCTCGCTGATGACAAAGGCTGGAACCAGCACACGCATCGGCACGGCTTCCGGCGTTTGCAGCGCCGGCTCGTTGGCGATCTTCGCGAAGAGCGCGATGTCGCTTTGCCGCGTCTGCCGCAGCATGAACGTCTTCAAGGGGGTTGCGCCTCGGTTAAGAGCGTCCTCGAACCCGATGCGGCGTTCCGAAAACGGCACATAAGCTTCGTTGTAGATGCGCTCGAGCACCGGTCCCATGACGAACAGCGTGAGGAAGAGGGACAAGCCCACGAGCACCTGATTCGGCGGTGCCTGAACGGTGCCCAGTGCTTGGCGCAGCAGGGACAAGACGATGATGATGCGAGTGAAGGACGTCATCATCAACAGCACAGCCGGCAGAAACGTGAGCGACGTCAGAAACAACAACGTCTGCACGGTGAGCGAGAAGGTTTGGCCGCCTCCGGCGGCGGGCGTGCTGGTAATAGCCGGCAGCGCGGCCTGTGCCCATGCGACCTCACTGCTCAGGGCCATTCCGCCGACGGCAACGAGCGTTGCGAGCGTCCGCTTCATGATTGCCTTCTGCGCCGAAGCGCCTGTGTCAGCACACGCGTAAACGCCGGGTTGGCCGCGCCTGCGGCTGCCGCCGTCGGCGTGGCGGGACGTGGCATGCTGTGCACCAAGGACACGTGCCCGGAGGCGACACCGAGCAGCAGCCAAGTGTCGCCCACCTCGACGACGACCAAACGCTCGCGTGGTCCCACCATCACGCCGCCCATCACCTTCAACACTCCGCTCGCACCCGATTGACCGGGAGCGAAGCGGCGCAGGAACCAAGCAAACGCCCAGATGGCGGCCAGCACGACGAGCAAGGCCAGCAGCACCTGCATCAAGCTCACAGCGGACGTCGCGCTGGGCGCACTATCGCCGGCGGCTAGAGCGTAGAGAGGAGTGAAAGGAAGTTCGATGAAGCCAGCGGCCAGCCAGCGTGCGCACGCCCGTCGGGCTCTGCTCATCGAGGCGTCATCGGTTCAGCCGGCGCACCCGCTCGTCGGGCGCGATCACGTCGGTGAGGCGAATGCCGAATTTGTCGTTGACCACGACCACCTCGCCCTGCGCAATCAAACAACCGTTGACCAGCACGTCCAATGGCTCGCCGGCCAGTCGATCGAGTTCGACGACCGAACCTTGAGCCAATTGCACCAGATTTCGGATGGTGAGTTTGGTGCGACCGAGTTCGACAGTGAGCTGGACAGGAATGTCCAGAATCATGTCGAGCCGCTCTGGCGCCACGCCTTGCATGGCATCAGGCTGCAACTGTGGAAAGACATCGGCATGCACGGGCGAACCAGCGGTCAGATCACCGTTGGTGGCCGCCGCTTCCTGCTCTGCCATCGCAGCAGCCCAGTCGTCGGCGCTGATATCGCTCTTCACCTCGCTTTCGGCCATGTCGGTCCTCGTCACCGAAGCTTTTGGTCCAGCTCGGGAGTGATCGGCCGCTCGACCTTCAAGGCGTAATGCCCGTTTACCACTCCGTAGCGGCCACGCAGAACGGGTACGCCATCGACTTCAGCCGTTACCGTCTCGGGCAAATCCAGGGCGATGACATCACCAGGCTGCAGCGACAGCAGCTGTCGCAAGGTCACGGTTGCATCCGCGAGGTTCGCCTTCAGCTCGACCTCCGCGGCATACACCTGCTTCGACAGCGTCGACATCCATCGATCGTCGGCATCACTGCGATCGGCCTGTACGCTGCTATAGATGAGATTGCGAATCGGCTCGAGCATAGCATAGGGCATACACACGTGAAAATCGCCACCGCCTGCGCCCAGATCGATATTGAAGCTGGCCACGACGACGACCTCGGTCGGCGTCGCAATATTGGCGAACTGCGTGTTCATTTCGGCGCGCACGAACTCGAAGTTCAAGGTGTGCACCGGCTGCCACGCCTTCGCATAGGCTTCGAAGACGAGCTCCAGCAAGCGCTGAATAATCCGGCTTTCGGTCGCGGTGAAGTCACGGCCCTCGACTCGAGTATGAAAGCGTCCTTGCCCGCCAAAGAGATGGTCGATGATCTGGAAGACCAACGTCGGCTCGATCACCATGAGCGCGTGGCCGCGCAAGGGTTTGGCCTGCACAACGTTGAGGTTCGTCGGAACGACCAGGTTTCGAACGAACTCGGAGTACTTCAGGACGCGAACCGGACCGACGGAGATCTCGGTGCTGCGCCGAACAAAGTTGAACAGGGCGACCCGCAACACCCGCGCAAAGCGCTCATTGATGAGTTCGAGCGTCGGCATTCGCCCACGCACGATTCGCTCTTGCCGGCCGATGTCATATGCGCGAACCCCGCCCGGTGCTTGCTCGGGCGCGGCTTCATCCGCTTCGCCGCTGACCCCACGCAGCAGTGCATCGACTTCTTCCTGGGAGAGGATGTCTTCGGCCATGCGCCTCTACTGAATGACGAAAGAGGTGAGCAAGACATCGAGCACGCCCTCGCTCGGTTCCTCGGCTGCGGGCGGTTTGCTCTGCTCCGCAGGCGCCTTTTCCGCTGCATGCGCCTCGCCGCTCGCGGATTGGGGTGCAGCGGCCGGGGCAGCTGGGGCGTTCGGCTCGAACCCTAACGGCTTGTTTACTACGCTGCGAATCTCCTGGCGAAGTCGATTCTTACCTTCCGCCGTGGCGAGCTCGTCGACTTGCTTGCTCGACAGCAGCATCAACACGCCGTTGCGAATTTCCGGCAGATGAGCCTTGATGTCATCGCCGATTTTGGCTTCCGCCACTTTGAGGTCGATCCCGACCTGCAAGTAGCGCTGAACGTCGCCGGCAAGATTCACCACGAAGGGCTCCAAGGTAACGAAGATCGGCGTGGTATGGGGCTTTGGCTTTGCCGCAGCTTCGGCGCCGTGTCCGGCCTTTTTATGCAGAACAAACCAAGCGCTCCCGCCACCGCCGCCGAGGGCGACCACCAAGCCCGCAATGACGAGCAGGAGAACCTTCTTCTTGCTGCCACCCTTGACCGCACCGTCCGCTTCGTTCGCTGTTTCCTTTGCTTCGTTGGACATTGCCTTCCCTCGTCACGCTGATAGTGATGCCGTCGCACTGACGGAACAATCGGCAATTACGGCTCGAAATTCCCCAAGATGAGCCGGGAGCTGCTAAACGGAAGGAAAACAATGCACTTGGCGCGCGAGTTTATGTGCTTCCTCAGCGCAACGCAAGGTAATTTCGACACAGTGTGGCGAGCTGTCTACAAGGACAGCTGAATGGAAGGTCAGGTGGGTCGAGCAGCCGCGGGCCTTGCGTCTATCGCAACGGATCGCGAGATCTGATCAGACGTTTGGCCTAAGCGAACACGTCGACCAAGCCCCGTCCGATCGTCTTCGTGCCGACCATCGAATGCAGCTGGAGAGGAGGCGACTCGCCTTGGTCATGCCCGGCACTGCTCGAGCCCGATCGTTGGCCTTGGGACCAGCCGCCGTGCTGTTGCATCGAGCCGCTCCCCACATGCACTTGCTCGAGATTCACCCCGACCGCCTGCATCATCTCGTGCAGCCGAGGAACGCTGGCCTGCAGGGCATCCCGAACGCCGGGATGACTGGCCATCAACGAGAGTGTGGCCTGATCGCCCGACATCGACAGGCGCACCTCCACCGGACCGAGATTGGGAGGATCCAGGCGTAGTTCGGCTTGCTGCTGTCCGTGCGCCACCATCCAAGTCACTCGGCCGCCGAGTTCGTCGGGCAAGCTATGGCGCTGAAATACGATGGGCGAGTCGAGCGGATTGGTTTGGACTGACATCGGGGCAGTATGCGGCTGCGGTAGAGGCAAAGCCGGCTGGCTCGGCACGCCCTGAGCATCCGGGCGAGATGAGCCTCCGTTTACTTCAGGCATCCACCGGTCAGCGACTCCTGCAGTCTCTTCGTTAGCGGCAAACGTTGCCGACATCAGCTTCAACGGCTCGGCAATTTCGACCGCCGGGCTCTGAAAAGTTGAATCGGCCAACACGGAGTTCGCGTGGGACGCCGGCTCGATCGCGGCTGCAGCGCGCGGCACGTCGGTCGAAGCGCCGGACGCGCGCACGACGCCTCCTGCTGCGCCTCCAACGGCTGGCAGCAACGCTGGGGATGCAATCGACGAGAGGGCCGCAGCAGCTCCGGTGTCCACTGCGGCAGCCTCTTCGGGACGCGTTTCAGGGGCGTCGTCCACGACCGGAATTTCGCTCAAGGAGGCCTTGGTCTGAATGCCGAGCTGCTCGGCCAGCACGGCACCGAAATCGACGCTCGCCGAGTCGACATCTTCGGACGATCGACGCGCCGAGGTGGCGGAGCCGTTTGCGGCGAGCGGTGCAGTCAAAACTTGGATCGAGGAGGCTTGTGGCATCGGAACGTCCATCGCGAGGATGACGTATCGTTTGCAATGGGTATGCCACTGGGCTCGTATAGCCCCAATCCGAACAAGGCGCAGCAGATCCTCGGACGGCCTTGAAGTCAGCCCTCGCTTTTGCCTCCCGACCCGTTGCGCGAGGCAAACTCGTCCTGCTGCTTCTGTTCACCGCGTCCCTCGCGTCGCGCCTCCTCGAGCGCGTGGCGCTCCTGCAGCACGGCGAACGCCTGCTCTTTCGAGCGCAGGGCGAGCCAGCTGCGATGCTCGGCTTCCCAGGCAGAGCGACAGCGCTGGACCTCGGTCGATTGCAGCTCGATTGCCCGCTCGAGCTTGGTGACGAACGCTTGGAAATCGCGCAAGCGAATGGCATCGACACCACTGCGTAGCGCAGCATCCAACTCCGCCCGATAGCTGCGGAGGAAATCAGCCAGTTGATCGAGCCTCACTTGGGCTTCGTCGCGGCGCGCCGCCAGCTTCTGCAACTCGAGCGTGGCCGTCTCGAGCCGCTGCTGGGCCAGGTCCAACACCGGACGTAGCCGAAAAGGTCGCGGCATCTTTAGCCAGCCACCAGTTCACGCAAGCGGGCTCTGCTTGCCTCGACGCTCGCGCATTCGGACAAGTCTTGCTGAAGGAAGGCCGCCAACTGCGGGTAGAGACTTACCGCCCGATCGAGAACGGCATCGTTGCCCCGCACGTAAGCGCCGACCGCGATGAGATCGCGCGATCGCCGATAGGCGGAGAACAACTGCTTGAAGCGGCGCGCGTTCGCCTGCTCCTCCGGCGGCAGCACATCGTTCATGACGCGGCTGATCGATGCCTCGACGTCGATTGCAGGGTAATGCCCCTGATCGGCGAGGTCGCGCGAGAGCACGATATGGCCATCCAGAATTGCGCGCGCGGCGTCCGCGATCGGGTCCTGTTGGTCGTCGCCCTCGGTCAGTACCGTGTAAAAGCCGGTGATCGAGCCGCGCTCATCGGGTCCATTGCCAGCGCGCTCGACCAGCTGAGGCAACTTGGCGAACACCGATGGCGTGTAGCCCTTGGTCGCCGGCGGCTCGCCGATGGCAAGGCTGATTTCGCGCTGGGCCATGGCATAGCGGGTGAGCGAATCCATGATCAGCAGGACATGCTTGCCTTGATCTCGGAAATATTCAGCCACTGCAGTGGCATAGGCGGCGCCATGCAGCCGCAGCAGCGGTGGACTGTCGGCGGGGGCGGCGACGACCACTGAGCGGCGCAGGCCCTCCTCGCCCAGAATCGTGTCGATGAACTCGCGCACTTCGCGCCCGCGTTCTCCGATCAAGCCGACCACGACGAGATCGGCGGTCGTATAGCGCGCCATCATGCCCAACAGCACGCTCTTGCCGACGCCGCTTCCGGCGAACAACCCCAAGCGCTGGCCCCGCCCGACCGTGAGCAGTGCGTTGATGGCGCGCACCCCGACATCGAGGACGGTACGGATGGGGGCACGCTCGAGCGGGTTGGCGCTGCGACTATGCAGCGGAACATGCCGATCGAGGTTCAGCACCCCGTGATCATCGAGCGGTCTGCCGCTGCCATCGACGATACGCCCGAGCAGGCCGGGTCCCACCGGAACTTGCTTGGCACGGTCTTGGGCGCGGCGGCGCGGAAAGTACTCCTCGCCCAAACGCGGAACACCGCTCACGAGCGGATCGACCGGGACGACCAGCGCGCCCGGTTTCAAGCCGTAGATGTCGGTCGACGGCATTAGAAACAACCGCTCGCCCGAGAAGCCGACCACCTCTGCATCGACGCGCTGCCCGCTCGGCGTCATGACATAGCAGCTGTTGCCGACGGGGAGCTTGAGACCGACCGCCTCCATGACCAGCCCGGCCACACGCGTGAGGCGCCCGCTCACCATGAACGGCTGCGCCGCGCGCGCGGCCTTGTGGCAATCCTCGAAATAACGATGCCAACGCTCGATTCGGCTCATCGACCCCTTGCCAGCCTCAACTACTCGACGCTTCGTTCCAAGCGTCGTCGCGCCCCAGCGCCGCGATCACACGCCGCCATCGCGTTTCCAGTGTCGCATCGATCTCGGTCGTCGGCGTCTCGATTCGGCAACCGCCGCGCTCGAGCTGCACATCGTCGACGATCTTCCAATTGAGAGCCAGACTCGGATCGGTTTGCGCTGCATCGCGCAGCAGTGCGGCATCATCGGGGTGCAAGAAGAGTGTCGTATCGGCTCCAATACCGGGAAGACTCGCAACCGCTTCGCGCAGTGCCGGCAAGAGCGCGGCTGCGTTTACTCGCACGGCATGGCGCACGATCAGCTTGGCGATCTCCAGGCTCATCGCCAGGACTTCATCGGCAAGCCGGCTGTCCAGCTCCTTGCAGAACAAGTCCAGGTTCGCAGCCAGCTTGCGCAACTCACCGCGCTCGCGCTCGACATCTTGCATGGCGGCAGATTGGCCTGTCTCAAGACCCTCGCGATAACCTTGCTGGTATGCACGTGCGAGCGCTTCCTCTTGCACCTGATCGGGTGAACGCTTCGGTTCACCCTCAGGCGTTCCTGGCTTGCTTTCACCCTGCGTCCCCTGCGGCTCGCCGAAATCGACCAAATGCGCCCGGTGGATCGGGCCGGTCGCCTCCCGAGGCAGGATCTTATTCGACAAGGCCTTCGTCTCCTCGGCCGCCCAGCACAATCTGACCCTCCTCGGCCAGCCGGCGCACGACTCTGAGGATCTCGCGCTGTTCGGACTCGACTTCCGACAAGCGGACCGGGCCTTTCGCTTCGAGATCATCGCGCAGCATCTCCGCCGCGCGTTGAGACATGTTCTTGAAGATCTTCTCGCGCAGCGCCTCGCTGGTCCCCTTCAACGCGACGATCAAGCTGTCCGACTGCACTTCGCGCAACAGCAGCTGGATCGAGCGATCATCCAGATCAACTAGATTGTCGAAGACGAACATCTTGTCCTGAATATGCTGCGCAAGATCGGCGTCGGTTTCGCGGATGTGCGCGGTGACGGCGGCCTCGAAGGTGGCGCCGAGGTAATTGAGGATGTCGGCCGCGGCATCGATGCCGCCACGGGCACTCTTCTTGAGCTTGTCGGTGCCGGCGAGCAGCTGCATCAGCACCTCGTTGAGATCGCGCAAGGCGGCCGGTTGCACGCCTTCTAAGGTTGCGATCCGCAGCATGGCGTCGTTGCGCAAGCGCTCGTTGAACTTGCTCAACACCTCCGCCGCCTGGTCGGGATCGAGGTGAACGAGAATCGTCGCGATGATCTGCGGATGCTCGTTCTTGATGAGCTCCGCGATCGAATCGGAGTCCATCCATTTCAAGCTCTCGATGCCGCTGACATCCTGACCCTGCAGGATGCGGTCGATCAGCGGCCCCGCTTTCTCGTTACCGAGCGCTCGCGTCAGGACGCTGCGCAAATACTGGTCGGCAGCCGTTCCGATGCTGGTCTGCTGGCCGGCCGTCTGGCGAAACTCGCGCAACACGTCGGCGACCTCCTCGCGGCTGACGTTGGTGAGCTTCGCCATCGCCTGGCCGAGCTTCTGCACCTCCTTCGGCCCGAGGTGCTTGAACACCTCGACCGCCTCTTCCTCGCCGATCGACATCAGCAAGATGGCGCTGCGGGTTACGCCGTCTTCACTCGCCACGTCCTACCCAGTCCTTGACAACGTTGGCGACGAGCCGCGGTTCCTGCTTGGCGAGATCCTTGACCGCTTTGAGGTCGGCCTCCAGGCTCGCGCCTGCCGAGCCGAGCATCGGCGTCGCTGCCTGCATCGCCAGTTGTTCGCCGGGCTCTGCGCCGGGCAAGCCATGGGGTACGGGTTGCGTGCGCCCGGCCTGCGTAATGTCGCGCAAGGTCGAGCGCAGGAACATCAAGGCGATCAGCACTGCCGCCCCGGCAACGACGTACTTCGCGATATTGCCCACGCCGGCAGGCGTGGTGAGGTCTCCAACGAAGGTCGACCATGGAGACGGCGCGGCCACCCCGCCGGGGAGGACATCATCGCTGAACGGGGCATTCACGACATTGAGCGAGTCGCCGCGCTCCTGGCTGAAGCCGAGCGCCTCGCGGGCGAGGGCGTTGATCTGCTTGAGCTCGTCTTCGGGCAGAGGCTTGTAGCTGGTGGTGCCGTCCTTGGCCGTCTCGCGTCGATAGTTCACCACGACGGCGGCGGACAGGCGCTTGATCGCCCCGACCTCGCCCCGTGTATGACGGATGGTCTTGTCGAGCTCGAAGTTGGTGACGTTTTCGCGATGCGAACTGCTCGGGCTGCCGGCGTTGGCTGGTCCGTTCGCGCTCGGCAGTCCGGGCGCCACGAGCGGAGCGCTGGCCGCACCAGGGGGCTGGTTAGACAGCGCGCCAGGCACTCCGGTCGCGTTCGGCGCGCCATTGCTGCTCGTGCTTTCCACCGTCTGTTGACTGCGCACTGCGCTGTCGTTGGGAGCCGGGTTCGGCTTGAACGTCTCCGAGGTTTGCTCGACGCGACTGAAGTCGAGCGCAGCGGTGACCTGCGCATGGACGTTGTCGGCTCCCACCAGCGGCTTGAGGATGTTCTCGATGCGGCTTGCGTAGCTCATCTCCACCGCGTGCAGATATTTGAGCTGGGACGCATCCAGATCGCCAGGGCTCGACTGCCCGCCGGCCGCGGAAAGCAAGTTGCCCGCTTGATCCACCACGCTGACGTTACGAGCAGGCAACTCGGGCACGCTGCTGGAGACCATGTGCTGAATCGCACTGACCTGGCCGGAGTCGAGCATACGACCTGGATACATCGACACGAACACCGATGCACTCGACTGCTGCTGCTCACGCACGAACACGCTGGGTCGAGGAATCGCTAGATGCACGCGCGCCGACTGCACTGAAGCGATGGATTGAATCGTTCGCGCCAATTCGCCTGCCAGCGCGCGCTGATAATTCACCTGCTCGGCGAACTGGCTCACGCCAAATTTCTGGCTGTCCATCAGCTCGAATCCCACCGCGCCGCCTTTGGGCAGGCCTTGCGCAGCCAGCTTCAACCGCAGATCGTAGACCTGGTCGGCGGGCACCATCACGACGGTGCCGCCCTCGGAGACTCGATAAGGCACGTTTTGGGCAGCGAGCGCAGCGATCACCTCGCCGCCATCGCGCTCGGACAGGTTCGAATACAGGACCCGGTATTCGGGAGTGCGCACCCACATCAACGCGACCGCGATGACGGCGACGATGGCTGCGACGGCGGCCAGAAAGCCGATCTGCTGGGAAATACTAAGCTGGGTGAAACCCCGGGTAAGGGCGGCGACTCGTTGTCCCGCTGCCTGAGCCATTAACGCGGGGGACTCAGCATCGGCCCGAACGCGGCCGGTTCGAGAGCACTACTCATGTACTGCATCCTGCTCCACCAAAAGAATCGCTCAGACCTGCATGTTCATGATCTCCTGATAGGCCGAAACGAGTCGATTCCGCACCTGAACCATTGTTTGGAACGACAAGCTTGCCTTCTGAAGCGAGACCATCACCTCATGCAAATTGGTGTTGGGAGCATTGACATCGAAATCCTGCTGCAGCCGCGCCGCCTCGTTTTGTGCGTCGCTGACTTGCTGCAGCGCCGCCTGCAGCGCGGCCCCAAATTCCGCGCTCGTCGGCCCATTGCTCGGTTCGGGCTGTCCACCTGCTTGGGCGGACATACGATTCAGCTCTTGAAGGAGCTGATCGATGCCTTGGGTGTTGACGGTGCTCATGGCATATCGGGGGAGCGAGCTCGGAGCGGGCGGCGGTGCAACACTTATGCCACGCCTCTCACAGTCTTCCGATCATCCTGTTCCCTCGCCTTCGGCTTCCTCCAGTCGATACTGGGCGAGCTTGTAACGCAACGTTCGCTCACTCATGCGCAACCGCTCTGCTGCCATCTTGCGCACGCCATTGCAGGCCCTCAGCGTCTCCAAAATGTGCGACTTCTCCAGTGACTTCAGATCCGTCGGCTGCGTTCGCAGCGCATCGCCCCCGGCAAGATTTGCCGCCTCCACCGCACGAGGAATTGCGGAGTTCCCCGGCAAGCATAAATGCTCGGGCTCGATGACGCTGCCGGGCGCGAGGATCATGGCCCGCTGCATCACGTTTTCAAGCTCTCGGATGTTACCTCGCCAACTATATGACGTCAAACTTACAATCGCTGCAGGTGCAAGCGAAAAGCGCCGTCCGCCCGGCTCGCTCGCGGCGCGGTGCAGCATGCGCTGCGCGAGCGGGAGGATGTCCTGTGGACGCTCCCGTAGCGCAGGCAGCGGCAACGGGAATACATTGAGGCGGTAATACAAATCCTCCCGGAAACGGCCTGCCTGAACTTCGTCCTCCAGCTTGCGGTTCGAAGTGGCGAGGATCCTCACGTCGAGCGCAATGGCTTTCTTGCCTCCCACCCGCTCGACCTCGCGTTCTTGTAGTACGCGCAGCAACTTCGCCTGCAGACCGAGTGGCATCTCGGTTACTTCGTCGAGCAGCAGCGTGCCGCCTTGTGCCTGCTCGAACTTGCCGGGGTGGCTTTGGATGGCGCCGGTAAATGCGCCGCGCTCGTGCCCGAACAATGTGGCTTCCAGTAGGTTGTCGGGGATCGCTGCGCAGTTGATCGCGACGAAGGGCCGTGACGCTCGAGCCGAGTGACGATGGATGAAGCGGGCGATGACCTCTTTGCCCACCCCGCTTTCGCCGGATATGAGGACGCTCGCATCGGACGCGGCGACACGACGCGCCAACTCCACGACCTCACGCGAAGCCCGATCCTCGGCCACCACCTCCCCTTCGCCCGCTGCGCTCGACGGCAACATCCAGCGTGCGACTTCGCACACCAACGCTTCGGGCTCGAACGGCTTGGCCAGATAGTTGCACGCGCCCACGCGCATCGCTTCGACCGCGCGGTCGATGACCGCGTAAGCCGTCATCAACAGCACGGGGATTTGCGGCCAGCGCCGCTTGACTTCGCGCAGCAGCGCCTCGCCGTCCATTGGCTTCATCTGCACGTCAGTCACCACGATGCCGACCCGACAGGTCTCGAGGATCCCCAATGCGCATTCGCCGTCGGCCGCTTCCAGCACCTCGTAGCCCGCCAATTCCAGGGTATCGCGCAGCGCTTCACGCAACGCCGCATCGTCTTCCACGATCAATACCGGCAGTGGCTTCACCTATCGTTGCTCCTGATTCGTGCGTCATCGGGCAGCAGGACAGCAAAGGTCGACCCCTTGCCGGGCGCCGAGGCGATGCGGATCTCTCCGCCGTGCGCCTCGACCACCGAGCGAACGATCGCCAACCCCAGTCCGGTGCCTTCGTTGCGAGTGGTAAAGAACGGCTCGAACAGGCGCGCCTGCACCCCCTCGTCCATGCCTGCGCCGCTATCGCTCACCTCGATCGCGATAGCGCCATCGCGCTCGAGGGCAGTCAAATCGACGCGATCACCGGCTTCACAGGCATGCAGAGCGTTTTCGAGCAGGTTGACGATCGCGCCGGTGAGTGCCTTGCGGTTGCCGCGCACGCGCATCCCGGCACCCCCGCTGTGCCAGGAGAACACGATGCCCTTGGCCTGCATCTGCGGCTCCATGGTTTGAGCGAGATCGTGCATCAGCACATCCACCGAAAACTCGTCCTGCGCCGCCGGCGATCCCCGCACGAAGGTCAGCATGTCTTGAATCATTCGCTCCAGGTCTCGCAGGCGCGCTTGTGCGCGCTCCGCAAAGCGAATGCGGTCGGGCTCGGAGAGTTGTGGGCGGCTCAGATTGCCGGCGTAGAGCAGCGCGGTCGCCAGCGGCGTGCGCAGTTGATGTGCGAGTCCCGCCGCCATCTCACCCATCGCCGAGAGTCTGCGATGGCGCTCGAGCTGGCTGCGCAAACGGCGCGCTTCGGAGATATCGGATAACAGCAGAATGCGTCCGCCGGCCGCATCGAGCGAGCTCGTCGACACGCTGATCCAACGGTCCTCGACACGCCCCTCGGCATCCTTCACTTGCCATTCGGCAGCTGCCGAGGCAGCCACCAGTTGCGCCGCCTCGACGTCGCGCCAGGCTCTACCGCAGACTTCTCCCAGTAGCGCAACTGCGACGGGGTTCGTTTGCACGATCTCGCCGTTGGCATCGAGCACGATGACGCCGCCCGGAAGTGCCTCGAGGAGCAAGGACAACCGGCTCGACAGTGCTTCCTTTTCCTCGTATTGTCGGCGCAGCTCGCCGTTGGCGAGAGCGAGCTCGGCGGTTAGTCGTTGAACCTGCTGCTGCAGCTCGTGATAGGCGCCGGTGAGCTGAGCGGAGACCTCATTGAACAGGGTAAAGGCCTGCTCGAGTTCCTTCGGCGAAGGCAGATGAGCGGGTCCTGGCAACGCTATCGGTCAACCGGAGACATGGTGTCAGCATACCACCTTGTGGTTGCGCGCGAACAGTCTCGTATTGCGTACGAAGCCAGGGCCGTCGCTCACCTTCACTGCGCATCAAGCTTCGCACTTGCGCGCGTGACACTCATGTAGACTGACGCCGCAGCAAGATGGGATGAAGAGGTGCCAGATGAAGTGGAAGTTGCCGTGGATGATTGTCGTCGTCGCAGCGGTCGGATGCTCGGGTGTCCGCGTTCGCACGCCGACCGCCACGGCCACTCTGGCGCCGACCAAAGGTCAGCAGGTGTCCGGCAAGGTCGACTTCACGCAAACCCAGAACGGCGTGCTGGTCGAAGCACGTGTCACTGGCCTCACTCCTGGGCGGCACGGCTTTCACATCCACGAGCGCGGCAATTGCACGGGCGATGCTGCCGGAGCGGGCGCCCATTTCAATCCGCTGGCCGCAGCACATGGGGCGTTGATCGACGGCGCTCGGCATGCCGGAGACCTCGGCAACCTCGATGCGGACGCGAGCGGCGTCGCGACGTACCGCGCCGAAGTCACCGGGATCAGCCTAGGCACGGGGGAGGACAGCATCATCGGTCGCGCGGTGATCGTGCACGAGCGAGCCGATGATCTCACTACACAGCCTGCCGGCAATGCCGGGGCACGGCAAGCATGCGGCTTGGTGAGCAAGAGCGCCGATAAGTGGTTTTAGCGGTCGGGTGCACGCCATCGAGCGGCACCGTGGCGTGAGCCGCTCGATTTTCCCTCCTTCCTTTATTTGTTGCGCGAATCCTTTCGGTAGTGGTCACCTGGCTTTTCGACGACGCTGATTTTCCTCCGGTGACCAAAGCGTCGCGGCGGCCGAACGGCCTGCTCGCCGCCGGCGGCGACCTCTCGCCGCAGCGCCTGCTAACAGCCTATCGCCGCGGCATTTTCCCCTGGTATAGCGAGGGGGAGCCCATTTTGTGGTGGAGTCCCGATCCGCGCATGGTGCTGTTCCCCAACGAGCTCAAGATCAGCCGGAGCTTGCGCAAGCGGCTGCGCAAAACCCCCTTCCGAGTGCTGGCCGATACAGCGTTCGAACAAGTGCTGGAAAAATGCAGCGAACCGCGCCCCGACCAAGTCGGCACTTGGATCACCGACGAGATGAAGCAGGCCTATTGCCTGCTCCATCAGATGGGCCTCGCGCACTCGGTGGAGTCTTGGCGCGAAGGCGAACTGGTAGGCGGGTTGTACGGCGTGGCGCTCGGCCGCGTCTTCTTCGGAGAGTCGATGTTCTCTCGCGCAACCGATGCTTCCAAGGTGGCATTCGTGCATCTGGTTCATCAGCTCATCCAATGGGATTTCGAGCTCATCGACTGCCAGATGCGCACCGACCTGCTCGCGTCATTCGGCGCACGCGAGATCCCGCGCAGCCAGTTTACGTCGCGCTTGGCGGAGTTGGTAAACTACCCTAATGTGCCCGGACCCTGGCGCTTCACCGAGGTGGATATGGCGGCGCAAGCGCGCTGAGCGGGCACGGGCTCTTACGTGGGGACATTCCGCGGTGTTCGCTAACCGTACTGCGCTAGACGCATACCGATGCAGAAACGTCGGCGGGTGTCGTTGTGGCTTTGCATGACTCAACTCAACGATCTTCCGTTCTCGGTCCTGCAGTTTTATGCAACTGCGCCCTACCCGTGCAGCTACCTGCCGGACCGGCTCGCGCGTTCGCAAGTCGCCACGCCGAGTCACGCGATCGATCCCCAAGTCTATAGTCAGCTGGTTCGTGCGGGATTTCGCCGCAGTGGCGCCTTCACTTACCGCCCCTATTGCGACAACTGCCGGGCTTGCGTTCCGGTACGCGTCATCGCGACCGAATTCCGCGCAAATCGCGCACAGCGTCGGGCCTACAATCGACACTCGGGACTCGACGCGCGGATCCTCGACCTCAAGTATCACCCCGAGCACTACGCCCTGTACCTTCGTTACCAGTCGATCCGCCACGCAGGCGGAGGGATGGACCATGACAGCCGGGAGCAGTACCGGCACTTCCTTCTGCAGAGCAACGTCAACTCGAGCCTGGTCGAGTTTCGCGAGAACGGACGGCTGATGATGGTGAGCATCATCGACCGTCTCGAAGACGGGTTGTCCTCGGTGTATACGTTTTTCGAACCCGATCTGCCTGGCGCGAGTCTGGGCACCTTCAACGTGCTGTGGCAAGCGCGCCTGTGCAAGCGCCTGGGATTGCCCTACCTCTACCTCGGCTACTGGATCGCGCAAAGCAGGAAGATGGCGTACAAGATCAACTTCCAGCCTATCGAGGGCTTGCTCAACGGGCAATGGCAACGCCTCCCGCGCATCGAGCGTCGATGATCCTTGCGCCGCCACGCACCGCATCCTTCTTTCGTCCGCCACTTTCCCCATGACCTACGAACGCATCAGCGTCGAACGGCGCGGCTCGGTCCTACTGCTCGGGTTGAACCGAGCAGCCAAACGCAATGCGTTTGATCTGCAAATGTTCGGCGAGCTCGCCGATGCGTACGGCCGCTACGAGCGCGATCCGAGTCCGCGCTGCGCGGTGCTGCACGCGCATGGCGAGCATTTCACCGGCGGTATCGAGCTGCCGCAGTGGCTGCCCTTCTTTCGCGACGGGCGCATGCCTCCCCTGCCCGAAGGTGCGCTCGACCCCCTCCAGCGTGTCGAGCACCTCAGCAAGCCGCTGCTAATCGCCGTCCAGGGCTGGTGCTTGACCATCGGGATCGAATTGCTGCTGGCCGCCGATATTCGGCTCGCAGCCGATAGCACGCGCTTCGCGCAGATCGAGGTGAAGCGCGGCATCTATCCAATCGGCGGCGCGACCGTGCGGCTGGTGCAGGAATTGGGCTGGGGCAATGCGATGCGCATTCTGCTCACCGGCGACGAATTCTCGGGCGGGGACGCGCTGCGCTGGGGTCTGATACAAGAATGCCTGCCGGTCGATCAACTCCTGCCGCGTGCGATCACCCTGGCCCAGACCATCGCCGAGCAGTCACCCGTGGGCGTGCGCGCCACGCTGTTGTCGGCACGCGTGGCGCGCGAGCAGGGCGAGCGTGCGGCGTTCGAGCGGATGATGCGCGATATGCAGCAGGTCGTGGCGAGTGAGGATGCAATCGAAGGACTGCAATCCTTCCTCGAGCGGCGTCCGCCTCGCTTCAAAGATTCCAACTGACGCATGAGCTATCGTTGGCTTCGGCCGTTGCTGTTTCGCCTCGATGCCGAGCGCGCTCACGCCCTCACTCTCGATGCGCTCGAACTTGCCGCGCGCGCCGGATTGCCTCGTATTCCGGTGCTGCCCGGTGACCCGGTACGCGCCATGGGCATCGACTTCCCCAATCGCGTCGGCCTGGCTGCGGGCCTCGACAAGAACGCGGCACACGTCGAGGCGCTCGCGCGTTTGGGCTTCGGCTTCATCGAAGTCGGCACCGTCACGCCGCGCCCGCAGCTCGGCAATCCGCGGCCGCGCTTGTTTCGGATCCCCCAGGCCCGCGCGGTGATCAATCGCCTCGGCTTCAACAATCTGGGCGTCGACCGTTTGGTCCACAACGTGCGCTCGGCGCGTTATCGCGGCATCCTGGGCATCAACATCGGCAAGAACTACGACACACCGATCGAGCGCGCCGCCAGCGATTACATCGCTTGCATGTGCAAGGTCTATCCGCTGGCGAGCTATTTGACCGTCAACATCTCTTCGCCCAACACCCTGAACCTGCGGCAGCTTCAAGAACCTGACGAACTCGACCGACTGCTCGGTGCGCTCAAGAGCGAGCAGGTGCGCCTGGCGGATGAACACGGCCGCTACATCCCGATGGCCGTGAAGATCGCGCCCGATCTTTCTCCTGAGCAGATCGACACCATTGCGGAGCGACTGCTCGCGCATCGGATCGACGGCGTGATCGCGACCAATACCACGTTGAGTCGGGACGGGGTCGAAGGCCTGCCGCACGGCGACGAAGTGGGCGGCCTAAGCGGAGCGCCGCTGACCGCCAAGGCGACCGGTGTAGCCGAGCGGCTCGCCAGCCGGCTTCGAGGCCGGATCCCGATCGTAGGTGTGGGCGGCATCATGAGCGCCACCGACGCGCAAGCGCGCGTGGCATGCGGTGCGAGTTTGATTCAGCTCTACACAGGCTTGGTTTACGCGGGTCCCGACCTCATCTGCGAGTGCGTGCGGGCACTGGCGCAGGCGCCTTCGCAACCCGTTCCTGCAGTCGCTTGATCAGTTTGTCCAACAAAGACGGCTGCGCGCGCTAGCCACTGCGCGGGTATACTTGCCCGCCGGCTGCGGCGATGCAGCACGAAGCTATAGCTTGTTCTCCTCCGATCGATGCCCATTTCCCCTAACAACTCACCCCTGCGGCTAACGCACGGCCTGCAATTCGAAGATCTGTATCGGCGCGAAGGTTTGCTCACGATCGACGCCCACTTCGTCGAACACGTTCGTAACAGCGCACCCGATCTGGCTGAGCGCCTGCTCAGCGCCCGTCGAGTGCTCGACGCGCTCAGCCCGTTGGCGCAGTCGCAGCTGCTGATCGCCATCGCCCCGTACCTCGAGCACTTTCTCGCCGAACTGTTCGGCATCGAAGGCGAGCTCGACGCGCTGCGGGCGGGCCACTTGGAGCTCGCACCGCTTTACACGGTGAAGCGCAACTTCGTGCAGCGCCGTGCGCTTGCCAAGATTAGGGCCGAGGAGGCGAGCCGCATCGACGGTCCCGCGCTGGAACAGAGCCTGGCGGCCGCCATGGGAGGCAGCTTCTCGGAGCTCGGCTTCGCCCGACTGGTCAGTGGCTGGCTGCAAGACGAAGCGAACCATGCGCAGGACCTGGACCGCGCCGCGCGCTACGCCGCGTGGGCCGGTCACACCGCGGCTGGCCGTGCACGGCATCGGGACGGCGTGCTGTTCCGCGCGCCCGTCAAGCTCGACCCGTTGCATCTGGTGCCCGCGGCGGTCGAGGACGCCGGTCCCTATCGCGCTTTCGTGTCGCACCACATTCGCCGGCGCGAAGGCTTCAGCCTAACCGATGCCGGCACTGACTTGGTCGGCGCGCTCGATCAAGCCAACTACTGCATCTGGTGCCACGAACAAGGCCGCGACTCCTGCTCGCGTGGTCTGCGTGAAAAACCGGCCGCGCCCCAAGCGCAGCCATCGTTCAAGAAGAGCCCGTTCGGTGTCGCTCTGGCCGGCTGCCCGCTCGAAGAGAAGATTTCGGAGTTTCACGAGCTGAAAGCAAGCGGCCTTCCGATCGGCGCCCTGGCGATGATCGTGGTCGACAACCCGATGGTGGCGGCGACCGGACATCGCATCTGCAACGACTGCATGAAGTCCTGTATCTATCAAAAGCAGGAGCCGGTGAACATTCCTCAAGCGGAGACGCGCACGCTGAGAGACGTGCTCGCGCTGCCTTGGGGTTTCGAGATCTATTCGCTGCTCACGCGCTGGAATCCGCTCAATCTGCGCCGCCCGCTGCCGCTGCCGCGTTCCGCTAAGCGCGTGTTGGTGGTCGGCATGGGTCCGGCCGGCTTCACGCTCGCGCATCATCTGATCAACGACGGTCACCAAGTGGTCGCGATCGACGGTCTGAAGATCGAACCGCTGCCAGCGCAGTTGTCCGGCGTCGATGCCAACGGTATGCGCGAGGCGATGCAGCCCGTGCGCGATGTGCAGACCTTGTACGAGGCATTGGACGAACGCACGATGGCCGGGTTTGGCGGCGTGGCCGAGTACGGCATCACGGTGCGCTGGGACAAGAACTTCCTCAAGCTCATCCGCTTGCTGCTCGAGCGGCGGCAGGAGTTCGCCCTGTTCGGCGGCGTGCGTTTCGGCGGCACGCTCACCGCGGAAGACGCCTTCGCTTATGGCTTCGATCACATCGCATTGGCAGCCGGCGCGGGTCGACCCACCGTGCTCGAGCTGCCCAATGGGCTCGCGCGCGGGGTGCGCACCGCCTCCGACTTTCTCATGGCGCTGCAGTTGACCGGTGCGGCGAAGAGCGACTCGATCGCGAATTTGCAGATTCGCCTACCGGTCGTCGTAATCGGCGGCGGGTTGACCGCGATCGACACCGCGACCGAATCGCTTGCCTA
>Ga0070741_10001746_pt1 | contig 63015 bp, 58 predicted proteins | sample Coa_R1_4_FD_66440 | JGI IMG/M metagenome (GOLD analysis project Ga0070741, IMG submission 66440) | Surface soil microbial communities from Centralia Pennsylvania, which are recovering from an underground coalmine fire - Coalmine... | ecosystem: Environmental > Terrestrial > Soil > Unclassified ...
CCAAACCATAAACACCGGCTTTCAAGACTTTCAGCGAAAGCAGGGCGCATTTCAATCGAACTGGGCCAAGTTCGATGCCAAGCATGTCAAGAATATCCTGCTTATTCAGCTTCTTGACATCCTCCACAGATTTCCCGATCACCGACTCGACCAACAAATCAGCGGATGCCTGCGAGATGGCGCACCCATGACCATCGAAGCGCGCGTCGGTGACCTTGCCGCTCTCATCCACGCGCAGATCAATTTGAATATGATCGCCACAGAGCGGATTATTATCAGCAAATGAAATATCGTGCGGGTCGAGATGTCCGCGGTAAGATGGATTTTTATAGTGCTCAATAATGACTTCACGATAGAGATCGTCCATAAAACTCCGTACGTCATTGCGAGCGAAACAATCTACTTCAAACGTGGAGATTGCTTCGTCGCCGCTTCGCGGCTCCTCGCAACGACGGAATGTTAACCAAACACCTTCTTGACCTTGTAAATTCCTTCCACCAATTTGTCCACTTCGTCTTTCGTCGAATACAGGTAGAAACTGGCGCGGGTCGTTGCCGGAATTCCAAATTTCTCATGCAAAGGCTGTGCGCAGTGATGCCCGGCGCGGACAGCGATTCCGTCTCGATCTAAAATCTGCGCCACGTCGTGTGGGTGAACACCGTCAAAAGTGAAGGAGGCCACTCCGCCTTTTTTATCTGCGGATGGACCGAAGACTTTCACGCCGGGAATTTCCTCAAGGCGCTCCAACGCGTACTCAGTGATCTCATGCTCATGCGCGGCTACTTTGTCCATACCGATGCCAGTTAGATAATCCACTGCCGCGCCGAAACCGACCGACTCCGCGATGGCGGGTGTGCCCGCTTCAAACTTGGCCGGAACCGTGTTCGGGCGAAATGAACGCAGTTTAACTTCCTTGATCATATCGCCGCCGCCGAGGAATGGAGGCATGGCATCCAGCAGTGCAGACTTACCATACAACGCGCCGATGCCGGTGGGGCCGCACATCTTGTGCGCGGAGAACGCATAAAAGTCCGCGTCGAGGGCGTGGACATCCACTTTCAAATGCGGGACGGATTGAGCGCCATCCACAACAGTGATCGCGCCCGCGTCGTGCGCCAGCTTGATGATCTCCGCGGCAGGGTTGATCGTGCCGAGGACGTTGGACATGTGCGTAAACGAGACCAGTTTCGGGGTCCGGGCAAGAAGCGATTTGTACGTCTCGAGATCCAGCAAACCATTTTCCGTCACCGGGATGAATTCGAGTTGGACGCCGCGTTCCGCCGCCAGCATGTGCCACGGAACGAGATTGCTGTGATGCTCCATCTCGGTCAAGATGACGAGGTCGCCCGATTTGAGATTGGCGCGCGCCCATGTGTATGCAACGAGATTGATCGACTCGGTCGTGTTGCGCGTATAAATGATCTCATGCGGATTGCGCGCGTTGATGAACTTGGCAATCTTGACGCGCGCCTGCTCGTACATCGCCGTGGCTTCCTCCGCGAGGGTGTGAACTCCGCGATGAATATTCGCATTGAAGCGATGATAGAAATCATTCATCGCCTCGATGACAGCAAGCGGCTTTTGCGAAGTGGCTGTGGAGTCAAGATAAACGACCTTGACCCCAGGCCGGACTTCGCGATTTAGGATTGGAAAATCCTGGCGGATACGAGCGATATCTAATGTCATATTCAGGAGGCGGGAACCGGTTGGTTGATTCACGTTTACTTTCTAATAGTCGGGGATTTCCTTCTTGGCGGATTTTTTACCGGTGGAGACCGAGCGGATTTGATCCGACGTCAGCGGATACCACAGAATGCGGTCGGGCACCATCCAGCCATCGGTGAGGAAAACATTGGAGCGGAACTGCACCGCGACCAGCTTGTTGTCCACTTGAACGACAATGCCTTTGATCCAGCCGCGCACGCGGTCGTTATTTTTTTCGTGATCACAAAATACCTCAACTGTGTCGCCGACCTCAAAAGCGTCCTCAATGCCGGGCGCCTTCATGTAAGCGAATTGCGCAACACGCCCCACGCGAAAGGCGCGGCGTTCTCCCGCTACGGCAGAAGAGGTACGCGCCGGCCTTACCGCGTGAACTTTGGTTTTGAGTCGCGGCCGTGGAGTTTCCATGCGCAATGCAGCTGCAGGCAGAGTCGCCATCAATTTCGGCGCGGGTCTCGGGGTCGGGGCCGGCCTGACCGGAGTTTTGGTCACTGGAGCCTTTGCAACCACTTTTGCGGCTGTTTTGCGAGACTTCAGCGCTCGTTTAGCAGGCGCTTTTTTGACAACGGCTTTCGAACGAGTCTTGGAGACAACTCTCCGCGTCGTTTTTTGTTTGGCCGCTTTGCGTGCTACTCTTTTCTTGATCGTCATTTGAATGCCTACTTTCATTACAAAATTACTTGCAGAATTTCCGCACCGCCACTAATACTATAGTGAATTTCATTATTCACTTCAAGAACTATTCCATTTTGCTGGCAATGTATTCCTGGAACCGTTCACGTACACCTTCAAACGGAATCCGCTGGAAGATGGGATCGAAGAAACCTTCGACCACCAATTTCTCGGCTTCCTTCTGCGGAATGCCGCGCGACTTGAGATAAAAAAGCGGCTCCTGCTCCATCCTGCCGACGGTCGCTCCATGCGTGCAACGGACATCATCGGCAAGGATTTCCAGCCCCGGAATTGAATCAGCGCGAGCGCCCTCTTCCAGGACCAGGTTGCGGTTGGCTTGATAGCCGTCAGTTTTTTCCGCGCCTTTCGCGACGTAGATCATGCCCTGCCAAACCGAGCGACTCTTCCCCTTGAGCGCGCCCTTGAAGAGCAGGTCGCTGGTGGTGTGCGGGGCGAGGTGGTTCTGTTGCGTATCGTGATCGAGATGCTGTGTGCCGTCCGTGAAATAAAAACCGGACATGCGCCCCGTCGCGCCTTCGCCGACCAGGTCGAGTTCGGAGAAATTCTTTGTCAACTTCGAGCCGATCGCGCCGAAGATCCAATCGAGGTTGCCGTCGCGTTCGACGCGGATGCGCTCGTGAGTAAAATTCCAAACATGCCTGCCCCACGATTGCAATTCGACAAACTTGAAGCTCGCGCCCTGCATGACCTTGATCTCGACAATGCCGGCGTGCAAAGCATCGTTGGATTCGTTCGGCGAACCCGACTCGTGAACGTAGGTCACGCTCGCGCCTTCGTCAACGAGCACGAGCAAGTGCGAAATGTGAGCCAAACCCGCACCCGGTCCCCACAAAATGCTGTGGAGCGGCTGTTCAACTTTCACATTCTTCGGTACGTACAACAAGATTCCATTTTGCGCCAGCGCCCCAGCCAGCGCGGAGAATTTGCCTTCTTCTACATTGACTGTTTGACCGAGAATCCTGGCAACGATTTCAGGATAGTTTTTCTGCGCGGTCTTCAAGTCCGTGAAGATGACGCCTTGTTTCGCGAGCGACTCGTCCAAGTCAATCTTCGATCCGCCGGGAAGCAAAACAATTTGTCCGCCGTGCTGATTGGCGACGAGCGGTTTGAGAAGATCGGCAGGCACGGACGGCAAATCTTTGTATGCGCCTTCCGCGGGAAGTTTGAACGAGTCGAGGGGCATCGCGTGGATGTCAGTACGACGCCAGGCCTCGAGAGTCACATCGGGGAGAGTCTGTTTTTTAAACGCGTCCCAGGCTTTCGTCCGATATGATGCGATGGCTCCGCTCGCGGCGGGGATGTCCGCCTGGGTGAAGGCGAAATCCTTTGCGGCGGTTTCAGCCCGTCGAGTCTTTGAAACAACTACCTTTGGTTTTTCCTGCATTATTCTCATCCATGAAGTGTCATCCTGAGCGGAGCGAAGCATCTCGACCTCGAGACTTTCGAGACTCTTCGCCACTCCGCGGCTCAGAGTGACACGAAACTATCCAATTGATCCTTCCATCTGCAATTGAATCAGACGGTTCATTTCGACTGCATATTCCATCGGCAGTTCTTTGACAAGCGGCTCGATGAAACCGGATACCACCATTGTCGTGGCTTCCTCTTCGCTGAGGCCGCGCGACATAAGATAGAAGAGTTGCTCCTCGCCGACCTTGCTGACCGAAGCCTCATGACCGATGGTCACATCATCTTCGTCAATTTCGATGTACGGATATGTGTCCGAGCGAGATTGCGGATCAAGCAGAAGCGCATCGCAAACTGTGTTGGACTTAACGCCTTTCGCGCCTTTGTAGACTTTAAGAAGGCCGCGGAAGGAGGCGCGTCCGCCCGCCTTGCTAATGGACTTCGACGTGACCTTGCTGGACGTGTTCGGAGCAAAGTGATACATCTTACCGCCCGCGTCCTGCGTTTGACCCGGACCGGCGAAGGCCATCGAGAGCATTTCGCCGTGCGCGCCCGGTTCCATCAAATAGCACGATGGGTATTTCATCGTGACTTTGCTGCCGAGATTGGCGTCCACCCATTCATGAGAGCCATTCTCAAAGACTTTGGCGCGCTGGGTGACGAGGTTGTATACATTCGTTGACCAGTTTTGTATCGTAGAATAGCGCGAGCGCGCGCCCTTCTTGACAATGATCTCAATCACGCCGGAGTGGAACGAGTCGGTGGTGTATTGCGGCGCCGTGCAACCTTCGACGTAATGCACGGATGCGCCTTCGTCTACGATGATGAGCGTGCGTTCGAACTGCCCAACGTTCGCGGTGTTGAGTCTAAAATAGGCTTGAAGCGGAAGATCCACCTTCACGCCTTTTGGCACGTAGACGAACGATCCACCGGACCACACAGCGGAATTCAACGCGGCGAACTTATTATCCTCAATCGGAATGACCGTGCCGAAATATTCGCGGAACAAATCGGGATATTTCTTCAAGCCATCTTCGATTGAAACGAAAATCACGCCCTGCTTTTCGAGGTGCTCTTGAATCGAATGATAGACCATCTCCGATTCGTATTGCGCGCCGAGACCGGCTAAAAACTTTCGTTCCGCTTCAGGCACGCCGAGTTTATCGAAGGTGCGCTTGATGTCATCGGGGACATCATCCCAGGATTTTTCCTGCTTCTCGGTCGGCTTGACATAGTAATAAATATTCTGAAGGTCCAGCTCTTTCAGCGACGGACCCCAATTCGGCATGGGCCGCTTGAGGAAGTGATCGAGCGCTTTCAAGCGGAAGTCGAGCATCCATTGCGGCTCACCCTTCATGTGCGAGATTTGCTCCACAACTTCGCGGCTCAGGCCTTTCTGTGACTTGAACGCGTAGTTATCATCGCGGTCATGGAAACCGTATTTGTATTCGCCGATACCTTCGAGGATCTTTTCGTCCTGCTGTTGTTTACTCATAAGGGTCTCCGTTATTCGATACTCGAAATTCGAATAATCGAATAATCGAATATCGCCGCCGTCAGGCGGCCTCTTCAGTTTTTTCTTTTTCACGGATCCAATCGTAGCCATGCTCTTCGAGCGAGAGAGCCAGATCGGGTCCGCCCGATTCGACGATGCGCCCGCCCATCATCACATGGACGAAGTGCGGCTTGATGTAATTCAACAGACGTTGATAATGCGTGATGACGAGCACGCCGAGTTCAGGTCCGGTAAGAGCGTTGACTCCATCGGCGACGACGCGCAACGCGTCAATGTCCAGACCTGAATCGGTCTCATCCAAAATAGCGATCTCCGGTCGGAGGGTTGCCATCTGCAAAATCTCAGCCCGTTTCTTTTCTCCGCCCGAAAAGCCATCATTGAGATAACGTCCCGCGAAGGCATTGTCCATCTTGAGCAAATCCATTTTCTCTTTGAGCAGTTTGCGGAACTCCGGGATGGGCATGCCCTTGTCTTCTTTGTTGACCGCGCGGCGGCGGGCATTGATGGCACTGCGCAGGAAGTTCGCCACGGTCACACCCGGAATTGCAACCGGATATTGAAAAGCAAGGAACATGCCAAGCCGAGAGCGTTCATCGGCTTCGAGCTCGAGAATGTTCTGATCTTTAAAAATTACCTCGCCTTTGGTCACAGTGTAGTTGGGATGTCCCATCAAGGTGTAGGCCAGCGTAGACTTGCCTGTGCCGTTCGGGCCCATGATGGCGTGGATTTCACCCTGTTTAACGACGAGATTGACGCCCTGCAATATTTCCTTGCCGTCAATGCTGACGTGAAGGTCCTTGATTTCGAGTTGCGACATGCGGGTTTGCTCCTTGAAAAATACTGAAATAATGGCAGACCTGAATTGGTTACACGATAGGCAGGGGCAATTATTTTGCCTGCCAATCGGCGGCATTATAGCAGGGTCAGCGGGAAAAGTCAATATTTATGATATTTTTCTAGTAAATTCGCTTGATCCCACAAAACTAAGTCCGCGGCCTCTTGTTTTGGCGATGATGGTTTTTCGAATATAAAGAGCAACCCGGACTCTATACATCAAGAGTCCAAGTTGCTCTTTCTTTCTAGCTTTCTAACATTACTTCCCTTGCGAATACCAAATCGAGCCGGGCGAATCGTAGTTATCTCCCTCGCCCCACACAAGATGCGCGGTCCCGTTTTCGTCAATATCCATCTCGAAGTAATCACCGAACGGGAAGCGATAACCATCTGTGAAAATGTAACCGTACCCGCTCACATACGTTGAGACATCCACCTCGGACGACCAGGTCGCACCGCCATTGGTGGATCGCCGATAATAGACATTCCAGCGATCCATCCCGCCGTTGGCCGCGCGCGCGTCCATCCACGCGATGCGGACGTCACCGTTGCCAGTTGCCGCGATGGCCGGGAAGGCATGGTGCGTCCCCGCGGGCGCGGTGGACATATCTTGTTTCATAGACCAAGTCGCGCCGCCATCAGTGGACTTGGCAAAGTAGATTCGCTCCGGGCCTTTAGCGGTTGAGCCTGCGTTCCACAATGCATAGAGATTCCCAGATGAATCAGAGGTCATTGCAATCGCGGCGCCGAGAAAGGCCCATCCGCAATTGAAGGCCGAGCAATCGGGCGGAGACGAAGAAACATCCAGTAAAGTCGTTGTCCACGTCAAGCCGCCATCTGTGGATTTGCTGACGTATAGATTCACCTTTCCTTTTGCGCCGCCACTGCCTTCATAACCATCCCATGAGAAATAAACATTTCCGTTCGGCGTGACTGTCCCGCCGCCGCCCAGCGACCAGCCAAGTTTGGCGTTTTGATTCATCTTGACTTCGGTAAAGGTCGCGCCGCCATCATGCGAATACGTCACGTATGCGGTTTGGCTGTGGTTGTAAGACACATACACGTCCTGTCCGCGCACGGCAAGGATGGGTTTGTCGGTGCCAGCGTTCGTATGATCCGCGAGAACAAACGACCACGTCGCGCCGAAATCGGTAGACTTCGCAACCAGGATGTCGGATTTGTTGTTCTGCAACCACGCGGCATACACTGTGCGACCATCCACCGGATCAACAGCGATCTGCGCGTCGACCTGATAACTGGTCGAGCCAGCAGGATAGATCACCGTCGGCGAGGCCCACGTCTGACCATGATCGCTGCTGATTTGTAAAATCATGGTCGGGCTGTAACAAGTCGGGCAACCGGGGACGCCGCCATATTGTGGATACAAAACATAAACGTGGCCAAAACGATCGGACGCGATGGCAGGCTCCCATTCATTGTCCACGTGAAAACCTAAACGCAATTGTGGAGTGAAGCCTCCGGGCGCGGCGGGACCGGACAAAAAAGCGGGCGCCAGCGCCGAGGAGTTGATTACCTCCTGAGACACTTGCCCGCTATCACGCACTTTGGCTTTGCCTTCGAACCCCTGCTCGATCTGCTCAAGCCGCCACTCATTCAAACCAAAGAATATCAGTGCGGCAACGATAACAGATGCAAGCAAGATGAACCACGAACGATTCGTGCGAAGAACTGACTGCATAGCTCCTCCATCTTTCCTTTGGAATTATGGATAATTGGCTTTACCCATTGAAATTATTGTATAACAGGCGGAAAATTTTTCAAGCCGAATCGGGAGACAATTCTCGGAGATTCTTCTTCCAACTTTGCCGCGCCCGCTCAAAGGTCCGCGCCGGAAGCGTTACTTTGATCCGGAAGCCCCTTTGAATATCTCGCGCTTCCCGCTATCCAGCAGGAAATGCTTCGGCAGAGAGGATATTTATGATAATTATCTATAATATTGACAGGTCATACGTGGGCGAGTATACTCACGCACGTTACAGGTTGTCCCGTCTCGGGAAGAAGGTTTTGCATGAAAAGCACGCGTGATCGAATTTTACAGACACTGCACCGTCAGCCTCGCCGCACTATCAACGAATTGGCGGAGGCGGTTGGGATTAACCCCATCTCGGTTCGCCATCATTTGACAAACTTACAAGTCGAAGGATTGGTTGCGGCCGAGGAGGAACGGCATGGCGTTGGGCGCCCGCGCCTCGTCTATATCTTGACCGAGGATGGGATGGAAAAATTCCCGACGCGCTATCTGCGCCTGACCACTCGCCTGCTAACTCAAATGAAAGAGACCATGCCCGCACCGGTCGTCAGCAAATTATTCAACCAGATTGCAGAAGACCTGGCCAGCGATTACGCAGATCAGATGCAGGGCTTGAGCATGGAAGAGCGTCTCGATTTTGTCCAATCTCTACTCGCAGAAGAGGGCTTCACGGTCGAGTGGGAAAAGAAAGGCGAACAATACCAAATCCATGAGATCACCTGCCCGTATTATCAAATTGGCGTGAACCATCCTGAAGTTTGCACTGTAGATCAGACTCTGATTTCAAAGATGCTGGCCGTTCCCGCCGAAAAGGTGCAGTGTGTTTTAAACGGCGGCGCGCATTGTACCTATGTTGTGCAACCCGCGCATAGCGCCAGTTAAGAAAAGTCAAAGGATTAGAAATGGCCGAGGAACCAACCGTCAATCAAATTCACTGGACGCTCCACGACACGCATCCTGAATTGGTCGAAACTGCGCGCGCCAAACTCGCCGAGGTTGTTGACCCTGAAATCGGGATGAACATCATTCAGCTTGGGCTGGTGCGCGATCTCGCCATCGAAAACAATATGGCGCGCATGAAAATGATCCTGACCACGCCATTTTGTCCATATGGTCCGGCAATGATCGAGATGACCAAGCAAAAAGCGGTCGAGGCATTGAACATGCCGGTAACCATTGAGATGGGCATGGACGTCTGGGATTTCTCCATGATGGAAGATCCATCCGCGCTGGATTGGGGGATGTACACTTAGCGGCTGTGTCGGTAAAAGAATTAAAGTCGCTCGTCAATGTGACGGGCGACTTTTCATTTACCAAGACCAGTGATTTTATTCCCCTTTTTTCCAGTGCATGGCGTGCGGTTGTTCGCCTTCCGAATAGCCGGAAAGAACAATAAGCGCATTTGTGACAGTGTTGCCCGGATTCCGCCAACGATGATTCAGTTGAGCAGCGAACAACAGACTATCGCCTGCCTCCAACTGGTAGACGTTTTTCTCAACCAGATATTCCAACTGTCCGCGCAGGCAAAAGACAAATTCATGTCCGCTATGAATCATCATATGCGGACCGCTGGCCGCTCCGCTCTCCAGCGTGAGAACAAACGGTTCGACCCGCCCCTCGAACTTCTCCCCTCCCAGGCCTTCCCACACACCGCGCGCAAAAGGGACGCGCGTCCGTTCGTCGGCCTTCACCAAAATCGCATTGACTTTTTCGACAGGCGGCCCGAAGAATTCTGTGATCGGCACACCAAGAGCATCGGCCAATTTATATAGTGTACTCACCGAAGGGGATGTTTTGCCGCGCTCGATCATGCTGAGAGCATTCGCGGACAATCCACTTTTGGTCGCCAGCCCGCGCATGGAAATGTTACGCGCCTCACGCAGTTCCCTCAACCGCACCCCCACATCCACCGACATGGCGTCATGTTTTAGTTCCATAGTCCCTCCAGTAATTCAGATACGCTCACTCCAATTACAACGGGCGTCATTATTCATGTGACATTATAGCATACGAATTGTGACAGCCGCCACTATTGTGGCTTTCTTCACACGATTATTATTCAATTGCATATATGCGTTTATGCGTATAAAGGCAGGTCTAAAGATGGTCACTCAAGCCTTGGCACAGGAAATCTCACAACTGGAAGCGGACTTCTGTTTTGCGCTCTCAGACCCCACGCGGCTTCTTATCCTTTACGCGCTTGCTGAAGGTCCGCGCAATGTAACGGAACTGGCCAACGAATTGCAAGTGATCCAGCCCACTACCTCACGGCATCTCAAAGTTTTGCGTGAGCGCGACTTGGTCTACACCGTCCGTCAGGGCACAACTGTCACCTACCACCTCGCTGACCCTCGCCTCATACAAGCCCTCGACATACTCCGGTCTGTGATGCGCGACCGGCTGGCACACCGAGCCGGCTTGATGGAAGAAAAATGAAGCTTCGATAAGGAGAATGTGGATGAACAAACCGAAACCCTTTTGGACCCTCGGACTGCTCGGCATCATTCTAGTGATCGCGGCACCGACGGCCTACTTCTGGCCCAAGATCACAAAGGCTGTTGACGACCCGTGGGCGCACGTGCCCGACAAAACCGTCCACGTGGATCACACAGATATTGTCAAAGGTCCGTTCGCTACACCGCAGGATGTGACGAAGGAATGTATCACCTGTCACCCCGATGCAGCCAATCAGGTGATGCACACCACGCACTTCACCTGGGAGTCCAAACCTGAGATCGCCCCAGGGCGTGATCAGCCAGTCACGATTGGCAAAAAGAATCAAATTAACAACTTCTGCATCGGCATTCAAGGCAACTGGGTCAAATGCACCACCTGCCATGCAGGCTACGGCTGGTCGGATGCAAACTATGATTTCAATAATCCATTGAATGTAGATTGCCTCGTTTGCCACGCGAACACAGCCTCGTACAGCAAAGGCGCGAACGGCTTGCCTGCTGACGGAGTTGATTTGGTCGCGGCCGCCAAATCGGTCGGCGCGCCGACGCGCCAAAATTGTGGACGTTGTCATTTTGACGGCGGCGGCGGTAACGGCGTCAAGCACGGCGATCTGGATGAAAGTCTCTACTTCCCCTCCGAAGATATTGATATTCACATGGGCAAGTTGAATTTTCAATGCACGGATTGCCATCAGACCAAAGATCATCAAATCCTCGGCAAGATGGTTGCAGACAACTATCAGATTGATCCCGCAGAACAGGTGCAATGCACGAATTGCCATTCACAAACGCCACACACAGACGACCGCCTGAACTTCCATACAAAGTCGGTTGCCTGTCAGACCTGCCATATTCCGGCCATGGCCTTACAAGACCCAACCAAGGTCGTGTGGGATTGGTCAACCGCGGGACAACCTGGCCGCACAGACGATCACTTCACATACTTAAAGATCAAAGGTTCCTTCATCTACGAAAAGAATTACATCCCGACTTATATGTGGTCGAACGGAAATCTTTCCTATCGCTATCTATTGGGCGATAAGATTGACCCAAGCAAGCCGGTAGTCATTGACCAGCCCGCGGGCGACATCAACGACCCAACCGCAAAGATTATGCCGTTCAAACTGCACATGGCTAAACAGCCATATGACACAGTCAACAACATTCTGCTTCAGCCGCGCACCGCTGGCAAAGGCGGTTTTTGGACAACCTTCGATTGGGCCTCTGCCCTTCAACTTGGCGCGCAGGACGCGGGCCTGAATTACAGCGGCCAATATGGTTTCACCGAAACATGGATGTATTGGCCGACCACACATATGGTTCAGCCTTCGGCCAATGCTTTGCAATGTAATGACTGCCACAGCGAAAGCGGACGACTCGACTGGAAAGCTCTCGGTTATCCCGGCGACCCAATGATCTGGGGCGGACGCTTCCAGCAGAAATAGGATGATGCCATGCAAAACATCAAACCCAACACAAAACTCATTCTCGTGCTGGCAGGCGTTTTGTTGATCGCGCTGGTTGGGATTCAAAGCGTACTTGCGCAGAGTAAAGCCGAGCCGGCCTCGCAGGTTTCTCCGATTCATCCCACCTTTGCGTTGCTGGACGCGAATGGCGAGAACGTCCTTGCCAGCGGCAACGCCGTCTCCACGATGAAGACTTGCGGTCAATGTCACGACACAGATTTCATTGCCAGCCACGCGTTCCATTCTGATCTCGGGCTTTCCGCTTATCAGCCCGTTGCCGACTCAATGAATTCGAGCAACGGTCTCTTCGGTCAGTGGGATCCGCTCACCTATCGTTATCTTTCAGAAAAAGGCGACAGCCGCCTCGATCTCTCGACTGCGGAGTGGATCATGCTCAATGGCAGTCGCCTCGTCGGAGGCGGACCCGCCACAACATCCCGCGAAGGAACGCCGCTGGTCTCCATCGCGCCGAACGCCAGCAATCCCGAATCGTCCATTCTCAAAAACGGACAAGCCACTCCGTGGGATTGGTCTCAATCGGGCACGATGGAAATGGACTGCTTCATCTGCCATCTCACACAACCGAACAACGAGGCGCGCATCGCGGCGATTCAACGCGGCGAGTTTAATTGGGCCAGCACCGCCACGCTGATCAACACCGGCATCGTCGAACGTTCGACGCTTGGCATGAACGGATATTATTACAGACCCGAAGCGTTTGATACAGACGGCGAACTGAAAAGTGATTTCGTTGCCATTCAAGACCCAACCAATTCCAACTGCGCGCAGTGTCATGGCGCAGTTCATACCGACAAGTCGCCACTGACACTGACAGGATGCTCACTCGATAATCCGCAAACTGCTACAACTGGACAGGTAATTTCATCACAGAAGATCAGCGACTCGGGCATGAATCTTGCGAATAAATCCACGCTCAATCGCGCCTGGGATATTCATGCCGAGCGCGGACTCAAATGCACCGATTGCCATTACTCCATCAACAACCCGGCTTATTACCAAGAAAACGCAACCAATCGCCCATCGAATATCGTCTTCGATCCGCGGCGGCTCGACATCGGCGATTATCTCAAAAATCCTGATCACAATTTTGCACGCGGACAGAGCGCGCAATACAACGTCGCGCCGCAACTCAAGGGCACGATGCGCCGCTGTGACTCCTGCCATGACGCGCAAAAGGCGCATGCAGATTGGCTTCCGTACATTGACACACACATGAAGAATGTGGCCTGCGAGACCTGCCACATCCCACAGACCTACGCGCCCGCGATTCAATCCTATGATTGGACGGTCATTACAACGAACGGCGAGCCAGTTAAAGTCTGTAAAGGTGTGAACGGCGATTCTAATTCGATCAATTCACTCGTAACGGGCTTTGAACCCGCCGTACTTGATCGCACCAATACAGACGGCAGTCATTTGCTCGCGCCGTACAACCTGATCACGACCTATTACTGGGTTTATGACGATGTAAACGGAACACGTCCGGTTCGTCTCGTGGACCTGGAAGCGGCTTACCTCCAAAACGGCAAATACAAAGCCGACATCCTCTCCGCTTTCGACTCGAACAACAACGGCGCTCTCGAAGCCAACGAACTCAAGATTGACAGCGACGCAAAACAACAAGTCGTTGCCGATCAACTCGCCGCGTTGGGACTTAAGAATCCACGCATCGAGGGAATGGTTCAACCTTATAGTTTGAATCACGATGTCGCCGATGGCGATCATGCCATTAGCAATTGCGCGACCTGCCATAGCAACGACTCGCGTTTGAATCAGCCCGTCAAACTCGCAGACTACGCGCCGAATGGCGTCATGCCTGAGTTTGCGAAAGACAATAACGTGGTTTCGAGCGGCGAAATTTACAAAGGCGCCGATGGCGCGCTGTATTACAAGGCCGCGCCTGCCAATGACAAACTCTATGTCTTCGGCAACAGCCGCGTGCCATGGATTGACTGGTTCGGCGCGCTGTTCTTCGTTGCCGTGGTGCTGGGAGTCGGCGGCCATGGGACGCTCAGATATTTGTCAGCGCGCAAGCAGGCTAAAGCCCGCGCCGAGCAAGGCCGAAGCGTCCAGAAAAGAACCGAGCGCGTGTATATGTATGAGGCATATCGTCGCTTCTGGCATTGGCTTCAGACCATCGCGATCGTCATCCTGCTACTCACAGGCCTGATCATCCATCGGCCAGATATGTTCGGCATCTTTTCATTCCGCTACATGGTCACAATCCACAACGTGATGGCGGCATTGCTTGTGCTCAACGCCGCGCTGTCGCTGTTCTATCACTTGACCACGGGAAAAATCCGCGAGTTCATCCCTCGTCCGTACGGTTTCTTCGACGACGCGATTGAGCAAAGCAAATACTACATTCAAGGAATCTTCAAAGGCGAAGAGCATCCGTTCGCGAAAGCGCCCAATAACCGAATGAACCCGCTTCAGCAAATGACCTATTTCGGAATCTTGAACGTGCTTCTGCCGCTTCAAATGCTGACCGGACTTTTGATGTGGGGTGTGCAAAAGTGGCCGCAGGTTGCAAACGCTCTTGGCGGCTTGCCTCTTCTTGCACCGTTCCACACATTAATTGCCTGGGTCTTCGCGGCCTTCATCATCGGCCATGTGTATCTGACCACCACCGGCGCGACTCCGCTCGAAGCGATACGCGGTATGGTCACCGGTTATGAAGAAGTGGAAGTGCATGATAAGAAAGAAGTAAGGAAAAGCAAGAAGTGAGTAGCGATTAGAGAATAGCCCTCGCCCCTTTCCCCTCTCCCTAAGGGAGAGGGGAATCATGGAGAATGATATGACCACAACTGCTCCTGCAAAAAAGATGAGTTCACCCAAGCCATACGTCCATCCATATTTTGGCGGAATGGTGCTTGGCATTGTATTGTTCCTGGCGTTCTTCCTCACGGGAAACGGACTCGGCTCCTCTGGGGCCACGGCCCGACTTGACGCCTTCATCGAAGATCAGATTGCGCCCTCACATGTTGATCGCACACCCTACCTGTTGAAGATGGCGGGCGGCGACAAGAATCCGCTCGACGATTGGATTGTGCCTGTGTTCTTTGGCGCACTTGTCGGCGGATTCGTCTCGGGCAAGATCGGGAATCGCGTCAAACTTGAAACCACCAAAGGTCCTCATATTTCCAATCGCGCCCGTTGGTTGTTCGCTTTCCTCGGCGGCGTGCTCTTCCTATACGGCGCACGTATGGCGCGTGGATGCACATCTGGCCAGGCGCTATCGGGTGGCGCGACGCTCTCGGCTGGCTCATGGGCCGTGATGTTCGCCATCTTCGGCGGCGCGTACGGGCTGGCCTATTTCGTAAGGAAAATGTGGAACTGAGTCAGCATGTCGTTGCAAGCGTCGCAGGCGCGGAGCAAGCCCCTCATTTACGAGGAGATTGCTTCGGGAAGAACGCCCTCGCAACGACATACCAAGGAGAACAACATGAACTTCCCACTCCAATCATTTACTGCAACAAGCGCATCCAACCCGTGGACCTATGTCGTCTTCGGTTTAATCGGCTTCGCTTTCGGTTTCACGCTTGAGATGTCCGGCTTTGGTAACTCTCAAAAATTGGCGGCTCAGTTCTACTTCAAAGAAATGACCGTGCTCAAAGTCATGTTCACCGCGATCGCGGTCGCGATGGTCTTGCTTTTCGCCACAGCCGGCCTCGGCATTCTGGACTTTAGTCAGGTTTGGGTCAATCCAACGTATCTGGCGTCAGGCATCCTCGGCGGCCTCATCATGGGCGTCGGTTTTATCATCGGCGGCTTCTGCCCAACCACTTCGATTGCCTCCGCTTCCACCGGCAAGATTGACGGCATGTTCTTCCTCGGCGGCGGGTTTGTCGGCGCATGGCTCTTTAGCGAGACCGAAAAATATTTCGATGGCTGGTACAACAACGCTGGTTATTATGGCCGCGTGTTGCTGCCTGACGTTCTCCATTTACCCACCGGTGTGGTCGTTCTGCTGGTTGTTTTGATGGCGCTCTTTATGTTCTGGGGAGCAGAACAACTCGAACGCATCGTTGGCAAACGTGACCTGAGCAAAGAACCCAAACTGCGGATTGCCGGCGCGGCGGTTCTTCTCGCCCTGGCAGTGGCTACCGTTTTCATCGGCCAACCCACCACTGAACAAAAATACGCGCGCATCGCCGCGGACAAGGAAGCGGCGCTTGCCAACCGCGAAGTGCAGATCGTCCCTGCTGAATTATTCAAGACGATCTATGACCAAAAGATCAACTTGATCATGCTCGACGTCCGTTCTGAAGCGGACTACAACCTGTTCCACATTCGCGGCGCGCAGAATGTCCCCTTGACCCAAATCAAGAGCATCCTGCCTGATTTATTGGCAAAAGCCGCGACCAACACAGTCTATGTGGTGATGAGCAACAATGAAGACGATGCGACTTCAGCGTGGAAGATTCTGGTCGCCGAAGGCATTCCGAACGTTTACATCCTTGAAGGCGGCGTCAACAACTGGATCAAGTTCTTCAACGCCGACGATCCAAACATCCAGACGCTGAAAGTCTATCCGACCGGCGACCGGCCCGCGTACTACTTCCCCTCCGCGCTCGGTGACCGTTATCTGTGTTCCGACCCGAATCCCATCGAGTTTGAAAATCTGCAATACACGCCAAAGATCAAGTTGCAGTTGAAACGTGATAAAAGCGGCGGCGGATGCGGTTAACATAAAGAATTTTCAAAGAAAGGGCCTCACAGTCTATTCACTGCGAGGCTCTTTGTCTTCTACAAGTTTTCAGATCAACAGCGAAGGATCAACCCGATATTTCCACTTTATTTTTCCCCGTCTTTTTTGCAACATACAAAGCATCATCCGCGGAACTGAGCGTGGCCGAGAGGGTGGAATGTTTGACTGACAGCGAGGCCACGCCAATGCTTATGGTGATATTAAGTGGACCGCGATCTGTTGTGATCGGCGTCTCCATGACACTATGTCTTGTTCGTTCCGCCACTTCACGAGCGCTCTCAATTTCAGTTTCCACCAGCAAACAAATGAATTCATCGCCGCCGTAACGTCCCAGCAGATCAATTTTTCGGAAGCCTTGCTTACAACGCGCCACCACTTCCGCCAATACCTGATCGCCAACCGGATGGCCATAGGTATCATTGACGTGTTTGAATGAGTCGATGTCAATCATCATCACACTCAAAGGATGATGGAAGCGCAGAGCGCGCTGGAATTCGAGTTCGGCGTGCCGCAGAATCTGCCGACGATTGGGCAGGCCCGTCAGAGAGTCCGTAATCGCCCAGTGCTCATAGACGCGCACTTGCTCAAGCAAGCGCGCGCGTTCAATGGTCAACGAAATCTGATGGCTGACGCCCACAGCCAATTGGACATCGTGCTGGTCGAAAGGGCGAGACTTTTGATCCGTTTTATAGGCATACATTACGGCTTCTACATCATCACCCACGATCACCGGAACGCACAAAATGGAATGGATTTTCAACAGCTTCGCGCTCTCGCTCAACTCGCGAACCCCCTTGGACATCAAATCGGATATTGCCACCACCGACCGCTTGTCAATAGCCTTCCTGGCAACGGAAACAGGAAACCCCATTTCGCCGATGCGAGAGAAGCGTTCGCGCAGAATCACTTCAAACCTGTCAGCCCCCATCGCCGTTTGCATAACGGTTGAGACTTCCTGCAACGCCAGATTTAAGTCAACTATGGTGGAGAGCCTGCTCGAAATCTCATACAACAACACCGGATTCTGTTCCACAGATTGAAGGATAAGATTGCGCGTGACAGGCTGAGTATCGGAAAGATCGGGTTTGCGAGGCGAAGCGCTGCCGTTTTCCGAAAATGTGACCGTGGCGACATGCTGTCCAATGCGGATTTCATCCTCCGAGTGCAAGGTGCAAGGCTCGAGAATCCGTTCCCGATTTACGAAGGTCCCATTGGTGCTATTCAAATCCTTAATCACCGCCCGATCCGATTCGCACTCGATCTCGGCATGTAGTCGCGAAGCCAACTCATCAGAAATGACGATATCATTGGCGGGATTTCGGCCCAAAGTATTCCTGCCGTCTTTCAAAACATATTCGGCAGGCCCACTGACCGGAGAACGAACAGTCACAACCCACATAGATATATTTGTATTATAGACTGCAAGCCTTAATTCTAGAATTACAGAATTGTAATAAGGACTACCCCACTCCAATTCAGACTTAAAGCGGAGAATTTGCTATAATCCAAAACAGGAAGCAATCGCATGAAATACAAACTGAAAACCCCCGTCGTGTTGGATGTCTCTCGCTGGCAGGGAAACGTCAAGTGGGATCAAATCTCCCCGCGCCCCATACTTGTCATTTGCAAAGCCAGTGAAGGCGTGAATTACATAGACCCCACGCTTGCCCAAAACTGGACCGGCTTGAAAGCGCTGAACATCCGCCGAGGCGCGTATCATTATTTTCACGCCGATCAGGATGCCGCCAAACAATTTGCCAATTACGAAAAGGCTGTCGCGCAAGCCGGTGGATTTCAAGCCGGCGACCTGCCTCCCGTTTTGGATGTTGAGGGGTTGGAGGGAGCCACTATCAAGGTCAGACACGCCGCGTCGATTGGCATTAAAACCTGGCTGGACAAAGCGCAGGCTTTCTCTGGCCGGACTCCAATCATTTATACCAGTCAATATCAATGGTCATTCGTGCTTGACAACAGAGGCGGTCATCCTGAATGGGCCTCCAACTATCCGTTGTGGGTGGCATGGTATCCGTACGAACCGGATAAGTTCAGCGAACCTGCGCCCACAGCCATGCCCGTGGGCTGGAAAAAATGGGCGATGTGGCAGTATTCCAAAGAAGGCCGGATTGACGGCCTTGATACAATCGTTGATTTAGACATCATCGCCGATTGGTTTGCCTCCCAACTCGATCAACAACCGGTGCCTCCGCCTGGCGGGACCCCCCCGCCGCCGACCCCCTCTCCGGAGCCTTCGCCAACGCCGCAAGCCTACCACGGCACAGTGATCGCGCCCAGCGGCGTCAATGTTCGAACACAACCAAACGTCGGCGCCAAAATAGTGGGCGCGTTAGTTAAGGGCACATCGGTACACGGGAAGAGCATCAAAGTCATTTCACCCAATGAAGCCTGGCTTGAATTGAGAGAGCCAATGGTCGGCTGGTGTGCAATTGCCTACAACGGCACAACCCTGATCACCATCAAGCCGTCTTGATCTATCTCGCGCATCAATTCCCGGACAACCGCGAATGCAGTCTTTCTTCAAACGGCGTATCGCCCTGCCTCAGGATCACGGCTCGTGGGTGTTCATTCTAAGCCCTTTGATCATTGGCATATTTGCCGGTAAGAACTTCAACCCCGCGAGTCTTGGTCTTTGCATCGCGGCGATGGCGGCGTTCCTTTTGCGACAGCCTGTGACCATCGCGGTTAAAGTTTATTCTGGCCGACGGCCGCGCACCGATCTCCCCTCAGCGCGTTTTTGGATTTTCATCTACGGAGTCATAGCGTTGCTGGCGCTCGGTGAATTGTTCTTGTTGGGAGATGGCTACATTTCTTATTTGGCTGTACCCGGAATTCCAGTCTTTGCCTGGCACTTATGGCTGGTCAGCAAACGCGCCGAGCGCAGGCAAGCCGGAGTCGAGATCATCGCCACAGGCGTGTTATCGCTCTCCGCGCCGGCCGCGTATTGGATTGGAATCGGACATTATGATCCACTCGGATGGTGGTTGTGGTTGCTGACGTGGCTTCAGTCAGCGGCATCCATCGTCCATGCCTATCTGAGGCTCGAGCAACGGGAGCAGGCCGAAGTCCCGGAAAGAAGCGTACAATTGAAGATGGGACGCCGCGCGCTGGTGTATACGTCCTTCAATCTCGTCCTTACGTTGACCTTGGGCCTGTCATCTGTTTTACCGCGATTAATCTTCGTCCCGTATCTTGTTCAGTGGCTCGAAACAGTCTGGGGTGTTTTCAACCCGGCAGTGAACGCGAAGCCGGTTGCAATTGGCGTGCGACAACTCGTCATTAGCATTTTGTGGACAGCGCTGTTCATCCTCACGTGGAGATTCTAATGGACAAACTCACATGGGAATTGTTGACCGAAACCAATGGCCGCCTCGAAGCAGATTTGCTCAAAAGTTATCTCGAAGCAGAGGGCATCGAAGTGGAATTGTTTCAGGAGGCAGTTGGACATCACATCTATCCCGTCACCGTTAATGGATTGGGGAGGGTGCAAATCTTCATTCCAAAGGGGCAAGCCGATGAAGCGAAAGAGATACTTGAAGAATATAACAAAGCAAAAAATGTCAAATAAAGAATGAGTTGAGGAGGAGCGACAATGAATTTCGATCTGACCGAAGAGCAGGGTTTATGGAGGAAAGCCGTTCACGATTTCGTCGAAAAAGAAATCCGACCAAAAGCTCACGAAGTGGACGTGACCGGCGAGTTCAACTGGGATGCCGTCCGTAAAGGCGCGGCGCTCGGCTTGCTGGGACTCAACATTCCTGAAGAATACGGCGGGGCAGGCATGGATGCAGTCAGCGCGACGATTGCCATCGAGGAACTCGGCTGGGCATGTGGCTCCACTGCGCTTTCGCTCGCCGCACATAATGGCCTGGGAACAACGCCGCTTGTGCTGTACGGAAGCGAAGAACTCAAGAGGAAATGGCTCCCAATGGTTGCCAATGGAAAAAATAAAATTGCCGCTCTCGCACTGACCGAACCCGGCGCGGGATCGGACTTGCAGGGCATCAAGACCAGGGCTGTTAGATCAGGAAACGAGTGGATCATCAACGGCGCGAAGATGTGGTGCACGAACGCCTCCATCGCCGAATACATCATCACCCTCGTTCAAACCGCCCCCGGAAGCGGCTCCCGTTCATTGAGCATGATCCTCGTCCCAACCAACACACCGGGACTGAAGATCGGACCCGCCGAAAAGAAAATGGGACTGCACGGTTCGCCGACTCATGCTGTAACGTATGAAGATGTGCGCGTCCCGCTCGAAAATCTAATCGGCGTCGAGGGGCACGGCCTGCAACAGACTCTGTCCACGCTGGATGGCGGTCGCATCGGCATTGGCGCGATTTCCGTCGGGTTGGCGCAGGCCGCGCACGAGTACGCGTTGTCGTACGCGAAAGAACGCCATGCGTTTGGTCAGCCGATTGCAAATTTTGAAGCCGTTCAATGGATGCTGGCCGACGCGGCCACCGAGATCGAAGCCGCGCGCTTCATGGTCTATCGCGCCGCGTGGCTCAAACAACAGGGGCGCGCTTTCGTCAAAGAGGCTGCCATGGGCAAAATGTTCGCGACCGAAATGGTGGAACGCGTCTGCCGCAATGCCATCCAAATCCATGGCGGATATGGATATTCAAGCGAATATCCCGTCGAACGCATCTACCGCGACGCGCGCCTGATGACCATCGGCGAAGGGACAAGCGAAGTGCAGAGACTGGTCATTGCGAGGAATATTTTGAATCAATAACCCGCCTTGTGGAGTGCATAATTTCAATCAATAAAAACAGAGGCGGCGCAAAACGCCGCCTCTGTCATCTATAACCGTCAACGCAGATCTAATACACCGTGATCAAATCTTTGATCTGGTCGAACGTCGCAGGTCCGATCCCGGGGACATTCATGATATCTTCGATTTGCATGAATGGGCCGTTTTGATCGCGATAATCAATGATCTTCTGCGCGGTGGCTGGACCGATCCCGGGCAAAGTCTCAAGTTCCTCCAACGAAGCGATGTTGATGTTGATCTGTGCCACATCTGGAGAAGACCCATCCGAAGAACTGTAGTCTGGCGTGGGAATCACATCGAACGGCGCGGATGAGTTCACGCTTGGCCCTGCCCCATTTTGATATGGAATGCTTAACTGCTGACCGTCTTCCAATTTCGCGGCGAGATTGATTGCATTCGGATCAGCCTCCGTGAGCAGTCCGCCCGCGGCAGTCACAGCATCCTGTACGCGGCTTCCTTCAGCAAAACTATAAACACCGGGTCGCACGACCGCGCCGATGACATGCACTTCGATGGGCGGCTTTGTTGGCGCGGGTTCAAGCGTCACAGGCTTGCCGCCCGGCAGTCGCGACACGAGCAAAAGACCGCCCGCCAGAATGAAACCCGCCAGTACGCCAATCAACACAAAACTAATCTGTTTCATACCCTGATTTTACGACAATTTCATAACCAGCATGGTCTCGCCGCGCGCAATCAGCCACGAAATCGCAGAGACCAGCCTGACCAGGCGCAGATAATAAGGCGGCATTTCATTTTCACCCAACACGCGAAATCCCCATTTTTCGTAGAACGATTTTAAGCCGGAACGACAGGTGAGATACAACGGACGCGAAGCCTGCGCGATCAAATGCTCTATAATGGTGCGCGCTATGCCTTGATTTTGGAAGGATGGCTCAACCGCAATCGAAGCCAGCTCAAGGATATCGGCCCCATGAGGCTTCAACTGGCCGCATCCCCGCATCCGCCCGGACCCGTCAACGGCCACAACAAAACGACGCCAGTCCAAATCTGCTGGATTGATTCGCACCTGATGGATAAGAGCGCGAATGGCGGGAAAATCTTCCGCTGTGGCGGGGCGAATAGTGAACCGATCTGTCATGATTGCATTTCAAAAAAACTTGAGAAGGTTGAATTGCGCGATACGTTCATCCCAACATGCCTGCCGCCACAACAATCGTAAAGGATGCCACGAACCAATGCACAATGAAGGGATAAAGAAAAGAGCGCGTGCGATACGCGATCCAGCCGAATGCAAAGCCGCCGAAAATCGTGGATAGAGTCTCAACCTCGGGTTTGCCTATATGCGCCAGCGCAAATGGAACAGCCTGCAGCCACAGAGCCTCCGCACCAAACTTCCGCGCATAAGCAAACAAGATGAAACCGCGAAAGAAAAACTCCCAGCCGAACAAGTCAATGAATGTATTCCACGGCAATCCGGCAAGTTGAGATTCGTAATAGTCGGTCATCGCTCCGCCGTGTGCAACCAGCCAAAGCACAGGAGCGATCAAAAGAATAGCGATGCCCGTGATGATCAGGCCTGCTTTCCAATCGCCGAGAGTAAATCCATATTCACGTGGATTCTCGCGAAAGATCACCAACACAATGATCAGTGGAATTAGCAGATATAAAATTATCCGGTCATAACCTTTGTTTGGCGTCAGGCGATGATAAGCATCCACCATCAGCAACAGGGTGCTGACGATGGTCACTGCGACAATCTTCCAATCAAATTGCAGGCGTTGGCCAAGGAGGGATTTCATGTGTGCAGTAATCAATAAGGAAGGTAAAGGTGATTGCCGTTTGGTCCAAACATCCCGCTTATTGTATGCCAATCGCGAAACAGTTCAAACCCCCAATTGGCAAGAAGAAAAAAGACGACGAGCAAAGAAGACCAGCGAACGACGCGGTTCTGAGCCCAAAAGGCGGACCAGCCATTTACCCAGAAGTTCGCGGCGAGAATGGCAAAGAAAGGAATCAAGGTCAGGTGAAAACGTTCTTCCGAGAGGATGAAAACATGCGGGAGCAGGTAGCCCAGGAACAGCAGAACCAACAAGATGGTTTGCGGCCGCCGCTCCAGCAACGCCGCGCCAAAAACAGAAGATAGACTAATGATTACAAATGGCAAAGACAAGACAGCAAGAATGACTGCCATCATCCATGGCGGAATGTATCCAAGAAAATCGTTGACGTAAAAGTATGTAAAGGCGCGTAGTTCCAAATTAAAAAAATAGCCAAGACGACGCACAGCCAAATACACAAAACGCGCAGGGTCTTGTATTATGAACTCAATCGCCTTCTGTGTGCCAATCTCATCGCGGGCTTTGTCGTCGAGGATGGAAAGCAAATCCAGCGATGGGCCGAAAGTAAAGGTGCCGGTGGATTGCGGGTGGTAGCCGACGTACAAGTTGTATCCCAGTGAAGTTTCAATACCAGTGACTTTTCCGCTCAGTAGTGAATTGCGAATGATCCACGGCGTGATCGTCAATGCCAGGGCCAGCCCGGCCAGGATTGCGCTGCGCGGTTGTTTGAGAATAAACCAAATCCAAAGAATGGCAAGCCCGGCAAATGGCAAGATGATCGAGCGGGTCAGTGCGGCGAGGCCGAGGAGGAGACCGGAGAGAAGAGAGTAGTGAGCAGCAAGTCGGGAGTCAGGAGAAGAAGAGATCGAGGAAAGTTTCAAGAGGGAGGAAACGCTGGCAAGGACGAGAAGAAAGAATAAGTTCTCGGTGGCAAGGGCAATCGGAAAGATCAATAGCATCGGGTAGGCGGCGACTACCCACGCGGCGATACGCGCGATCTTCTTTCTTCTTTCTTCTTCCATTTGATCAGAAAGAGGAAAGAAAGAAAGATGCTTCGCAACGAAATAAGTCAATGGCGCGAGCGGCGCACCCAGTAAAATCGCCTGGGCCAAACGGGCGGCCAAGAAGCGTCCGTCGTTTACTCCATTGAAAAAATAAATGATTGCAAGAAAAGCCGGGTACAGCGGCGCGCGGAAGGTTGTGAGCATACCGCGCGGGTCGAGCGCGGCCGCCGCGAGGTCCAGATGAAGATACGGCGCGATGCGCGCTAAATCCGCAGGCGCATACCAGCGGAACCCATTTCCAGAAGCGAGACTGCGCGCCAGCATGTCGTATTGAAACATGTCATCAAGGCCGATGCTCAGATGACGCGTCAAAATGACGGGGATCAGCCGCAGGATGAGCGCCGCGAAGAAAATGCGCGCCGGAAAAGAATTAAGCCACAGCCACTTTGAGTTTTTGACTTGCCTCTTTCTTCAAGGCGTCAATCCGGCGTTGTAGATACGGCATAAAGTAACCGGCGTAACGCTCCCAAAGTTCGGGACGTTTCCAGTCGTCGCCGCGAATGTATTTGCGGCAATTGCGAGCGCCGCATGTGCAATCGAATTCATCGTAATTCGTTCCATCGCACATGGCGTAATCAAAACAAATTTCCTCGCCTGTTTTGATGTCGCGCATGGCAACCAGGCCGATCTGCCCTGTGAAGCCTGCGTTCGGATCGCAGGAGTGATTGAAACAATCGGCAGGCTCCAGATTTAACGAGAACAGAAACAGCCCTTCCTCGATCTGCAAGACTCGCTGCGTAAAATCCGGCATGGACGGGTCGAGTTCGTCTTCGGTAATGATCTTGCCTCCCCATAAGGCGAGCAGTTCGCCCTTTTTGACGGGCCGGACGGCGAACACACCACAACCGCCCTTTCTCTCATGGGAATCATTCTTCAGTTTCGGCGACAGATAGGAATAAAATTTACCGGGCATTCTTCTCCTTATAAGTCTTCTCGCGGCCCAGTTTGGCCGCGGCTTCAAGATCGAAATCGAAGTAATTGCAGGTTAACTCCTCGCCCGCCTCGATATCGCGAGCGGCAACATCCTGCGTGCTGTCAAGAGTGTCCAGGAGGTTTGGGTTATCAGAATGATTAACGTGCTTGGCGTGATCCGCGCACAAGATCAATTTGCGCTCGCCATCCATCATTACAGTGTACGCATACGTTTTCAGGTAGTCTTGAAAAACCGAAGGAAAGCTCCTGAATTCATTTTCCGAAATTTGAAGATCAATGCGAGGGTCAAATCGCCAAACGACCTGTCCCTTTTTGATAGGCTCCGCGGCAAAGACGCCTGTCCCATGGATTGGACTTTGATTTAAACGCGTGCTAACCATAAACATAAACTCCTCCGTTGAATCGAAAATCGCTTCGGTTCTCGACCTGGACCCCGATTCCGTTAACTACAGCCGCCGCCTCGCTGAGGGCTTTTTCCTCAACAGGCGGCGGAGTGCAATCACCACTGCACAGAATGTCGTGAAGACGACGTAAGCGGGAATGTTCTCTACTCATTCTCCTCTATAACGTCACATTGTACTGCGGATTAACCAAACGCACTAGGATTTTTCCTCTTCCGCGCCAGCGGATTTTGCGGTCAATCGCTGGGCAAACAATATCGGCAGAGCGGTGATCAACACCACCAGCATGGCGGTCACGTTGGTAATGGGACGATTGCGCGGCTTGAGCATTTGACTGTAAATCCAGATTGGGAGCGTCTGCTGATTCCCGGCAGTGAACGTCGTGACGATGACTTCGTCGAACGAAAGCGAGAAAGCCAGAATGGCTCCCGCGAGAAGCGCGGTGGCGATGTTTGGAAAGACTACATGCCAGAAAGTCTGAAAGGAGTTCGCACCCAAGTCCATTGACGCTTCGATCATCGAGCCGCTGGTGCGGCGAAACCGCGCCAATACATTGTTGTAGACCGTCACAACACAAAATGTTGCATGACCGATCACGATTGTCCAGAAAGAGAATGGGATTTGCATCAAACTGATGGCGGAGCGCATCGCAATTCCGGTTACGATACCCGGCAAAGCCAGCGGCAGAACGAGGATAAATGAAATTGCTTCTTTTCCAAAGAAATCATAACGATAGACGGCGGCGGCGGCTAACGTGCCCAAAATCAACGCGGCGAACGTCGCGAGAAAGGCGACGCGCAGAGTCAGGCCCAGGGCATCCTGCATGGCTGGGTTGGCTATCGCTTGCGGAATCCATTTCAAGGTCAGGCCCGGAGGCGGAAAGGTATAAGCAGATTGATCTGTTGTAAAAGAATAAAGAAAGATCAGCAAAAGCGGAATATGCAGAAACAATAATGCCGCCGCCGCGCCCAATTTTAGCCAGAGCGAGGCCCCTTCGCCGGAAGGATTCTGTCGTTTATTAGAGCGCATCGAAAGCTCCTAATTTGCGGGCGATCAGAAGATAGATGATCATGATGACAATCGGCCCCATCGTGAATGCCGCAGCCAGTGGAATGTTCCCTGAGGTGCCCATGTAGGTCAGCACCGCTTTGCCAATAAAATAACTCGAGTTGCCAAACAGAGATGGAACAATGAAATCGCCAAGCGTGAGCGAGAAAGTAAAGATCGAACCGGCCACTACACCGGGCAACGCAAGAGGCAGAATCACGTTCCGAAACGTCTGCGAGGGATGAGCGCCCAGATCAGCAGATGCCTCAACCAACGATTTAGGCACGCGCTCGAGAGCAGTTTGAATCGGAATGATCATGTAGGGAAGCCAGATGTAAACAAAGACTAGAAAAATTCCTGTGGACGATACCGAGAGAGACGGGCCGCCAACGACGGGCAGACTCAAATACCAATTGAGGAAGCCGGTCAGATGCAGGATTCCGGCAAACCAGGAGATAATGCCTTCCTGTGCAAGAATCAGTTTCCACGAATAGACGCGCACAACATAACTCGACCATAGCGGCAGAGTAACGGCAAGGTATAAAAATGTTTTCATGCGCGGCGACGCAAAGCGCGCCATGTAATAAGCAAGCGGGAACGCGATCAGAATACATGCCGCAGTGACCAGCGCCGCCATCACGGTTGTCCGAGAAAAGATATCGAGGTTGGTTGGGTCCAGCAGTTTCGAGTACGTTTCAAGCGTAAATTGATGCACGACCTGGCCGGTAAATCCGTCAAGGTAGAAAAAACTGTTGACCAACATGGTCGCCAGCGCGCCAAGATATACGACCACAAACCAAATCAAAGGCGGGAGGAGCAAAAGCAACAGCACCAAACGAGGACGGCGATATAGATAGGTCGAAAGACGAGTCAGCATTCTAGCCTTCCACGTAGCGGACGTGTTCTTTCTTCCACAACAAACGCACGGCCTGACCGCGCGCCTTCATCACATCCATGGATGTGGTCTTCAGATTCTGCTCCACGACGACCAAATCGCCCCCGCCGCTCAACTCGACGAGGTAGCGGGTATACAGCCCAAGATAGACCACGTCCCGAACTTTGCCATCCACAAAAAACATATCTGCTTCAACATTTGCGCCCGACGAGGCCAAATGAATTTTCTCCGGTCGGATGGAAAATTTTGAAGCGGAACCCGTGATGTGTTTGGCTGTCTCGCCATCCACAAGATTGGACGTGCCCACAAAGCCAGCCACGAACGGCGTGGACGGATGCTCGTACACTTCCGCGGGTGTTCCGACTTGTTCGATCTTGCCCTGGTTGAAGACCGCGATGCGGTCGCTCATCGTGAGGGCTTCTTCCTGATCGTGCGTCACAAAAATAAAAGTAATGCCGACGCGTTGTTGGATCGCTTTGAGTTCCACCTGCATTTGCTGGCGAAGTTTTAAGTCCAATGCGCCGAGCGGCTCATCAAGCAGAAGCACTTTGGGATGATTGACCAAAGCACGGGCGAGAGCCACGCGTTGCCGCTGTCCCCCGGAAAGTTGCGATGGTTTGCGTCCAGAAAATCCGGTGAGGCGAACCAAATCCAGGATTTCATCCACGCGCTTCTCGCGTTCTTCTTTAGCGACCTTCTTGATCATAAGTCCATAAGCAATATTCTCCGCCACCGTCATGTGTGGAAACAAAGCATAATCCTGAAACACCGTGTTCACATCGCGCTCATACGGAGGCAAGTTGGAGACATCCTGCCCATACAAAAGGATTTGACCCGAGGTCGGGCGATCAAAGCCCGCAATCATCCGCAGACTGGTTGTCTTGCCGGAGCCGGATGGCCCAAGGAGCGAAAAGAATTCGCCATCGCGGATCTTCAACGAAACATCATCAACGGCTCTGACCGTCCCCACCTGATCCTGGTGTCTAACAGAAAATATCCGGCTTACGTTCCTGAACTCAATTGCAACTTGATCGCTCATTCGTGCCCTCAAATGAAAATTGTAGGGGCGTAGCGTCTCTACGCCCCTACCGCAAGCAAAATACTATTGACCAACGATCGCAGTGAACGCTTCAGTCCACTTGTCGTAGGTTACGCAATTATTCTGCCCATTGCCGCAATCTGCAATTGGCGTTTTCCAGAAGTAAATCTTATCGAAGTTGTCATAACCGTTGGTCTTGCACCCGTCCGGGCCAAGCAAATCACTGGAAGTACAGCCCGCGGGCACCGCCGGGTTGGAACCAAACCAGGCCGCCACATCACCCTGTACTTTTGGATCGAGTGAATGCTCAAGCCATTTGTACGCGCAGTTTGGATGCGGCGCATTCTTCGCCATCATGGTGGTGTCCGCCCAGCCGGTTGCACCTTCTACTGGGATGGTACTGGCAATCGGTTGGCCGTCGGCCACCAACAGGTTCACCTGATAGGGCCATGACGGAGCGGCGACAAAACCCTCGCTCTTGAAGTCTTCGATCTGAATGTTGTAATCGCCCCAATACTTGGGAGCGATCTTGCGCTGTTCTTTGAGAAGATTGATGGCCGCATCGAATTGAGGCTGAGTCAGTTCGTAGGGATCGGTGATACCCAGTTCAGGGTTGTGATATTTCAAATATAGCGCGGCATCCGCGATGTAGATCGGGCCCACATAGCCCTGAACGCGATCCTTGTTGGATTTGCCGTCAGGCAGGGTCTGCTCTTTGAACACCACATCCCATGAGGTCGGAGCGGTCGGGAAAACTTTCGTGTTGTACATCAACACATTCGGGCCCCATTGATATGACACGCCGTAATGCTTGCCATTGACCGTGTGCCATGGCGCATTTTGCAAGCGCGGATCTACATTTTTATAGGAGGGGATTTTATTGATGTCAATTTCCTGAACAGAGCCGCCGTACACGAGGCGCAGGCTGGCGTCACCGGAGGCCGTTACCAGGTCAAAGCCGCCGCCATTGATCAATTGCACCATTTCATCGGAAGTGGCCGCATCTTTCACGTTGACCTTGCAACCCGTTTCCTTTTCAAAAGCCGTGACCCAGTCGTAGTTCGGGTCGTTCGCGCCGCGCTCAATGTAACCAGGCCAGGCGACAATATCCACCTCCCCTTCGCCTTTGGCAGGAGCGCCGCCACAGGCCGTGAGCGTTAAACTCAACAGCACCACAACGCCCATCAGTTTAAATGCAAACTTGGAATTCATTCTCTCTCCTTGGTGAAATTTGAACGACACTTCAAGTTTGTAACATGTGGAACAACAGAAAAACAATCACCTCCTTCCAGTCAACGCGTACGATTTGTCACATTGATTTCCGATTTGGATACGGATTGGTTAGATTATAGCGACTTCACGCGACCCGTCAATTGATGATTTCCGATTCAGCGCCGCGTCTCACCGGACCTTGAACCGGTCACCGTTTAGACAACTAACGCGGGTACGACATCAGCACCAGCGCGCGAAAAGCCGAATACGCGGCGGGCATATCTGGTGAAGAAAACGTAAGTTTCAGCCCCTCGCGCTGGACTCCCGTCATGTGCATGGCACGGTCAGCCATATCAGAAGAAACGACCTGCACGGTGATTTTAACAGGTGTCTTCGCGACGAATGGTTTTGGCGTGTCCTTTCTCGCCAACCGCGAAACCGCGCGTTGCGCGGCCTGCGCGATCATCTCCCGCGTGGTATCCGGGGATAAGCACTCAGCCGAGAAGCGGCCTGTGGCTTGTTTTACGATTACGGTTTCGAGCGAGCCGAGTTGCTCCCTCATCTGCGCGCAAGCGGTTTGATCTCCGCTAGCCATCACAACAGGAACACCGTAGTGGCCTGCCAGTGCGGCGTTCAATGTATATTCTCCTGCGATCATATCGTTCAGCCACACATTGGCAACACAAGTGTCTGACCATGTGTGATCCAGCACTGCATTCTGTGAGCCTTGCCGCGCGTGATAGCCGACAAAGAACGCACCATCCACGCCCCGATCAATTCCCTGCATCATCGAAAGCGGTGAAGGTGAGCCGCTATTGAGTTTCGCGCGCGGATCAAGTTCCTCGATCAGGATGTTCGAGCCATTCCAATGCCCGTCAGTGACAACAACTTCATCTGCACCGGCATCGAGCGCGCCGCGTACCGCCGCATTGACATCGCCTGTCATTAACGTGCGGAAACGCGCATATTCTGCATGTCCCGGCGTGACCTGGTCCCAAGTCGTCACGCCCGTGATACCTTCCATATCCGCTGAGATCAGAATCTTCACGAGGCCTCCTTATTTTTTATTCTCCGTATTGTATCAGTGCTGATCCATAGGAACGACGGCAAGTTCATCATCTCACTTTTGCAAGGTATAATCAGCACAGATTATTCCTCGGAGGCTCAAGATGAGCGACGCACTTTTCCCCCTCAGCGATGAACATAAAATGATCCGTGACGCGGCCCGTGATTTTGCCCAAAAAGAAATCGCGCCGATTGCGGCTCAATTCGATGAAAGTGGAGAGTTTCCACACGAGACAATCAAGAAAATGGGGGCGATGGGATTCATGGGCATTGAGGTCCCTGAACAATATGGCGGGGCGGGCATGGACACTTTGTCGTATGTGCTTGCGCTGGAAGAGATTTGCAAAGTGGACGCATCGCATGGCGTCATCATGTCTGTCAATAACTCTTTGTATTGCCATGGCATTATGAAATTCGGGACAGAAGAACAAAAACAGAAATTCCTGAAACCGGTGGCATCAGGCGCGGCAATCGGCGCGTATTCGCTGACCGAACCAATGTCCGGCTCTGACGCGGGCACGATGAAAAGCCGCGCCACGCGAGACGGGGACTTTTATCTGCTCAACGGACGCAAATCCTGGGTCACGAGCGGACCTGTCGCAGATTATATGGTCGTCTTTATGGTTACCGATCCTGCAAAAAAACAAAAGGGTATAAGCGCTTTTTTGATTGATACGAAGAATTCGCCGGGCTTCAACCGCGGCAAAAAAGAGCCAAAACTTGGCATTCGCGCCTCAGCCACCAGTGAACTCATTTTTGAGAATTGTAAAATTCCTGTTGGGAACCGTTTGGGTGAAGAAGGCGAAGGGTTCAAAATTGCAATGACGGTTCTTGATGTGGGGCGCATTGGAATCGCATCGCAAGCATTGGGAATTGCCGAAGCCGCGTACGAAGCCAGTGTTGCCTATGCGCGAGAGCGCGAGGCTTTTGGCCAAAAGATTGGAGAGTTTCAAGGAACAGGTTTCAAGATCGCGGACATGAAGACGCGCATCGAAGCCGCCCGCTTGTTGATTTACAACGCGGCAATGGCAAAGGAACGTTCTAAAACGACCGGAGAGCGTTTCACTCTTCAATCTTCGATGGCAAAACTATTTGCATCCGAAACAGCCATGTTCTGCGCCCACGCCGCGGTCCAAATTCATGGCGGCATGGGGTATAGCAAGGAACTTCCCGTTGAGCGTTATTTCCGCGACGCGAAGATCACGGAAATTTACGAGGGGACGAGCGAGATTCAACGTCATGTGATCAGTCGCTCTGAATTGGGATTGAAATAGCCTCACAGACTCAACAACCTAGCAACGATAAATTTGCTTTCACAATGAAAGTTGTTCTATTCCGCCGGCACGGCGGTCCCGAAGTTCTTGAATATACGGATTTTCCAACGCCTCAACCCGCCCCTGGTGAGGTGCTCGTTCATTTGAGTGTCGCGGCGCTGAATCGGATGGACATCACTGTCCGCAAAGGTTGGCCCGGGATAAAGCTGGAATTGCCTCACATCAACGGCGCGGACGGCGCCGGAGAAGTCGCCGCGCTGGGCGAAGGCGTTACGGGGTTCAATGTTGGCGACCATGTTGTTATCAATGCCAATCTTGGATGCGGAAAGTGCGAAGCCTGTCTTTCCGGCTGGGACAATATGTGTGCCGATTGGCACTTATTGGGCGAGACAGTGCGCGGAACATATGCAGAATATGTGAGCCTGCCCGCTCGGCAACTTTACAAACTTCCGCCAGCCTTTGACTTGAGATCGGCCGCGGCGGCCGCGTTGGTTTATCAAACCGCCTGGCATTCGCTGGTAACACGCGGAAATGTAAAAGCAGGTGAAACCGTTTTGATCGTCGGCGCGGGAGGCGGAGTCAACACTGCCAGCGTGCAGGTTGCTAAATATAACGGCGCCAGTGTTATCGTCGTAGGTTCAGATGCAAAGAAATTACAACTGGCTGAATCCCTCGGCGCAGACATCCTGATTGACAGGTCAAAGGAAGAAGATTGGTCAAAGTCTGTTTTCCTTGCCACGAAAAAGCGCGGTGTTGATGTCGTGGTGGACAACATCGGCACAACATTTATGTCAAGTCTCCGCACTTTGCGCAAAGGCGGACGGCTTTTGACGGTTGGTAACACCGGCGGACCAAAGTTTGAAATTGACAATCGCTACATTTTTGCAAAACACCTTTCGATCATTGGCTCAACCATGAGCCATTTAAAAGATTTCAAGACCGTCATGGATTTGGTGGTAGCCGGCAAACTCACGCCCGCGCTGGATAAATCTTTTCCGCTCAAAGACGCGGCGGCCGCACAAGAGCGGCTGGAGCACAATGAACAATTTGGCAAAATTACTCTTGATATTGGATAGGAAATGAAAAAACAATTTCCCTGGTTTGAAGTCATCCTGATCGTTGTATTTATGAGTATTCAATTCTACGCGGCGTTTTCAGATGGTTATAACTTTCCGAATACATGGTTCAGTCGAGATGATGCGTATTATTATTTCAAAGTCGCTCAAAACATAAGCGAAGGCCGCGGCAGTACATTTGATGGCATCCACCCTACCAACGGCTACCATCCACTGTGGATGTTGATCTGTGTTCCGATTTTTGCACTGGCGCGCTTTGATTTAATTCTGCCCTTGCGCGTCATGTTGGTTGTGATGAGCGGGTTTGCTCTCATCACCGCCATTCTGCTTTATCGCCTGATAAAAGAGACGCTTTCTATTCAAGTCGCTATGCTGGCAGCAATTTATTGGGTTTTTGATTTTTATGTGCAGATTGTTTTTTACAGGCAGGGACTCGAATCAGGCATCGCACTGTTCTTCATCGTTCTCATGCTCTATAAGTTATCTAGGCTGGAGAAAAACTGGCGGAGAGCCAATCTGGGATCAAGGCAGATTGCCGCGCTGGGCATCGTCGCGGCGCTGGCAACCTTCAGCCGTCTCGACTTAGCTTTTTTCTTTGCAATCATCGGGGTTTGGATTGTGTTTCGCGATTCGCCAATCCATTATTTGTTGCCGCTGGACATCCTCGCCATTCTCGTTTCCACTTTGGGGGCCTTTATCTGGCGGCTCGGTTTTCCGGGTTACTATAATGCTGTACCGGCGGCCATCACAACAATCATCGCATCTATGGTTGTGAGTGTTCCGGTATTCTATTTCTTCGGATTATATCAACGAGCTTCCAGCTGGAACAGCGCTAAGATTCTGCAACGCACAGTGCTAGCAAGTCTCGTGAGCAATGGTTTGACTTCAGCACTGTTGTTGATCATAGACATTCTTCATGTTCTTCAAATATCTCCTGTAATCCTTGTAGCTAATACTATTATAAATCTTCTGGCCATTCTCCTGATCCGTTTCGCGGCTTACGGTCTTGGCAATAAATCTCAACAAACAGATTTCATCAGCCCTATTCAGTATCTAAAAAACAAATGGTTGATATGGTTGAAAGAGGGATCGGCGTATTATGGGGTCCTGGGTGGCGCCCTATCAATCTACATGATCTGGAACAAGGCAGTCTTTGGAACCTTTACGCCTGTCAGCGGGCAGATCAAGCGCTGGTGGGCATCGTCGGCGATTAACATTTATGGCGGACAGGCAACGTATCCGACGATCTTCATTGGTCTTGATCCCCAAGCAGAATCCGATGCCTGGCAACCTCTAACAACCTATCTGGATCAATGGTACAACTACATTTATCACAAATACAAATGGGCGCATCCAATTGACGTTAGACACGCTATCTATCCAACGCTTCTTATCGCCGTCCTAATTGCAGTCTGCCTCATCTTCTTAGCTTGGCGGCAGAGAACAATCAACAGCACCACAAAACTCTCATTCATCCCGCTGGTTGTTGGAAGCTGGGTACAAATACTTTCTTTTAGTATTACTGGATACTCATCGCCAAAGGAGTGGTACTGGTTGACCGAGCAACTGGTCTTACTATTCATGACGCTTTTACTGATTGAACTTCCTTATAAATTTTTATCGAAAAAATGGAAATTCAGCAGTGCCGTACTCTGGGCAGTCGTTGTGCTCTACGGAGTCAATTCAGTTCTTCTTTATAGCCAAGATGTCTACGCGCGAATGCCATATGGGTACAGCGATCCCAATCGCCCGTACATAGACGTCCTTCCCTTTCTTGAAACCTTAACTCACTCCGGCGATGTGATCGGCATGACCGGCGGCGGCAACGTAGGATACTTTATTCACGATCGGACCATCGTAAACATGGATGGATTGATCAACAGCTTTGAATACTTTCAGGCCTTGAAAAACGGCACAAGTGGAGACTATTTATACAATACCGGTATGCGTTATGTATTCGCCAATCCAGATATCATCAATTCCGCGCCGTATCGCGGACAGTATGATGGCCGCTTACAACCTATCATTGACTGGGGTGGGAAATATCTATTTCGTCTCCTGCCCAAGCCCTCACCGTAGACGGCATCCACCTCCAACCGCCCTGTGCTTGGTTTGCCCCTTCTTTGAGAATCATCCCAATCTGAGAATAACAGAAATGCGCCGCAAACTACCCTGGCATGTAACTCTGTTGATATGGTTGGTGTTATCTCTCACGATATGGCATATCGCGAGAGCAACAACCAGCATACTCTGGCGTGATACACTAGAGAAGTATGTACCTTATCCAGGACCGTTTTACATCGGTTTGAGCGGCGCGGTCTGGGCCTTGACCGGAATCTTTTTGTTGTGGAGTATTCTGCGCGGTGAACGCTGGACGCGCCCCGCTCTGCTGATCGTCTCAGGCGCGTACGCGGCTTGGGTCTGGGCAGACCGGCTGTGGGTCCAGGCACAGATGCGGGCTAATTGGCCCTTCGCGCTGGTTGTTACCATCCTCCTGCTGGCCTACACAACGGTAGTTGTCCTCCACCCACACAATCGAATCTACTTTGAAAGAGAGGCATATGAACGAGAATCACAAAATCCGCCATCTGCAAGAGATGAGAGCCAAATCGCGGCTCGGCGGCGGTGAAGCACGTATTGAGGCACAACACAAAAAAGGTCGCCTGACCGCCCGCGAGCGCATTGACTTATTACTCGACAAAGGTTCTTTCCGCGAAGTGGACGCCTTTGTCGAACACCGCACACATGATTTTGATCTCGATGAACAAAAATTCTTGAGCGACTCTGTAATCACTGGCTGGGGCACAATCGAAGGCCGGCTGGTATATATGTTCTCGCAAGACTTTACTGTTTTTGGCGGGTCGCTTGGCGAAGTGCATGCCGCAAAGATTTGCAAGATTATGGATATGGCCATGAAGACCGGCGCGCCGGTGGTTGGCATCAACGATTCGGGCGGAGCGCGCATTCAGGAAGGCGTTGTTTCTCTCGGCGGTTACGCAGATATTTTCCTGCGGAACACACTGGCATCCGGCGTAATCCCGCAGATCAGCGTCATCATGGGACCGTGTGCAGGGGGCGCCGTTTATTCACCTGCTCTTACCGACCTTATTTTTATGGTGAGAAATTCATCGTACATGTTCGTCACAGGGCCGGATGTGGTAAAGGCTGTGACTCATGAGGATGTTTCGTTTGAAGATTTAGGCGGTGCGAGCGTGCACTCGGAAAAGTCGGGTGTATGTCATGTGGCAGGAGAAAGTGAAGCAGACACACTGTATCTCATTCGTAAAGTTCTGGGATACCTCCCGCAGAACAATATGGAAGATCCGCCGTTCGTCCAGGCCGGAGATGATCCACTTCGCACCGAAGAGACTCTCAATAGCCTGATTCCTGAATCACCAGATAAACCGTACGACATTAAAGAAGTAATTCGCCTGATCGTTGACAACGGACAATTCTTTGAAATCCACGAAAACTTTGCAATGAATATCGTCGTCGGTTTTGCGCGCCTCGGCGGACATTCGGTCGGCATCGTAGCCAATCAGCCCGCGGTGCTGGCAGGCGTGTTGGATATTGACGCCAGCGAAAAGGGCGCGCGCTTTGTGCGGCTTTGCGATTCGTTCAATTTGCCCATCATTACATTCGAAGATGTGCCCGGCTTCCTGCCCGGGACAAACCAGGAACATCACGGGATCATCCGCGCCGGCGCGAAATTGTTGTATGCCTACTGCGAAGCGACCGTTCCCAAACTGACCGTCATCACGCGCAAGGCCTATGGCGGCGCGTACTGCGTTATGTCTTCCAAACACATCCGCGGTGACGTGAACCTGGCATGGCCGACTGCGGAGATCGCGGTGATGGGACCGGACGGCGCGGTCAACATCATCTTTCGCAAGGAATTGGAAAAAGCCACAGACCCTGTGAAGAGGAAAGCGGAGCTGGTTGCAGAATATCGCGAGAAATTTGCAAACCCGTACGTAGCGGCCCAGCGCGGCTTCATTGACGATGTGATCGAGCCGAAAGAAACGCGTCCGCGCTTGATCAACGCGTTGGAAATGTTGCAAAACAAACGCGACACGAACCCCGCCAAGAAGCACGGAAATATCCCGCTGTAGGCAAGGAGGATCAACATGTTCAAAAAAGTCCTTGTTGCAAACCGCGGGGAGATCGCCGTACGCATTCTGCGCGCCTGCCGTGAACTCGGTATCGAATCAGTGGCTGTGTTTTCGGAAGCAGACCGTAACGCCCTGCACGTGCGTTACGCGGACGAGGCGTATTTACTTGGCCCCGCCCCTTCGCGCGAATCCTATCTGCGCGCAGACAAAATCATTGACATCGCGCGCAAATGCAGCGCGGATGCGATCCATCCCGGGTATGGCTTTTTAGCGGAACGCGAAGCCTTCGCCGCGGCCTGCATAGATGCAGGCATCACATTTATCGGTCCGAAGCCGAGCGCCATCGCGGCCATGGGCGATAAGATGACCGCGCGAAACACCGTCATCGCGGCGGGAGTGCCGGTCGTGCCTGGCACGGAGGGCACCGGCTCATTACGAGACGAGGAACTGCTTGCCCTCGCGCCGAAGATTGGTTTTCCGCTGTTGATCAAAGCTTCTGCAGGCGGCGGCGGAAAAGGGATGCGGGAGGTAACGTCGCTCGAAGAAATGCCGGCCCTCCTCGGGTCCGCGCGACGCGAGGCGGAATCCGCGTTCGGCGATGGAAATGTTTATTTGGAAAAATTGGTCGAAGGCGCGCGTCATATCGAAATCCAAATCCTGGCCGATCAACACGGCAATGTAATTTCTCTCGGCGAGCGCGATTGTTCCATCCAGCGCCGTCATCAAAAATTGATCGAGGAAGCGCCCTCCCCCGCGATGGATGAAGACCTGCGCCGCAAAATGGGCGAGGTGGCGGTGAAGGCCGCGCAATCGGTGGATTACGTCAACGCGGGGACGATCGAGTTCTTAGTTGACAAGGATAAGAACTTTTATTTTCTCGAAATGAACACGCGCTTGCAAGTGGAGCATCCTGTCACGGAAGTGGTTACCGGCATTGACATCGTGGCGGAACAGATGCGCATTGCGCGCGGACGCCAATTGACATACAAGCAGGAAGATATTCAACTGCGCGGACACGCGATTGAATGCCGCATCAACGCTGAGGACCCTTATAACGGATTCCTGCCTTCGACCGGCCGCATCACCCACAGCCTTTTGCCCACCGGCCCGGGCATTCGTGTGGACACGGGCGTATATCCGGGTTTCGAGATTACGCCGTTCTACGACCCGATGATCGCCAAGTTGATCGTGTGGGGCGAGACGCGCGGCCAGGCCATTTTACGAATGCGCCGCGCGCTCGAAGAGTATCGCATCGTCGGCGTGCGGACCAACATCCCGTTCCATCAAAGCATGATGGATTCCCATCGCTTCATGGGCGGACAATACGACACGCGCTTCATCGAGGAGCGTTTCTCCATGCCCGAACCCGAAGAAGGAAGCATGACTCACCGCCCGGAAATTGCCGCGGCGTTCGCCACACTGGTCGCTCACTATGAGGCACAGCATTCCGCGGAATTCGTCATGCGCAACGAGCGCGATACCAGCAACTGGAAGTGGGTCGGGCGCTGGGAACGAATGCACCGCTAATCGGGTACAGCCATGAAATATATAACCACAATCGGCGATACAGAATACACTGTCGAGGTAATTGACGAACGACACATCAGCATCAATGACAAAGTGATGGAAGTGGACTTCGAGTCGATCAACGGTCAGCCTGTTTACAGCATGTTGATTGATGGAAAGTCATACGAGGCGTACGTCTATGCGGGCGAAGAGGAATGGCAGGTGCTTCTGCTCGGACGGCAGTACCCGGTCAAGGTCGAGGATGAACGGGAGAAACGCCTCAAATCGGCAGGCGGTGGAAAAGTCCAGGAAGGAGTCGAGTTCCATTTGAAGTCGCCCATGCCGGGACTGGTCGTGGCAGTCGCTGTCGAAGAGAATCAAAAAGTCGAAAAAGGACAGGTGCTGGTCATTCTTGAGTCGATGAAGATGCAGAACGAACTCAAGGCGCCGCGCGCCGGGACCGTGCAACGCATCAAGGTCAAGCCTGGCGAAAGCGTGGAGCAAAGACAGACGCTGTTGAGTGTGGTGTGAAACTTTGTGTCATTCGGAGCGACAGAATGGAGCGAAGAATCCTGCCGCGTAGCGGCGGAGACCCTTCGCCAGCCCCTTCACTTCGTTCAGGGTTTCGGCTCAGGGCGACACACTACTTTTGATCGAAGCAATCTATGAATTTGAAAAACAAAGAAACCGAAGTCAAGTTCTATGTCAACAATTTACAAAATATCGAAATGCGCCTTCATTCGCTGGAGGCGCATTTGATTGAGCCGCGCACACACGAAGTCAATTTGCGATTTGACACGCCCGCCAGTGACCTTCAACGCGGCGGAAAAGTTCTGCGACTGCGCCAAGACAAAGCCGTTCATTTGACCTACAAAGACGAAAGCCAGTTGAAAGATGGCGCGCTGACCCGCCGCGAGATCGAGTTTGAAGTCAGCGATTTTGAGAGGGCGAAGCAATTCGTCGAAGCGCTTGGCTATCAGGTTATCTTCCTTTATGAAAAATATCGCACAACCTATGAAGTGGACGACGCGCACATCATGCTGGATGAGACGCCCATCGGCGGATTCGTTGAAATCGAGGGCGAGTTGGACTCGCTCAAACCGATTGCCGAAAAACTTGGCTTGGATTGGGAGGCGGCGGTCCCAGCGAGTTATCACGCGCTGTTCGAGCGCGTACGCAAAGCGCGCGGGTTGACCTTTCGCGATTTGAGTTTCGAGAATTTCAAGGGTATGAAAATCTCACCAGCGGATTTGGGGGCAAAACCCGCGGACTGATCCGAGTGAAATGATTCAACGCGAAGATACAAGGGCGCAACGATTCTTTTCTTCGCAGGGCGCCATGGAACTCAGAGGCATGGATCAACTTCGCCGGCACGTGCCGATTTACAGACGCGCAGCGGCGAAGCGAATATAATATCGTCACGTCATCCCAACGTCGAGGCATGAAATGGCAAAAATGATTTTGGGGCCGCTAATTGGAGGACTCTCACACAACAGCGTCAATCTTTGGGCGCGCGCGGATTCCAGATCCGTGCTTTCTGCGTGGATCGCGACCCAGCCGGATTTGAGCGATGCGCGCCTGGCAGGCAAAACGACTTTGTGGAGCGCAAACGCCTTTGCAGGAATCGTTGCGATCAAAAAGTTGAAACCTGAGACAATCTATTATTACGCGTTGCGAGTGGACGGTAATAAGCCCGCAAAGAAAGAATACAGGCCGTTCAAAACGTTTCCGAAGCCGGGGAAAGTCACTCCGTTCCGATTCGCGTTCGGTTCCTGCTTCAGGCCGGACAAAAAGAATCCGGGCGAGGCCTTCCGTCACATTCTGGATCATCAAAAAGATGCAGCCTTCCTGATGATGCTCGGCGACCAAATCTACGCCGATGAATGGAAATACAACGGGCTTGGCAAAGTGGCCGTGACGCGCGATGAATATCGGCAGGTGTATGCAAACACGTGGTCCGACCCGGACTTGCGCGAACTGCTCTCAAAAGTTCCTGTGTTTATGACGCTCGACGATCACGAAGTGGACAATGACTGGCGCTGGGCAAACACGGCGCGCAATGAAGCATTCGTCCCGTGGTACACGCGCCTCATCCGCTGGCTCGGCGGTCGCCCGCTGGCTGAGCGGCGGATTCCGCGTCAGCGCATCCGCGACGCGTTGCAGGCCTATTGGGAACATCAGGGGATGCACGCGCCGAAGATGCTTTTGCCGATGGAGCGTCAAAAAGGGACGGGCGATTTCAATTTGATGGGGGAAGACGCCGGTTCACTGGCTTATACGTTTTATTACGGCGCGGCGGCCTTCTTCGTCATGGACACACGCACGATGCGAGTCCACAACAAGGAAACGCAGATCATGCTCGGCGAGACGCAATGGAAGATGTTGACCGAATGGTTGATGGACGTGAAGGATGTTTATCCAGTCAAGTTCATTGCCTCATCGTCCGCGTTTTTGTTCGAGATGTTCGGCGATATCGCCAACGACCGCTGGTCCGGTTTCAAAGCCGAGCGCGACCGCCTGCTTTTCTTTTTAGCAGAGCAGGGAATTGAGAACGTTTATATCCTGGCTGGAGATTTGCACGAAGCCCACGCCATCTCGGCGGAACTTCCGGGACCGAACGGCAAGGTCATTCCGATTTGGGAGTTTTGCGCCACGCCCTTCAAGCAGGGCATCAATTGGATGGCGAAATTATTGATCGTCAAGTCTTCAAGCAAGGCGTTGAGGAATTCGCGCGTCCACTTTTCGATTGGTCACATCAATTACGGGATGGTGGATGTTCAATTCAACAAAGATGGAAAGCCCCGCGTGACGTACACGGTCAATTACAAAGATAAAACTTGGCAGACACAGTCCATTGGGACGGAGGGTTAAAAAAGGAATGTCGCTCTGAGGGAGCGATGGTCGAGTAGCGAAGTGTATCGAGACCAAGCGACCGAAGAGTCTCGTCTCTTTCCGAAAAACTAGAGACCCTTCGCCATCTCAGTCAGCCGATCAATCAGCGGACGGAGGCCCTCGGGTACAGCCGCCTCGCTGACCGTCACGGTGTGCGAACGGCCTCCCTCTGAAACCGTCAGACGATACTCAAACCGGTCCGCGCCGCCCGATGGCGATTTGATATGCTCCGCTAAATCGAAGAAGCCTGAATCCCGAATCAGTTTCTCCAATAGCGCGGCTTCAGCATCAGGAAGGTCCTGGGTGTCTACATTGACCGCTAAACGCAAACCCGCGAAGCCTCCGCTCCGCACAAAGTCAATTTTCATTTCGCTTCTTTCCTTGTCATTCTGAGCCGCGTCTCGCGCTGAGCGGATGGCGAAGCCCGAAGTAGAAGCGAGCGGCGAAGAATCTCAATAAACATCACAAGGAGATTCTTCGCTCCCTGCGGTCGCTCAGAATGACATCAAGATTTTCCTGAAAACAGTGACCGTATAAAGGCCACCGGCGCGGCGAGACATCCATCCGGTTGAGGCTGGGGTTGTGGCTGAACGCCAACCGTGATGCCCACTTCGCTCCAGCCTTTCGCGACGGCCATCTGCTCGATGCTTCCAACGCCGTACAATTCACCCGCGACCTTATACGTCAAGTTCGCCGCGCTTTGGAAATTCGTGGTGTTGTTGAAATCATCGCGGGCCGCGACGTACCAGATGCGCCCGGCCTTTTCCCACGCGAAGCCGCCCATCTCAACGGCCATCACATAAAAGGCGTGATTCGGAATCCCTGAATTGATGTGGACACCGCCGTTATCTTCCAGCGTGGTGACGTAATCTTTCATGTGGGCCGGTTGAGGGTCCTTGCCAAGAACCGGATCGTTGTACGCCGTCCCCGGCGCTTTCATCGAACGCAACGCCACGCCGCGCACATTCATCGTCAACAGTTCCGCGCCGATCAACCAATCTGCCTGATCCGCGGTCTGGCCTTTCGTGCGCTGTTTGACCAGCGAACCGAAGATGTCGGAGAACGATTCGTTCAGCGCGCCGGGCTGGTTCCTGTAATCGAGATTGGATGTGTACTGGGTCACACCGTGAGTCAGTTCATGTCCGATCACGTCAATCGAAATCGTGAAGCGATTGAAGAACTGTCCGTCGCCGTCGCCGTACACCATTTGCTCGCCGTTCCAAAAGGCGTTGTCATAATTTTTATCGTAATGCACGGTCGAGTTCAAACGCAATCCATTTCCGTCCAAAGAGTTGCGCTGATAAACGTCCATGTAAAGATCATACATCGCGCCCGAACCATCATAGGCTTCATTGACCGCTACATCCGCGCTCGGAGGCGCGCCTTCATCGCGCATGAGAACTCCAGGCAATGAAGTTAGATTATTGGCCGAATACACCGCGCGATGCTTTCCGGAAATCGCCGCCGGAACTTTCACGACCATCGCTTTGATGAACGCGGTGCGTTGTTCACGGATGCGCGCCGAGGCAGAGAGCGCGGCAAGCGCGGCGCGCTTCTGCGCGTCCGTGCCTTTTTCAGCGATATTTTTCAACATGTGAGGGGGAATAATGCAAAGCAAAGGATCAATGTGATGGTCCATCTGCAACTCCTTTTGCAATCCATGCCTGTAAAACCGACTGCACTTACTTTACTCCCATTCCAACGAAAATTCAATCACCCACTTTCAATGTTTTGTCGCCCTCCCATTTTATCGTTGTGACCGCGCCTTCTTCGCCGAGCAATTTCGGCAGAAGGGATCGAAGCGACTCCGCGTTGCCGGACGTATAAAATTGGATTTCGCTATGCTCGCCGCGCGCCCCATTTAGACTCTTCAACCCGCCCGCCTCCAGCAGACGTTTGGTCTGTCGCGCCACCGCCGGAGCGGGGTCAATCACCCGCACTTTATCCCCCACAATCCGCTCGATGAGCGGAATCACAAACGGATAGTGCGTGCATCCCAACACGACCGTGTCAATATTTTTTTCGAGCATGGGATTCAACGCCTCGTCTAAAATGCGACGTGTCTCCGGCCCATCCAAATCACCCTTTTCGATTTGCTGAACGAGGCCAGGACAAGTATGCTGAAGCAATTGTACGCCGTTGGCGAAACGCTCCACCACGGACGCGTACAGCGCGCCTTGAAACGTAGCGGGCGTGGCAAGGACTCCCACCACACCGGTCTCGGTGCGCTCCGCGGCAGGCTTGACCGCCGGCTCCATGCCGACAAATTGAACATCAGGAAAGGTCTGCCGCAGATATTTCAGCGCCGCGGCAGAAGCTGTGTTGCATGCCACGACGATGATCTTCGCGCCGCGATCCAACAGAAAGCGCGTGATCGTCTCGGAGAAATCCTGGATTTGGGCCATCGGCCGCGGCCCGTAAGGGATATGTCCCTGATCGCCAAAATAGAGGACCGACTCTTCGGGCATCTGCCCGCGTATGGCGCGCAGAACGGAAAGCCCGCCAACGCCGGAGTCAAAAACGCCGATAGGTGCATTTGAATTTAAAGGCATGTGATAATTATATCGGTGATTATGCTATACTGAATTTGAAATTTGCCGTTTGTTTCGACGGCGGTTTCAGGAGTGTGGATATGAAACAGAAACAAACCTCCACGAGAGCGAACCGGCGGGGAAAGCAAAACTCGGACAAAATCGCTCTGAACAAAGAAACGTCCCCTCATAAAAAACGCAATCAGAAATCCGCGCTGTTTCAAGGGGTGAGTATCCTCGAGCAGATCAGCGATGGATTTTTCGCCCTCGACGCGCAGATGAAATACATCTACGTCAACGCGCGCGCGGGCGAACTGCTCAGGCGCAAACCCGCAGACCTGATCGGCAAGAATTTTTGGAGGGAGTTTCCAGAAGCGAAAGACTCGTCCTTTGCGAATGCGTATGTGCGCGCCCTCGAAACTCAAGAACCCGCGGTGATCGAAGATTATTACGCGCCGTTCGACCGCTGGTTCGAGAACCGCATCTTCCCCTCCAAGGACGGCCTCTTCATCTTTTTTACAGACATCACCGAGCGCAAACGGGCGGAGGAGGCGTTGCGCCAGTCTAATGAGCGATTCTCCAACGCCTTCCATACCAGTCCCGCCGGAATGGTGATCGCCCGAATTTCGGACGGCAGGATCATCGAAGTCAACGAGGCTTTCCTCGATATATTCGGATACAGCCGCGAAGAAGTTATGGGGCGCACGTCAACAGAGTTGAACATCATCCATCCTGAGGATCGGACAAAACTGATCCAAACGCAACTTGCAACAGGCGGCCTGCGAAATGCCGAATTGGCGTCGCGGTCGAAATCGGGCAAGCCTGTTCATCTGCTTTTCTCCTCCGCGCCCATCGAGATGGAGGGCGAAGCCTGTTTTATAACAAGTGTGTTAGATGTCACCGCCCGTAAACAGGCGGAGGAAGCCCTGCGCCTGTCCGAAGAGCGATTCTCCAGCGCCTTCCATGCCAGCCCGGCAGGCATGACCATCACCCGCATCTCGGACGGGAAGTTTGTGGATGCCAATGAATCTTTTTGCAGGATGTTCGAATTCACGCGCGACGAAGTCATCGGCCATACCTCTACCGAATTAAATATGTGGACGCCTGAAGAGCGAAAGGGGTTGATTGACGAACAGACCCGCTCGGGCGGCTTGCACGATTTCGAACTCCAGGCGCGCGCCAAATCGGGCCGGGTTGTGAACATCCTGTTCTCCTCGAAACCCATGGAAATTGGCGGCGAAACTCATCACATTACAACCATGATTGACATCACCGAACGCAAGCGCGTCGAAGAAGAACTCCGCCTCAGCCGCGACCGGTTGGCTGGTCTCTCGCGTCAACTGGTCAACGCGCACGAAACCGAAAGCCGCGCCATCGGGCGCGAACTGCATGACCAGATCGGGCAGATGCTCACCGCCTTGAAGATTACGATGGAGACCGCCATTTCGCTCCCGCCCGAACAGGCGCGCGAGAAAAACAAAAGGGGACAGCAAATTGTGGCAGACTTGCTCGACCGCGTCAGCCGCCTCTCGCTCGAACTGCGCCCGCCCATGCTGGACGACCTCGGCCTTATCCCCGCGCTGTTGTGGCACATCAACCGTTATCAGGAACAAACCAATATCGCGGTGGAGTTCAAACACAGCGGCATGGATGGCAAACGCTTTGACTTTGAAATCGAGACCACTGTGTATCGCATCGTGCAGGAATCGCTGACCAACGTGGCGCGTCATGCTCATGCAACGCGCGCCCGGCTCGAGGTCCGGCTGAGAGGCGAACTTTTGGAAATCCAAATCGAAGATGATGGCCAAGGCTTCGATCCGCAGGTTGCGCTCGAACAACATCGCGGCCTGGGCGGAATGCGCGAACGCGTCCGTCTGTTGGGCGGATCATTTCAAATCGAATCGCAGATCGGAAAAGGCACGAAAGAATTCATCCAATTGCCGTTGAGGGAGGAAACAAAATGACCACCATCCTCCTTGCCGACGACCATCAGGTTCTGCGCGAGGCTCTGCGCCTGCTACTCGAAACCCAGCCCGATTTCAAAGTCATCGCCGAGACGGGCGACGGGCTGGAGGCACTGCAACTGATCGAGCGACACAAGCCCGACGTGCTGATCGCCGACCTGATGATGCCGTCTCTTTCGGGACTGGAAGCGGCGCGGCGGACGAAACGCGTTTCCCCAGCCACGAAAGTGATCGTGCTTTCGATGCACGATGAAGAGAGTTACGTGGTGGAGGCGTTGGGGGCGGGCGTTGCCGGGTATGTTTTGAAAAAGAGTTCCTCGCAGGAATTGATCTTTGCCATTCGCCAGGCGCTGGACGGGAATGTGTACCTCAGTCCCTCGCTCAATGAACGCGCCATTCAAGCCTATATGCAACGCTCACAGGAATCGCGCCTTGAAGATCCGTTCGACACACTCACCGACCGCGAGCGCGAAATCTTTCAACTCGCGGCGGAGGGACAGAGCAATCCGCAGATTGCGGAAAAGCTGTCGCTGAGTCCGCGCACCGTGGAGATGCACCGCGCGAATCTGATGAAGAAACTCGGCCTGAAGTCTCAGACTGAATTGGTGAAATATGCGGTGAAACGAGGAGTGGTGTGACCCCCTCCCCAGCCCTCCCCCAAATCCGCATGAATTATTCTTCTTGACAACACATATCTTTAGCGGATTTGGGGGAGGGTGCCGAAAGGGCGGGTGGGGGTCGAATACAGGGCAAAGTTCATCCAATTACCGTACAGTCTCGAATAGCCTCTTGACGCGCCCTCTGGTATCTTGAGAGCAGTGAAAAAGCACAAGAAAGGCTAGAGGCAAGAAATGAAACAAGCTGTACGTATTTTACTGGTGGATGACAGCCCGCATTTTCTGGATGCGGCGCGCGATTTTCTCCAGGTTCAAGAAGGACTCGTTGTAGCCGGGGTTGCAATCAACGCAGACGATGCCATTGCACAAACGCAGAAACTTGAAGTGGACCTTATCCTGCTGGACTTGAATCTCGCACATCATTCCGGCCTGGACTTGATTCCCATCTTCAAAGTAAATTTACCCAAGACCAGAATCATCGTTCTCACCATCATGGATGAGACCAGTTACCGCGCCGCGGCATTGCAAGCCGGCGCAGACGATTTTGTCCCAAAGAACGAAATGGGCAAAAGGCTGGTCTCCGCGATTGATAGGTTGATGGCCCGCCCCAAAGCCGGTCAGACCGACGAACAAAAAAGCGCGCCAGAGGCACTGTATCAACACAATACGCATCTGGCTGGAATCATAAACTCCACCACCGACGCGCTGATCATGATTGACGAGGAGCATCGTATTCTCCTGTTCAATCCCGCGGCGGAACAGGTATTCAGATGCAAGGCTTCCGAAGCAGTTGGCTCGACTTTGGATCGCTTTATTCCCAGCCCGGCCCGCGCCAAGCACCGTGAGTATGTACGCAAATTTGGCAACTCCGGCAAGACGCGGCGCACCATGCACACGCCAACCCTCGAATTGAATTGCCTGCGCGCAGACGGAGAGACGTTTATCAGTGAAATTTCCATCTCACAATTCGAGATCAATGGAAGCAAACGGTTCATTGCTTCCATCCGCGACATCACCGATCGCAAAAGGGAGGAAGAGCACGTTCTATTCCAGTCCATGCTCGTGGATAACATGCGCGGCGCGATTGTATCCACAGACGCCAATTTCAAGATCCTCAACTGGAATAAAGCCGCCGAGCGCATCTTCGGTTTTCAAGCAGACGAAGTCATCGGAAGATCGAGTCAGGAGGTATTGATATCCGAATTCATCGGCATTACGCGCGAGGAAGCAATCAAACAATTGATGGAAACAGGCAAGTGGGAGGGCGAGGTCATTATTACAGGCAAAGACGGGACAAGGGTTCACACCTCCACCTCTACCGTGGTTATAAAGAACGCGGGCGGAAAGACGATCGGCATACTGGCGATCAGCCGGGACATTACGGAACAGAAAATCGTGGAACGAAAATGGATGGAGAGCGAGGCGCATTACCGCGATCTGGTGGAAAATATCCGCGACCTGATCTGCACGCACGATCTCGATGGGCAAATCCTATCCGTCAACCGCGCCGTGACGGAAATGCTGGGATACGACTCGGCAGACCTGATTGGCAGGAACCTGCGTGAAGTCCTTGCGCCGGATGTCCGGCATCTGTTCAACGTGTATCTCGCGCGTATTCAAAGAAATGGCACCGCCAGCGGCCTCATGAAAGTCCAAACCAGGAGCGGCGAGATTCGCGAGTGGGACTATCACAACACCCTGCGTACGGACGGCGTCGCCTCGCCGATTGTGCGCGGCTTTGCGCGCGATGTCACCGAGCAGAGGCTGGCCGAGCAGAAACTGCGCGAGAGTGAGGAGCGCTTCCGCAATATTTATGAGAGCATGGCGATTGGAATGTACCGCACCACGCCCGACGGTCGTATTCTGATGTGCAATCCGGCATTGGCAAAGATGCTGGGGTATGATCGCGTCGAGGAAGTCTTGGCTCGTAATCTGGAGGAAGGGCCATACGAACCAATTTGTTTGCGCAGTGCGTTCAAAGAGGAGATCGAGCGCGAAGGCTTTATCAATGGTCGCGAATCGATGTGGATACGCCGGGACGGCGCGGCGATCTACGTACGCGAAAGTTCAAGGGTCGTGCGCGATGCGAAAGGGAAAGTCCAATATTACGAAGGTACGATTGAAAATATCACCGAACGCAAGCGTGCCGAGGAGGAAATCCGGCATCTGAAAGAATTTCATGAAACGTTGATCAACAGCATGACAGAAGGGATCATCGTTCAAAACGCGGAGGGCTACTTTAGTTATGTCAACCCAGCCGCCGCCGCGATAACCGGATATCCGCCTGAGGAACTGGTCGGCGTCCATTGGAAAAACTTCTTTCCTCCTGAGCAACATCAAATCATCGAAAAGGCAGACGCTCTGCGCGCGGAGGGCAAATCTTCACGCTACGAAATAGACTTCCTGCACAAAAAGGGTCACCGCGTCAACATGCTGGTCAGTGGCAATCCTCTCTTTGAAAATGGAAACCTCAATGGCTCCATGGCGGTTTTTTCGGACATCACCGAACGCAAGCAGGCAGAGAATGAAGTTATGCGTCTTTACACGGAATCGCAACGCCGTTTGAAGCAGGTCGAGGCGTTGCGTTCCATTGACGTTGCCATCAGCGCCAGCATGGACCTGCGCACCATCCTAAATATCGTACTTGGTCATGTCGAGTCCCTGCTCAACGTGGACGCGGCAGATATCCTGCTGTTCAACCCCAATCTTCAAGAGTTCAGATTTTACGCAGGCCGCGGTTTTCATACCAGCGATGTCGAACATGCGAATATACGCCTCGGCGCGAGCATCGCCGGGCAAATCGCACTGGAACGCAAGCCGATTGTCATCGCCGGTGAACTGTCTGCCCATGTGAACCGCGAGTTTTCGACAATGTATGCAAGGGAAGGATTTGTTTCGTATGTGGGTGTTCCGTTGATTGCAAAAGGGCACATTCAGGGCGTCCTGGAGGTATACCATCGCTCGCCTCACAAGCCAGAACCGGAATGGCTGGACGTTCTGGAAACGCTCGCCGGCCAGGCCGCCATTGCAGTGGACAACTCTCAACTCTTCGTTGAATTACAACAGTCAAACGTGCAACTTGCTTTGGCGTACGACGCCACCATCGAAGGCTGGTCACGCGCCATGGACCTGCGCGACAAGGAGACGGAAGGACACACCCAACGCGTCACCACCTTGACCTTGAAACTGGCGCGCGCCATGAACTTCAGCGAATCCCAACTGACGCATATCCGCCGCGGCGCCCTGCTCCACGACATTGGCAAGATGGGCGTGCCCGATCACATCCTGCTCAAGCCCGATCAATTAACCGATGAGGAATGGGAGATGATGCGCAAACATCCGCAATTTGCCTACGACATGCTCTCCTCGATACCGTATCTGCGCCTATCGTTGGATATTCCCTATTGTCACCATGAAAAGTGGGATGGAAGCGGCTATCCGCGCGGGCTGAAGGGCGAGGAAATTCCCTTATCGGCGCGCCTCTTCGCGGTGGTTGATGTGTGGGACGCCGTCACCAGCGACCGCCCTTATCGCCCAGCATGGACGGAAGCGCAGGCGCGTCAATATATCCAGGATCAGGCAGGCAGACATTTCGACCCGGAGGTTGTGAAAATATTTCTACAGTTAAATAGGGATGATTAACTGTGGCTTACTGTCCCGCCGCTTCGACAAACTTCCTAAACAAATTCCTCGTCGGCTGTTGATCGGTCAGCCATTCGGGGTGCCATTGCACGCCGATGCCAAAAGGATGGCCGGGCAATTCAATCGCTTCGACGAGTCCATCCGGTGAATGTCCCGCCACGCGCAGGGATGAGGCGATGTCTTTCAATCCCTGATGGTGATGGCTGTTGACCTTCACAATTGGCTCGCCTAAAATATCCGCGATGTGCGTGCCTTCTTCGATCTTGACTTCATGCACAAGCACAGTCCGCATGTTGCCGGGATAAGAATGGTCGAGGGCGTTTGGAAATTGATCCGGCAAATGCGTGTACAGAGTCCCGCCGAGGCCCACGTTGACGAGTTGGCATCCGCGGCAAATGCCGAGGAAGGGTTTGCCATCTGAGATTGCGGCGTGGAGCATGTTCAATTCAACGGCGTCCCGGTCCAGGTCCACGTCATCTATGCGGGGATGCGGATCGCCCGCGAAACGGTCGAGGGCAATATCACCACCGCCGGAGAAGAGGATTCCATCCAGGCGGGGATAGAGAGCAGACCATCCGTCATTTGCAATCAGCGATGGAATGAGCACCGGCACACCGCCCGCTTGCATGATGGCATGGATGTACGAGTGCATGAGATACGACGTGGGATGGCCGTTGAGGTTCTTGCCCTGATTGGTTGTAATGCCAATGATCGGTTGCATGGAGTTGATTATAAGCCAATCATCGCGCTGACCGAAGGTGCAAAGCTCGGAGGCCGCTGGTCGAGTAAAGCGAGTGTTCTTCTCGCTCGCATCGAGACCAAGGCCGAAGTCAAAGCGCAAAAGCAATCCCCCCTAAAAAAAAGAGCACAGTTTCCTGCGCTCTTTTTCATTCCAGATTATTGCTCGAACTTCTGCTTGAGGCGGGCGGACTTGCCCGTGCGCCCGCGCATGAAATACAACTGCGCGCGGCGGACTTTGTTGTGACGTTCGACCACGACCTTGTCCACGCGCGGCGAGCGGAGCAGGAAGGTGCGCTCGACACCGACGCCGTTGGAGGCCACGCGTCGCACCGTCACCGAAGCGTCGTTGCCGCCCTTGCGGAGTCGAATCACCGTGCCTTTGAATTCCTGAATGCGTTCGCGGTCGCCTTCTTTGATCTTGAAGTGCACATTCACCGTATCGCCTGGAGCGAGCGTGGGAATTTTTTCGTTTGCTTTGGCCTCAACGGCCTTCATCAGGTCTGCCATTCGTTCTTTCCTTACTGGGTATAGTTTCGTTTTGAGCGGGCGGATTATAGCATGTGAACAGGCAATCCACAAGGCTTTGTGTTCTCTGTGCCTTTGTGGTGAAAACCTTCTACTGATATTTTCTCACCGCCAGCACCGCGTTGTGACCGCCAAAACCAAACGCGTTGCTGATGGCCAGATTGATCTTCTTCTCGCGCGCGGTGTTGGGAATCACATCCAAATCACATTCGGGATCAGGCGTCCGATAATGAATCGTCGGCGGCAGGATTCCCTCGCGCACGGCCTGCGCGCAGAAGATTGCTTCCAGCGCGCCAGTCGCACCCATCATGTGTCCGGTCATGGATTTGGTAGAGGAGATCGGAACTTTGCGCGCCAGGTCAACGCCGAACGCTCCTTTGACCGCTTTGGTTTCAGATAAATCATTCAACTGCGTGGCTGTTCCGTGCGCGTTGATATAACCCACGTCTTCGGGGTTCGCTCCCGCTGAATGTAGAGCCATGCGGATCGCCGCCGCGCCGCCCTCGCCTTTTTCATGCGGCGCAGTGACGTGATACGCGTCCGCGGTGGAGCCATAGCCCGCGAGTTCCGCGAAGATGGCCGCGCCGCGCGCTTTGGCATGAGACTCTTTTTCCAACACCAGCACCGCCGCGCCTTCGCCCATCACCAGACCATCGCGATTCTTATCGAACGGCGCAGGCGTCATCGAATAATCCTCATTTTGACGCGACATCGCACCGACTCGGTCGAAGGCTGCCACGCCGACCGAAGTCACGGTGGATTCGGACGCGCCCGCCAGCGCCACATCAATCATCCCGGACTTGAGCATCATAAAGGCCATGCCGATTCCATCCGCGCCGGAAGCGCAAGCCGATGCCACCGAAAAACACGGACCTTTGATTCCGTGATCAATCGCCACCAAACCCGCGCCGCCGTTCGCCATCAGCATCGGAATCAGAAATGGGCTGACGCGTCGCGGGCCTTCTTTATCATTGATCAGAACCGCCTCGGCCAGCGAATGCAAACCGCCAATCGCAGACGAGATCACAATGCCGATGCGCGGCGCAGTCTCTTCGGTCACTTCGAGATTCGCAGAAGCAATGGCCTCATTGGCCGCGGCAGTCGCCAACTGTTCAAAGCGGTCGCGGCGGCGCGCCTCTTTGCTGTCCATGTATTTTCCGGGATCGAAATTCTTCACTTCGCAGGCGATGTGCACCTGCAAATTGGAATGATCGAACAACGTGATCGGCCCCACGCCCGATACGCCGTTCGTCACATTCTTCCACGTTTCCGCCACATTCAAGCCGAGCGGATTCACCGTTCCCATTCCAGTGATCACAATCCGTTCCGTCATTTCTGCTCCTATCATCGAACTTTATATCCTGAACCCGTCAAAACTGCGACAATCGGATCGGGCAGTTCCGGCAAAGTTTCTTCCAACGCGCGCCAGATGAGCGCCGACGTTGGCTCTACATAAAACCCCAACTTCGCCAATGCGTCACGCCCGGACAAAATAAACGCTTCATCCACCGACGTAAAGCGGCCTCCGCTTTCGCGCGTGATCGTCACGACGGCTTCTGCGCGCAGCGGCGTGCGTGTCCGCACGCCTTCCGCAATCGTCGGGCCTTCTGTCACGAAGTTCAACCCGACGATCCCCATCGAAAACAAAGCCGCGAGCGGCGCACAAGCCGAAGCCTGCACACCGATGATGGCGGGCAGTTTCTCGATTTTGCCCGCGTTCAACATGGCTTGAAAGCCGCGACCCAGGCCAAGCAGAAATCCTCCCTGCCCCGCAGGGACGATGACCGCGCCGGGCGCGCGCCCCAACTGTTCAACGATTTCAAATGCACAAGTTGAGTAACCGGGAAGAACAAACGGCAAATACGCGTGGCTTGCATAAACCATCCCATTCGTTGCGGCTTTGCGGACGGCCTCCGATGCATTCGAGCGCGGGCCGGGCACAGCCACCAATTCCGCGCCGTACATTTCAACTTGCTGTCGCTTCGGCCCCGAAGCAGATTCGGGAACATAGACGCGCGCTTTGATGCCCGCCCGCGCCGCGTAAGCCGCAAATGATGCGCCCGCGTTGCCCGATGAATCCTCGATGGCTTCTGTTACGCCGCGCAAAACGAGGAACGAAACCAGAGTCGCCATGCCGCGGTCTTTGAACGAGCCAGTCGGGTTGGCATATTCACATTTGAAATATATTTCGCGTCCGAAGGCTTTTGCAGATAAAAGCGGAGTATTGCCCTCGCCCAATGTAATAGTCGAAGGTTCAATGGTTAAAGGAAAAGGTTCGGCGTAATCATAGAGTCCGCCACACTTCGGGCAGACGTATGGAACGCCCGAGTCGGGATATGGTCGTCCGCAATTTAGACAGGCAATCTTCATCATTCGCCTGGCTTCGGAATATATTCACCCTCGACCCAGAACTCACCGTTCGGACCGAATTCTTTTTTCCAGATGGGAACGATTTCTTTCAGACGGTCAATGCCGTAACGTGCAGCTTCAAAGACGCCCGTGTCGCGATGCGCGGCGGTACAGGCGATCAACACCGTCGGCGTGCGCGGATAGAGTTTTCCGATTCGCTGAACGATGGCAATGCCCTCCACGCTCGGCCACTTGGCGCGAATCTCGTCCGCCACTTGTTTCATCTTGGCTTCAGCCATCGGGACATACGCCTCGTATTCCAGATAGGCTGTTTCATGTGGGCCATCGCGTGGAGCCTGCGCTGAGCCATGTCGAAGAGTCTCGCCGCGCACCATGCCGGTGAAAATCGCCGCCGCGCCCGTGCTTGGCAATGTGATTTGCGCGAGCAGGTCGTTGAGGTCAAGTTCAGATTCGGTGATGGAGAAGATGGTCGGAAGAGATGCCATAAAACGATTCATCCTTCATTACGAATTACGCAATACGGATTGCATTGTGAGGCGTGATACGTAATCCGTAAGCCTCGTTCACCCTCCACTGACCGGCGGGAATAAAGCGACCTCGGCATTGGGAGGCAAAACAGCCTCGTCGAAGGCGTACTCTTTATTGACAGAGATCAAGACCGATTCCATGGATTGTTTCAGGTTCGGATAATCCGTTGAGATTTTGTCTTTCAACTCCTGCACGGTCATGGTCTCTGGAATTTCAATTTCAAGAGACTTCATCCCGGCCCGGTCACGGATGGTGGCGAAGAAAAGAAGTTTTACTTTATTCATTGATCACATCACCTGATTGTCCGCCATGTTTTTCAACCAGTCGAATGTTCTGAATCCGCATCGTTTTCTCGGCGGCTTTAGCCATGTCGTACACCGTCAGCGCCGCGACCGAGACCGCGGTCAGCGCTTCCATCTCAACGCCGGTCTTGCCAATCGTTTTGGCAGTGGCCGTGATGACGACGCCGGGGAGCGAATCATCGAGCGCCAGGTCCACGTCCACTTTGGTGAGCGGCAAAGGATGACATAACGGAATCAGGTCCGAGGTCCGCTTGGACGCGGTGATGCCCGCGATCTGCGCCACGGTCAACACGTCACCTTTTTTGATCTGACCGGCGCGAATCAAATCCAGCGTCTCGCGCTTCATGTGGACTTCGCCTTTTGCAATTGCGATGCGCTCTGTATCGGGTTTATTGCCAACGTCCACCATGCGGGCGCGGCCGGCTTCATCGAGATGAGTCAATTTCTTTGACATGCTTGGATTATAATCGCACCCGCCATGGAAAACATTCTGGGCCGACAAGTCAATTACACGGTTCACACGCCGGTTTACGAAGGGCCTCTCGATTTATTGCTCGACCTGATCGAGCGCGCCGAACTGGACATCACAACCCTGTCGCTGGCAATGGTCACCGACCAATATCTCGCGTATATCCATGGCCTTGAACAAGCCAAGGCGGATGAGATTTCGGCTTTTCTGGTGATCGCGGCCAAGTTGTTGCAAATCAAGTCCGAGGCGCTTTTGCCGCGCCCGCCTGCGCGCGAACCCGGCGAAGAAGATCTGGGACAATCGCTTGTGGATCAACTCAAACTGTACAAGCGATTCAAAGAGATCGGCGCATGGCTGGACGCGCGCCAACAAGCCGGATTGCGGACCTATCTGCGCGTCGCGCCTCCGCCGAAAGTGGAGGGCAAACTCGATTTATCGAATCTCACCCTCGACCGTTTGGTGGCCGCCGCGGAATCGGCTTTTGCCAAAGGCCAGAAAAAAGAACCGCTCGCCAGCGTCATCGCCGCGCCGAAGATCACCATTCGCGAGAAAATCGAATTGATCGCGAAACGTCTCGGCGAAAAGGAACATGCGCGCTTCCGCGAATTGCTCGGCGAAAAGCCGACGCGCCTGGAAATCGTCGTCACCTTTCTGGCTTTGCTGGAACTGGTCAAGCGCTACCGCGTCCAGGCACGTCAAGAGAAATTGTTCAGTGACATCGAAATTGATCGGCTCGAAGAATGGAAAGACGACGAAGACATCGAGTTGGAATTTGAATAATTTCGTAGAAGCGGAGCGACGCTCCGCTTCTATGTTCTTAAACGAAGGAGGCGTGAGAAGATCAATGCCAGCATCGCGCCGAACGAGTCGATCCCAGCATCAATCGGCGACGGGTGTCGTCCTGAAACAAAGCCCTGATGAAATTCGTCAGTGGCAGAGTAGAGAACCGAGAGAAGAAATGCGAGCCAATACCAGCGCGCTTTCTCGTCGCGGCGGACAGCGTGTAAAAAGCACAAAGCTAAAATGGCATAGCCGAGCGCATGGCTGGTTTTCTTGATGAGAAAATCCAGAAGTCCAAAGTTCGGCAATTCGCTCGACAGCGTTGAGGAGAACGCAAAAATAATCCCCATCATGAGAATAGCGGGAAGCCAGCGGCGAATTTTGGCCTGCGCGGTCATCAACAGATTTTACCAACGAAGCCGTTAATCCTGGCATCATGAATACAAAGTATACTCACTGAAATTTAAAGGAGACTAGAAATGAAATCCCGCCTTTTTATCGTTTTGATCGCGATCCTGACCGTGACGATTGCGTGCGTTGGCTCAACGCCAGCCATACCGACTGCTTCACAAAATGAAGTGGCAACGGTCGTCGCCGCAACGATGCGCGCCATCACGCCTCTTGCCTCCTCGACAGCGGCTCCTCCCACCAGTGTCCCGCCAACGCTCACGCCGATTCTGCCCTCCTCTCCGCCGACACAGAGTCTCCCCCCCGCGACACGCATCAACTTTCTAACGGGCGCGACGACCGGCCAGGTCAGCGCGCCGATTCAGCCGGGGCAAAGTCAATTTTATGTGTTGAAAGCCCTTCAAGGTCAGCCGATGATCGCGATGGTCTTTTCAATGAACAGTGATGTGACGCTCTCCATTCGAACACAGGGAGGCACGTGGTTGCTCAATCCATCTGCGAAGCAAACCACATGGCAAAGCACTTTGCCTCAAACGGAAGATTATTACATCGGCGTTTACGGCGGAGCGACCACGGAAAACTTCACGCTCTCCGTGGAAATTCCGGCGCGCATCAAATTTGCTGTGGGCAAAGATTCGGCGACGGTCAGCGGGCAGACGGTTGCAGGGTACAACGTCGCTTACGTGGTCTTCGCCAATCAAGGTCAAAAAATGAACGTGGACTTGAACGGCACGGGCGGCAACGGCGCATTGACCATCTATGGCTTCAGCGATGGTCAGCCCTATCTTCGATCTGTGACCGGTCAAACCAGTTTCGGCATGACGTTGCCATCGTCACAGGACTACATCATCGAGGTCGTGCCGCGAGGCGGGATGGTGGTCAACTATACGCTGGTGGTGAAAATCAAATAACGAGAAAAGCGGCCTAGAGTGTGTATGCAAAATCAATTTCATGTGTCATTCTGAGGAGCGAAGCGACGAAGAATCTCAAATTTTGAACGAAAAAAAAACGAGATTCTTCGCTCCCGTTGGCCGCTCAGAATGACATGACACGAATTTGCATACAGACCCTAAGAAAAAGATTGCCATCCAAGAAATTTAGAGTATGATTGTCCAAATTTAGAACAGGAGGCAGTCATGGATCGTACTCAGGAATTGAACGAGATCGTCGAGAAGTGGAACCTGTTGAAGCATCCGTTTTATCAGGCGTGGAGCGCGGGGACGCTTCCGGTCGAAGCCTTGCAAGTATATGCGCGCGAGTATGGAGCATTTATCAAAACCCTTCCACAAGGCTGGCTCACACTCAATGATGCTGAGACCGCGCACGAAGAGAAAGAGCACGCAGAGTTATGGCAGGATTTTGGCAAGAGCCTCGGCGCGTCGGAAGGTTCTGCTGAAATCGCGCAGACAGTGTCGCTGGCCCAAACTGCTAAAGCGCTTTTTGCCATACCGGCCTCGGCGCTCGGCGCTTTGTACGCATTTGAAGTCCAGCAACCGGCAACTGCCAAATCCAAACTGGATGGACTGAGAAAATGGTACAACGTTGACGATGCAGGCGAAAAATATTTTGCCGCACACTCAGTCAACTGGCGCGAGTCCGAAAAGATTCTGGCGCAAATCAACGCTCTGCCCTTCAACGAGCAGGAACAAACGCTGGAAGCCTGCGCCAAGATGAGCGAAGCGCTTTGGAACGGCTTGACTGGAATTTACGAGAAGACTTGCCAGAACTAGACACAGAAATCCCGCAGGCTCCTGCGGGATTTTCGTTCGGTCAGATATAATCGCCGTCATGAATCACCTCGCCAATTCTACCTCGCCTTATTTGCTTCAACACGCGCACAACCCCGTTGACTGGTATCCCTGGAGCGAAGAGGCGCTGGTGAAAGCCAGAGTCGAAGACAAACCTATCTTCCTCAGCATCGGCTATGCAGCCTGTCACTGGTGTCACGTGATGGCGCATGAGTCATTTGAAAACCCAGAGATTGCGCAGATCATGAACGATCATTTCATCTGCATCAAAGTGGATCGTGAAGAACGACCGGACCTCGACAGCATTTACATGCAAGCGACTCAAGCCATGACCGGTTCCGGCGGCTGGCCGATGTCTGTGTTCCTCACGCCGGATCTCAAACCGTTTTACACAGGCACCTACTTCCCTCCGGTCCGACGCTACAACATGCCATCTTTCAAAGAAGTGCTGTTGAGTTTGGCGCGGGCCTGGCGCGAAGAACGCGGCGAGATCTATCGCGTGGGCGGACAGGTGGTTGAACATATCATTCCGCAAACCAATCGGGCAAGCGGCGCATTCACGCAACAATCGCTGGAAGCTGTTACAAAATCCATTCTTGACGCGTATGATTGGGGCTATGGCGGCTGGGGCGACGCGCCTAAATTCCCTCAACCGATGACGATCGAATTTCTGCTTCGCCGTGCAGTCGGCGATTCGCCAGCGCGCGAAAATATGCTGAAGGCCGCGCTCCACGCGCTCAAGTCCATGGCGCGCGGCGGAATGTATGATGTGGTTGCAGGCGGATTTGCTCGCTACTCCACAGATAACTCATGGCGCGTGCCTCACTTTGAAAAAATGTTATACGATAACGCACAACTCTCCCGCGCCTATTTGCATGCATGGCAAATCACGCGCGAGCCTTTTTACAAGCACATCGTCATTGAGACACTTGATTTTGTAGCGCGCGAAATGACACATTCCAAGGGCGGCTTTTATTCATCGCTCGATGCGGATTCGGAAGGCGAAGAAGGCAAGTTCTATGTTTGGACAAAAGAAGAAATTCAAAAAGCAATCGCGGACGATTCCGATTTTGAATTCTTTGTAACAGCGTATGGGATAACTGAATCAGGAAACTGGGAAGGCAAGACGATCCTTCAACGCGCACTCGACGACGCCTCCCTCGCCGCCCGCTTCGAACTGGACCTGGAACGTGTCGCCGATAAATTGAGCAAATGCCATTCCAAACTTCTCGCGGCGCGTGACCAACGTATCCGCCCCGGCACCGATGACAAAATTCTCACTGCATGGAACGGTCTGATGCTCGAAACGTTTGCAGAGGCCGCGCGTTTTCTGGATGATAAACAAAAGTCCGATCAATATCTCTTATTGGCTACACGTAATGCAGATTTTTTGCTTACCGCCGTGCGGCCTAACGGAAAGCTTCGCCGCGCTTGGAGAAATGGAAACACAACAAACGAGGTCTTTCTTGAGGATTACGCGGCGTTGATCAATGGTCTGCTTGAACTGTATCAAACAGATTTTAATAATCGCTGGTTCAAAGCCGCGCAGGAATTGACCGATGAGATGATTTTACGTTTCTCCGATCCGAGTGGCGGATTCTTCGACACACCAAACGATGGCGAGACTCTGTTAATTAGGCCAAAAGACATTCAAGACAACGCTACTCCATCGGGGAACGCGTTGGCATGCGAGGCATTGCTCAAACTCGCATCCTTCACGGACAAGGGCCAGTACCGCGATCTTGCAGAAAAAGCCTTGAGCCTCGTAGTCGAACCCGCGCTCCGCTATCCGCTCGCGTTTGCGCGCTGGCTGTCAGCTGCAGATTATGCCCTCGATAACGGCAAGCAGATCGCGGTCCTGTATGAAGCGGAAGATAAAAACGCGCGGGCGCTGTTGGATGTGATCCGGTCCGACTTCAGGCCAAACATCGTAGTTGCATCTTCTTCTTATCCCCCATCTACAGACGCCCCGGCTCTTTTGATTGACCGTCCTCTCAAAGAGGGAACATCCACCGTATACGTTTGCGAGAATTTCGTCTGTAAATCCCCTGCGAATACAATTGAAGAATTGAGGCAACAGTTATAAAAAGAAAAGGCTCTCAAAATTTCGAGAGCCTTTTATCGTGTTTAGTTTTGTTCTGGCTTATCTGGCGGTTGTTGCTGTGATGCTTCGTCTTTGCCGCTGAGACCGTCACGAAAATTCTTGATGCCTTTGCCAAGTTCGCCGGCGATCTTTCCGATGCGGCCCGGGCCAAAAAGCAGAATGATGATGACCAGGATGATAAGCAGTTCAGGGATGCCAAAGTCACGAAACAACATTTTTACTCCTTCGCAGTTACTTTACCACAATCAAAAGGAATTGGGTATCCCTGCCGCTCAAATCTTATTCTACTCTAAGCCGCTATGAGTCTCGGCCCCAGATAAGACCCTCGATGAAGCGGATGATGCGGCGCAACAACGAGCGGACGCGCGCCCATGTGGGATAGATTTCAGGGTGGACGTTGCGTTCAGTGGAAAGCGGGCCTGTCCAATGTGCAACCAGCGCGCCCCACGTCAACCCGGCGCCAAACCCAACCAACACAATCTTGTCGCCGCTCTTGATCTGACCTTTTTCAACGGCTTCCACTGTTGCAATCGGAATGGAAGCTGTAGATGTATTTCCATAACGATCCACATTGATGACAAATCGTTCGAGGGGCATTTTTAAATATTTTGCCGCTGTTTCAATAATGCGAAAATTGGCCTGATGCGGGACAATCCATTGCACATCGTTGGTGGTCAGTCCAGCCAGTTCCAACGCCTCCCTCGCGGCGTGACCCATGACGCGTGTTGCAAAGCGGAAGACCGCCTTGCCATCCATGTGAATGTAATGCTTGCCTTCGTGTACAGTCGCCTCTGTGGCTGGAATACGGCTTCCACCGCCCGGCAGGGATAGCGAATCGCCGCCCGAACCATCCGAGTGCATCACCGCGGAAAGGACTCCGCCCGGCTCATCACTGGCCTGCAAAACAAAGGCCCCCGCGCCATCGCCAAATAAAATACAAGTATTGCGATCCTGCCAATCCACGAAACGGGATAAAGTCTCTGCGCCGATCACCAGCGCATTCTTGATCGAACCGCTGCGAATGGATTGTGCCGCCATATTCGTTGCATAGATAAAGCCGGTGCAGGCGGCAAGCAGGTCAAATGCTCCCGCCTTGGACGCGCCGAGTTGATCCTGGATCAAACAGGCCGTGGCCGGGAAAATATATTCCGGGCTGGAGGTGGAGCAGATGATCAGATCAATATCGGTGGGCTTGAGGTTCGCAACCTTCAAGGCTTTGATGGACGCCTCTACCGCAAGCGTGGAAGGAAAATCACTCTCGCGCGCAATGCGGCGCTCGCGGATTCCAGTGTGATCGCGAATCCATGCATCGTTCGTATCAATGATCCTGGATAGGTCATCGTTCGTTAGTACAGACTCTGGGACAGCCATCCCCCAACCCGTAATGTGTGCATATGGCATGGCAACTTCCTTTTTGATTCGCGGCAATTGCACCGCGGTGTACGCTATGAACTGAAGCGGCTCAGAATGAGTGTGGCATTGTGTCCGCCGAAGCCAAACGAATTGGACATCACATGTTTCGGGGCGGCTTTACGCGGTTTGTTTGGGACATAATCCAAGTCACAAGCCGGATCGGGAGTTTCGTAATTGATCGTAGCAGGCAGAATGTGTTCAGTGATTACTTTGGCGCAGACTACGGCTTCGAGCGAGCCGGATGCGCCGAGCAAATGCCCGGTCATGGATTTGGTCGAGGAGATCGGGACCTCATAAGCCCGTTCACCAAAGACCGTTTTGATGGCGGCGGTCTCGCTTTTATCGTTCAACTGTGTAGACGTACCATGTGCATTGATATATTCGATGTCATTGACCTTGAGGCCCGCGTCTTCGAGGGCAAGTTTCATCGAAATGGCCGCGCCTGCGCCGTTTTCCGCCGGGGCGGAAATGTGATGAGCATCGTCCGAGGTTCCATAACCCGTGAACTCACAAATGATCTTCGCGCCGCGCGCCTGCGCGAACTCAAGCGATTCGAGAATCAACATGCCTGCGCCTTCGCCCATCAGGAATCCATCGCGGTCCTTGTCGAAAGGACGCGAGGCGCGTTCGGGGTCATCGTTGCGCGTGGACAAGGCGGTCATCACATTCATACCGGCCATCGCCACCGGGACGATCGCGGCCTCCGATGAACCGACGATCATCGCGTCTGCCGCGCCGCGCCGAATCATCGCGGCGGCTTCGCCTAACGCATTTGTGCCCGTCGCGCAGGCCGTTGCCAGCGACATATTCGGGCCGCGCGCGCCGACGCGGATCGCCAAAATTCCCGCGGCGCTGTCGGAAATCATCATCGGGATCAGGAAAGGACTCACACGATCCGGCCCACGCTCTTTGAGCGCGTCGTAGTTTTCCATCATCGTACCGATGCCGCCGATACCCGTTCCGATCACGATGCCGATTCGGTCGCGATTCGATTCGTCAATTTTCAAGCCGGCTTGCGCGATCGCTTCATCCGCGGCGGCAATGGCAAATTGCGCGAACCGGTCCATCTTGCGCGCTTCACGCGCGCCAAACAAAGCGACCGCGTCGAATCCTTTTACTTCCGCCGCAAACCTCGTTTTATGCCGGCTGGCATCAAACCGTGTGATAGG